>Ga0265594_1001775_pt1 | contig 16207 bp, 12 predicted proteins | sample saktaG_11_FD_190147 | JGI IMG/M metagenome (GOLD analysis project Ga0265594, IMG submission 190147) | Saline water microbial communities from Sakinaw Lake, British Columbia, Canada - sak_2011_5_24_80m | ecosystem: Environmental > Aquatic > Non-marine Saline and Alkaline > Saline ... | reverse complement strand
GAGGTAGCTCCGGCAGTCCTGGAAGCAACTGAAGGAGACCGGGCGGGGGTCGGGCGTGAGATGGGCGGCGCACAGGTAATGCACCGCCAGCACGGCCCAGGCGGAGCGGGCCAGGCGGGTCTCGTCGACCCGGACGCCGCGTTGATCCAGATCGATGTGCAGTTCCCGGTTCATCACAGGCAGACGGATCGTGTGCGCCGTCAGCGTCACCCCGAGCGACGCAAGCCGGTCGGAGGTCGGCGGCGCGGCGCACAACACATCGAACCCCCGGCGCAGCGCCTGGTCATAGGGTCGTTGTCGCGGAGGCGCGGGCGCCGCGCCGGCGGAAGCAGGCTTCCGCCGTGCTGCCCGCCGATCCGGACCCGCGCCGGGACCGGCACGGCCGCCGTTCCGCGCCTGCGTGGATATCCCGGCCATGATGTTTCCTCCCGCCTCCCGCCGCACGGCCCGCGCCGGCGGCGCCAACGGCCTACTTCTGGCGGTAGGCCTTCAAATACGAATCACTGAAGATCATCCGGTTGAGCACGACCTCGGCCGTGATCATCGCGTTCATGAGATCCTCGTCGAGCGGGTCATGGATGCTGGCATCCAAACCGGCTTGAATGGCCATGACGAGAAATGTCCGATTGATCAGCCCGCGTTCCGTGGCGCCCTGGCTGAGGTTGCTCAGCCCGATCACCACGTGCGGCGCGGGGTCTGACAGCAGCTTGAACTGGCGGATGGTTTCGAGCATGATGCCGGGCGCATCCTGGGCGCAATTCAGAGGCAGGGTGATGGGATCCAGATAGACCTCATCGGTGGCAATGCCGACCTCCATGGCCGCCGCCAGGACACGCATGCCGATTTCCACTTTCGCGTCCGCCGTGGAGGCGACCCCGTTCTCGTCGATCGCCAAGCCGATGATGCGCGCACTGAATTCCTTAGCGAGGCCCATGAACGCGCCGAGTTTATCGGCCTGACCTGTCGTGGAGTTGATCATTCCCGGTCCCTTGCGGCAGGCGGCTTCCAGGCCGACGCGCATGACTTCCAGACTGGGGGTGTCGATCGCCAGACAGATGTCCGTGACCTCGCGCGTGGTGTCGACCAGCCACTTCATGACGGCGGGGCGCTCCGCCTTCGGCACACGGGTGCCCACGTTGATGTCCAACGCGTTTGCCCCGGCGGCAATCTGCTGCTCGGCAATCGCGTGAATGGGTTTGGGATCCTTCGCCAGAATGGCGTCCCCGATGGCCGTAAACATACCGTTCGTCCGTTCTCCGATCACAAACATGCGTCGCCTCCCTTTCTTATTGTAGCATTACATTGTTGATGGTTTTCTTCAGCGCCGTCACGGCGGCCGGATGGCGCATCACGATGATGTCGCTTCCGGCTTGCAGCAGCGTCGAGGCCGTACCCACTTCCCAGAGGATTCCGCGGGTGGCCTCGTCGCCCCAGGCGGGGTTGTCCTGCGCGCTCGCCTTGGCTTCCTTGGTGCGCCACGCCTCTGCGCCGACCATGCAGATGACCGGCAGCGACATCATCTTGTCGCCGGCCAGCGCGGCCAGCCGCCCGCGCTCCTGGATGGAATACGCGTATTCAAGGCCGTAGCCCAGCGCGCCGGTGGTCGGGTACATGACGACGCGGTTCAGGGGAAATCCCATTTCGGATACCAGGATGTTGACCTGCTTGGCGATGTTGATGTCAATGGGGCTCAACGCGATGAGGTTATGGCCGTCGGCCAGACACGACGCCACCAGCGTTTTGTAGTTGTCTTCCTTCACCGTGCCGATCAGGCAACGTTCGCCGGCCGCCGCAAAACTGCACCGCGGCAGCACCTCGTTGTCTTTCTCGTCGTGTTCGCTGCCCCAGATGATCAGGGGCACGCCCGTCGCCTTCAGCACGGACTTGACCACGGCGGCGGCAGCTTCCGGCGAGGCGTCTCCAAAATCCGGATGGGTGCCGGCCAGGCGGAGACAGATCATCTCGGCGCCGTACTCCTCGACGCACTTGCGCGCCCAGTCCGCAGGCGATTTGAGCACAGGGCCCAGGGCGTCCACCAGGGGTTGCGCCCAGTCGTCCGGCTCGCGGTCCCACACCTCCATGGCGAGCACGGGCGCGCGCGGGGTGGGCCCCTCAAACGCCATGAACGGCAATGCGCCGGAACCGCCGACCGTGACAACCGCCGTACGGCTGCCGCCTTCCGCCCGGGTCGCCCCGAGCGTGACTTCATTGATCGTTCCCGACCATTTCTCCCTGGCATCTTCCAAGATACTCATCGCTTGCTCCTTTCCAACAACGCCGAAACGAGGCCGTCGGCGGCAACCGCGGCCGGTGAATGTGACGGCAGATCGTGAACGGTCTGCCCCAGCATGTCGGCCCGGGTAATGGCCGGGTCGACGGGAATCATCGCCAGGTGCTCCAGCCCCGTCTGCGCGAATTGCGCCATCACGTCGGGGGGGGCCTGCTCGGTGCACTGATTCAAAACCAGATAGCAAGTTCCGATGTCGAGGTGCAGCGTCCGCACGAGATCCATGATGCGGCACGCCGTCCGGGCCCCGATGACCGTTGGCTGGCAGACCACGAGCATGACATCCACCCGGCCATCGGTGCGCCGACTCAGATGCTCCAGCCCCGCCTCATTGTCAATGACCACGGCGGCATACTGTTTGCCGAGCCGGCCCAGGTACTCGCGCAGCAGATTGTTGATGAAACAATAGCAGTCGGGCCCTTCCTGCCGTCCCATCGCGAGCAGATCGAGACCGGCGGACTCCACCAGCGACTCGTTGATCTGACGTTCGATCCACTCGTTCTTCGAAATACCGGCGGGTTTCGCCGTCGGGTTGGCGCGCAACTCCTCACGGAGCGCGCCGATGGTCCGCTCGACATTCAAGCCGAGCTTGTCCGCGAGGCAACTGTTGGGATCCGCATCGACGGCCAGAATGGGCTTGATGTTCCGGGCCAGCAGACTGCGGCACAGCAGACCGGCCAGGGTCGTCTTGCCCGTGCCCCCTTTGCCCGCAAATGCGATGCGCAAGCTCATGGCACCGCCTTCGGGAAAGATGCGGTGTGGGCCTCGCCCGCGAGTGAGGGAAACTTCTCAATATCGGTGTGGGGGAGAAACAGACAAGAACTGTACTCGTTCATGTATTTGTGGCTGGTGCTGAGTTCCAGGTAGGTCATCGCCCCGGCGATCTCGTGAATCGCCCGCATGGCCTCCTGCGAGAGCAGCGCCATCTTGGCCCCCTGGACCGATCCATTGCCGATATACTTGAATTTCGCGGGGGGTAGATCGGGGAGCAGGCCGATGCGGATCGCCTGTTCGACCTTCAGGTAGTTCCCGAATCCGCCCGCGATGTAGACATGCTGAAGATCGTTAAACGTCATACCCACATGATCCAGCAAACATTCCGTGGCCATGTAGATCGAGCCCTTGCTGTGGATCAGGTTGGCGATGTCCGCCTCGGTCAAGGCCACGTCACGCCCCAACTCGGTGTCGTTGCCGGGAAACAGGATAAACTCCTTGTCGCCCGTTTCGCCCTCCTGGAGGCGGTTGCCGCAAACCTGCGTATCGAAGCGGCCGCGTCGATCAATGCAGCCGGTCTTGAGCAATTCACCGATCACGTCGATCAGGCCGGACCCGCACAGCCCCAGCGGTTTGCCGCCGCCGACCACGCTGCACTGAACGACGTCACCCCGCGGGCCCAATTGGATGTGCTCAATCGCGCCGTTGGTCGCCCGCATGCCGCAGGTGATCCCCCCGCCTTCGAAGGACGGTCCGGCCGACGCCGAGCAGCAGACCAGCCAGTCTGCGTTCCCCAGCACCAACTCCCCGTTGGTGCCGAGATCAATCAGAAGCGACAGGTCCTCCGACTGCCGGAGGCCGCTCACCAGAATATCGGACACGACATCCCCGCCCACGTAGCTGGCCACCCCCGGCAGGAGGGCCAGCAGGCCGCGGCCGTTGATCTTGATCCCCACCTCGGCGGCGCGAATGGTCGGCGGACAGCACGCGGCGGGGATGTAGGGTTCTTTGCGAATGTACGACGGATTCAGGGCGCACAGGAGATGAATCATCGTGGTGTTCCCGGAACAGACCACCATGGAGACGTCGTTCAGCTTCACCTTTGCGTCGACCACCAGGGCGGTGATGAGGTCATTGATATCGTTGACGATCATCTCGCGCAACTGCGCGCGGCGCGCGACGGTGGCGCCGAACATGATGCGCGAGATGACGTCATCGCCCAAGGCGATCTGCGAGTTGTACTTGGCTTTGGTCGCCAGCGTCTTGGACGTGTTCAGGTCCACCAGATGGGCGACCACCGTGGTGGTGCCGAGGTCCAGTGCCACCCCGAGATTGGCGGCCGACGTATCGCCGGGCTCCACGTCGACCACTTCCACGGTCCCCCCGCGGCAGCCGAGCAACGCGGTGACCTTCCACTCGCTCTGCCGCAGGATATCCGGCAAATGCTGGAGGACGGTCAAACCGGTCTGCATGATCGGAATATCGCGGGACCGGCGGATCTCGCGGAAGAGCCGCTCCTGATCACAGATGCAGTCGGAGATCGTGGGCGGGGGGAGTTCGAGATAGACCCTTTGAAACAGGGGATTGCGCGGGAAGAGGGCGCCTTCCCCGACCCAGTCGGAGATCGACCCGTAGCGGATCGCATCCTCCGTGGCCAACTGGGGCACCCCGCCGATGCGGGATTCCAGCGGCACCTCGACGACCACGTCCCCGTCGATGAAGGTCTGGCAGGCCAGCGCCATCCCGCGCTGGATCTCGCGCCGGTCGAGGAACATGTTGGGCTTGGCGGTAACTTTTCCGGATTTGACGATCACGCGACACTTGCCGCACACCCCATCGCTGCCACAGACGCTGTTAATCGCGATTCCGGCGGCCGCCGCCGCGTCCAGAACGCTCTTGCCTGCCGCCGCCTTGATGGTGATGTTATCCGGCAGAAACGTTATCGCATAACTCTTCATGCATTCGCCCACGTCGTCTTCAGGAACTTCGAGATGCCGCTGGCTTCCCGGGGACCGACCAGAACGGTCCAGCCCGAGTCCTCTTTGAGACTGCCGCTCATGACCGCGATGTACCCCGGAATGATGACCTTGCGGTGCGCGACGTTGCTCGTGACCGCCTCTGAATTGAGGAACGCCGCGATTTTTTCCGATGTGAGCTTATCGGAGGCGAACGCGGTCAGCACCGATGTGCCTTCGGTATCGAGCACCGCGATGTAGGCCGGCACACGGCTGGCCTCCACCTCGCCCGCCACGGTGTAATACGTCAGGGAGAAGTTGGTCGTGATCAGGAACGGTGACTCCGGTGTGACCGCGCCGATCGCATTGAGCTTCGCTTCCACCTGGATTGGCTTGCGCGGATCGGTATAGAGGTTCTGACTGACGGTCAGAATGGGCATGATCTGCTCGGGACGGTCGAGCGCCGTGAGCACGATGCCGGCGTACTTGGCCACAACCATGCAGCACTCGGCCACGGCGGCAAGCGGCTCCTCCTGGCGAACTGTCACCAGGCAGGGATAGCCCAGCACACGCAGATTTTTCTTGAGCGCCAGACGGCGCACCGCGGTCAACGCCTGGAGGGTGTCCGACACCCGCGCGGTCGTGACATCCAGCACGATCTCCTCGATTCCGGCCGCGCGCGCCTTTTCAACCCGCGGCACGAGCGTGTCCAGATCCGGCGCGGCGATGGCCAGGGGACAATGGTGCGCTTTGGCCAGGGCGATGAACGCATCGAGGGTCGCCTCGGTGGCGGCGTGGATGAGGGGTCTCTTGTCGGCGCACGTGGCCAGGACGGCGTCCAGATGCGCGGCTTCTGACGCCATGAGGACCATCGGCAGCTCGAGCGTGCCCGCGGCTTTCACGGCCTTGGCGAAAGGCCCGGCCTGGCCGCTGGTATTGACGACGGCCACCACCGTGGCGCGCAGTTCCATCCCCACGCGGACGAATCGCAGGTTACGGATTCGCTCGATCTGAGCCTGCAGCGCGGCCTCATCCAGGGCATCCGACACCAGCACCCCCACGCCCGGCTCATGATGGAACGACTCCTCGTGACGAAACATCACGGTCTCGTTGCCGATCTCGAGCTTGCCCGGCCCCGTGCCGATGGTGACCAGCCGGATGGGCGGCGCGGCGGCCCCGGCGAGCGCCGCCTTGGAGGCGTCGCTGACGTCCGGACACTGGTCGAGGCTCGCCTGCTTCTGCGCGAGCTTCATGGCGAATGCCAGACACGTCGGGCAGCCGCACTTCTTACAATTCGTCTTCGGCAACAACTTGAAGATATCCAATGCTTTCAGAGCCATGGTCCGCCTCCCCTTCTTCGTTTCACACAGGTTTGATTTACAGCAACGCGTCCATTTCCAGCGCGGGGTGCCCCACCTTCTGCAGGTACTCCACCAGTTCCTCGCCCGTGGTCGCCACGGTCTCATCCGCGATTTTGTCAAGCAGGTCCGGCACCCCGACCTCCCGGGCGCGCCCGGCGAACCGGTCGCGATAGAACTCCTTGAGTTCCTTGGGCATCCACAGCAGGCGCTTCAGACCCCCATCGGCCGCGATGAATTTCTTGCTCAGCACATAGAGGCGGCCCACACCCAGGAACCCGGGTGTCTGGTTGCCGCCGCCCACCGAACCCGCGAGCGTGGAAAACTTCATGCCGCAGGGCGTCATGCCGCTGAACTCGCGATTGACGATCATGAATCCATTGGCCTCGGGAATCAACGCCAGGATGCACTCGAAACAGCCGCAGGACGTCATGGGATCTTCCATGAGCGAATAGAGGCTGACTTGCGAGATGGTGCGGTTGGAACTCTGGTACACAAAGTCATTCACCTCCTGCCACTGCCCCTTGTTCACATCGATCACGTGGCTCTTCTTGATCGGCTGGTTGCCGCCGGTGGGATCAATCTCGTGCCCCACCTTGCCGTCCAGCCAACTGACGGCCCCGCAGAGCCCCAGTCGCTCCGGGCTGATGACGCAGATGTGGTTCGGCGCGAACGACTGGCACAGCGAGCAGGAGTAGAACACATCGACGCTTTCATCCGTCATGCCGAGAATGCGTTCATCGCGCTGCGCATAGGCCTTGCGGGCTTCCTTCAGCGCGGCATTGAGCGGCGCCTGATCGGTGATGATTTTCACCTGGACCTTGTCGACGATCTTGCTGTAGAGGTTGTGAATCTGGGCATGGATGATCGTGCCGAAATCCTTCAGCCTGAACCCGCTGGCATAGGCATCCTTGCTGACGCGCACCCAGATGATGTCGCGCTGGCTCATGTGGAAGATGCCCATCGCATAGTTGAGGAAGTCGTGAATCTTGCGCTCGATGAGCGGTTCGAAATCGCTGTGCATGGCACGCCCGGCAATCTCCACCACGATGCCCAGCGGCATGGCGGACCCCTGCTGGGCCGTGTCGATATCGGGGCCGATGATCTCGATTTTGCCGTCTTCCAACGCGTCCATGTCACGCATCCGCACGAACTCGAACGCCGCGGAATATTTCCCGCCGAATTCCACCTGCGTATCCTCGCGCCGCACCCGCTCGCCCTCGAAGGCGGCGGAGTAGGAGACCGGGATGTCGAGCTCTGAGACGGAGACCTTGACCCCGCGCACTTCAATACACCGGGGGACGAGGGCGTCGTGATTCAGTTCGTGGACCACATGCTCGTACGTGCAGATTCCGGTGGGCTTGATCTCCGGGATGTCCGTGTCGGCAATGATCGGGAAGCCCATGTTGATGGCGCCGGCGCCGGTGGCGTACTTGTGGTCATCGACCTCGCCCAAGGTGACGCCGAAGGCGAACACGCGGTTCTTGCAATACTCCAGGCACTTGCGGGACTGCCCGGCCTTCAGGCCGCCGAAGGTCAGCGCGCCGCGGATGGCCCAGCTCAGGGGATAGATGGCGCTCAGGGTGTCGCGCCCGTACGGCACGATGTAAGAGTCCCACCCCATCTGCACCTTTTCCTCATTCAACTGGTCGATGATGCTGACCCCGTTGGAGGAGGATCCGACAAACACCATGATGCTGCGCTTCTGGAATTCGCGGACGATCTTGACGGCGGTCTTGCTGTCCGGCGCCGCACCGAGGATGGCGGCAAACCCGGGCATGCGGCCATCGACCAGTTGAATCCCCAGCGTCCGCAGGATGGTATCCGAAAAGAAGCCGTTGCAGTCCGCCTGCGGTTCCTGCGCATACAAGTAGCGCAGGACCATGATGATCTCTTCGCAGAGGAGCGTCGCGATGCCCGCGTCCAAAGCCGTACCCAGGTAGGGGAACCAGAGGTGGTCGGCGGGAGGCGGGCCCAGCAGCTCGCGCGCATGCTCCAGGATCGGTTTCAGTTCACCGACGGTTTTTGCCTCGACCCCCATCAGGGCGTTGGACATCGGCAGAAAATACGCCGTGTCGGGGAATCCGATGGCCGTAGCTTCGCCTTTCTCCTCCCGGGCTTTCTGGAAGAATTCCTCGGCTTGGCGCACGATATCATGCGCACCGCGGATCGCTGCACTGGCTATAATCTTAGACATGGATGCTTCCTTTCCTCTCCGAGGCGATTTTCTGACTTCCCACAATCACGTTTGTCTCCACGTTCAGGCACAACGCGTCACGCTTGCACGCGGTGCACAGGTCGGCGGCGTCTCCGTTGGCAGGCATCCGCCGCCGCACCTCCGCCACTTGCCGCGCGGCGGCAAACGGACGCCCGCACCCTTGGCAGGGGGCCAGCGGAAGCCGCGTGTTGAGCTCGCGAATTCCCCATTCGCCGTTGCCCTCATCCAAATGCAGGGCGCCCGTCGGACATACGGCCACGCAGGCACCGCAGCCGATGCAGGCCTCCGAAGGATCGGTGAACGGCGTCGTGACGGCCCGCTCCACACCGCGGTTGGCATACCCAATGGCGTGCCGGCCGATCACCTCCGCGCAAACCCGGACGCACAATCCGCACAAGATGCACTTTTCGTCGAGCGCCTTCGATGTCGTGCTCTCGAATCGGGGCTTCTCCACCCCGTATTCGCGGGCCAGGTCGCGGATGACGTCCACCCCGGGACAGCGTGCCCACAGCATTTCCAGCAGCACGCGGCGCGTGGCGCGGACTGTCCGTCTCAATCACATCATTCTCGTACGGGGCGTAGAGGCAGGACGTCACCAGCTTGGACCGTTTGTTCCAGTGCACCTCGACCACGCAGAGCCGGCAGGCGCCATAGTCGCCCACCGCCGCATGATGACACAGGGCCGGAATGTCGGTCCCCTGGCGCCGGGCGACGCTCAACACGGTCTCTCCCGGGCCGGCTTTCACCGGCTGTCCATTCAACACAAACGCTGTTTCCTGTTCAGTTCTCATCGCGCGCCTTCGCTGTGTCAGCCATCACGTCACCTCGACCGCGCCAAACCGGCATACTTCCAGACAAGCCCCGCATTTGACGCACCCCGCCGGGTCGATCCGATGCGGCTCTTTTCGCTTGCCGGATATCACCCGCGGGGGACATTTCCTGGCACAGGCGGTACAGCCCGTGCATTGATCCGGCAGGATGCGATACGTGATAAGCGCCTTGCACGATTTGGCCGGACACCGCCGATCCACGATGTGGGCCCGATACTCATCTTCAAAATAGCGCAAGGTGCTCAACACCGGGTTTGGCGCCGACCCGCCGAGGGCGCAGAGGGAGCCGTCCGAGATCGCCGCCGCCAGTTCCTGCAGCAGCGCGATGTCACTTTCGCATCCCTGCCCGTTGCACAGGCGCGTCAGCACGTCGTCCATGCGGGCAAGACCTTCCCGGCAGGGAAGACATTTGCCGCAGGATTCTTCGCGCAGAAAGTGCACGAAGAAGCGCGCCACATCCACCATGCACGAGGACTCGTCCATCACGACCATGCCGCCCGACCCCATCATGGAACCGGCCTTGGCCAACGCGTCAAAATCGATCTTGATGTCGAGCAACGATTCGGGGAGACACCCGCCTGAAGGTCCGCCCGTCTGCACGGCCTTGAAGCGTTTGCCCCCGGGAATGCCGCCGCCAATCCCGAAGACCAGCTCGCGCAACGTAATTCCCATGGGCACTTCCACCAAGCCGGTGTTCACCACTTTCCCGACCAGGGAGAAGATCTTGGTGCCCGTGGAACCCGCCGTCCCGATCGCGGCGAACCACGCGGCGCCGCGCGCCACGATGATCGGCACATTGGCCCACGTCTCGACGTTGTTGAGATTGGAGGGGCAGCCCCAGACGCCGCTTTCCACGGTGTGCACATACTTCGCGCGCGGCTCACCGGCCTTGCCCTCCAGCGAGGCCATCAGGGCTGTCGATTCTCCGCAGACAAAGGCGCCACCGCCGCGCACCACCCGGATGTCAAAGTCGAACCCGCTGGCGAGGATGTTCCGCCCGAGGAAGCCCCGGTCCCGCGCCTGCGCAATGGCGATGCCGACATTGCGCACGGCCATCGGATACTCATCGCGCACATACACATACCCCTGGCTGGCGCCGATGGCATACGCGCCGATGATCATCCCCTCGATCACACGATGCGGGTTGCCCTCCAGAAGGCTCCGATCCATGTACGCGCCCGGATCCCCTTCATCCGCGTTGCAGATCACGTATTTCGGCGTCCCGTGGGCGTTGCGGCACGACTCCCACTTGCGCCCCGTTAAGAATCCCCCGCCCCCGCGTCCCCGCAGCCCCGACCGTTTGATCTCGTCGATGATGGTTGCGGACGGCATCGCGAGGGCTTTGCGCAACGCCTCATACCCGTTACAGCGCTGCAAATAATCGTCGATGCTCTCCGGCGAAATGCGTTCGTTATCGCCGAAAATCACACGTTGCTGTTTGGCGTAGAACGGGATCTGATCCTCGATCGCGATCGGCGCCGCACGCGGCGTCTCCCGGTAGAGGAGGGACTTCACCACCGCCCCGGTCAGCACGGACTTTTGGATGATCTCCGGCACCGCTTCGACCGTGACCTTCTGATAGAAGTAATTCTCCGGCCGGACGATTACGATCGGCCCCCGTTCGCAGAAGCCGTGGCACCCGCTCTGAATGAACGTGACGTGCTGGCGAATGTTGAGGCGTTGCAATTCGCGCTCCAGCGCCGTTGCAACCGCCTGGCAGCCGTAGGCCTGGCATCCCGTGCCGCCGCACACCGCCAGTTCCACGCGCGTGTTCATGAGACGCGTTCGATCAACCGGTGTCTCCACGACCTCGACCGGAAGCGGATCCACCGAGGTGATGCCCCCCGTCTCGCTGACTTCCTTCAGCATCTTGTCGATGGTGTCGGGAGCCGCCCGGTAGTACCGATTGTCCACGACCACCACCGGCCCCAGCGCGCAGGCGCCCAGGCAGTTGACCGTCTCCAGCGTGAATGCGCCATCGGCCGTGGTTTCACCCGCCGCGATCTGCAGTTTGCGGGCAATCTCGTCCAGCACGCGCGGGGCGCCCCGGACATGACAGGCCGTACCCATGCAAACCTTGATGATATGGCGTCCCTTGGGTTTCAGACTGAACGCATGGTAAAAGGTGGCCACGTGAAACACGTCCGCCAGCGGCACCCCCAGCCGCTCGGCCACAAGCCGCAGTCCCGCTTCCGGCAGATAGCCGATCGCGTGGCTCAGGGTCTGCATGACGGCAATGAGGGACGCCGGCTCACAGGCGTGTTGCGCCAGCGCCTGCTCCACCGCGTCCAGGTGTGTATCCGGTACCGCACTCACGTTTTCAACGTCCCCGTCGCGTGCTCAATCTGCACGAGATACGCATCGCGCTTGTCCGCGACCACCGCGTCGAGGCTTTGGAAGGTCAGGGCGTCGGTCGGACAGGCCTCGACGCATGCCGGCAATTCTCCGCGCTCCACGCGCTCGAAACACTGGTCGCACTTGATGATCGCATGCGACGCGTCATCCATCCGGATCACGCCAAACGGACAGGCCAGAACACACCACTTGCAGCCGATACACCGCGCCTGGTCGATCAGCACCGGACTGTCGTCGTCCTTCCGGTGCAGGGCCTGCGTCGGACAGATCGCGACACACGGCGCGTTCTCGCACTGCCGGCACTGCAGGGGAACCGCAAAACCGCAACCCCGTTCCACGTTGACCCGCGAACGCGGGGGATGCGCTTCGCGAATAGCCGTGACCAGCGACTGGGTCTGGGAGTGCTCGACTCCGCACGCCAGTTCGCAGGTCTTGCAGCCCATGCATCGGTCCGCCTTGACGACGATCATTCCCTTCATGGCTATTCAACTCCGTTGGGTTCCATCCCTTACTCGTTCACCGAAATCGAACTCGCGGGTCTTTTTCCCGCACAGCCCTGGTGCGGACTCGCGGGGACCCCCCCGGAGGGCGCCTCGCTTGCCGCCGCCGCATCCGACGACTCCGCCGAGACGGCATCGCCGGGCTCAAGAAACGACCGGCCGTACATCAGCGGGCGCAGTTTCAGCGCGGCCCGCTTCTTGTCCATGTGCGCCATCATCAAGTGCGCGGCCTTGACCGGATTGCCCTCGAAACTGAACTTCCCGCCCAGCACCTGTTCCACCTCGTCGGTCAGGAAGTGCGTGACTTCCGGGCTGCCATAAACACGCATGGCCGGGCTGTAGTTCACGTAGGCGCCCGACGCGACGCAGTAAAAGCCGATGGCGATGGCCTTTTCGCACATGGCCTCGGGCGCGGCACCGGCGATCGGCAGATCGGACAACTTGTCGCCCAAACCGCCCTCGTTGATCATCTCGCACAGCGCGACCAGGATGCGGCTGTTGTCGACACAGGACCCGAAATGCAGCACGGGCGGAATGCCGACGACCTCGCAGATTTCCTGCAGCCCCTTGCCAGCCCACGTGGCCGCGGCTTCCGGCTGGAGCAGTCCGACTTTGGAACAGGCGGTGGCCGCACAGCCGGTCATCACCACCAACACGTCGTTGGCGATCAGCTCACGCACCATCCGGACGTGGCTGTCGTCCTGGGTCTTCTTGACCGTGTTGCAGCCGATCACCGCGGCGACGCCCCGCAGTCGCCCCGAAATGATGGCGTCGTTCAGCGGCCGGAACGTGGAGCGGTAGCGGCCTCCCAGGTGGGTGAAGGTGTTCGCTACGGTGAACCCCGCCACGAGATCGTTCTTGTGCTCGGGAATGTCGACATGCCCCCGTTTGGGATAGTTCTCGATGGCCGTTCGCACGATTTCAAGGGCCGTGTCGTAGGCCGTTTCAAGCTCGAACTCGATATGCCTGGCGCCAACCATCCGCGCCTTGGCGCTCGTGGTCAGCACCTGGGTATGGAAACGGGCCGCGTGCTCGATCAACGCCGGCATGATGCACTGCACGTCGACGAGCATCACATCCACCGCGCCGGTGGAGACGGCCAGCTCCTGATGCAGGAAGTTGCCCACCACGGGAGCCCCCTGGCGCATCAGAATTTCGTTGGCGGTACAGCAGATGCCGCCGACCACGATGCCCTTGGCGCCTTTCGAGGCTGCCAGCGCCAGCATTTTCTTATCACGGCTGGCGGCCACCACCATTTCCGACAGCGTCGGCTCATGGCCATGTACCACGATGTTGACGGAGTCCTTCTGCAACACGCCCAGATTCACCTGACTGCGCACAGGCATCGGCGTCCCGAACAGGGCGTCGCCGATGTCGGTCGCCAGCATGGCGCCGCCCCAGCCATCACCCAGTGACGTGCGGAATCCGTGCATGAGCAGGTTCCGGTAGTCGGCATCCACCCCTTCGTGGGTGCGATGCAACGTTTCCACGATTTCCCGGTCGATGCCGCGCGGGATCAGATTGAGCTTGCGCCAGTTCTCCACCGTCGCCTTGGGAGCGCGCAATGCGGCAAACTGCACTTCCCCCTCCTGACGCCCAAACTCCTCCATCGCGTTCAACGCCAGGGCCTTGGCGATCTCTCCGATCGTCTTGCCCTCCACGGTCACGCCGCGCTCCTGCGCCAGCGCCTTGAGTCGCTCGGGGTTCTTGATAGTGAAGCCCTGAGCCTCTCCGGTCGCCGTGAGCATCAGCGCGTGGACGATGTCGCGGCCGTGATCCGAGTGCGCGGCCACACCGGCGGCAACCTGACGGATCAGATGCCGCGCGGCAATCGTGGCGGCATCGGCGCCGCAGATGCCCCGCGTGGGCTCCTCACCGAACGGGTTGATGCGGCAGGGGCCCATGTCGCAGATGCGACAACAGACGCCCAGTTCGCCGAACCCGCACCGCGGCTGCTGCTGGTCATGACGCGAGAACGCCGAACCGATGCAGCACGCGTCGGCCTTTTCCAACATTTCCAGCGCCGCAGGATCCACACTTCTCTGTTTCTTGTTTTTCATCGTAAGTGCCTCTGTGTCTACCCCACCACCGAGTTGCGTTTGTGCTCGAGAAAATCGACAATTCGAAGAATGCCTTGTTCCGCCGCCGGACTGGCGCCGAAGACGGATGCGCCGCGTTGTTCCACGTCCACGAGATGCGTGTCGTACGGCAGGAAGCCCGCGAATTCCATGCCGGGAAGGAGTTCCATCAGGGCGGTTTTGTCGCGCTCCGAACGGATCTTGTTGCCCACGATGCAAAGCTTCGTGATGCCGATGTCGGCCGCCAGATCGCGCACGCGGAGCGCCGTCTCCACGCTCCGCCGTCCGGGCTCGACGACGACCAGCAACCCGTCCACCGCCCGGACGGTGCCGCGGCTGAGGTGTTCCACGCCGGCTTCCATGTCCAGCACGAGGGCGGCATTCCCGTCCACGAGCAGGTGGGCGATCAACGCCCGGATCAGGGCGTTCTCCGGACAGTAACACCCGGCGCCGCCCTTCTTCACCGCGCCCGCCACCAACACGCGAATGCCGTCGATAACGACGGCATAGCGTTCCGGAATATCATCCACAAACGGGTTGAGGCGAAACATGCCGCCGGTCGTGCCGGGCTTGACGCCCATCTTCTCTTCAATCAGCTCCTTGAGCGCGACGAGCGGGTGAAGTGTCTCCGCGTGCGGATACCCCATGCAGGCGGCCAGATTGGCGTCCGGATCGCAGTCGATCGCCACCACGTCCCGACCGGAGGCCTTCAAGGCCTTCGCCAGCAGCGCGCAGACGGTCGTCTTGCCCACGCCACCCTTGCCTGTCACCGCAAGTTTCACGTGTGTAAGCCCTCCGGGACTTTCGCTACGTCCGCTGCAGGAGCCGCGTGATCGCGCCCCACGAAATAATTGGCCCAGCCGGAGGTGTAATTCAGCTCCATCTTGCGTGGCGGGACATAGCTCGAACGCATCCCCTCCAACTTTCCAGTGCCCTTCAGCCGCGGATAAACCAGGGTCCAGACGCATGGCTTCTCATCGGGATAGACCTCGCACATCCCGCGCGTGCTGCCGCCGCAGGGACCGTTGCGCTGCTGCTTGGCACATTTGCCCTGGGGACAGCAATAGGCCATGTCCGGCAGGGCGCAATCGCCGCAATCCCGGCACTCGAAGGCCACGATCTTGAGCAGATATTCGCCGAAGTGCGTCACGCGGGCCAGCAGGGAGCGATCGCCCGCGAGCTTGTAGTAACGCGTCAGCAGACGGCACCCGCACCCCGTGCGCTCGAAGCCCAACCGGTGGATGAGCATGGACACCCCGTAACCGAACACCCGGCGTCCCGGCTTCAAATGCGTGAGGGGATCATCGTCCACAGCCCCGGGGCGATAGGTCTGCGGCGACGGAAAGACGTAATACGTGCCCGGCGTCGAGAACGACACGTCGGGAATAAAGGTCTCCCACTGGGGCGCCAGCTCCGCGGCCCGATCAATGATGAAACGGAAGTCGTCGGCCTTGAGGGCAAACCCGCCGATGTGGACGCCGTTGAACCCCATCCCCTTGAACATGGCCACCATCTTGGCCGCACGCTCGAGCCGTTTCTGCTTCCCCTTGTCCGGATCTTTGGACTCCGTTTCCAGCACAGCCAGCAACGCGTCCGTCACCACGCAGCCCGGCACCAAGCCCGCATGCATCGTCTTCGCCGCGCCGTAACTCAACACATAAACGTTGCCGATGAGCGGCACCGTGAGCCGCCGGCTGGCCATGTAGCGTTTCACCTCGAGGAACTTGCGCATGTCATACCCCAACTGGGTGATGACGAAGTCCGCGCCCGCCGCGATCTTCTTCTCGTAGCCGTTCACGGGGTTCAGTTCAGTTCAGTCCAACCTATGAGTAATCTCAGCATGTATGAGGACTGAGCGTTTCGGCTCACGATAGCGGGCGACGAGAGCGGTGGACGATGGGAATGCTCTCTA
>Ga0265594_1001772_pt1 | contig 16230 bp, 14 predicted proteins | sample saktaG_11_FD_190147 | JGI IMG/M metagenome (GOLD analysis project Ga0265594, IMG submission 190147) | Saline water microbial communities from Sakinaw Lake, British Columbia, Canada - sak_2011_5_24_80m | ecosystem: Environmental > Aquatic > Non-marine Saline and Alkaline > Saline ... | reverse complement strand
CAGCCGACTTTCTTTAAGAAGGGAAACTTAAGATAAGTCCAGGGTTCAACGTGCTCAGCTATGTAATCGAGATAACTAGCTGGCTTAAACTTGGCGACTTCATTACCATCGGCATCAACAACTCGAACATCGCCGTCGTAGAAGTTCACTTTATTCTCAGAGTCAACTAAACCCATGTAATAGCTCTTCATGGTGTAGGCGTCGCTCAAGATAAGGTCGACATACTCTTTATTTTTAAGAACGATATCATCAAATAACTTCAATGAGAGTTTGCTGAATTCCACCATAGATTTGGCTTTCGCCTCAAAATCTCGGCGTTCATCTTCAGTAATTGCTTTGCTAACACCCCCGGGCAGACCATTTACTGCGCCAATTGCCTTGCCTCCGATAGCTTGCTGAATATCCTGGGCATAGGCGCGATGCTTAATTACTTCCTTGCCAATCTCCAGCCCAACCTTGTCGATAAGTCCAAAGATATTTCTCTGAGCCCGGTCGCTGGTGGGACCCAGAACGAAATCGGGGGCAGCCAAAACATAGAAGTGAGCGATGTGAGAATGACACATATGAGCACAGTAGGAAAGCTCCCTTATCTTCTTAGCCGCTGGAGGTGGCTCAACGTGGAAAACGGCATCGGTAGTTTTAACAGATGCTATGTGATGGGCTAGGGAGCAAACGCCACAAATTCTGCTGGTGATGCGGGGCAACTCTTCCACCGGTCTATCCTCGCAGAACTTCTCAAATCCGCGAAGCTCAGGTACTCGAAGATAGGCATTGGCCACATCACCTTCATCGGTAAGGAAAATATCTATCCTGCCGTGCCCCTCAAGGCGAGTAAGAGGGTCAATAACAATTTTTTTCATGATAAGCTTCCTTGGATTACATTCGCCTCCTGTTTATTAATGCTGTAGGCAAACAAAAACGGTAAAAACTCCCAGCGATATCAACTACTTCCTCTACCATCTGGGCCATGGCGACTTCGTCCTTGATATCAATATCATAAATTGAGGCAAGGGCACTGAGCATTTTAGCTCCCTGGTCTGAAACGCTAGGCAGCGGGCCGAAGCAGCCGCGACAAGGCATGTTAGCTTTGATACATAGGGCGCCGCAACCTCCACGCGTTGCCGGTCCCATACATAATATGCCCTGCTCCAGGAGGCACTGCTCGGGGTTGGGGATAATCTCATGAGGCCGATAGAGCTTTTTAATCCTTTTCTCTCCCTTGGTCCGAGGGCATTCATCACACAATGATTTATCCGAGGCAAATACTGAGCCCTTTGGCGGCAGCTTTTGGCTGGCTATGGCATCAATTACCTTAGAAATGATGGGCACGGGGGGTGGGCAGCCGGGAACATAGTAGTCAACCTCAACCACCTGGTTTAATGCCTTTACGGTATCATAGAATTCAGGTAGCTCCAGTTCGCCCTCGCTAACTTTGGATGAAGTCTGTGGAATAGTCTTATCTAGATTATCATTAGATTGGGCTTCAAGGTAAAGTCGCTCAAAAATTTGGGTGCGATTGCCAAAGTTCGCCAACCCAGGTATGCCGCCAAGATGAGCGCAGCTACCAAAAGCAACCATTATTTTGGATTTGTCGCGGAGCAATCTGGCAATCTCCTCCTGCTCCGAATTTCTTACTGCGCCATTAAATAGGCAAAAATCTATGCTTTTATCTGGCATCGCCTCAACATCGTGATGCTTAAAGTCAACGGCTATCGGCCAGAATACGATGTCAGCTAAATCGGCTACTTGGAGAATCCTTTCATTTAAATCCAAAATAGCCACATCGCAGCCGCCACAACTGGCTGCCCAATAACAAGCTAATTTTAATTTAGCCATACTTCCTCCCAGGTTTTATCGAACAAAGGGACCTAGGGCTCTAATTCTCTCGGTCATATCATTAATAATGGAAGCAAATCGCTTGCCTTCTGCCGCCGATACCCAATCCAGCCTTAACCGGTCATCCTCAATACCCAATTGAGACAGCATTTTCTTTAACATATGGATGCGGCGGGCTGTTTTATAGTTGCCATCTATGTAATGGCAATCACCGGGGTGACAGCCAAGAATCAAAACGCCATCCACGCCAACTTGGAATGCTCTAAGTATGAAAGTAGGGTCTATCCTGCCACTACACATTACCCTTATCACCCTTACATTCGGCGCGTATTGAATTCGAGATGTGCCGGCAAGGTCGGCGCCGGCATATGAGCACCAATTGCAACAGAAGGCTAGTATTTTTGGTTCAAACCCACTTTTCTTCACTTGAGTTTCATTCCTCATATAGTTTTTAAATAACCAAAGCTTCTACCTGTGCCAGAATCTCTTCATCCCTGAAGTGGTTCATTGAAATAGCACCGGAGGGGCAGGCAGCACCGCAGGTTCCGCAACCCTTACACTGGGCGGTAGTAATATGGGCCAACTTTTTCCCATCTTTAGATTGTGATTCAATGGCATTGTAGGGACACAAGAGAACGCAAATACCGCATCCCGAGCATTTATCTTCGTCAACGGAAGCGGTTATGCCCTCAGATCTTATATAACCTCTCCTCAGGGGAATTGCCGCCTTGGCCGAGGCGGCGTAAGCCTGGGAGATGGTTTCGGGCACACTTGCAGGCCAGCGGGCACAGCCACAGACATAAATGGAATCAGTAGCAAATTCTACCGGTTGCAATTTTAAATGGGCCTCCAGGAAAAAGCCATGCTCACCCAGCGATACCCTGAGCATTCTAGAGATGTCTTGATTATCCTCATGGGGAATAAGAGGAGTGGTCAGCACCAGCATGTCGCAGGGTAATACTATTTCTTTGCCCATCAATTGATGGTATACCTTCACTGCTTTAACTTTATTATTTCCCACAATCTCAGGCAGCTTATCCAAGCTATACCTGATAAACCTGACACCTTTTTCCATCGCTTTCTGATAATATTTCTCAAATTCCGTGCCGTATGTCATCAAATCACGGTGTAAGACCCACACCTTTGCCCTGGGGTCATTTTCCTTGATTAAGACGGCATTCTTGATAGCAACCATACAGCAAATTCGGCTGCAATATTGCCTTTCCGGAATTCGAGCGCCGACGCAGTTAATCATCACAATATTCTGCTCATCGCCCACCCCGTTGTTCAGCCTTTCTTCTAACTCGAGCTGAGTGATGACATTGCTCTTATCGCCATAGCCATACTGATCGACTGGTTTAAGTACTTCAGCACCGGTGGCAACGATGATGGTGCCCACCTTAATTTTCTTCTCTTCCCCCTTCTGGTCGAGAGTGACATCGAAATTGCCAATGAAACCAGCCACCCCTTTTACCTCTGTAGAGGTATGAACTTTTATATTTTGGTGATTTTTCACCTTTTCGGTGAGTGGAACAATCACCTCCTCCGCTTTACTATCACTAGTAAACAGCCGATTGAGGTTTAGCAATAAGCCACCGAGCTCCTTATCTCTCTCCACAAGGTAAATTTCGAAGCCTTGATTGGCCAAATTAAGAGCTGCGCTCATACCAGCTACACCACCACCAATTACCAGGCAAGCTGGTGTCACGCCAATCTCTACGTCTTCTAGCGGCTCTAATAGCCGTGCTTTGGCTATCCCCATTCTGACAAGGTCTTTAGCCTTCCCGGTAGCCTTTTCTGGCTCTTGCATGTGCACCCACGAACATTGGTCTCTTATATTGACAAACTCAAACAAATACTTGTTCAATCCAGCCGCCTCACAGGCGGTTCTAAATAAAGGCTCGTGAGTTCTTGGGGTACAGGCAGCCACTATGACTCGGCTCAGCTTATATTCGCCGATCTTCCGTGTAATGGAAGATAACCCGTCTGCAGAGCAAGTAAATAAGTTATGCTCGGCGTAGACCACATTGGGTAAAGTCTTGGCATATTCAGTTACCTCGGGAACATTTATCACTCCGGCTATGTTCTTGCCGCAGTGACAGATAAAAACGCCAATCCTGACATCTGACATATTAAGTGCCCCCACTCAAGATTTCAGCAGCTCTGGCCGCCGCTGCTGAAGCTTGAACCACAGAATCGGGTATGTCCTTGGGACTGTGAACGCAACCACAGGCCAGTATACCAACTCTGGTGGTATCCACGGGGTGGGATAGTCCATCTGGTGTCTTTACAAAGCCGTACTCATCCAATTCTATACTCAGTATACTTGCCATCTCCTGTATGTCGCGAGGTGGGATAAGAGCCTGGCACAAGATAACTAACTCTACTTCCAAACTCTTGGTCTCCCCGGTCGTAGTATCTTCATACCAGATTATGGGATTTTGAGTGTGGTGGTTGAGTTCAATGTTTCCGGGCCGGCTCCTGATATAAGTTACATTGTATTCATCTTTGGCTCTCTGGATGTATTCCTGAAACCGCTTACCCACTGCCCTTAAATCAATGTAGAAGATGGTGGACTTCGTCCCCGGCTGATGCTCATATGCCAAAATTGCTTCCTTGGTACCGTACATACAGCAAACGCTGGAACAGTAGCGATTACTCCTGACATCGCGTGAGCCGACACATTGGATGAAAGCGATGTCAGAAGCTATCTTGCCATCAGAGGGGCGCTTAAGCTCTCCAGCAGTGGGACCGGAAGCAGAACTTAACCTCTCGTATTCCATGGCGGTGATGACATTCTGGATTCTCCCATAGCCATATTCCCGCAGCGGCGTTGGGTCGTATAAATCAAAGCCAGCAGCTACAATAATAGCTTTTGCCTCTACTTCAATGATTTCATCCTCTTGGTCATATTTAATTGCTCCAGCTTCACAGAACTTTTCACAAGCACGACATTTACCCTTGAGAAAATAAGCGCAGTGCTCCCGGTCAATAACTGGCAATTTAGGGACTGTTTGAGGGAAAGCAAAATAAATGGCTTTTCTCTGGCCCAAGTTGAGGTCAAATTCATTATTCACTTTCCAGGGGCATTTCTCAACGCATACACCACAACCAGTGCATTTCTTCTCATCTACTGACCGCGCCTTCTTCTTGATGCTAACCTTGAAATTCCCCACTTCCCCATCAACAGCCAATACCTCGGAATAAGTTAATAACTTTATATTAGCATGGCGCCCAGCTTCAATCATCTTGGGAGCTAGAATACACATGGCACAGTCATTGGTGGGGAAAGTTTTATCTAGCTGAGCCATTCTTCCGCCGATGGAGGGCGATTTTTCCACCAAGCACACCTGAAAACCCATATTAGCTAAATCAATGGCAGATTGAATGCCAGCTATACCCCCACCTATAATTAAGACCGAATTATTCACTGCCATTATCCCCTAAAGCACTTGCTACCAGATTTACGATGTCCATTACGTCCATCTCCACATCTGGACCCCTCTCCTCACCCTTGCTTACCATGGCACATTTGAAGTGAATTTGGCACTTGGGGCAGGCCGTAATAAGCATCTCAGCACCAGTAGCCTTTGCCTCGAGCAAGCGCTCCGTTCTTATCTGCTTGGAGTAAGCATCGCAATTGGTCCAGGCGCTGGTGCCACAACATATGCTCTCATCTCTGATATGTTCCATCTCAGTTAGCTCTATTCCGGGGATAGCTTCTATTAGCTTTCTTGGCTGTTCGTAGACTCCCAAGTGCCTACCCAGGCGACATGGGTCCTGGTAGGTTACCTTCTTCTTGGCTTCCTTAAAATTCAATTTGCCTTTTCCCATATTTTCGGCCAGAAACTCGGTAATATGCTGTAGCTCACAATCCAAGTCTACGTAGTGGGGATAATCGAATTTAAATGTGCGATAGCCTTCTGGGCAGGAAAAGATTATTTTCTTAGCCCCGGATTCCTTTATGATTCTGGCATTGTGCTCAGCGAGCTTTCTGAAAGTTTTCACATCTCCCGTCCACAGCAGGTCATGACCACAGCATTTCTCATCAGCCAACACCATGGGCTCTATACCCAAGGCATTCAATATCTTCAGGCTATCTTTGGCAATATCAAGAGCCCCAGTTTTAAAGTCAAGAACAGACTCGAAATATGGAGCACAGCCCACAAAAAATAGGATATCAGCTTTCTCTGAAATTCGATATTCATCAGATAGCCATTCCAGTCTCCTCTGCTCAATTGCCGGGTTTGACATAAGTCGCATGAGTGACTGTAAAGTGCCAGAGTGGGCAGGGACTCCATACTTGCCCTGGGCAGATGCTAAAGCCCTGACCTTCTGCATAAAAAGAGGATAATCCACATCGGCGGGACATCTAAGTAAGCAGTTATAGCAAGATAAGCAAGAAAAGAGTTCTTGGTCATTAATTAAATCGCCTTCAAATCCGTTTAGGGCTTTTTCCAGCATTAGTCTTGGCGAGTATGATGGATTATGTCTGGAGATGGGACAAATGCTGGAGCACTTGCCACACTCCAGACAATAATAGGTCTTGGTTTCTTTAATAATGTCTTCTAAGGTCAACTTTTAACTTTCTTTCTGAAAGGCGAAGGACCTAACTTTTTAAGCTGATTAACCATGTCCTTAATTACCTTGGCAAATATTGTTCCCTCAGAGGTGGATATCAATTCACGCCTTAAGCGCTCATCCTCTAAACCAAGTGTATGTATACACTTCCCCAACTTTTCAAACATCACATCACACTTTACAGGACCATCGATGTAATGACAGTCTGTATAATTGCAACCAGCGACTATGACCCCATCAGCTCCCCTCTCGAAGGCCCTCAACACGTAGATGGGATCTATCATCCCGCTACACATCACTCTTATAATGCGGACGTTATGCGGGTACTGAATGCGACTTGTCCCAGCGATATCGGCAGCAGCGTAGGTACACCAATTGCAGGCAAAAACTATAATTCGAGGCTCGAACTCAGTTATCTTGCGCCTTCGTTTCGTTTGCAAAAGCTGCCGCGTGCAAATAGAGCGGGAAAGATTAAATCCGTTCATCTCAACTCTCCGCTAGAACGTCGACCATGCTTTTTATTTCCTCCTGCGTAAAGTGCTTAATTGAAATGGCTCCGGTGGGGCAGACAACGGCACAGGCGCCACAGCCCTTGCACACGCTTTCATTTATGGTAGAAACCATGACCCCATTTTTATTAATCACTTTAGCAGCGTGGAAAGTACATGTTTCTTCACAGCGTCCACAGCCGTGACATAGAGTTTCATTTACGTGAGCTATGGCAGATTCAGCTGTGATTTTGCCTTTGCTTATCAGGGACAAGGCTTTGGCTGCTGCTGCTGAAGCTTGGGCTACAGAATCAGGAATATCCTTTGGCCCTTCACAGCAGCCAGCGATAAAAACTCCATCTGTAGGAGTAGCTACCGGGTCAAGCTTAACATGCCGCTCCAAGAAGAAGCCGTCTGCTCTCTGGTTGAGAGTAAAGAGAGCGGCAATTTTCTCTGCATCTGAGCGCGCTTCCAATGCAGTACACAAAATTACCATATCTACTGGAACACGAATCATTTCTCCTAAAAGAGTATCTTCAACTAAGATGGTGAGTTTCCCCTGCTCATCCTCAGTTATGGCTTGGTCTGTAATTTTAGCTACCTTTCCTCGGATGAAGTTAACCCCTAGTTCGCAAACACGCCGATAAAATTCCTCAAATCCCTCTCCATAACAGCGCATATCGATGTACATTTCATATACTTCAGCGTTTATAAGCTCTTTTATCAGGTACGCGTATTTAAGTCCGTACATGCAGCAAACTCTAGAGCAATACTCGTGGTAGTTTTCATCTCTACTGCCTACACAGTGCACGATAGCTATACTATCTGGCATCCGACCGTCTTTCAAAACAACCTCACCGCTAGTTGGCCCCCCGGCACAGGTCATCCTCTCGAACTGGAGGCCAGTTAATACATTGTCATATTTTCCATATCCATATTGAGAGATAATCGAAGGGTCGAAATTATCATAGCCGGTGGCTACAATGATTGAGCCCACTTCGATTTCGATGATTTGGTCAATTTGTTTAAAATCAATGGCATTAGCTTGACAGAATTTCTCGCAAGCGCGGCATTTCCCGGTTTTGAAATAAACACAATGCTCCTTATCAATAGTAGCCACATTAGGTATAGCTTGGGCAAATGGAATATAAATTGCCTTTCTCTTTGCCAAGCCGGCGTTAAATTCGCTATTTACTTTCCATGGACATTTTTGTTCACAGACGCCACAGCCGATACATTTACTCTCATCCACATAGCGTGCTTTCTTCCTAACTTTCACTTTGAAGTTGCCTACGGACCCTGAGACTTCTTCCACCTCACTGTAAGCCAAAAGCTCAATAAAGGGATGCTGTCCCACTTCGGTCATCTTTGGTGTTAGGATGCACTCAGAGCAATCTAGGGTCGGGAAGGTTCTATCAAGCTGTATCATATGGCCACCGATTGAAGGTTCCTTTTCCACCAAATAGACCTTCTTCTCACCATTGGCGATATCCAGAGCAGCTTGAATTCCGGCAATACCTCCTCCAACAACTAGGACGTTAGGATTAACTGGCAATTCCTTAACTTCCAGAGGCTCGTGATGAGAAACACGCCTTACCGCCGCTCTTACTAAATCTTTGGCCTTTTCGGTGGCTTGCTTCCTATCGCTGTGAACCCAGGAACATTGCTCCCTGATATTAGCCTGCTCATATAGATAGGGATTAAGCCCAGCATCCTGACAAGCAGCTCGGAAGGTGAGTTCATGCATTCGCGGTGAGCAGGAAGCAACCACGACTCGATTAAGGCTAAATTCCTTAATATCATTCTTTATAAGAGCCTGCCCAGGTTCAGAACACATATACATATAATCGCGGGATATAACCACTGATGGAAGTTTTTTGGCATATCTTGCCACTTCCTCTACATCAACTGTGCCCGCAATGTTAGTGCCGCAGTGACAAACATATACTCCGATTCTTACTTCTGCCATAATATTTCCACTCAGCTAAGTTGCCTCATCTACAAGCTCTGCTACATCCTTAATTTCGATAACATCGGCCTTGTCCATAGTTAGGACGCTGTCTTGAAAATTGAGGAAGCAGTAAGGACAGGAAACAGCTAATATATCTGCTTTTAGCTCAAGAGCTTGTGTTACTCTTATGTCAGAGAACCTCTCACCCTTTTTAGTCTCCATCCAAATCCTGCCTCCGCCCCCACCACAGCAAAGGCCATTTTCATGAGAGTCGGCAAACTCAACCAGTTCTAAACCGGGGATACTTTTCAGAACCTTTCGAGGTTCATCATATATCCCGTTGTGGCGTCCCAAGTAACAGGGGTCTTGATAAACTACTCTTTTGTTCACTCTCTTAGAAGGCTTTAATTTACCTTGGTCAATGAGCTCTGCCAGATACTGAGTGATATGTAGTACCTTAAATTCACCTCCGAATTCGGGATATTCATTCTTGAAGGAATTATAGCAGTGCGGAGAGCTAACCACGATGGTTTTAACACGATTTTCCGTAAAAGCTTTGATGTTGCTTTGGGCGAGACTCTGGAAGAGGCTTTCATTTCCAGCTTTACGAATCGCCTCGCCACAGCATTTCTCCTCGGTGCCCAAGATACCAAAGTCTACCCCCGCTTTTTTAAGGATATTAGCTGTGGCCTGAGCTACCCTTTTAACTTTTGAATCATAGGCGGGGATACAGCAGGGGAAATAAAGTATCTCAGTTCCTCTGGTAAACTTCTTTATGGCCAAGTCATTTGCCCAATCTGCCCGCTTAGCTGGCTCCTCTCCCAAAGGATTACCTGTGGCCGCAATGTTCTTTGCAGTGATTCTGAGTGAATCGGGTACGCCACCTACACCCAAGTCTACTATCACCCGGTGCAGTGCCCTCATGATGTCAATTATATTCACCCCACGCGGGCAGCGTTGGACACAGGCGCGGCAGGTGGCACATAACCATATCTCTTCGTTATCAAAGTCAATTAAGCCCAACTGTGTCTGGTGGATTACCCTTCTTACCCCAAAGCTCGTCACCAAGTTCCAGGGACAAATGCCAGTGCAAATGCCACATTGGTAACAGGCTTTGAGAGGCTCGCCGCCGGCCTCAATTACCGCCTCTACCGCTTCTTTATAGGGGTTGACTACCGCCAACTTTCACGTAATCCCTTGCTAAAAAATAATTGCTTGGCAAACCTAATATCTTGTAAAATAAAAAGCTAGCTGTACTCATCGTGAGGGATATAGCTAGCTTATAGGTAATGAATCTGGCTCCCACTAATGATAAACTATAATATAAATTTGATGAACTAGCAAGCCATAAGGAACAGAAAATTTGCCCAGTTAAAAATTATCGTGATAAACTTACTTGTTCTGTGTAAGAGGTAGAACATGAAAATACTGGTTACTAATGATGACGGCATATATGCACCTGGACTTTGGCAATTAGCTAAAAAGCTTGGGGAGGTGGGTACGGCGCTCATCGTTGCTCCTGACCGAGAGCAAAGCGGTGTGGGCACCTCAGTTAGTCTGCATCATCCTCTGAGGATAAGTAGGGTAAAATCGCCAATAAAAGACATAGAAGCTTATTCGGTAGAAGGCACCCCTTCTGATAGCGTCATTTTGGCCATCAAATTTTTGGCGAAGGATGAGATAGACCTGGTTATTTCCGGCATTAATGAGGGGCCAAATATAGGCAATGATATTTTCATTTCAGGCACTGTTGGCGCTGCTCTCCAAGGTTATTTTCACGAAATTCCCTCCCTGGCCATTTCAATAAATGCCCATAAAGACCTGCACTTCAATGCTGCAACCAAACTGGCAAGCTTACTTGCTGACAAGGTCAAAGACGGCACTCTGCCCCGGGGAATTTACTTGAATGTGAACTTACCCAATCTGCCTGCAGAAAAAATTGAGGGCATAGAGATTACCAAGCTAGCCGAGCAAAGTTATACTGGTACGATTCAGCAGGGACATGATGGCAGGCGGGAATACTATTGGATTGAGCGCAGCAAGCCGCAGTGGCATGTGAAGACGGGCACTGATATATGGGCACTGGAATTAAATAGGATTTCCATTACCCCTCTGCCCAGTAATCCTGATGCCTCCATCAATTCTACTCTGAAGGAAGTAGCATCAACTCTTTTTCAAGAGCTATTGACAAGATGAAGTAGATTATTTATTATTAGTTTGCCACCGACCTCAAGGCGGTGAGCGCACAAATATAAAGTAAAACTAAATAGAGTGATTTGTCCGCTTGGATCGGTAACGACCGAGACGGGGTGTAAACTAATTTAGAGACCTTCTCGGCGTTGCTGAGAAGGTTTTTTAATTTTAATGAGTTGGCTATGCGCAATACTATAGCTGATGTTCACGGAATTAAAGTTGGACATTATACTGACAGGGAAGCAGCCACTGGCTGTACGGTTGTTCTGTGTGAGCAGGGAGCTGTAGCCGGAGGCGATATCGCGGGCTCGGCGCCGGGAACTAGAGAAACTGACCTCCTCCGTCCCACAAGCCTGGTACAAGAAGTCCAAGCTATTCTTCTCAGTGGCGGCAGTGCTTTTGGCTTGGATGCTGCCGCCGGCGTAATGCGTTATCTAGAAGAGCGTGGCTTTGGCTATGACTCCACTATTGTCAAGGTACCTATTGTTCCCGCGGCCATTCTCTTCGATTTAGCTGTGGGCAGCTCTCAGGTTAGACCCGGAGCTGAGCAGGGTTATCAGGCTTGCTTGGCTGCCAGCGACAAAGAAGTAGCTGAGGGATGCGTCGGCGCTGGCACCGGAGCTACGGTGGGCAAGGTTCTGGGTATAGATAGGGCTACGAAAAGTGGTCTGGGAACAGCCAGCCAGGGGATAGTTGGAGGCATTATCGTTGCCGCCCTTATCGTAGTGAATGCCTTTGGAGATGTCGTCGACCCAAAAACGGGGCAAATTTTAGCTGGGCCGCGCCATGCGAGCGGCAAGGATTTCTTGAGTACTGCTGAGCTGCTAAAAAGTGGCGAGACGGGGAGAAACGCACCACTTCTTAATACCACCATTGGGGTGGTTGCCACTAATGCCCATTTAGATAAAGGTCAAGTGAGTAAGTTAGCGCAGATGGCACAGGATGGCATAGCTCGAGCCATAAAACCTTCCCATACCATGTATGATGGTGATGCCATGTTTGCTCTTTCTCTGGGTGAGAAGAGCAGTGATATTACCGTACTTGGTTCAGTGGCTGCCGAGGTGGTAACTACAGCCATAATTAGAGCAATTACCCAAGCTGAGGCACTAGCTGGACTGCCAGCAGCCAAGGAGGCTGGTATAGGATGGAACTAATGCCGAAAGTTGGATTCATTGGTGCTGGAACGGTGGGCACGGCTTTGGCATTAAGACTTTCCCAACACCGATATCAAATAGCTGCCGTAGCCAGTCGAAATTTAACTTCGGCGCAAAAGTTGGCTGAGATGCTGAATAATTGTCGGATTTGCAAGACGCCTCAGGAGGTGGCTGATGTCGCTCAGTTTGTATTTATTACCACTCCCGATGATTTTATTTCCAGGGTAGCTGCTGAAATTCATTGGCATGTCAATCAGAGCGTAGTGCACTGCAGTGGCGCTGACTCCGTTGATATATTGGCACCAGCCAGGCAATTGGGTGCTGAAGTAGGGTGCTTTCATCCGCTGCAGACTTTTGCCAGTGTTAGCCAGGCTATAAGTAATCTACCAGGCTCCACTTTCGCCATTGAAGCCGAGGAGCCGCTGTTGTCTACGCTAAAAGAGATGGCTCGGGCTCTCGATGGTGATTATGTGGAACTTAAAGCTGGTGATAAGGTGCTTTACCATGCGGCGGCGGTTTTTGCCTGTAACTATGTGGTAACTTTGGTGAAGTTGGCTACGGACCTATGGCAGACTTTCGGAGTATCGCGGGCACAAGCAACGAAGGCACTTGTACCACTTTTGCGCGGCACGGTAAATAATATTGGCAGTATTGGTCTACCCGACTGCCTTACCGGACCCATCGCCCGGGGTGACTTGGGCACGATAAATAGGCACCAAGAGGCTCTTGAAAAGAAAGCGCCCTCGCTGCTTACCATCTACAAGGAACTCGGGCTTCACACTGTCCCAATCGCCTTGGCTAAAGGCAAAATTGATAAAAGCAGAGCCGAGGAATTGCAGGCTCTTCTTGAAATAAAATTAAAAGATAGTGGAGGTCAACCATGAGGGCAATGCTAAAAAGTAAGATCCACCGAGCCAGAGTCACCGAAGTGAACATTGATTATGAAGGTAGCATTACCATTGATAAGCTTCTCATGGAGGCAGCTGACATCTTGCCTTATGAGCAACTGGAAGTGCTGAACATTAATAATGGAGCCAGGTTCAGCACCTATGCTATTGAAGCCAACCGAAATTCGGGGGTGATTTGCCTCAACGGTGCCGCGGCCAGGCTTGTGGCTAAAGGTGACATGGTGATCATCCTTTCTTACCAGCACGTTCCGGATAACGAAGCAGCTGCTGCAATTCCTAGGTTGGTTTATGTAGATTCTAAGAATAAACTCGTTGGAGTGGGCAAGAAGGATTGGGTGGAAGATTTGATGGCGGCCAAATAGGAATAAAAAGGGAGGCAAAATGCGCGTTACCATCAACGAAATAAAGGAGATGAAGCGAAGGGAAGAGAAGATACCCATGCTTACTGCTTATGATTATTCCACAGCTAAGCTGGTGGATGAGGCCGGCGTACCGCTAATTCTGGTTGGGGATAGCTTGGGCATGGTGATATTAGGCTATGAGACGACTATCCCGGTAACCATGGACGAAATGATACACCACACCAAAGCTGTGGTCAGGGGTACTAAACGAGCCTTGATAATAGGCGATATGCCCTTCATGACTTATCATATCAGCATCTCTGATGCTCTGTACAATGCCGCTCGCTTTATCCAGGAGGGAGGAGCCCAGGCGGTAAAGCTTGAGGGGGGTGAAGTTGTTGCCGAAACGGTGCGGCGTATTGTCAATTGTGGAATTCCAGTGATGGGGCATATCGGGCTTACTCCTCAATCTATTTACCAGTTAGGCGGATTTAAGGTGCAGGGAAAAACGCCAGAGGCTGCAGGGCGTCTAATTAGAGATGCTTGCGCCCTGGATGAAGCCGGTGCCTTCAGCATCGTTCTGGAAGCAGTGCCAGCGCCACTTTCCAAGCTGATTACCCAAAAAGTAAGCGTTCCCACCATTGGCATCGGGGCTGGTCCCGACTGTGACGGTCAGGTTCAGGTAATTAATGACATCCTTGGTCTTTTTACTGAGTTCGTCCCCAAACATGCCAAGCAGTATGCCAAGTTGGCTGAAATAATTGGAACTGCCCTAACTGACTATGCCACTGAAGTTAAGGCGGGTAGTTTCCCGACAATGAAGCAGAGCTATACTATGGATGAAAGTTTACTTAAGGAGCTGGTCAACTCTGCTTAGATGGCGATGCAAGCAATAAAAACAGTTACCGAAATGACGGCAATAAGGCAACAGATTACCAGTTCAGTTGGATTTGTGCCCACTATGGGCTTTCTGCATCAGGGGCATTTAGCTCTGGTCAAACGGGCTAGAAGCGAGAACTCAATCGTTGTGGTCAGCATTTTCGTTAATCCCGCACAATTTGGGCCTGGCGAAGACTTGCGCACTTACCCTCGCGATCCACAGCGCGACCTGGCTTTATTAGAAGAGGAAGGGACGGACATTGTCTTTATGCCCGCATCTGAAGAAATGTACCCCCAAGGATTTAATAGCTGGGTAGAAGTGGGAGAAGTTACTCAGCGCCTGGAGGGGGCATCCCGCCCCGGACACTTTAAAGGCGTGGCTACCGTGGTTACCAAACTTTTCAATATCGTCGCTCCAACGCGAGCCTATTTTGGTCAAAAGGATGCCCAGCAGGCAATTGTAATTGAGAAGATGGTTGCCGACCTCCATATGAATTTAGGAATTGTAGTTGTGCCCACTGTCAGGGAAAGCGATGGACTGGCAATGAGCAGCCGCAACATTTACCTCAATGCTGAGGAACGGCAAGCTGCTACAGTTCTATTTAAATCTCTTAACTTGGCCAGACAATTATGGCTGGCTGGTGAGAAAAGTGCTCATGAAATCCGCGAAGAGATGATTTCTCTCATTCGAGGAGAGCCCCTGGCTGAGATTGGTTATGTCAGCATTGCCGACGCTCAGACTCTTGAGGAGCTTAAGGAGATTGACCGCGGGGCATTAGTCTCGCTGGCGGTAAAGATAGGTAGGCCAAGGTTAATTGATAACATAATCCTTGAGTAAAAGTTTACTCGCGGACCAGTATCACCAGCCCCAGCACAGCCAGAAGAGCCATTCCGGCGCCAAACAAGAAAGGCGCCGCTGGACTAATGGCTTGCCACAGCCAGCCGGCAATTATACTGGCTGGCAGCAGAGTGATTCCCAGTATGCCATGAAAAAGGCCATAAGCCGTGCCCCGCTTCTCCGGCGGCACCAGGTCAGCTACAAAGGCCCGAGCCACCCCCTCAGTCGCTCCGTAGTAAAGCCCGTAGAGGATAAACAGCCCCCATACTTGCCATGAAGCAGAAACTAGGGCGAAGCCCAAATAGACTAAAACATAAATCAACCAGCCTGAAATTATAAGCCGCTTCCTGCCTAGTCTATCGGATAGCGTGCCCAACGGTAAGGAGATGGATGCATAGACGAAATTAAAGAGAATTAACATCAGGAGAATGTAAAGCACGGGATTGCCCAGGTTTTGCGCCCTCAGAATGAGAAAGGCATCGCTGGAATTACCCAGACTGAATAGGAACATGACGGCCAGAAAGAGCTTGAAGCGATTATCAAATTTGGTCTTCGACATCCCCGTGCTGGAATGTGAGGATGCCGAATTTGCTTCTTCAGCGGAGTAAGTTTGCGCCTTCGCTTTCCTTCTGGGTTCATGAACAAAAAAGAACATAAACAAAGCTGGTACTGCGAAGGCAGTCCCAATCAGCACCAGAGGCTGGTAAGTATCCAGGGCAAGTTCCAAAGTGCCCTTTTGTAGCAGGTAGACTACGGCTGCCGCTATAATAAGTCCAAATGCAGCACCGAAGGTATCCATGGCCCGATGAAGGCCAAAGCCCCTTCCCCGCTCTTCAACGGTCACGGAATCAGCCACTAATGCATCCCTGGGTGCGGTGCGAATGCCCTTGCCTAATCTATCAGCAAAACGCGCTCCAAGTACCAGCCCCCAGGTCGTAGCTATATAGAGGAAAGGCTTGGCAAAGGTGGACAGCCCGTAGCCAAGAACCGCTAAGAATTTCCGTTTACCTAGCTTATCGCTGAGCCAGCCGCTGAAAATTCTAAATATGGAGGCGGTGCTA
>Ga0265594_1001771_pt1 | contig 16238 bp, 15 predicted proteins | sample saktaG_11_FD_190147 | JGI IMG/M metagenome (GOLD analysis project Ga0265594, IMG submission 190147) | Saline water microbial communities from Sakinaw Lake, British Columbia, Canada - sak_2011_5_24_80m | ecosystem: Environmental > Aquatic > Non-marine Saline and Alkaline > Saline ... | reverse complement strand
ACCCCAAAATTAGCATAAACAAAAGGCACATCAGGATAATTTTGGTATCTGAAATTTAAAGATGTGAAAAGGTTTTTTTCCGGTTCATACTGGAATCCGACAATATAATATTGTTTGTCATTAATATACTTTACAAATTTTAGTTCAGGAAATAAATATCCATAATCAGCTCTAAGTAATGCCTTTAATTTTGAATTTAACGGATGGCAATATGAAGCGTTGGGGATTACGGAGCTTCTTAACTTTCAATTAACTACCCACTTTAATGCGAGCGATAAATTTCAATTAAGCACATAAAGCCCAATGCTTTATGACCGCATGTTAGGTACCGTTTTTTACTCTTTTTTCAATATATTTCGAGTTCATTATCCTAAGTGTTCCCATATAATCTAATTTAAATTCAACCAAATCACCAACTTTATATTTCTTTTTATTTTCTTTAAGGTCAATTACAATCATATCTGAACTCGCTCCTGCTATTTCTAAAGTTTTGTTAATTAATTTAAGATGGTTAACATCTACATCAAGCAATCCTATGTCTATAATTGCCCTATTTGAAGTTTCGCCAATATTTATTTGGTCAAACTCGAAGTCCTCTCCTTCAACATTGGTACCGAGTTCTCCGTTAGGAACAATCGGTTTTTCGGTTAATTCAATTATCTCAGAATATAATCTAAATACATCCGAATTCATTTTTTTAAATGTTCTATTATTGTAAACATCAGTTCCTAGAAATAAAGTTTCGCCTACTCTAAAATGATTTATTCCTTTAGGCAGTAGATTTTTAAAAATTAATGGAATTGTAACAGATGAACCTCCTGAAACATATTCAATTTGTCTGTTAAATTTAGCTTCAATTAATTGTTCATATAAACTTAATTGAATTAATTTATCGTGATTTGGTAAAACGCCATATAAACAAGTTAGATTAGTTCCAATTCCAACTACTTGAATGTTTTTTAATTTGAAAACACTTTTATAAAAAGCCATAAAATTTTCACCCATTACACCTTCTCGAAGCTCACCCAATTCAATCATAATGATGATTTTGTGTGTTTTGTTCTGTTTTTTTGCTTCGTCTGATAACATCTTGATCGTTTCGAATTCAGTATTCATGCTCACATCGGCATATTTAACAATACTCGAAATGGAACGTTTTGCAGGTGGTCTAATATATATAGTCTCAATTTTAGGGTTAATAGATTTTATCATCTTCAAATTAGACACACGTGAGTCACATATTTGATTTATGTGAAACTTCAACAATTCTGTTAAAAATATTTTATTTCCACTCAGTATTTTAGAAACAACCGACCATTCAATACTATTTTTTTTAAAAAATGCATTAAGGTAGTCAAAGTTTGATTTCAATTTTTTTATATCTAATGTTACAAAAGCCATTATTTTCCTTTTTTAAATCGCATTTCTATATATTTACTGCTAAATCCAACTTTTTCATATAAAAATCTTGCTGGATTTTCTGGTTCTACGTGCAATGCAATACTTCCTTCCGCCAAATCAATGGTTTTTTGCATTAACATTTTCCCTATTCCTTTTCCTCTATAATTTTTGTGAGTTGCAATATAAACTAATATATTTTCCGGGATATAATCTTTCATTCCTGTTTGATTGACTACTACTATGCCCGATATTTCATTTTCTAAATATGACACTAATATAAATCCACCAAAAGAAGTTGTTTCTTTCAATGCGTAATCAACTGCTTTTTCAATATCTGATTTTGGGTCTCCATATTCTTGGAGGTTATCAAATAAAAAATTAATTACGCTTTCCTTTTCCTTTAAATTCGGTTTGTTCGTTGTATTAAATACTTTTGTTTGAATCATAAAAATAATTTTCTCCTATTTTAATTAATAAATTTCATTGTATATTATAATGTTTTTTCCGAGATGTGCAAATCTTTTTTTCAAATGGTAGCTAACGTTCCGGCGGTATGAACAGTTGCGGGATATCGAAGTACTAATCTTTCAGGTTATGATGAAGTTTAAAAGAACCTTAAACATTAGGCTAACCGCCTCACCCGCAATTGTTTATGACCGCCTGTTACAGCCAGTGGTTTTTCATTAATTAAATTCCTGCTATTCATTACAATATTTTAAAATCTTTTTTCTATTTTTAGATTTGTATCCCATTTCAAATCCAATTTTCCAGTCTTTACACGCACCTGTTTTATCTCCTACAGCATCCTTGCAATCCCCTCTATAAATGTAGGTTTCCTGCGTTTTATGTCCTAACTCAATAGTTTTATTATAATCTGCAATAGCTTCTTTTCGCATACCAACAATATTAAAAACGCAACCTCTATTAAAATATGCATCCGCATAATCCGGTTTTAACTGAATAGCTTTAGTAAAATCGTTAACAGCTTGTTGATGCTCCCCTTTTCGTTCAAATGCAATTCCAAGATTGTAATAAACTTCGGCAAAATCAGGATTAACTTTTAATGCTTTGTTATAATCAGAAATTGCTTTTTCAAATTGACCAGCTTGTTCATATAGTAAACCACGATTAGAAAAAACAGCAGCATTATTTTGACAGGCTTTCAATGAATTTGTATAATCCGCCATTGCTTTTTGTATTTTACCTAATTTATCATAAGCTGTTCCCCTGGTAATAAGAGCCTCTGCCATGTTTGGCAAAATTTCTAAAACTTTATTGCAATCTTCAATAACTTTTTTATACTGATTGCTGTCAAGATAAATATTTGCACGTGCGTTCAGTATTGCCGCCAACATTTCTTTTTTTGAAATAGGCCGGAAATAAACTTCTTTATTTATTGAATCTAAGCCAAAATGTAAATAATTAGCGTACCACTCGTCAGAATGAATATCCCCATTATGTGTTGTCTCAACATTTACAGTTTTGTTTTTTGTGTAGTATCGCACAAAACAATGTGACGGTGCAAGTACGGCATAAAATGGAAGATTTAATCTATTGGTTATACTAATATATAAGGTTGTAAAACTGGCACAGTTACCTTGTCTATTGTTTAAAATATCTGTTAAAAAATTACTCTCTTCCTGAAATTTATATTGGTGGTTATTAAAAAAGTATTTATTGACTACTGTAAGTGTATCATATCCGAGCTGTATATTTTTAAGCAATGAATCCAAATCTTTAGTCATTAAAGAAATTTTTTGCAGATACATATCAATATCAAGGTCAGGAAAAATGTCTTTTTCAATAAGTAACGCACCAGTGGCAATATCTACATTTTCATCAGGAAGGTTCAAATATTCATCAAGCGAATACTGTTGAGCAAATATTGATGTAGTAAGAAGAACACCTATTAAGACCACAAATGCAAATGAATAATAGATTATTCTGTTATTAATGCAAGATAATTTTTTGAGTGTATGCATTTTGGTCTTGTATAATTTGTATGATATATACTCCTTTATGTAAGTGGCAGAAGTCAATCGGAATAATATTTTGAGTAATGTTATTTTGACTGATTTTGTCATTACTCTTGTTTAAAAGTATAATAAACAGTATCATCATTCAGAACAGTTCCTTCGATATAATTATGATATTTCGTACCTATTTGATTAAAACACAGACCTATTGTAAATTGGTAATGCTTTTTACTTATTAGATGAAAATAAGAACCAAATATTGGGCTTATCAGAGGAGTACTTTCTATATTTGATTTTTCTAAACCAGAAAAATATTCATTATTTTTTAACAGATGCGAGGAAGATATACCAATTCCAACACCATAGTTGAAAGTTGTTTGTGAGAAACCATAATATTGTATTAAAATTAGTATGATTAAAAATATTCTCTGCATTAAGGTCAGTTTTTAATAACTTTACGCGTAATTATTTCACTACTTGTTTTGATTTTAATTATATAAAGACCTGAATCAAAATTTGATAAATCTATATCGATTATGGAACTATTAGGTTTTTTATGTATTAGATTTTTACCAATGCTATTGTTTATATAAATTTCAGCATTTTGACTTATCCCTTCAAGATTGATTCTAATCTTTCCGTTTGTAGGATTTGGATATAGAGAAAGATTATTATCTATTTGTGCATTTTTATCGTCGGACAAGACAAGTTCATTTGGATGGAGATTTGAATCTATAACTTCTTCATTATAAATCATACTTTTATTTATTTGTAACATATTCTTAAAATAACTACATTCAATATTATTATCAATATAGTAACGCCCTGCTTTTAAGGTTGTACCATGTAAAATATGAATTGAATTATTTGCTACTACTTCAATTGGCTGCTGAACTGTTGAATTTTGTATGGTTATATCTCTTCCATAAATATTATTTGTAATAATTTGATTATTTACATTTCTATTATCAGTATATAAATGAATATAATTCGTATATTCACTCCAACCACTATAATCAGAATTTGCAATTTTAACTCTATATGTTTGTCCACTATAGAAAGTAATATATGGAGATGGTAAAAAATCTAAAAGATTAAAAGGCTTAACATAAAGAAAATCATGGTATTGATTACTGTATGTTAATAAATATGGTGATGAAAATTCTTGCCAATTCATAAATTCATCGTCTATTGGATTTAAGTATTCATCACATAATGTAACTGCTATAAACAATTTTTTGTCAAAATTTGGAAAAAAATATGCAATACAACCCGATTGATGATTTGGTCCACTCAAAATAATTTCTTCATCCTTACATACTTCAATCACTCCCCCTTTTTGTCCATTGATGTAAAAACCTGCAATATCTAATCTTGTGTATAAACCTCTACAAGGATTTGGAGGCCCATCACCTGAACCTGGATCTGGATATCCTGAGCATGGTTGGCAATCAGCTCCTCCACAATCTATACCTATTTCATCAAAATCTTGATAGTTATTTCCACAGTGGTCTATCTCTGTGCCTAGCAAAGTTAGATATTCCCCTAATGTGTTTTCGTTTGAATAATATTGGGGTGTTTCAGCACAAGCGTCATTATAAACTGCATAATCAAAAGCCTCTTGCATACTAACAAATCCATCGCCGCTATAATCTGCATTAACATAATTACCATTAGGGTCTTCTCCTGCAACTGCAGCAATCCAGTCGAAAATAAACTCGTCGTATGTATAATAGCCCATTCCACATGAGGTTTCATCATAATCACATGCTGTTGCGATAACCCTATTTGCACCTTCTAAATCATCAATAAACCCACCACTATAGCATTGTTCCATTACTATACTAATCTCACCAGCATTTACTTTATTTATTTCAGTTGCCAATTCGTCATCCTGTATTGTTTCACCCCAAAGATATATTTCTGCATCATAACCGCTTACCTGACCACCGTGGTCAGTAACAAATATAAACAAATAGTCGTCGTTGTTTAATATACCTGATAATGTATTAAATACAGATGTAATATTTGCCTTTGTTGCTGAATATTGAATATCATTATCTCCATCACCATCTAGGTCTAAAGGAGATGAGTCATAACCACCACTAATTCTTCTGTCATCTGCGGGGTTTGTTCCATCTGCCATAATGGTGTAAATATGGCTCTCATCATAGTTATAAACATTAGTAAGAGCATTATAAATTGCCGAACAATCATTCCAATAACGTTGCCAATTATTAGCTTTATCATATCCTCCGCTGATAATAATTGCAAAACAATGATCTGGGGTTATTCCTGATTTTAAATACTTTAAATCTCTTGGTTTAATTTTAAAAGGCTTTATCGTTGATTGTTCTTTTATCTCGGTTAGTAATTCCCAACTATCTAAATGATTTGGTGGTAATTTCCATTCTATTTCTGTTATTATTCCCGTTATCACATCTACAAAAATGAAAGAACAAGGATGAGACCAACCTGATAAAGGATTCTTATCAAGGAAAAACATCCATGAATCTGACGAAACAGAATAGATGCTTTTATCAAAGGTTGAAATTTCAGAATTTGGAGATGTGATATTTGTATTTTGATATAATAGATATTCTCCAATCATCTGATTATCTACGTGCTGACTTGCAATTTCAACTGCCTCTATACTTGAAATTTGTCCAATTGAATTTATAGTCATTACTATAAGGCTATTAATAAGAAGAAATGTTTTTTTCATGATTTAGTCGTTTTTAGGGTTACAATTTTTTATGTCTAAAAATATTTTCGTGCAGGAATCTTTCGTAATCTTAAATTCACCACTCCAACTTCCGTATTGTCCACAATCAATATTTGCAGTATAGTTATAACTACCAATCACTTTTTCAATTAGTAAAGTTGAACTAGTATTTGTACAATTAGGTTGAAAATCTTCTACGTAAGCTTCACTTATAATGCCAGAAGATTCATTGTCTATTATAATCTCAACGTCAAATGGGCCACAGTTTAACAAAGCTTGTGCATTTGTATAAAAAATAACTTTCCCTGTATCCGAGGGATTGTCATCATTTTTATCACAACTATTGAAAGTCATGAATAAAATTAAAATATTCAGAATCAAATGTGCATTCATAATCTATATTTTATATGGTTATATATGGTTCATCCGTTTCATTATAATGAATTAGTAATTCATTGTCTTTTATTACAAAACAGAAGGTGTTTTCTAATGCTTCCCGAAGGTCATTTTCCAATTCAGCTATGTCAGCAGGTGAATTTATTAATGTACCACCTCCACCAGTGTTGGTTATATGATTGTCATTTTGCAGTTCATAATTGTAAGAAAGAGTATTTCCACCTACAACTCGCAGAACAATTTGATTTGAATCTGTTACTAAAAGAGCGCCATCATTTTCTTCTTTTTCTTTTATGGTTCTTCCATAAATAGTATACGCAAAAGACTTTAATTCCCATTCTCCTACTAATGAAGATGAGTCCGCAATCCCTTGCTCTAAAATATTTTCACAGATAGTCGAAGTGTCTTTTTTGCAACTAATACTAAAAAGTAAACTTACTGTCAATAAAATAATTACTGTCATTGATTTCATTACTAATATATTTTTATCAAAAATACAAAATTTTCCGTCTTTTATTTTTATTCTTGTTGGTATGCGTTAAATAATTTATAGAAAAAAGATTTTTAAATATTGTCATTTCTCTGTTTTTATTTCTGTTATAATAGCACTTTCGTTTTTTACCATTGGCTGTAACGTGTTTATACAAACAAGTTGAACTTCAAAACTTGGACAATGTTTCCAAATATGATGTATAATGTATAAGTTTTTGTATTTTTATATTGTTCTTTATTTTTTGCAAAGATATAAAATTTTTCAAATTAAAAAAATTGTTTTTTTAATTTGATATATCCAAATCATCTTTGGAATGTTCAAAAGCCAAAATATTTATATTGTATTTAAAATTTAACCCCAAAATTAGCATAAACAAAAGGCGCATCAGGGTAATTTTGGTATCTGAAATTTAAGGATGTGAAAAGGGTTTTTTCCGGTTCATACTGGAAGCCGACAATATAATATCGTTTATCATTGATATACTTTCCATATTTTAGTTCAGGAAATAAATATCCATAATCAGCTCTTACTAAAATTTTTAATTTTGAATTTAACGGTGAGGATAAAAGCTGGCGGGCTTTTCAAAGCACTGTCCAGTCCAATTTAACCGCTGTTTATTATTTATTGTTACTTTCATTTTAAAAATGTCTGCCCGCTTGTTTTTAGCGTTTGTTACCCAACGTAATTATTCTGTTTTAAATTCATCGTCAATTGCCATTACTAAAAAAAATCGACCCCGAGTGGTAAATAAATTAAATATTCTTAATCCTTAACGCAACGCACCGCAACGCCATACGACTTATTGATATAGTTATAGGCGACTGTTGAATCATCGAAACTCAGGCTGCGCACCCAAGCATTTGTAGCATCGTACTGAGTAGCGCTCCACAAGTTGCAGTAACTACCTAAATGGTAGAACACACCGTTACTGTTCCAGCGGTTGCCACCAGGCAAGCCTGAGAAACCGCTTTCGTTGGTTGCTCCTGTATTGGGTGAAGCCCAAAGCGTAGTGCAATTTTCTTTCATTTTGCCTCCTGCAACGAATGTTCCTCCCAAATAGGTTGTAAGTGTTGTCCACTCAGTATCGGTAGGTACATGCCATCCAGCGGGGGCTATATCATAACTGTCGTCCACTGCATACCAATTGTATAATCTTCCGTAAGTATTTATTGTATCGGTATTTGTTGTGTTGCTGTAGTTACAATAAGCCCCTGTTGTAAGATTGCTCCATTGTGAATTATCGGTTACATTGGGTATTGAGTCGCCATTACTGTATTTGATAGTTTTTAGATTTTCAGCCATCCAAACTTGAGTTCCTATTTGTACTACAGAATAGTTATTGTTATCGGCATCGGTACAAGCAATAAAATTAAACGTTACGGTCTGACTTAAAGTTGGCACAAGCATAAATATAGTACAGTAAACGCCACCTGAAAAACCTGAAAGTTTCAATCTATCACCTGTAATATATTGCATATCTATTAATGATTTACTGTCTTTTAAATCCCGAATCTTTCCTGTATTTAATACTGTACTTTGTTTATCAATGTTCGGCGTTGTTTTGATATATTTTATTCCGGCAATACCAGATTGTGAATTACAGCTTACTATTTTTGCAGTATTAGAATATTTGTCCGATTCAATTTTCAGTGTATATACGCCGCTGCTAATACCGCTCAGTCTGAATGTATGGTTTCCATTTGATAATAATTCCTGCACTTGTAAAATTCTTTTTCCTGTTATGTCGTATAATCCGATAGTTGTTTTGCCTTGAGCAGTTGCTTCAAAGTCTATTGAACAAGCGTCTGTCATTGGGTTTGGATAGATATGCATAGTATTATCTGCAACAGTGTTTAATTCGTTTATTCCTGCCGTTGGTGTGAGGTGCAATGAATCGCTTCCACCAAGAGTTGTAACGGTACATTGTGTCAGGTTTTCCACTTTTACTGAGTCAACAGTAGTGCTTGCTCCTGTTCCTGCAAAGCTTATCAAGTAATTCTGTGCATTGGTTTTTAATGCTATAGAAAGCATAAAAAACACTCCTGTCATAACGAATGGGTAAATCCAAATTTTGTTTTTCATAATTATCAAATTTAAAGGTTGATACTCATTTATTTTGTTCTTATTTTATTGTTGTTCGCGTTGTCTTTTCATTATGTTGGGTAACTTGTTTATACAAACAAGTTGAACTTCAAAACTTGTACAATGTTTCCAAATATGATGTATAATGTATAAGTTTTTGTATTTTTATATTGTTTTTTATTTTTTGCAAATATATAAAATTTTTCAAATTAAAAAATTTGTTTTTTTTAATTTGATATATCCAAATCATCTTTATAATGTTCAAAAGCCAAAATATCTATATTGTATTTAAAATTTAACCCCAAAATTAGCATAAACAAAAGGCACATCAGGATAATTTTGATATCTAAAATTTAAAGATGTGAAAAGATTTTTTTCCGGTTCATACTGGAAGCCGACAATATAATATTGTTTGTCATTAATATATTTTTGATTTTTAAGTTCAGGATACAAATCTCCATAATCAGCTCTGACTAATGCCTTTAATTTTGAATTTAATGTATAATATGAATATAATGAAAATCCATAAACTTGCTTAGCTTTTATAAATTTGTAATTATCTATGGCGATAAATTCAATGCCGAGCATAAACTTTTCGGTCTTATATCCTGTAAAGCAGGAAACAAGCATTTTATCGCCGGCAGATGCTGTATTTGATATTGTTTCATAGTCAATATATAATTTAAGTATTATATTTTTACTTGGAAAAATCTCCAGATTTCCTGCATATAAAAAATTTGCACCATCATCCTGATAACAAAAAGGACCTTCGCCATTTGAGATTGTTATACTGTATTTTAGTTGATCTTTAAAATTATAAGTCAGTCGCGCACCAAAATCAGCAGGCATTCCATATTTGTATCTTTCCTGATAAGTTGTTGCAATATATCTGAAGCCCCAAAATTTATCCTGAACAGTCAGATATTGCTGGTTTAACAACTGACCCACAGATAGTTCCAAAGCATCTGTAATTTTCCATTCTATTGCTCCCATTTTAAGGAATGCAGTGTATTTGCTTCCTTCAAAATAAGTTACATCTAAACTGTTACTGGCAGAGTCGGTAACTGTTATATTACTCGTTGTCCTTGTTACATCATATATTAAAGTCGCTTGGACTTTGTCAGAAAATTTATGAGTAAATCCTAAAAGTCCTGTTGAAAATTCAAAAGCTGCTTTTGGTTTTAAGTTATCATTAAAAGCATAATAAAAATCTGTATATATATTTCCAAATATCACGGATTTCTTATCCGGTTTATCTTTGTTTTGTGCTTGTTCTGTAGCTGGCTTATCCTGTGCTGCTAATATTAATGATGAAACAAGGAAAATAAGAAATAATTTAATTTTTTTCATTTTAAACAATTTAAGTTTTGGATTTCGTACATAGCTGTGTATCATCTTATTAAAATCATAAAAAATATTAAAATTTACTTATTATTTAATGTTATAGTATTAAATTTCAATACTGTAATATGAGTGTATTGCTTTACAAGTGATTGTCCCATAGCTGCTTTATTTTGAGGACACCCTTTCAGGGCTTAGTCCTTTGTTATTGTTTCTTTTATTCACAGGGCTTTGCCCTGTGTTATTGATTACGCCCTTTCAGGGCTTACATCATCTGTTATTGTTCATCCACAGGGCTAGCCCTGTGCTATTGATTACGCCCTTTCAGAGCTTACATCATTTGTTATTGTTCATCCACAGGGCTATTGCCCTGTGTTATTGATTTTGCCCTTTCAGGGCTTATGATTTTAGAACCCCGATACACTAAAGCTACAGGGCAGGCATATTTCAATAATTTTGCTAAATATTTTTGTAATTTACTCAAAATTAAGAAACATTAAATATTCTTTAAGCCCTGAAAGGGCATGATATATCAACGCAGGGTGTAGCCCTGTGAATATAAATACAATAGTCCATGCCAAGCCCTGAAAGGGCGTAATCTCAATCCCACAAATATCTTTCATCGTACTCTATGTTATACTCCTTCAGAAACTCTAAATATTCTTCCTGAAAGGTCTTTTTCCGGTGATGAATGTGTTGGTTTTCTATGTAAGTTCTTACTCTATTAACTTGTGTGGGATTAACTGAAAATGCACCATATCCATTCTGCCAATAAAAATTTTTCATACGTCTATCTATTGTTTTAACCCATTGGGATGAATGAGATTTTAATACTTCCAACAACTTCATCAATGCGATTTTTTTAGAGAGTAAGCAAAGGATATGCACATGATTCCTGTAACCGCCAACTTTTACAGGATAACATTCCATATTTTTACATATCCCACCGATGTATCTGTAAAGTTCCTCCTCTACAGAGTCAATGATAAGGGGTTTCTGATATTTGGTGCTAAATATGATATGAGTGTATTGCTTTACAAGTGATTGTCCCATAGCTGCTTTATTTTGAGGACGCCCTTTCAGGGCTTAGTCCTTTGTTATTGTTTCTTTTATTCACAGGGCTTTGCCCTGTGTTATTGATTACGCCCTTTCAGGGCTTACATCATCTGTTATTGTTCATCCACAGGGCTAGCCCTGTGTTATTGATTTTGCCCTTTCAGGGCTTATGATTTTAGAACCCCGATACACTAAAGCTACAGGGCAGGCATATTTCAATAATTTTGGTAAATATTTTTGTAATTTACTCAAAATTAAGGAATTACAAATAAAATATGTTATTTTTTTTGGTTTTTTATTAACATTTTGTTGTTGATTATCAACAATTTAGTAAGTCCGAAACTTCAGTAAATAAATATTAATTTGACTGCAAATATATTGAAAATATTATTATTTTTGTCCGCTTAAAACAAATAAAAATACATAAAAATTAAAAATATGGCTACAAAAATTATTGTAATAGCTCTTTATGCAGTGATGATAATCATAGTTGGTATCATAGGAATGAGAAAAACAAAGTCCTTTTCTGATTTTCTTCTTGGCGGAGGCAATGTTGGTCCGTGGATGACAGCATTTTCTTATGGGACAGCATATTTTTCAGCAGTATTATTTATTGGTTTTGCAGGTAAGATAGGATGGGGATTTGGATATTCGGGCTTATGGATTGCTTTGTTTAATGCGCTAATCGGAGTGTTGCTGGTATGGGGATTGTTAGGATGGAGAATAAAAAAAATGTCAACAGAATATAAAGTGGCAACAATAAATGAATTTTTAGAAAAGAGATACCAAAGTAAGTTTTTAAAATTAACAGGGTCAATAGTAATTTTTATTTTTTTGATTCCATATTCAGCTGCTGTTTTTATGGGATTATCTTATCTGTTTACAGTAAATTTTGGAATTGAATACTGGATGGCATTGCTCTTTATAGGCATTTTCACTGCAACATATATTATAATGGGCGGATATAAATCAATGGCATTGATTGATATGATATTTGGAATAATTATGACTGTGGTGGTCATTATACTTTTTATAAGTACAGTAGATAAGGGTGAAGGCATCTCAAATATTACTTCTTCGTTAGCTTTAATAAATAAAAAACTTACTTCTGCGGTTGGTCCTCCGGGATTTTGGCCATTATTTTCTCTTGTATTCTTAACCAGTGTTGCTCCTCTTGCTATGCCTCAACTGGTTCAGAAATTTTATGCAATAAAAGATAAAAAAGCTGTTAGAACAGGTATGATTGCTTCTACTGTCTTTGCTCTTTTAATAGGTGGTGTAGCTTATTTTCTTGGTTCAACAACACAAATTTTTCTCTCGCCTGAGACCGCACCAGCTGCTTTTGAAAACGGAAGACCAATATTTGACAGGTTAATGCCTGAACTACTTACAAATGTCATTCCTGATTCATTGTCTGTATTAGTGCTTTTACTTATTTTGGCAGCTTCTATGTCAACTCTTGCATCTATTGTGTTAGTTTCAAGTTCTTCTTTTGCCAAGGACTTTTATGCCGGATTTATTAAAAAAAATATTACAGACAAAAAATTAACTATGCTAATGAGAATAATAAGTGGCGTATTTGTTGTTTTTGCTGTTCTTCTTGCGTATGTTGAATTTGATGTAATAGTTGAGATACTTGGTATTTCATGGGGTGCAATAGGTTCGTTTTTCTTAGGACCTTTTGTATGGGGATTACTTAGTAAACGTGTAAACCGTTTTGGCAGTATTTCATCTGCTTTGCTGGGACTGGCAGTTTGTCTTACGCTCTACTTTTTAGGTTTATATGTAAATATACATCCTAAACCATGGTATTATACATCGCCCGGTGCAGGAACTATTGGTATGATTGTTTCATTAGTTGTAAATCCTGTTTTTAGTTTGTTTTGTAAAAAAAATTGATTTTTTATTTATTTATCAATAATTGAAATAGTTACCGGCTCGGAATTGGGTAGTTTATTTATTAATCTTCCAATAAATTTGATTTGATATTCACCTGTCTCATTAATATTATATCCTTTATTTAATTCAATTTTTTGCAAAATTTTTTCTTTTGGTTTCAGTATAATAAAATCATCTTGAGTAGGAGATTTTCGTTTAATCATTTTTTCGATATACTTAACTTTTACTTTATTATGAATAACTTCAAAATAATTAGCTGTAAATTTCTTTTCCAATGGTGTTTGCCAATAGCAAAATTTATATTCTTTATCTGAATTATTTGTTATTGTGAAAGTAATAATTATTGTTTCATTAATATGAAATACATCTTTATTTGTTTCAAGTGTTACATTGATGTCGTTTGTATTATTATTATGAATATTTGTTAATGTTGTTGTTTTTTTATCAAGATTTACTTTTAGAATATTTGAATAGCTATCTAAATATTTCCATTGAACAGTAAAAATATTTCCGTATTCGTTTTTTAAATACTCAACAGATGTTCCCCACGAAAAATAATCACCTTCATTTTTTAAAAGCACTTCTTTTTCACGTACCCTTTCTAAACCTCCCATTGTTGTAGGATTTGTAACTTCTTTATTATTAACAAAAAAAATTGCGTGTTTGTAAATATTGTCATTTGATAAAACAGGAACAGTTAAAGTATCTGATAAATTGGTAACAACAAGTGTAAATATTACAAGTTTGTGTTGTTTTCCAAGGTCATCATCACCCACGTCAAAACTTATTTTATTTTCTACTTTAATTTCGGTAGTTTGCTTATGATTCTGCAAATTGGCAATAATTTCCTCAATTTGTTCCTGAACTTCTTTTGATTTAATTTTGGTATAAAAATCATTCCCGAGTGTAATATTTTGGTCTGCCGAAACGAAATATCTGTTTATTAGAGTTAATAAATCCCATTTATTTTCTTCTCCTGTGTAGTTCGGATATTTTTTGTTTTTCATATCTTCAACGGATAAATTCAAATTTAAAATATCGTTTAAAGCAGTAATGATGCTTTCTTTTTGTGATTCTGTTTCATATTGTAATTCTGCGTTTGTAAAAAACTCTAAAACATCATCTGTTTTATTGTTTTTAACATTTGTGTTGCAAGACATTGATGTAACAGAGATTATTAATAATGCTGATAATGTTACTGTTTGTGATATTTTTTTTAATTTCATAATTTTAGATAATTTAATTATTTGTTTAATTTAATGTTGCGATAATTAATAATAAAATATGTGATTTCATAATTTTGAAGTTTTTATAGTTTTATTTATTAATAATCAAAGCATTTACCGGTATTGTTTCGTTAACTATTGGATAATTGAAAACAATGGCTCTGTCTTTTTCATTATCACCAATTATAATTTGTTCTACTGTTTTACCATTTGTTAATAATAATTGACCATCAACAGTAATAATTAAAAAACTCTTCTTGTCTGTTAATTCAACTTTCTCTCCGCTACCATTCCAGTCCCTGTAATATGCGACTGTTTCGTTTGGTTTTATAAATGTTAATGTCTTATTGTTATATTTATTTATCAAATCAGCTTTATCAATTACTGTATCCGTGAGCATTCTTTCCTCATCAATTACTTCACGATATGGTTTTCTATAAATTCCCCATTGATTAGGATAAATAATTTTCCAGTAATCTGTAAGGTCAAGTCCAATTGTTTTGTTACTGATGTTCTTAATTTCAAACTTCATTAGAAAATTATTATTCTTTGGGGAATGAAATATTGCTTTTTCAACATAAATATTGACAAATTCTCCTTTGCAAATTAATTGTTTAGATCTTGTTTGCCCATTTGTTGTAAATACAAATAGAAATGCGACTATTAAAAATACAAATGATTTCATTTTATTTAGTTTTAAAGTTTAATAAACTTAGTCCCGTTTTTTTTAATAATACAGGTTATGTTTAGTTGAGAATTACAAAAGTTTTTTTATCCACATTTACATTGATTATTTTCGATTTAATTTTCATATATTCCCATTGTATAGTAAATTCGTTCCCGTATTTTGTTAATATACCGGAGTCCGTAGAAAGTATCCAGCCCCCCGAATCAAATGTCTGTGTTGAATCTATGGCTATGGTTTTTTCTCCGTAAACTGATTCAGTACCATTGTATAAACTTAAAGGATTATCTATTTGTCCATTAATGTAAAAATTTATATATTTTGATCTGTTAGTAACGCCCATGTCCGGAATAGGACTTTTACTGCGGTTAGTTACTTTCAATATAAAATTTATTGCATCTAGATTAGAATAATTTTTATCATTATATTTATAGAATTGTATAATGTTCTCCAAAATTATAGTGTCTGTATGTTTTTTAATACCATCACTTCCAACTTTATTATCATATACATATTGTACTAGACCTAATGAGTCAAAATATATTGAACCATATTTTGCATAACATTTTCGGCATTCAGCACCATACAACCATATTTCTTTTGTTCCCGTTGTCCATGTTCCTTCATCAGTATTAAAGTTTTTATATGAAGGTTATCCTATTATTTTAATGACTGTTTCTTTCGTCATTTTTAATTTAATCAACTCCATTTGGTTGTTACCATTCTGACCAAAAACTAAAATAGTTATAGCTAATGCAAATAAAATTGTTAAAAGATTTTTCATAGTTGTCGTTTTAAGTGAGATGCCCAAATTCATGTAAATATGATATTATTTATCACTACTGACCGACTAAATTTTAAATAAAGGGGTACTTCCAAATGGTTTCCCCCTTAATGTTGTATTTTTGTTTTTGAATATAAAACATTTACAACATGGGCAAAGATAATGAAATAAAAT
>Ga0265594_1001769_pt1 | contig 16269 bp, 16 predicted proteins | sample saktaG_11_FD_190147 | JGI IMG/M metagenome (GOLD analysis project Ga0265594, IMG submission 190147) | Saline water microbial communities from Sakinaw Lake, British Columbia, Canada - sak_2011_5_24_80m | ecosystem: Environmental > Aquatic > Non-marine Saline and Alkaline > Saline ... | reverse complement strand
TTAGGTGATTGGGTAACAGCTGCCCCTAACTTTTAGGTTAGGGGTAATGCAATGTGTAGTGTGGATCTCATAGAACTTGGAAAAATAATGTCGGATGAGAGGAGATCATTTGAGCATCTCTTCAAGAGGTTGAAGAACCTTTCCTGCCCGCGTTGTGGATGTGGCGGCTATTATGTGATGGGTAGGAATAGGTTGCGATGTAAGAGATGCCTGAGGGATTTCAGGCCACTGAGAGGCACAAGGTTTCAGTGTGCGAGGCTTTCATGCTCGAAATGGTTGGGTTTATTGAAGCTTTTTGAGCTCTCTGTTTCCGCAAGAAAGGCTTCTGGGGAGGTGGGTGTGAGCTATAAGACCGCCTTGAAAGCATTCGATATCATAAGGGAGTCCATATTGGAGGAACTCGGTAAGGAGGCGGGGGGATTAAAGGGTGAAATAGAGCTTGATGAGGCCTATTTCGGCGGAAAACGGAAGGGTTTGAGAGGTAGGGGGAGCAGAAACAAGACAATCGTGTTCGGCATATTGGGACGGAGGGGCAGGGTGTCCGTCAGCGTTGTCAAGGATGCTTCGGCGGAATCGCTGATGAATGAGACTGTGAAGAAGGTGAGGCGAGGCTCAATCGTATACACCGACAAATGGAGGGGCTATGATTCCCTAATGTTCTGCGGCTATAAGCATCTCAGCATTGACCATACGCACAAATTCAAGCAAGGCAAAGTTTACATCAATGGCATAGAAGGCTTCTGGAGCTTCGCCAAGGAGAGGCTGATAAAACACCACGGCATATCACCAAGAAAGTTCCTCCAATACATAAAGGAAATGGAGTGGCGATACAACAACAGAGACAAAGAATTATATGGTCTATTAGTCAACTATATGTTAGGGGCACGAAATACATAATCACCAAATCAATTCAAAGAATAAGAAAAGAAGGATTAGAATGCTTTTTTACAATTGATGCAGGTCCAAACATTCATTGTTTCTGTAGACCGGAGGACATAGATGAGCTTCAAAAACGTTTAACAGAAATAGGCGTTAACAAAACTATTCCTGTAAAAACTGCAGATAATTCTTATGTCACAAAAGAACATCTGTTTTGAATATATCTAAAAATGTAAATCGGTCAATATTGAACCAGCTATGAATTTAGATAGGTGTAAAATACAAATTCCAAGCTTTTTGTAATTAAATTTACAGGAACTTCAAGAGCATGCTCAAAGCTTTTCTAAAGGATCTATGCAAGCACCCAGAAAGGTACGCTGTAAAACATCCAACAAGCTATTCAAGCTAGAAGATAATGTCGTATTTTTAAATTTGTGTCTACTGTAAATTGGTTCTGGAGATATCTAGAAAACAGTATCCATCTCTAAATGTCTTCTGGCTCTTCAAGATTCTGATCCGTTTTTTGAATGTTGGTCCATAAACTGTCAGTGAATGATATTCACCGTTTTCACCAAACAAATCTATCTTAAGGTTTTTGAGGTGATCCCTGAATTCCCAGCTGATCCTTTGACCTAACCATTCCTCTCCCACCAGACCTGCCTTAACATTGACAATTATGGCTTCAAATCCGCTGTCCAGGAATTCGCTGAACAGCTTCTCGTAATTTTCATTCCACAGAGGCTCAAAAGCACTAACCCCCACTCCGTTACAAACTTTTTCAACCCAAGCCTTATGTTCTGGGAGGTTTATATCGCCAAACACTCCCCCTTCAACTCCTTCCGAATGTTTTAACTCCTTTAGAACTTTCCTGAATTCTCCCTCGTATTCTTTCCAAGAGGCTTTCCCAAAAACTATGGGAACGCCTAAAGATTCTGCCTGCTGCTTAAGAACTTCAACCGGTACGCCGTGGCTTCTAGACCTTAAACCGTTTTCTTCAAGCATGGTAAACAGGAATGAAATATCAAGCCCTAACTTCAAGGCCCTACAATATGCTAAACAACTGTCTTTACCACCACTCCAAGAGACAAAGGTATGCACCCAATTCACTCCCACTTCATTTGAGATCCATTAACTTAGTTTAGACTGGTTAAGCCATAAAACATGCCTATTCTGTAATTAGGACATAAAAACAACTGAATTGAACAAGAGATTTATTCTACATCTGGATTGTTGGGGTATGTTGATGCTTTCTGTGGACGTGTTCCTAGAAGTGTATTAGATGGGCATTACACGGATCTCAGCCCTGAAAGATTGAAAGAAATATACGATAAAGCTAACATCAAGCTACTCTTGTAACCTTCTTGGAAGGTTGAATGGTAGGCTCTGGCTATTCAAGTATAAACTCCCATTTACACCAGCAGTCTTGAGGTTTAGGGTCTAGTGGAGCATGGTGGCACTTCACCTGAATACTGTTATTGAAAACCTTTGCAAAGTTTTCGAAGAACCTCTTCTCCATGGCCTTACAGGCGAAGAGTTTTCTGCCACTCTTCATACGTGCCTCCTGCGGAGAGCACCTGTCTGCCAAAATCACAGCCCTCTTATCTGAATATTCCACTATCTTCCAGTTGGCGATGACCGTCCAAGGAAAGTATCTCAACGCCTCCAACACGTTCTTCAAATCACCTTTCTCAACACCCATATACTTCATAATATCTTTGGCGGAGACCTCACCGAGCTTCCCCCAAATCTCTTCATTAAGCCTTGTAGCTATATCCAGTCCAAAGTTGTCTTCAACCTTAAGAAACCAATATGCATCTACAAGCCTATAGTGCCTCAGCAGAAACTCGGCATACTTGATTAACTTCTCATGGCCGAGTTCTTTGAACTCAAATCTAAGAGGCTGTTCCATACATCAAGGATTATATGACACACCTTTAAAGCGTATGTTCTAATCTTTATGACCTGATTTTAGCCTGAAAGGTTGAAAGAGATGTGTGATAAAGCCCAGCTTGAGGTTTTGAATTAGCTAGTTCAAATTCTACATGGAGCACCAAGATAGCCACATACATTATAAAAAATAATTCTTTTGAAAGAAAACATAATTTAGTAAGAGCGTTTGGGATGGTGCTCTCCTTTGTATGGGGTTTCTCTATATTCACATTTTCTAGGACAATGTTGACATGCAATATATTCTTCTTCTATAGCGACGAATATTCCTGCTATTGTCTCCTGTGGGATCATAGAGCCTGCGGGTGTAAGTTGTACTCCTATTTTTCGGGGTGGCTGAAGGATCTGAAACAACACTGGCAACTGTTCGATACCAAAGAGTTCTCCTGTTCCTGAGCCAGGGTCGAAACTAGAAATGCAATCACCTAATGGCTCTTTTACAATTAGCTTCAGATTCTTCTTCGCAACTCCTAAGGCATAGACTCCGATGATGTCCAAAACCCATGCTAGAAAAACGTTTTCTGACCCTAATTTTGAAACCTGTTCATCAAGTCTGCTCCCGATGGTAACCACATAGGGTGCAACCTTTTGCCCAAGTGATAGAAAATCTCTAAGAATAATGCTCTTCATCTTCTCTCCAATTTCCAACCGAACCTGATCGCTATCTATCTCAACTACTTTAAGATAGGTGTATACAGCTTTAGGCTCCAGTAAACCTTGACTTTCCCTTATCAGCGAAACAACTTCCCTCTCCTTTGTTTTCATCCGTTCAATTCCGAATTTTCTCAATAACTCTTCCTCATCATACTCAACAGGTATATGCTCAACCACATGCAACAAATAAACTACCTCAATTCTCATAAAATAATAACTACAATTTCTTTTTTTCTCAAAACAGTGTACCTTACTCACAGTATCCCTCTCTGAGAAAAAGGACCCTCGATCTGTAGATGGTTCTCAGCCTTCTGCCAACAGCTTTGAAAAGCTTATTCCACTCAACTGACTGATCCCACCGGTTCCCAATGGTTCCACATTGCCACTAAAAGTCCCAAGTTGACCCAAATGATCCCAAGTTGCAACACCCCCCTACAGCCCCCTCCACAGGGTCAATGCCACCCCTCTGAGGGCTATGAGGCTGATAACTCTTCAACATCCGCCCAAATGCGGGTGGGGGAATGTAGAGCTGGCTGTGGCTTTCTGCATTGGCTGAGGGAACTGCTAATAACCTTTCAGTTCCACTAATTACCGTGGCCTAGCTAGTTTAGGGGAAGGCATTAACTGAAAGGGAGTGTTGGGAGATATCCATTGGTGCAGGATAGGGTTGAAATGTCAACGGTTTACGGCCCGGTTCCCTCTTGGAGGTTCGGAAGATCCCTCGGCATAGACGCTATAGTTGGAACTAAAATCTGCACCTTTAACTGCATCTACTGTCAACTGGGAAAAACAGCTATACATGTAGCAAGCCCCGAAGGCTTACGTAACCCTGTGACCGCCGAGAAGGTTAGAGACGACCTGAAAAGCTACTTGGCCAAGATAGACCTTGACAGCATAGACGTAATAACGTTCAGCGGCAGCGGTGAACCCACATTAAATCTTCAACTTGGAAAAATGGTTGAACATGCAAGAGAGCTTTCAAGAAAAAAGCTACCAATTGTTCTTCTCACAAACGCTTCCCTCCTACACCGCAATGATGTCAAGAAGAATGTAAGTAGATTTGATGTGGTCTGCGCCAAGCTGGACGCAGGCGATGAGCAGTCCTTCAAAATCATAAATAGACCAGTGAAGGAAGCAGCAAGCTTCGGAAGAGTAGTGAGATCTATCAAGGAACTTAAAGCAAACTTAACTGGCAAACTTATGACCCAGACAATGTTCCTGAGGACAACATCCGGTTTCTCAAACTGCGAAGGCCCACCACTTGAGAGCGTCGTGGATACTATCTCAAAGATCGACCCCGACGTAGTTCAGATAGATACCCCTTACCGGCCCAGTGCAGAAAAGTTCGTTAGACACGCCGACATCGATGAGTTGAGCAACATCGCGGATAAGTTTCAGAAGAACTTCAGTAAAACTAGGCTTTGGATCTTCGGCATCCACGATATGCGCGGAAAGAGGGTTACCTGGAGGGAACGCGAATCAGTCAAAGAGGATGTTCTAAAGCTTTTACAGCGGAGGCCATGTAGAGCTGTTGACATAGCTGACAGCCTTGACCTATCTTACAGAGAGGCCGCTCAAGCTGTATCAGAACTCTTGGATAAGAAGCTGCTCTCAGAAAAAAAGTCTGATGGAGATAAATACTTCTCAAGCTTCAGATGAAATGGGAGATGCCATACAAACATAATTCCCGTTCTGAACGGGATTTCCTACAACCCATTAAAAGGCTGTGAATCAAAGTGGCAGGAGAGATAATAAGAGAGGTATTAAGCATTCTTGGAGAAGAGATCTCAAATTTCAGTGAAATTAGAGTGGAGAAGGTCTGCCTCGGACTGGGCTACACAGGAGTTAAACTCCACACTGGTCATGCAGGTGTCTGTCACACACTTTCAGCCGAAATGACATTTCAATGCTGCCAGATATTAGAGAAGGCAGGAACCTTAGCTGGCAGCCGAGCTGCCGACCTAGCGCAACTTGCCACCTCTTGGGATCTGGGTGAACGAGTGGTCGGTGTAGCCACCGTGAACGCGCTATCGCAGATAGTGTTTGAAGAAAAACCTCAACGCTACCAGATTGAGGCAGGAAACCTGATAGACGCTGTTGAGATTAAGAGCGGCGACAATGTCGTTCTGGTCGGCAACATCAGACCCTTCATCCCAATAATTAAGGCTAAAACCAGAAATCTGCACATCCTAGAGAGGAACCCTGTGCGTGAGGAGGATGTTCTGCCCGATGTTGCCGGCGAGGAGCTTCTTCCCAAGGCAGACATCGTCATCATCACGGGATCAGCCGTGGCCAACGGCACACTTGATCGCCTCCTAGAACTCTCACAGAAAGCTAGGGAAGTTGTGCTCTCAGGCCCCTCAGCCAGCTTCATTCCAGACCCCCTCTTCAAACGCGGAGTGAAGGCCACTGGAGGGATACAGGCAGTTGACGCGGAAAGACTGCTACAGATAATCGGTGAAGGAGGGGGCACCCCCCAAATCAAGTCAGCTGTCAGATTCGTCGTCATTAAACCAAAATAAGAAGTAGACCACTGACAAAAGATGCCCGTATACCGTCACATAGTATCTGTCTGAAAAACTAGAATTTTGGCTTCATTGCGTTGCGAACTGTGGGTGAGCGGTCGCGGGGTAGATGAAGATGTTGGTGTCGGCGAAGTGTTTCATTTCAATTCTTCCATGAGCTTCCGGCGGATATGCTCTCTTGCCTTTTCTTTGGGCTGATCTGCTGGTCGCCCCGTCTTCACGCTTGCATGCAGTGCCTCGGTGGATTTCGGATGGGTTGAGATGGGCCTCAGGACTATTTGGTCTCCGTATTCTCTCAGGATTAGGTGTGATCCTTTCTTGACTCGGGCTTTCTTGATTCGACGATTTATTAACTTGGGGCATAGATTGGAGTTTGGTAAGAGGGCGCGGTAAGGTTAAAAGTGAAGAATAAGAAACAATCTGTTGGTGATTTTTATGGAGAGCAGTATTGTCTATTTTGAGAACCCGGGTCCGCAGAATACTGATGCGGTTGTTAATGCCGTGGCTAAACGTCTGGGGAAAGGAGACATACAGTATGTTGTTGCTGCCAGCGATTCAGGTGAGACGACCTTAAAACTTGCCAGGGCGACTCAAGGAAAGGCAACAGTTATCGACATCTCAATGGGAACTGTTAGCAAAGATCTAAGATCTGAGCTTGAGAAACTTGGCGTAAAGATATTAGAAAACCAGATACCTGCATTCAGGGCGAAAGACCTTGTTCCAGTTAAGATGACTTATTACACACTCGGGCAAGGATTCAAAGTCGCAGTGGAAGTCATAACTATAGCTGCGTCTGAAGGTTCAGTTAAACTGTATAGCGATGTAATTGGCGTTGGCGGTACAGGTGAGGGAGCTGATACGGCTATAGTTGCAAGAGCCACCAAGCCTGAGGAAATGTTAGGTAAGGAAACTGAGAAGAAGATGGAAGTAAGGGAGATATTAACAATGCCGCTCCATAAAAAATGGTGGTAGCCAGCCAGTCCCATACTGACCTTTCAGGGTTGAATGTTCGCTTTGCCTAACCAGCCAGCCTTCACGTCTGAAGGTTGATCTATCCTTGGAACATACGGTTTAATGTCCAGTAATGGGGTCCCATCTATGGCGTCAAGCCTTCTAACTCTCAATATGTTCCCTTTTCTCTCAACAAGCTCTGCGACGCAACATCCGATCGGATTTGGCCTGTTGGGACTCCGTACAGCGAAGACACCATGTGGCTCAGCCTCCCAAGGGGTCACTTGCAGAAGTGAACACCCTCTCGATTCATGACATAGATACAGAATTATGAGGTGGGAGAAGCCTTCAACATCCTTCAATCCCCCCTCATACTTCTTGAAGACCTCAACATCACAAATCTCATTTGAGAAACATCCCTGATACGGGGCTTCTGCCCGGGTTTTGTATGGGGAATGAATTAGCCCCACCGGTTTCAACTCGATCTTAACGTCACCCATAAGATTACGCTCCTCAACTCTGATTCTGAAACATGTTTTTATGCTTACCCTTTCAGACCGTAGCAGGTCTGAGCATAGTTAACACCTGCCTCCTGAGCAGGATGATCTTTGTAGGGAAAATGTCTTGAATTGCTTTTTTCCTTACGCTTGCTTTGTTAGGTACGAAAAAGTTAAGGATGTTTTGTTCCTACATTCTGCCTGACTTGAATATTTCGTTTATAGCTATCAGCAGTGCACGGTGACTTTTATCTCTGGAGAACGAGTCTTCTGCATCTTTGAGGCCAGATGCAGCGGCTCTCATTTCTTTGAGGATGCGCTTCCTGTCAGGTTTAATTCTTGTTAGCTTTCTCTCGTTGAACATCTCTCGGATTTAATAGGTCATTCTGTCTACCATAGCGTGATTCCCCTCATGATTCTTTCATACAGTGGTTTATCCTTGGAGCGCTCGGCAAGTCGTGTGAGCGCCCACCATTATCAGCCCATATCAACATTCATCCACATTTATCAACAATGTGGATACCCTCCCTCTTCACCCACCCAGCTGGTTAAACTCAACCTGACAGCAAAGGTGACCACTGGCAACCAAAGGTGACCGCCGGTAACCAAAGGATCCACCCCTCCCCCCTCCAACCAGCCAGCTTATGTCATATAAAACCCAGATAGAACACGAGATTACGTGAAAGCACTACTTTTTAGAAGTTAAAATCCTTTCCCCTGTTTAAGAACACGGTCTAACTCGTTTTCAAGTTCGGGGCCTAATCCTTCGATCTTAATGTCCACGAAGCCTCTGACGATAAGTGCGGTGGCCTCCTCCTCAGATATACCTCGGGCCATAAGATACTCGATCTCCTCTTGCGCTATCTTACCCACAGCAGCCTCATGGCTCATTATCACATCTGGAGATTGTGCCTCAAGCTCAGGGATTGCCTTAATCATCCCCCCTTCTTTCAGAATGAGCCCATTACATTCTAAATGAGCTTTAATTCCCGGCGTCATGCCTACCAGTTGACCTCTCGACCAAATCTTCCCGCCAGTAGTTACAGCTCGGGAAACCACCTCCGCCGAGGAACCCGGCGCCCGCAGAATCACCCTCCCACCAACATCCAGTTCAGAGCCTGGCGGAGCAAACAATATACTGTTATAACGTGCACTGGCGTTAGATCCATTTAGATGAGAAGTGGGATACATCTGCAGAGACCTTACCGGTCGCATACAAATGTAATTTGAAACGAAGGAGGCATTCTCCTCCAGTATCCCCGCTGAGCGAGGTCTCACCGCTATTCCTTCAGCCCAGTTATGGATCATTGTAAAAATCAGTCTAGCGTTCCTCTTCACATAGAACTCAGATACCCCCAGATGAAGCCCTTTATTAACATGAGACCCAACTGTGCAACCAGTAATGATGTGGAGATCTGCATCTTCTTCAACTATGATTATGTTGTGAACGTTTTGCGCTATTTTGTCTTCGCCGATGAAGAGGCAACTCTGTAAAGGAAACTTTACTTTGCTGCCCGGTAAAGCTCTTAAAAAATAGCCAGAAGTGCGCTTAAGCTCTGCTTGAGAGGTATACTTGTCAGCATCAACTTGTATTGCTTTCCAGTAATAATCCTTCAGCCAAGAGTGTTTCTCAAGAGCCGCATCTATGCTCATCACCTCGACACCGGGATCAAGAGTTTTAGTTATGCACGCAGTATGATCCATCTGCAAGAAGGTGCCTGACCGATTCTCCTCATTAACGTTCATTCCGACGGCTCTTAAAACATTCTGGTCGGATGTTGAAAGACTGCTTAGGTCATCTAGGCATTCATGGGCGGGGGCGATATCGCTGAATTCATTTAATTCTACATCTGAACCGATAGCTGCTTTCTTATCCTTCACCCGTGACGCACGTTCTTTTAAGTTAGACACTTCTTACACGCCTCGTAACCTTTTTTCCGTATTGTGCCTAAAATTTCGTTTGGATTACCAGTGCATATGATTTTACCGTTATAAATAACGTGCCCCTTATCTGCAAGCACATAGTCAAGAATCTTTCCGGTGTGTGTAATTATTATGGCTGATTTCGACTTTGGCAGGGTTTTCCGCTGCCTAAGTTCTAAGTTCTTATTTAACAGACGGTTAATCATCTCTCCGATAAGGTTCATCGCCTGAATATCCACCCCGGATTCAGGCTCGTCTAAAAGAACAAATTCTGGATCCTGCGCTAACAACTGAAGCAGATCAGCTCGTTTAATTTCACCCCCAGAAAAACCCGCGTTTATATCTCTGTCTAGAAAATCTTTCATATTCACCGCTTCGGATAGACTTTCAATATCAGCCTTGCCTTTACTACATACCTCAAGTATTTTTCTGGTTTTTACGCCGGTGATAGTGGGTGGCCTTTGAAATGAAAAGCCCAAGCCCATCTCCGCGCGTAGATTTATTGGGGCGTTAGTGATGTCTTTTCCTTTAAACATGATAGTGCCAGACTTTACTTTACATTCTGGGAATCCCATGATTGTGCGTAGGAGAGTGGTTTTACCGGAGCCATTGGGACCGAAGAGAGCGTGAATTTCCCAGCCGGGAACGGTTAAATTTATGTTGTGAAGAATTTCTTTTTCCTCGATGGCGACAGTTAGATCCTTTATCTCAAGCATTATTGCCACCTAACTTAATATATGAAGGATGTTGCTCCGTTAAAACTTTCTCGAATTTAAGCCTTACAATGGAAGTCAACTTAGACGACAATCGATAAAGATCCCGCCTCGCATTATTGGCACTTCAATTGTGCTCGCTAAGCTCTGCGATCTAGGTTAATGTAATGGTGTTAATCTCTAACGGAGGGCGAGGCGGCAAGTTCAGTAAGACGGGGATCTTCGGCGAAGATTTTGCTAAGTGTCTGGCGAGGGGCGGTTACTTGGATTCTCTTAGTTCTGCCATATCTTCCTAGGTTTGCGATCTTTGCATTGGCGACGCCCAGCATATCTAACTCGCTTAGAAGACCGCTTACTCGCCTTTGAGTCAAGGCATCGACACCAAGTTTACCACAGCAGCCATGATAGGTTTCGTAGAGATCCCCGGTAGTTATCCCTCTCTTTGACTCTCCCTCCCGAACATATAGAGCGCAAAGTAAAATTTTAGAGTGAAGTGGCAAAGTGTCCAGAACCTCAACAACACGGTCGTGCTCGATCTTCCTCTGCGCCTCTCGAATGTGTTCTTCATATACTACAGAGGCATTGCCCCTTTCAGCGATCTCTCCCGAAACACGGAGGAGATCCAAGGCACGCCGAGCATCTCCATGTTCAGCTGCGGCTAAGGCGGCAACTAAATTCAGTGACGGCTCAGGAAGGCTTCCGCAACGAAAAGCTAGCTGAACTCTCTGAGATAGAATGTCTCTGATCTGCTCCGCGGTATAAGGTTTGAAGACCATCTCCTCTTCGCTTAGGCTACTCCGAACGCGAGCACCGAGCAGGTCTTTGAAGTATAGGTCGTTGGATATTCCCATGATTGTAAGTCGGCTAGATCTCAACTCCTCATTGATCCTTGTGAGTTTATACATTATACCGTCGCCGTAGCCACGAACTAAGGCATCTATTTCGTCCAAGGCGGCAATGAAGGTTGAGCCTGTGTTTTCTAAGCCTCTCTTAAATCTGCTTAAGACCTCTGCGGTAGCCAGACCAGTGAAGGGTACCTTAACCCCAACTGCTGAACACATAGAAGAAAGTGTTCTGTACTCCGTTCCAGCCTTCCTGCAGTTGACGTAACACACCCTAACTTTTTTAGATGTTGTCCTACCTTTCCTAGCGATCCTGTCTAGAACATACTTTGCGACCGCTGTCTTGCCTGTTCCACTCTTCCCGTATATAAAGAGGTTGGAACATCTTGTACCCTTCAGGGACGGCGCCAATACAGCACCAAAACGGATTATCTCAGCCTCACGGTGTGGCAACTCGTCAGGGATAAAGTCATGTCTGAGAATCTCCCGACTCAGGAATACGGGAGATCCTTCCATGAATTTCTCGAATAAATTCTCTAACTTATCTATCGCCAATGCATACGCACCCAGATGACAAACAACGAAACTGATCTTCAATGAGGGAGATAAAGGAGGTTATACAGAAAATCAGAGAAAGAACAACAAGCTAACAGATAGATCTATAGATCAACTTGTATGGATAGAAACCAAAGGAAACATAAAAGTTTGCGAAAGTTGAGAAGGAATATTAGCCCGCCCCTGTTTAATTAAATGTGAAATTTTTATTTTAAATGCTTATGTGAAAACGATTCTCTTATTGAAATGTCAGGCTAGTTATGTATAGCTGCCTTACATAAAATTTGGAATTCATTGTAGACCTCTCCCAAGAACGTTTGTGCCTTTTGTGGATCTTTTTTCATATATGCTTTTAATAAGTTATAAGTCGTTTCGTCACTTGGTTTATTACGCACCCCCTTTTTTCCATTAGGAAGGTAAAAATACACGCAACGGAGGTTGATCCCAGAATTTTTTGCTATATCCCTTGCATTACAACCATATTCTCGATATAGTTTATTAAACAACTTCAAACGTTTATCTTTAGGTATAAAGGCTGCCAATTTTTTTAAATTTCTAGTCAATCCCCCACCCCTACGTTTCCAATGCAAATCTGTATATCACTTCAGGAAAAACCCTTGTAGTTATAAATAATTAATTATACTTCGGTAGGTCTACCAGTTGTTATCTTATAATTCTTATGATATATTTCCTGCAACTATTCAATATAAAATCTTAAAAATTCTTAATTGCAGAGGTTTATCTGGTTAAATGTTCCAGAGGAAAAAGGGGGGACGGTGACCTTACAACTATGGAGAATCCTTTTTAACTAAATATTCTCCCTTTGAGAACTCAAAACTCTTACGTATTTTTTCACTCAACTTATAACCGTAAGGTAAACTACTTGTATCACGTTCAATATATCCCTCTACGTAAAGTTTTTTCATTAACCTCGCTGAATGTTCCCTTGTTTTACCAATAACTTCCCTAATCTCTGAAGCGGTTTTAGCACCACTTGAGGCCAATGTCTGAAGAATCACCATCTCTGTATGTGTTAATTGCGCTGTAGTTACCTCTCTGCTAACTAGGGGAGTAGCAGGGATGACCGGCTTTTCTGCCTCAGGTAGAAGCTCACGGTACCCTTCACCAAGCTTCCTTACGTGGCTTTGCATTCTTTCCTGCCCTCCGACAAGATCTAAGATCTTCTGGTTGATCCTACTCAAAGATCTAACCATGGTGGTCTGAGCGCCTAGAGCCGTTTCTAAACCAATTCTCAAAGCTACCGCGTCCCCTTTCTGTTCTTTTGTGCGCTCGCGCAGTTGATCAACGCTACTCAAGGCTTCTTCAGCCTTCGATAATGCCAATTCGGTGCCTGTTTCTATAGCGGCTGTCTTTGTATTCAGACGGTTGAGGAGCATCTGGATAGCATCATTTAGTTCTCGACGACCTAAACGCTCGGGATACTGGTGAAGATTAATGAAGTAGGCTATTAAAACAACAGCAGCAATCACTATGCTAATGAAAAGAAATTGAAAAATACCTTCTTCTAGTAGCCCAAACAGATAGATCTTTTCCACCTTCTCTGCCTATTATCGCTCTGTGACAATAATTACGTCACATGTGAGCTTTTCATAATGCCTATGCATCACAGGCGATATCACTAAATCACCTGTGATATCGCTGTATCCCGTATTATGTGATCTTGTAGGCGCTCTTTTTAGTGGCGATTAAGGCTGTTTACCGCTTAATCAAGCTTTTTACGTATTTGGAGGTAATAAACCTTGTGATGTCACACCTTGCTGTAGAAATCACAAGGGGAACCACGCAGCATCTCCTTTACTACGGTTTAAGAATAGTCTTTAATATAAAAATAACTAAATATACGGCTTATTTAAGTATTTTAACTTATAATTAGCGCATTCTTAATAGGCGGCCTTATGTCACAACCTGCATCACGGTTGACATCATACCTGTTGGAAAATCACATATGATGTTTTTTTTATGTTACATGTAATATGTGACATCACAGTCTGTTGGTTAGCTTTTTGGGGGTTGCAAATTCTGAGACGATCCGTTCCATTTCTTTTTTTAAAACGTTGAGAAACTTTATGTCCTCTTCCTTGATGTCTTCATTTCGAAGCCACTCATCTCGGTATGTTTCAAGATAATTTTGTAGTTTGTTTGATGCTTCTACGTATTGTAGAAGTGCAGGTGAGTCGAAAATTCCTAAATATCCGAGCAGTAAAAGGGTATAAATTGAGCTTATTATGTTTTTTTGGGCTTGTTTTAAGGTTCTGTTGAATGCTCCTCTGCTGATTTTTCCTTTTATTCTTAAATTTGCTTTCTCTCTTATTTTTATTCTGTTTTCTGTCATCTGATCTGTTAATATGCTAATTAAGAAGGTTTCAAGCTGAGTTTTAGTTAAATTACTGTTTTCTGAAAGCATTTTTGTTATAGGATCTTTATAGATATCTCTTATCCAGTTGTGAATGTCAGAAATGGCCTCCATTATAATACACCCAGCCCAACGTTGATATTGGATACACTTTTGTATACAAAACGCATGATATAAAGATGTGTTTTATTAAAATGTAAAAAACAAGGGGACAAATCTCCGATTTTTTGGACAGTACTTGCCTGCTAACGGACAGTGATGTACATATTTTGGCTTATGTCACATAGCTATCTTAGTGGAGAATGGTCTCTGACCCAGTATTTCCTCGCATATCGAGGCAACTTTTTCTCGATGCTCGGGAAGCGTGTAGACTCTGACGATATCGATGAATTTAGAGAGCGATCCGAGGAGCGGTGAAAGTTCCGTAACTCTCTTCACAACCTTTCCCGAAGTCGTCTTCTGGCTGACTAGGATCTCAGTCTTCTTTCGTTCAATCGGATTTACGGGAACCGATAAGACCTGTGGTACATCTATAACTATGTAATCGGGGTCTATGCCCGCTTTTTCTCCTATCTCTGTCTCCAGTTGCTGTCTAATGTTGACCTTGTTGAAGATGTTTGCGAAGAAATCGTCCTTACGGTATATAGTCAACTCATAGGTGCTTTTAAGAAGATGCCTATCCCTAACACGAGAGATAAGATCGTAGGCTCGTTGAGAACTCACCCTTTTGGCGTTTCTCAATAAGAGAAGGGCGTTGGTTACCATTGAATCGTTCAATTTTAGAAAATCGTCGATGGTTTTGAATGAGCAAAGACCTAACTCCGCCTCAGCGAAGTCCATGGCCCTCGCTATCATCACATTGGTAGCTCTAACGGTTCTGTGAAAGTATACAACATTGAACATCTCCACACGTGCAATTATAAAGGACTCTATTACACCGAAAGCATCCGAGTAGTCAGCCACTAATGTGTTGTCAATTAGATCTAGTGAAGAGATGAGGCGGTGGACATCAATCCTTCCATATTCTACGCCAGCGAAATATGAATCCCTCACAAGATAATCCATTATGTCCGAGGAGAAGTGCCCCGCTATCGCTTGGTTGAGGAAATCTTTTCCCTTCTTTCTAAGACTACCTGTAGAGAGTCGTGAGATCTCCTCCCTCGAGAAACCATGGTCTGTAAGAATGTCTCCTATCTCACTTTCTTTTACAATCCGCCTGCTGAGATCTTCATGGGTGAGCTTTCGATATTTGTCTAGAATTTCCTCATAGACATGGGAGAAAGGACCATGACCAATATCGTGGAGCAACCCTGCCAGTCTAAGTTTTTGCACTTCATCATCAGTTAGATAGCCACACTCCTTCAAATGTTCTCCTATAAGACCGGAGAGATACATGACTCCGATGGAGTGTGTGAACCTCGTGTGAAGTGCTCCTGGATATGTTAACTCCGCCCCAGCCAACTGCTTTATCCACCGAAGCCGCTGTACAGGGCGAGAATCTATGACTGCTTTCTCAACCTCGGTGAAATATATGTAACCGTGAACTGGGTCTTTAATTTCTCCAACCTTTTTCATATCCCTTCACCTTGACTTGTTTGGTTCCTTAGCAATTCTTTCCCACGATTGGGTTAACTTCAGCAGAACTTGGCCAGCGCCAGTGTCATTTTCTCTACATGTAAAAAGAGATGAGAAAGCAAGTTTTCCGAACTTGGCCGCTAAATGTTCTGCCAGAATCCGTGAGATGTTGGCGTTCCTATAGCCGAGGAGGATGCTGGAAGAACCTGTCGTTGTTTCAGTTCGTGGGGTTGCAACAGCTAGGGTACCCACTTTTCTTTCTACACCCTCGAAGAAGAAGCAGATGACCGCGTTCTCAAACTCAAGCATATGGGCAATGAACTTTCGTCCCTCCCACTCGATCGAACTGGTCTCTGTCTTAGGGAACGCCATAATAACACTTTACCTTACATCAGATTAAATAATAACCCTAAATTGATATTCAGGATAGCGGGTGGCTAATGATCAGTGATAAACAGTGGATGACCAAGATTCTCACAACTTTGGAAGATTACTTCGGGAAAATAAACTGGAATGTGCAGGATCCCTTCAAGCTACTGATCGGCACGATTCTAAGTCAGCATACCTCTGATAAGAACAGCCATAGCGCCTTCAGGAAACTCGAAGAGGAAGTGGAAGTCACACCTAAGGTCTTAGCTAGTATGGATATAGCCGATATAAAACACCTCATAAAGAGCGCAGGCTTAGCAAACATTAAAGCACGGCGAATAAGGGCGGTCTCTACGGTTGTTTTGGATAGGTTTGGAGGTAATCTATCTCAGGTTCTTGCCTTGCCGCTTGAGAAGGCAAGGCAGATTCTAAGATCCTTTCCTGGAGTTGGGGAGAAGACCGCCG
>Ga0265594_1001768_pt1 | contig 16274 bp, 16 predicted proteins | sample saktaG_11_FD_190147 | JGI IMG/M metagenome (GOLD analysis project Ga0265594, IMG submission 190147) | Saline water microbial communities from Sakinaw Lake, British Columbia, Canada - sak_2011_5_24_80m | ecosystem: Environmental > Aquatic > Non-marine Saline and Alkaline > Saline ... | reverse complement strand
TGCAAGAAAATCAATACAATTAATGGAAATTATTGTATGATTTTCTGTATCCACCGTCTGAAGACGGTGGTTTTAGAAAATGAAAAAAAATAAAATTTATAATTCTATTTCAGCATCAATAAGAACTAGATTAAATCGACGTAAAAGTGGAAAAAAAGGGAAATCAACTTTTAAAGATATTTTACCGTATACTGTTGATGAACTTATGTTTAGTTTAGAATCATTGTTCGAACCTGGAATGTCGTGGGAAAATCATGGATTTGGAGATAATAAATGGCATATTGATCATGTTGTTCCAGATTCTTGGTTTGAATATACGAACATAGAAGATGAAGGTTTTAAAAATAGTTGGGCATTAGAAAATTTACAACCAATGTGGCAAACGGAAAATTTAATGAAAAATAATAACTTTGCAGGTAAATGGTCAGATAGAAACAAGAAAAAAAATAAAAAAGAAAATATGAAAAAAGGAGAAGAATTATGCTAGGGTTTGATTTTGGAACGAGTTCGCTTGTTGCAGCAAGAAGAGATGACAAAGATAAAATTAAAGTGGCTGTTGAAAGAAATTGTTTTTATAGAGTTGGAACAGACTTTGAAGATATGTTATCTGATGGTAAATATAATTATATTAAAGACACAGAAGATGGAGAAGAATGGATTTATATATGTGGGATTGATGCATTACGTATTGGAAATTTATTTGCAAAAAATGATTCTTCAGGAGAAAGAGTAAGTAAATTAAGACGACCAATGCAACGAATGGTTTTGGCTAGTTCTACTGATAAAAAAGCTATTCAAATGCTAAAATATATGTCTCAATCTCTTGCTGGAAGACCTAAATATGAAGGTGAAGTTTGTGTTGTTTCTGTTCCTTCTGCACCAATTTCAGGAGAATTTGATACTGTTTTTCACTCAAATATGTGTCAAAATTTTATTAGAGAGTTGGGGTATACAGTATTTCCAATCAACGAAGCGTTAGCTCTGATTTTCGCTAGTGCTCCTTCCACTAAAGACGAAAATGGGAATGAATTACCAATGACGGGTATTTCTGTGAGTCTTGGAGGAGGTGGGAGCAATATTTGCCTTAGTTATCGTAATGTAGACACTATTAGATTCAGTGTTTCTCGTGGTGGTGATTGGATTGATGAAGAAGTAAGTAAGTGTACAAATATGACTTCTTCAGAAGTAACAGTAATAAAAGAAAAGTTAAGCAAAGAAGGAAAATTAGATTTAATGACCCCAGATTATAGTAATGAGGTAGTTGCTGCATTAACTATTTATTATCGTAGCTTAATTGAAACTATAGTTAGAAGTTTTAAAGACGAATTTATTAAAAAAGGAACTATATTTACTCATCCTATTGAGGTCGTCCTTGCAGGTGGCACAGCAAAAGCAAAAGGTTTCCCAGAATTAGTAGAGCAGGTTATTAAAGAAGTAGGGTGGCCATTTGATATTTCGGGTGTGAGACTTGCAGCAGAACCATTAAGTGCCACAGCACTGGGTTGTTTAGCAGCAGCAGAATCAAAGGAGAAGAAGTTAGGCATTAAAAAAAACTAGATGATAATTTAGTTAAGCCACAAGAAGAGATTATTTTAAAGCAAGATGTTATTATTAATCAGAAGAAGGTTATTTTTGATCAAGAGGATGTTATTTTGAGTAAAGATGAAGTTAGTTCAGGTTTTCAAGAGGGATCTTCGACTGGGCGATTTGGAGCAAGACGTTTAAGGAGCAAGGGATTTTGATAGAGTTAAATTTAATCATTAATAATAAATGAGATTATTTCTTTTTTGTCTTTATATATGTCTTTTAAATTTAAAAACTTTTTTCTATTTTGAACAAGATCTTTATAATTTAAGTTTTTATATTTTTTATTAAGAGAAAGAATATTTTTGTTTTTTCTCTTTTTTATTAATCCTATTCCAGAATCTACATTAATTGTTAATATATCTTTGTTTTTATCGGTTCTACAAAGACAAATTGATTTCCATACATCTCCGCTATAATATTCTTTTTGAAATTCTTTTGTTAAAGGATTACAATCGTGTAAAACAATGATTCCTTTTTCATTTAAAAATTTAATAGAGTTGTTAATGTCTCTTGTAACTTGTTCATGTAAATGTAATCCATCTATGAAAATTATATCAAAATATCTAATATTTGTTTTAAAAAAATCATCACTAGTCTTTTTTATATTTCCTCCTATTACAGGATCTACTCCAATTTTTAATTTGCATTTTATTTTAGAGAATGTTTCGTTTTTATAGCAACCTATTTCTAAGTAACTTTTATAATTTTTGTTTTGTATTATAAAATTTATTATTTTATATCTTTTTGTATTTTCATTTAGAAGATATTTGTTAATTATTTTCATAATTATAAAAACCTTTTATCGTATATATACTATAAAAATTACTAATAATCCTTTAAGAAAATTCTTTATCGATAAAAACAGCTTTAAAAGGGGACAAAATTAATTATTTTTTATAGTTTCAAAAATATGAAATGATTTGTTCAGAACTAAAAATGGTTTTTTAAAATATGTTAAAACAAAATTTAAGAAGAGAAGGTCTTGATCCAATTCCAACTTTTTTATTATCTTTTCCTAGATCTGGAAATACGTGGGTTCGATATTGTGTAGAATGTCTTACAAATTTTCCAACAACTACTTGTCAAAGTTCTGTTTATCCTGAAAGTTGGCCTACAGAATCAAAAGAAACAAATAGTATTAATAATTTAATTAAGGGAATAAAAGGAGTTAGAGAAGAAAAGCCTCATATTCTTGTTAAAAAACATAAAATATTTCCATCTGAAATAAATAATTATCCATTAATACTTTTAATACGAAATTATAAAGAATGTTTCATAAGACATTATGGGTTAGACAGAGCAAGAGAAGCTATTTTTTTAAACAATCAAGATATTCATGTTAATACTAGATATTTAGAAATGATTCAATATTTTGATAAATGGGAAAATGAAAAAATTCTATTTTTTTATGAAGATATTATTTTAAATTCTAAATCTTTTATTATTTCTCTATCTAATTTTTTTAGAATATCAAATAAAAAACTAATTGAAGATTTTATTCAAAATATAAATTTTCATAAAAAAATGGGATTAAAATGTTATAAAAATATTGATCAAATTTCTATAACAAAAGGAGAGAATCTTATATTTCATTCTAATATATTGTCTTCTAAAGAAAAAGAAGAATGGGATAATGAAATAGAAAAAAAAGATTCTTATATTTTTAATAAATATTTAAAAAGGTATTCTGAAAAATATGAATAATTTTAAAAACTTACAAAGTATTAAAAGAAAAAATAGCATAGAGCAACAAACAATAAGTTCTATAATATCGAATTATAAAGAAGAACCTTTAGTAAGTATAATTACTCCTTCTTATAGAAGACCAAATTTACTTCCAATGTGTATAGAAAGTGTTAATAATCAAATATATAAAAATTGGGAACATATTATAACAATAGAGGAAATATCTGATAAATATTTAGAAATAATTAAAAAAAACAATAATTCAAAAAGAAAATTTATAATAAACAAAACAAGAATAGGTTGTGGATTAAGTAGAAAAATTGCAATTGAAAACAGTAATGGTTCTATAATTTTTTATATAGATGATGATGATATTTTTTATAAAGATCATTTATTTTCCCGACATAAATATTTTTTTGAATATGATTTTATTTATAGTGATTCTACTTTATCTCAAAAAACTTATTTAAGAAACAACAAAGTTGAAAACAATGATATTATACTTTCTAATTCTGGTCCTTATTCTTTTGAAAGATTACAAAATGGAAATTTTATAACGCCAATTACAGTTTGTCATACAAAAAAAGTATATGATATGACAGACGGGTTTTTTTCTGAACCATTTGAAGATTGGAAAATGTGGAAAAGAATATTATTAAAAACAAACAAAATTCTTTATTTAGAAAAAATAACATGTGAAACTAGACATTTTTTAAATGAATTAAGAGGGCCTTGTTTTTAATGAATAATTCTAAAAAAATATCAATTTTTTATCATGTTGCAACAATGAACAATTATCAAGAAGTTTTCGATGATTTTATAAAACATGTTAAAAATAGTGGTTTGTATAACAAAATACAAAAAATATACCTTTGTATTGTTGGTTCTAATGATTTAATAAATGTTCCTAAAAAATGTGAAATTATTTATAAAAGCAAAAATATAGAAGAATATGAGTTTCCAACTATTCAAAAATTATGGGATTATTGTAAAAATACAAAAGAAGAAGAATATATATTATATTGTCATACGAAGGGAGTTAGTGTTAAAAACTATCCAAAAGAAAGAGCGTTTCTTTGGAAGGATATGATGACTCATTTTTGTGTAGATGAATATGAACAATGTATTATGAAATTAAATAATAATTGTGATTTGTGTGGTTGTGGTTTTGTTAACAATCCTCTTTCTCATTATAACGGTAATTTTTGGTGGGCAAAATCTTCTTATATAAAAAAACTAAAACAAATAAAAAAATCAGAAAATAGATTTGATTGTGAAATGTGGGTAGGAATGCAAAACCCAAATTATTCAGATTTATTTCCTTACAAAGATGGTTTTCATTTACCAGAATCACAACAAAATTATATACAATATAAACAAAATTATGAAAAAAGAAAATTAAAAGAAATAAAATTAAATATTTTTTATCATATTGCGACTATAAAAAATTATCAAGAAGTTTTTAATGAATTTATATTAAATTTAAAAGTTAGTGGTCTTTATTATGAAATTGAAAAAATATTTTTGTGTATTGTAGGAAAAGGAAAATTATTTAATATTCCAAGTAAATGTGAAATAATATATAGAAATGATGATTTACAACAATACGAATTTCCAATTATTCAAAAAATATGGAAATATTGTCAAGATTTAAAATCAGAAGAATATATATTATATTGTCATACAAAAGGTGTTAGCAGAGACGACAATCATATTGGTGGACTCGCTCATTTATGGAGACAAGTTATGAGTTATTTCTGCATAGAACGATATGAAGATTGTATAAATTTTTTAAACCATAATGGTGATACTTGTGGTTCTGGAATAGAATTTAATTATTATAAAGGTAATTTTTGGTGGGCAAAATCTTCTTACATCAAAACAAAATCTTTTTTAGAAAAATCAAATAATAGATTTGAGTGTGAAGGATGGATAGGTTCGGAAAAAGCGAATATGGGAGATTTGTTTCCATATGGAAATTTATTTAATTATGATTATGTTAAAAATAAATTTTTAGAATATAAAATAGAATTAATAAGAAAAAAAATAAATATATTTTGTAATATTGAGACAGTAGAAAACTTTCAAGAAGAATTTAATGATTTCATAATACATATAAAAAAGAACGGATTATATAAAGAAGTAAATAATATATATATTAATATTACTGGTAATAAAAAATTATTAGAGATTCCTAAAAAATGCAATGTAACATATAATAACGAATTACAACATTTTCAATTCCAAACTTTTCAAAAAATATGGGAATATTGTAGAGAGATACAATCCGAAGAATATATATTATATTATAATATAAAAGAAATTAATGAATATTGCTATTTTTTAAAAAAAGCAATAAAACATTTTCATATAGAAAGATATAAAGATTGTATTGATTTTTTAAATCAAGGATCAGATATTTGTGGAACATATTTGCAAAAAAAAAATTTGAATGAAAGTAATTTTAATGGAGATTTTTGGTGGGCGAAAGCTTCTCATATTAAAAGATTACCATTTTTAAGTTCAACAGATAATAGAGATTATTGTAAAACATGGATAAGCAGAAATTATCCAAAAATAAAAAAACTTTTTACATTACAAAAAGATTTTTCTACTAATGAATCTGAAAAAAGGGAATATTTAGAATATAAAAAAAATTATGATATAGGAAAACAAAACAAAATGAAAGACAAACATAGAGGAGAAAGATGTTTTATAATTGGTTCTGGTCCATCAATAGATAATTATGATCTATCTTTCTTAAAAGATGAAATAACAATTTGTGTTAATAAATCTTTTAAAATAATACAAAAATATGGTTTTGATCCAACATATTCTTGTATGACAGACATAAAAGCATATAGAAGCTATGGTTGTGACGAATATGAAAAATTAAATAGTGGAATTGTTTTTGGTAAACAATTTGAAGAAGAAAAAGAAAAAAAATATAAAGGAGATAATATAGTTTTTTTAGCTGATTGCCCAGGAGAAGAAGCTGTATATGATGGGTTTTTTACACACGATATGAGAAGAGGAGCATATCAAAAATCATATACAGTTATTATTGGTTCTGCATTACCCTTTGCAATGTTTCTTGGATGTAAAGAAATTTATTTACTTGGATGCGATACTAATTTAAATGGATATTCTGAAAAAATAGAAGGATCAGGTGAGAATAAATTAAATATAGATTTAGTAATGAAATCATATCAAGTTGTAAAAGATTATACAATAAAAGAATATAGAAAAGCATCTATTTTTGTAGTTGGAAAAGAAAGTAGTATTGATATTTTTCCAAGAGTAGAATTAGAACCTTTAAAAAAAGCATCTAAAAAAAGCAATAGTAGAGAAACTTCTAAATATAGAAATTTTATTCTTGATCATATTCATAAAGAAACAAATAAAAATATTATAGATTTAGAAATTGCAGATTTAGGTCAAGAGCAAGATCCTATAATTATAGATTGTGATATTTTAAGAGACAATGTAAAAGACTTGACAATAATTTCAAAAATAGAAGATTCTAAATATGATATTATTTATTCTAGTCATTTTATTTTAGAATTTACAGATGAAGAATTAACAAATGTTTTAAAAGAATTAATAAAAAAGTTAAAAAATAATAATTCTATGGTAATTTTTCTTGTTCCTGATAGAAAGAGATATATTGATCATTGTAAAAGAAAAAATGCAGACATAAACCAAGCACATCAAATTGATGATTTTGGACCAGGATATATTGTTAAAAAGTTATCAGAGTGTGGATATATAGATATTTATTACAAACATTTTTGGGATAACGACATACAAGAATATAATTTTATGGTTTCTGCAAAGCCTTTTAAAATTCAAGAAGGGATAATTGAATTGTTTTAAGAATGATACAAATAAGAGGATTTTTTTATGAGTAGATATTGTACAAGAGATGATGTTTCAAATGTTTTACCAGAAACTATAGTTATAGGTACAAATTTACTTTCACAAAATGTAAATGTAACTGAAGATCAGGCAGACTTCTGGATTGATAAAACAGCTGGAGAAATAGATTCATATTTAACAGCTTTTTATAGAGTTCCTTTTATAAAATATAAAGAACCTGTTGATTTTTCAACAGATCCAGTAACTTTTATAGAAATTTTCCCTCATCCTTTAGTTCTTCTTAATGCAAGATTAACAGCTGCAAGTCTTTATGATTTGGTTGTCAGTGCTAATCAAGAACCAAATGTTGCAGAATGGGGTAAAAACATGAGAGCTTTAGCTTTTGATGATCTTCAACAAATAATATCTGGAACAGTTCAATTAAAAAATCAAATTAAAATTGGAATGAGGTTTGCAAGACAAGAACTATTTGATCCAAGTAGACTTCCTGCAAAAGGTGAAATTCCTGTTCATAATAGAGGAGCAGGATCATAATATGGTTGAAAATTTTATAAAAACACTAAATGGAGCAGAAAAGACATTAAAAAAATTATCTGAAGATTTAGAGAGAGCTGCTGGAAGTCTTGATGAAATGAAAGAATATGCAGATAATTTAATGGCAAACTCTATTTTAGTTGGAAATGATTTTGAAATGACAGTAGGAAAAACTTTTGATGAAGCAGATCAAAAAGAAAGAGATATTTTTGTAAATTTTGTTAAAATATTAGAAGATACTGAAAAAAAGGTGGTAAAGTCTTTTAATGTATAATTTGTATAGAGCAGTTCAACAAAGATTAGAAACATTATTAACAGCAGAAGCTACTTTAACTAGTGATCTTTTGACTGGCGAAACCGAAGTATTTGTTGATGATGCAACTAATTTTGGAACTGAAAGTATTATTGGGGATTATAATAACATTCTTTTATATGATTCAGCTACAACAGGAAAAAGAATACAAGGTGGATATCAAGGAACAGAAATAGTTAATGCAGATTCTGTATATGTTACATCGAACAAAATTAATTTAAAAACAGCAGTAACAAGAGATTGGTTAACTTCAAGTTCAGCAAAAATTAAAAGAGCACCTGCTGGAATAAATGTTCATGATGTTATTTATGGTGATCTTTCAGTAGTTAAAAAATTTCCATCTATATGTGTAAGTCCTACAACAGAATCTATGGAATGGGTTTTCTTTTATGGGTCAAAAGAAACGGTTAATATGGAAATTATGGTATATGTTCAACAGTCAGGTTCAGAAAATGCATTAAAAGATGTTACAAAATTAGCAGATGCTATAAAATGGATTTTAATGTCAAATTTACATATAACCCCAATTGGAGAATCTGCTCCTACAAGTAGAGCAATTGTTCCAAGTGTAGAATATGGGAATATTCAGAAAGGAAGCACCTTTCTAAAAGCAGCTAGAATTAATTGGACAGGTGAAGTTTATTATGACAGGAACTATGTTGTTGGACAAACGCCCACTAGTGGATAACTCAATATTTTTATCAGAATATACTTCTGAAAACATTGAAGTTAGTAAAGACTCTAAAATTAAAGGTTTTTGGTCGAGCACACAATTCTTGCCAGAGATATTTGCTACTTTTACTTTAAATCCTGAATTTAAAAATCAAACAATAGATTTTCTTTTAGATATAGATTTTCAACCTAATTTTTTAGTTATAAAAGGCAATATAATAGATTTATGGGCTGTTTCTTCTTTAATAGAGGAAGGATTGATTCAATATCCTTGTTTTTCTATTATTGATAATGTTGAAAAATTAATTCTTTTTGATCTTGTTTTATTAAATAGTTTTAATATGAATTATTTTATGAAAATGTCTGCTGAAGTAAAAGGCATATTTTCTATAGAAAATGAAATTTTATCAAAAATAAAAAATAAAATTAAAACAAGAAGGGATTTTGAAACAAAAAATAGAAAAATTAAAGAAGAAGATTTTTTTTATAAAATAAAAGAGGATATTTTTAATCTTTATGAGAAATTTAATATAGTAAATGGAATAGAGGTTTAAAGGAGAAAAAATATGTCAGCTATTACGCCTGCGGAATATAAATTAATTGCGGAAGATTTAGCAGCTGGATATGCTTTAATCAGAGACGCTATGAATGATGGAACTGTTTCTGGAACTGCATATGTAGAAAGTAATGAAGCTGCTGATAATGTTTTTGGATCAACAGACACTACCTCTGTAACAGAATCAATTGACCCAGCAGGTTCTATTGCAGTTGATCTAGGAAATGCTTTTTCTAATATAACTACAAAGTTCACTGAAGCAAATGCAAAAACTTTATCTGCTGCATATTTTTCTCCAGCATTAAAGAATCTTAATTCACATATTTTACGAAGAGCAGATGAAGGAGATCACAGTACTATTGGAGCTTATTATACTTATAATTCTGCAACTTTGTTTTCTGGTTCGTATTTTAGCACAGATTTTGAAGAATTAAGCTCAGAAATAAATATTACAATAGATACTGATTGGGTTGTATCATAATTTTGAAAATGAACAAATAAGGAGAATTATATAATGGCATTTAGCAGATTATCGCCTCATGATTTATCAACAGTACAAACTTTAATGGGCTGGAATCAACTTGTTCAATTAGATTTAGCTAGTTTGGGTGGTGGTTATATTCCTTTACGAGTAACTAATTTTAATATGGGGAGCAGTCAAACTGGTGATGCTCCTGATTATGTTACTGGCGCAGACGATAGAACAGCTTGGATGAAAGGACCAGTTACTACAGAAGGTTCAATTGAATTTCCTTATACTGTTCCTTCATCAGGAACTTTGTCTGGATATGATATGTTTGCTGAAGGTGCTAATTTAGCAGAAAATCCAGGAAATAGTTTTCAAGTTAAATGTTCTGCTACAAATGATGCTACAAATTTAATAGAATTTGATAATTGTAAAATACAAACAGTTGAGCTTAAAGGGGATGCAGAAGGATCTCTTTCTTGTTCTGCAACTATTTGGGGTATTGCGGAAACTCTTTTAAATGTTTCTAGTGGAGATGGAACTGCAACAAGAGTAGAACTTTCTGGTCTTGGAGATCCTGATGGATCAGCAGGTGGAGGAGAAGGTATAGGGAAGCTAACAACAGTTCAAATTCCAATGTGGGATGCTGTTAAAATTTCAGGAGCTCCAGACGATATGTTTATTGTTGGATTTAGTCTCCAAGTAGAAAACAATCTTAAAAGATTGTATACAATGGGAACTCAAGACGGAGCAAGCCCTTATGGATTGAATGCAAGTAGTATCGCTAACAATCAAAGAAAAGTAACTGGTTCTATTACTTGGCAATCTAATAGTGCAGCTAGTCTAACTTCTATTTTAGGAGCAGGTATTGGAGCTCTTACTATAGAAATTGGACCAGATACAATAAAAACTTTTACTTTAAACAGATGTTTATGGACAGCTGTTCCTCCTACCGTTTCAGCTGGAGATAGAATTACATGCGAAAGCTCATTTGTTGCAATTGGTTCTGGTGAAACAGCTTTTGATGCCTTAACACTAGGATAATTTAAAAAAAAAACAATTATAAAACTTAAATATATGGTATCTTTTTTAAAAAAAGATATCGTATATTTGTATAGTAAATTTTTCAAAAAAGGAGAAAAGAGATGTCTTTTATTGTATCGCCAACATTAGTGGATGTAGATGTTAATTATATGGAAGATGAAAATGGAGAACTTTATATTTTAGAAGAAGGCAAAGAAAAAGAATTTGAAAGTAAATATAAGACAGCAAAAGCTAAATTTAAAAGATCAAATCAAAAGAGTTTTACACAATACATTTCAAATTGCACAATTGTTAAAAACGATATTCCAATGATAGATCAAGTTCTTTTAAGGGACAATAAATTTAAAGTTTTATTAGTCGAATTGATAGATGGTGATGGAGAAAAAGTAGAATTAAATAAATATTTTTTCGACAATGTTTCTCCTGATTTAGTGTCTGGATTAATTGAAAAATATGATAATTCTATATTAACAGATAGAATAAATTTTTTAAAAAAAACGGGCATCATAGAAGAAAAAAAAGAGGAAGAAAAAAAAGAAGAAATTATTAAAAAAGATTCTGATTTAAAAAATGTCTAAAACTATTTATATCAACAATATTCATTATGAAATTTTTGAATTTCAATATATTTCTGGTAAATATTCAGGTATTGACACATTTGTATTGTTAGAAGAAGACTTTATTGAAGAGAACAAGAAGGAACTAATATATACTGGAGAGATATATATATTAGTTCCTTCGTGGGTAGAAATGCAAGATTTGCGTATGTGTAGCTGTAAAATGAATTTAATGACCAGAGAATATGAAGTTGATAATGATGCAATTGAATATAATAAAATATTTAAATTTTGTACAAAAATAGTAGATCATAATGGTGAACCTTTTATGATGACAGAAGATAGGGCAGATGAACTATATCCTTCACTTGCAAGACTTATAGGAGAAAAAATAGACGAAGTTATATACAAATATTATTTTGGAACAGGTTTATCAAACGAAGAAGAAAAACAATTATCATCAGCTTGTTATAAATATTATTCTACTTCTAATAAAGTATCACAAGGGGTTCAAGGAGTAACCGTTGCTCCTGCTCCTGGAATTGTTTCTTTATTAAATATTTGTGAATTATTTAATTGCACTCCAGATGTTGCTAGAAAGATAAGTAAAAAAGATATAGATTCTATATCGATTGCGTATTCTCAAAAGAACTTATGTAACAATCCATCAACTATAGGATATGGAAGAATAGGATTTGGGAAGAAATACTTTGAAGATAAGAAAAGAAGATAATTATCTATAATAACTAATCATTCCTTCATATGCTTCTTTTGGAATTCCAGAATGCTCTAAATATCGTTTTGTTTCGTCTATATTCAAATAAGATAAAGAACCCCAACAATTTGGTTTTATTTCACGCAACAGTTTCTCAGCTTTAAATAATTCATTTAAATGAAATAACAATAATGTGTTTTCTGTATCTCCTTCTTCACTTAAAGGAAATAAACACATTATAATATTATACTGGTTTTTTCCATAATCTTCAATAGCTTGTAACGCATCTCTTTCTGCCCATTCAAAATTAGAATGATTTTCGTGATCACAAATACAAATAGTGTGTTTATATCTAATTTGTTCCTTTATAGGCCAATAACTCAGAGAATCTGGAAGATCTATATTTGGATTTTGTATTGCAATAAAATTACATCGTTTACATATACTCCTGTTTTTCATTAATTGTTCAGATAATGCTTTTTTTTCTATATAATCTTTTTTAGAATTATTTACAATATTTAGTAATGCGCTTCTTTTCAATTCATATTGTTTAAAAGAATTCATTGTATCATTGTATCTTTTTAAACCTTTTGGATATCTGTCAAAATATGGTTGTTCTATTGCTATTTCTTCTTCTTCGAAACATTCATTTGCCATATATTTAATACAACCATTACCAAGAACTATTAACCAAATTAAAATTATAGGTGAGCATAAAAAAACTCCTCCACCAAGTGCTTCTAAACCAAAAATAACAGTTTTGTCAATTATACTCATAATAGGTATCCTTCTTTCTTTTAAAATACTTTTTTAAGCCCTTCTTTAAGGACCTATAACATTACTATAGCAGATATAGATGCCTTTGTCAAGCTTTTTTTTGATTTAGAAGGACTTTTTTTTATATTTTCAGAATAAAAAAAGAGATAACCTTTTTTAATTTTAAAAACAATATTAAAACGGAGAAAGAAATGGCAAAAATTGTTCAAACATTAAGCAATCTTCATAGTTTAAATATTCTTTTAGGCGATACTGGAAAAGCAACAAGTAAAACTGGTAAAAAATTTATAGAATTTGGTCAAGTGACTTTGAAACTTGCAAGCTCTATGAAATTACTTAGTGAAGCTTTAAAAATTAATGTAACAGTGTCAAAACAATTTGCTACTCTTTACGAAAAAGAAACTAAAATTTTAGGACAATTTCAAGATTCTGTTTACAAAGGTGCTCATGCTTTAAGAACTGCTAATGGAGCATTTAAAACTATAAAAGATTCTCAAGAAGCATATAAAAAACAAATTGACGAAATGCGGAAAGGTTCTATCTTAACTAGACAACAAGCAACTGAAATGTATGGTTCAATTGTTGAAGGTATGAAAGGAATTAGAACTAAAGAATTTGTTAATGAAATTACAAAAATAGGAAAAGCTTTTATTAGTTTGGAAGGAGATGTAGATAAGGGAAAAGCAGCTCTTGAAAGTTTAATGGGAGTAATGAACAAATATCAATCAATGAGAGATATTGGACTAAGAGCAGCAGAAGGAAAAATGACAAGAGATGATGAATTGCGAATACAATATATGTATAGTAAAGGAGAAATAAATTTAGAACAGGCACGAAAGTTTTCTGATATGGGTGCTTATCGAGAAATGATTCCAACAGGAACTCATGTTGGAGGTCGAGAAGCAGCAATGGGTCAAAGAGAAACAGAAAAATTAGCTATTGATGCAGAACATTTTACAGCTGCTTCTGAAGCTGTAAAAAGTTTTGCAGAAGCATCAAGAAAAGCTGCTGATACTATAAATAAGTTTACACAACAACATTCAGAAGGATTTGGTTCAGCTTTAGCAATATCCAAATCTTTCGGTATGGCAGCTCTTGTTACTGGTATAGCTGGAACAGCAGCAATTGGATTAGGAAAATTCTTTTTGGGAGGGAAAGGAGGAGGTAAAGGAGGTGGAATTTTATCAAAATTAGGTTCAGGATTAGGAGCAGCTGGAGGAGATGCTAGAGGAATTAAAGTTTGGGTATCTAATATGCCAGGAACTGGATTAACAAGTGCTTTTAATGCAGCTGGAGCTGGAACTGGGGTGAAAGGAGCAGCGGCAACAACTGCAACAAGAGGATTATTTAGCAAAGTATTTGGATTAACAAAATCAATAGTAGGATTAGGAGCAATTTTAGCACCTCTTATTGTAGGATATAGAGAATCTCAAGATAAAGAAAATGAAAACTTAAGTTCTGCTCAAAAATCAAATGCTGGTTGGATTAAAGGGGGTATTACAGCAGCTGGAACTGCTGCGGGCTTTGCACTTGGAGGTCCATTTGGAGCTGCGGTAGGAGCAGCAGCAGGAAGTGTCATAGGTGAAGTTGCTACTGATTTTATATACGAAAAAGATAGAAAACCAGGTGAAAAAGAAAAAGAAATAAATGAACTTACTAAAGCAGAAGACAAAGGAATAAAATCTACAATAAAATTAAATGAAGGTCTTGGCGAACTATCAAAAAGAGAAATGGAATTAGCAGATAATGCTCAAATTTATAGAAATTCTATTGATTCATTATCGGAATTTGTATCTGCTTTAGATGGGCTTATTGGAACGGGGAAAAAAGGAGCTGAAGCTTTAAATGCATTAGCTGATGTATCTGTTAAAGAACAAAAGATATATGAAGATATAAAAGATTTTCATTCAAAACAAGCTCAAGAAGCAGGGATAAGTAACAAAAGAAGAATGGAGCAAGAAACATTAGCAAGAGAAGCTGAAAATAAAATAAATAAAGCAAGAAAAGAAGAAATCGAAGCAAGAACGAAAGCATCAGAAATGGAAACAAAACAGAACTTAGAAATGGCGACAGCAAATACATCATATTATAAATCAGAAAAAGAACTTCATGCAATTAAACGTATGGGAATGGGAGTTTCATATGATGATACTGTCAAAAACATACAAGCATTAGCAAACGAAGTTGCATTAAGTCAAAAATTATATAAAGATAGATTAAAATTAGCAAAACAATCACAAGACGATCCTGTAAAATATGCAACTTATATGAAAGAAGCAACACAATTAAGAGCAGAATCTATTCAAAAAGAAACAGAGTTATATAGTGAAGCAAAAGGAATGAGAGAAGGTTATTTAGATGCATTTAGAAGTGAAATGAGTGCAACTGGTGGTTATGCAGAATTATTTCCAACAAGAGATTCAGGAATACAAAATTTTGCAAAATCTTTAGCACTTGGTGGAACTGGAGTTGCTGGAGTTGATACCCCAGGAAAATATACTACAGCAGGTGTAAAGTTCGATAAAGAAGGACAAGAGAGAGTAGCAGATGTATTGTTAGATACAAAGTCTTTTATAATAGGACAAAGTGATTTACAAGGTGTTTTAATGGAACAAGGAATTGGTATTGATGTTGAGCAATTAGATGTAGGGAAAGAACAATTAAAAACACAAAAAGCATTATTACAAGCTACAGAAAGAGCAAGTGGAATAAGACCAAATGCTTCTTCTGGTGGAGTAATATCTGCTACAGGAGCAGCAGCAGCAGGGTCTGCTACAGGAGCAGGAACTACTGGAAGTATAGCAGCTGCTGGAAGTGCAACTGGTTCTTCAACAAAGCAAACATTAAAAGAAGCATTTTTTTCTGGAAAAATAAATATAGACGAATATAGAAACAAACGATTAGAACGTGCTAGATTAGCTGCTAAATATTCTGGTGAAATAAAAAGAAATCCATTTGGAGACGAAACTCCAAAAATGGATGCATATGCAAAACTTAAAAAAGAAAAGAATTATAGAGAAGACAGAAGATTTCAAGAAAGAATGAACGATTGGAATCTTAAAGAAGTTGGTGGTAAAATTATAACGGAAAAGTATGATGAAGAAAGTATGGCACGTCGTAAAAAAACCACAGAAAAATGGGAAGGATATAAAAGTGGCGAAGAATTAAAAGAGTTTCTTAGAAGGATAGCTGAAGCAACAGAAAAAGCCATTACTGGAGCAACAGGTGGTGTTTATGGGTAATTTGTTTTTTTAATATTTTAAAATATTCTATTTTAAAAGACAAGTCTTATCAAGGATTTTTCTTTTATAAAAGAGGATTTTTTTTATATTTTTTAGAAATATAAAATAGAATAATTTCCCTCTCGTATAATACAAAAGAAAAATTAATGGTTATAGAGAAGGTCTGAGAAAACCTCGCTGAAGGAGCGAAGCAACTGAAGGTAGGGCTTGCCCCGAGGATGAATCAGACCCAACTCCAACATTCTG
>Ga0265594_1001767_pt1 | contig 16275 bp, 14 predicted proteins | sample saktaG_11_FD_190147 | JGI IMG/M metagenome (GOLD analysis project Ga0265594, IMG submission 190147) | Saline water microbial communities from Sakinaw Lake, British Columbia, Canada - sak_2011_5_24_80m | ecosystem: Environmental > Aquatic > Non-marine Saline and Alkaline > Saline ... | reverse complement strand
CATTTTTTTTCGTGTATTTATGCCCACAAAAAATGCAAACTTTTTATTCATAATACTTGACTTTTATTAAATACTACAATAATAAGCCTTTTAGAAAATTTAAGCATTAAAAATGTCCTTTAAACCACAAGTTCATATACTTGAAGAATCTTTTTGATTTCTTTAATTCTTTTCGGCAAATCGGATTTTTCTCTAACTTGTAAATAACGTTCAACACCTTTATTCACATCAATATTACTATTCATTAAAGGAGTTTTTCTTGAGATAAGTTCAAGATTTGCTCCTGTAATTTTTGCTAGTTCAATCAATTCGTTATTATCATAAAATTTGCTTGGCCATTTATCTCTTTTGTTCTCATTTGCATTTCGTGAAAGCAGAGCTGCATTATTAACAGTTAAAGGGTATAAATATTTTGAAGGTAGAATATGATCAATTGCCCAAGTATCTCTTTTGTTGAAGTCTAAAGACACTTTAGTTTTAAAGCATTTATGCTCAAAACGGTCAAATAAATCACTAAAATCTATTGTCTGGTTAAAATCTTCTAAAAACAAATCTGCAATTCGTCTTCTGACTGATGATTCATGTAATTGCTCTTTGCTTCTTTTGGGATTTAATATTGCATTTATCGCACCTTTACAACTTCTACATTCCATTTGTTTTTCAAGTGGTCCCCATCCAACATGTTTACTGAATGCATTAAATGGAAGTATCCGAGAACAAACATTACATTGTTTCCAATATGATTCAGGGTATTCAGTTGCTATTCTAAAAAATCCTTCCCAAAATCTCAAAGCCGTTGTTGAATCTGAACTATTATATTCTTCTTCCCAATTATCGAAAGGGAGATCAGATTCTTTAGAATGAACAAAACCACATTTTTCACATTTCCAAACACAATTATCAAGAGCAAATGAAGGAGTAAGCAATTCTTGTCCTATTTGAATATAGTTCATTTCACGACAACTTACACACTTGTATGCAATCCAAGCATCGTGATAAGGAATACCCTCTATCCTTGAAATACCAGTTTTATTAATTGTTTTCCTTCGAGCCATTAATTAATATTTTTTAATAATTTTGCAAATATAAGTATTTTATTAATTTATTGATTCTAAGCCGTCCCGATTTGCAAGCACATTGTCAAAGCCCCACGATCCAACGTTACAACCAAAGCTTCGTCAAAGAGCTTACAAAGCCAACGCAGAGAAAAATTGTTTTAAAAAATTTACCGACCCTTTAAAAATAAATAAAAAACGCAAACACACAAGCCGACACAGACAGACGAAAGAACACCAGGCGGTAACAGGCGGTATATTTTATTGCCGAGATAGTGCAGGTTTTAGCGGTTCCGCATCTGATAAACTTTCGTGTAACTTGACAGGAAATTGCCTCGCAGTCGGCTACTATTCTTATACGCACCGTTAACATTTTCTCACAAAATAAATAATACTTAAATCAAACCTATTCCTCCTGATAATCTTTAACTATTTCAATTAGTTCGGGCAAATCCATACCAATTTTTTTAAGATGTTCAATTTTAGGCACACCATTTTTTGTCCATCCTCTTCGTTGATATACAGCATCTAATAATTTTTCATATTGTGCTTCTCTGTATTTCCTTGTGATAGCCATTTTTTCTTTGGTAGATTTCCCGGCAGGGTCAATACCAATAAGTTCTTTCATTTGTTTGTCATATCTGTCAGCTCTTGATTCATATTCTTCGGCAGTAACAGGACCACAGGCACGGTAAGGTTGAGCATCATATTTTCTGATTCCATAACCTCTTCTCAGATTAAAAATACGTTGAAAGTTATATACTCTTTCTGATTGAATAATTAATTCATGTTTATCAATATGTTGTCCTGTAACAGCATTGAATATAGTAATATAATTATCAACATGTTCAGGCACTTTTTCCGGCTCATCTGTTTCTGCATTATTGGCAGGTTCAACATCGTTCCATGGCAGTTTGCACAATCCCATTAACCCAAACCATGTTCTAAACATTGGAAAATAATGTAAAGCTTCTGCTTTATCTTCAAAGCTGGGTATTTGATTATTTACCATATCCATAAATATAAGCCATGCTTCATCGTGTTGAGGACCTTTGTTGGTCATAGCAAAGCCACCTTGCTGAGCCAAAGATTCTTTACACACATATTCAGAATATTCCAGTCCTTTATTTTCCATTCCTATATCTTGCAAAAATTGCGGGTCAGCACCATAATGTTCGGCAAAATATTTTTTCATTCTGCGAACGCCAAGTCCTGCAACTAATCCAAAGCCATCACCTTTTGCTATTTTGTGTAATACCTGCAAAGCTCCTTCAGCATTACCAAAGTTAAGTTCTATACCATCTGTTCTTTCTTTATTTAAAATATTATTTTCATAACATTCCATAATAAAAGCCATAGAAGTGCCAAAAGAAATAGTATCTAGTCCATAAGCATCGCAATAAAAGTTTAACTCTATAATATACCATGGGTCAAATATTCCGCTATTAGAGCCAAGACCTCCTGCATTTTCATATTCAGGACCTTCAACAAGCACTTTTTGTCCTTTATAAGGACCTGTTTTTAATTCATAATTATCAACACCTTTGGAGCAAGCCATACTACATCCTATCCAACATCCATCATTCATATCTTGAGAAAATATTGACTCCCATGTTTTAATGTTAAGTTTATATGCCTCAGGAGAACTGCCAAACTTATAATTATTTACAGGCAAAAGGTCATAATCGTTCATTATTTCTATGAGGTGAGCAGTGCCCGTTGTCCTCATTTTGTTTTGAGAGTCATCTAATTCTCTCATCTCTGTATTAAAAATTTTACCTCTTTCTGTTATTCGTTTAAGGTCAGCTACATTATTAAGGTTTGGTTTAATGCCTGATACTTTTGCGACAATAGCTTTAATTTTTTTATTTCTAAAAACACTGCCAGTGCCACCTCTTCCTGCCTGTTTAACTCTGTTTTTTTTTCTTTTCATATCATAAAAACTAAAGTTTAACATTCCTATCAAGCCATGGTCTGCACCTGTTCCTGCAGAGATAACACTTATATTTTTTTTATCCTTTTCGTCATCAGCATACATATCCACAAGTTGATCTACAAGCACATAGCTATCTGTTGCTTCGTTTGGGGCTTGTTCAATTGTTACTGTTCCTTTTGTTTCGTCAATAACAATAATAACATCTTTTTCAGCTTTTCCCTGAATTTCCAAAGAGTCAAAGCCACAGAATTTTAAAAATGGACCAAAATATCCTCCCACATTATTATCCATAACAGAATCTGTTGTCGGTGAAATAGTTACAACTAAAGATTTTCCTGTGCCTGAATATTGAGTTACTCCACAAATAGGTCCTGTATTAATAACTATCTCATTATCAGGGTCATCCCATTTAGTATCCGGACGCGTTGCCTGCCATAATAATTTTAAACCAAAGCCCTTGCCTCCTATAAACTTATCTTTCATCAGTTGTGTAACCGGTTTTTCTTTTATTGTGTTATCAGAGATATTAACATATAAAGTTCTGTTATTATATCCTCTTTCTATTGGTGCCGATTTATAAGAATATTCTTTTAAAAGTTTATGACTGTTTTTTAATTCTTTAATGTCCATAGTATATTATTTTTTTATATCAAAATTTAATTAAAAGCAAATGTATAAAAAATAAGATTGTCAGAAATATTTTTTTGATTTTTTAATATTAGAAATAATGTATAGGAATTTTTAAGATAATAATAGAAGTCCCCTTAATAAAGTTTCGGACTTATTAAACTGTTGATATTTAGTATTACTATTTTAAAAAATGTTATCAAAAATATTAGTAAATTGTTTATTATCAATAAATAACAATGTTTTTACAATTTTACTCATAGTGTAGCATTTTTAACGATTGCAATATTATTACTACTTTTTTTATTGTTTTAAAGAAAATTTCCCCAAAGGGGAAAAATATTAATAACTCCGTATGCAATGCGGAGTTAAAGAAATAATAAATTATGTTACAATCAGGCGGTTGCCTGATTGAATAAAACTAACATAATGATTGTTTTTCTATTCAATTCGTCTTAATATTTTTTTAATTTTGATTATCAATTAGTTATTAACTCCGAAACTTCAGTAACTGACTTTTAAATAACTCTTTTAATTATTCTTAGTTTATGAGAATATTTTTTGGTGTCAGCATTATAAATTCCCTGATGGTCAATAATATCAATATGCACTTTGCCTGATGCATGTATTATTTTATTGTCTTTAAGTAAAATGCCGACATGAATAATTTCGTTTTCTTCATTATCAAAAAATGCAATATCACCTTGTTTAGCTTCTGATAAGAAGCTTATAGTTTTTCCTTGTGTTGTTTGTTTTTTCGCGTCTCTTAAAAGTTTTATTCCTGCCATTTTATAAACCATTTGAGTAAACCCGGAGCAATCAATACCAAAAGGAGTTTTTCCTCCCCACAAATAAGGAGCATTTTGATATTTATAAGCATATTCAACAATTTTTTCTCTTAATTTTTTATCTGTTTTTGACACATCGGTTATTATATGTCCATCATAAACAAATTTGCTGTTATTAATATAAAAACTATTGTTTACAATGTGTGGCAAAGAACTAGCTAAAACAATTGGAAAAACTATATTTTGTGTAATATCAGTTAAATCATGAACTAAATCAATAGTAATATTTTTAGATGAACTATTAATCTTATTATATGTATCTTCTGATAAAGGTAAAAATTGTTTATTATCAATCCATCCTTCATAATCATCATAGTTTATAATAATTTTGCACCAGTTATTATACGTTTCAGTAATTTTAAATAGTTCTCCAAATAATAGTTGTGTTGTCATCTGACTTTTATCAGATGGTTCTAAACGAACAGGCACAACACTTAAATTGCATATTCCAAATTTCATAATTTTTTAGATTTTAATTTCGTCTTAAACAGACAAACTTACAAAAAAAATTATTACTTTTGTTTTTATAAAACAAATAAAGAATATTATATAAACATAAAAAAATAAAATATGGAATATAAAATAGAAGGAGACAACCTGCAAGCAATAAAAATTACTCTTAAAGATAATGAAGAGGTCTATGCAGAGGCAGGTAAAATGATGTTTAAAACATCAGGTATAAATATGGAGACCATGATGAAAGGTCAGGGAATTGGTGCAAAACTATTTGGTGCTGTAAAACGAAAAATTGCCGGTGAGTCATTATTCACTACACATTTTACAGGAAATGGAACTGTTGGCTTTGCCGGTGATTATCCCGGCAGGATAAATGCTATTAAATTAGAACAAGGTAAGACCTTTCTTGCACAAAGAGATGCCTTTATATGTGCTGAATCAACCATTGATTTCTCTATTGCTTTTCAGAAAAAAATAGGAGCCGGCATCTTTGGCGGTGAGGGTTTTATCCTTGAAAAATTTACAGGTCCGGGAACTGTCTTTATCCACGCCGGTGGTGACTTTCTTACTTTTGATTTAAAATCAGCAGAAACTATTCAGGTTGATACAGGTTGTATTGTTGGATTTGATGAAAATGTTAATTATGACATCAAGTTTGTTGGAGGAATCAAAACAGCTGTCTTTGGTGGAGAAGGTTTATTTTTAACTACTCTCACAGGTCCGGGAAAAGTTATTCTCCAAACTATGAATCTGGCAAGATTACGTAGAGAATTAGGAGGTTCTAAAACCGGTGGAGGAGAAAAAACCGGTATTAGCGGTATAGTAAAAAGCTTTATAGGTAGCGAAGATTAATAAAATATAAATAATCCTTGTGATAAATAAGTTCCTTAATTTTTTATAATCCTTTGTGTTTTGACAAAATTATCAGATATAAATTTAATTAAATAAGGACCTTTGATAAGTTCTGACAAATTGATAATAAATTTATTATTGTTATTATCAATATTACATAATGTACGTTCTATAACTTTATTTCCGAGTATATCGTAAATTTCAATTTTAGATGTTGATGAGTGCAAATTACTGATTAAGATAGTTATTTCATTAATAAAAGGATTAGGAAATATATTCATTTTACAATCAGTATTCTTATTAATATTTGATATGGCGACAATATCTGAATACTCATATTCCCCGTCATAGTCGGTCTGTTTTAATCTGTAATAACTTATTCCATTATAAGGATTTTCATCAATAACAAAATAATCATGTTGTATATTGCTGGTTCCTGCACCATCAATATTTGTTACAATTTTCCAATCATCAGAGACGATGCATGCATCGTCTCTACATTTTTCTATATTAAAATAATCATTATTAATTTCAGAAGCAGTTGACCAGTTAATTTCTGCAACATCATTATTACAGACAGCATTAAAATACAATAGTTCAATAGGAAGTATCTCTGCTCCATATACAGTAATATCTCCATCTTTTACCTGCCAGTTTTCACTGGCATTATTTGTCTTGCAAATGATTCTTATTTGTATGGTTTGTCCGGAAGATAAGTTTAAAGTATCATAATAATCAAACACGGCTGAATAATCACATCCGTTTATAATTGTATCATTAAAAAATGCTCCACCGTCAATACTATATTGTATATAGGCATTATCATCACATTCCAGATTTCCGCTTAAATTAAGTTTAATGGAAATAGGAACTTCTCCTGTTTCTAATAATTTAAGAGCAGAAGTTTCGAGCCAGCAAGAATCGTTTGAGATATTCCATTGTGCAGGATTCACACTACTGCAGGCGCTACCATAAGTATAAGAAGCAGGGTCTGATAAATTTAATTCATAAGTTTGAGATTTAACAATATTTGTAATAAACAAAATAGTTAATATTGAAATTAAATTTGTAAGGATTCTATTTTTTAAATTAATATTCATAATTGAATAATTTTTAAAGTTGAGCTGATTTCTTATACAAAGATACAACATTTTTAATAAAAAGTCAAGTGTTTTTTAATATTTTTTAAAAAAAGTATTGATTTTTTTTAAAAAATTCAATACTTTTATGCTTTTATTTAAAATATATTATTTTCGCTTTTCATAGATATATACTATTAACATAAATAAAATTATGATGTTTTTTTTATTTTATAAGACAAATATTACATTTTTAAAATAAACTTTTAAAATTTGAAAATTTATTAATAAATATTATTTTTTATTAAAAATTAACTTTTTTTAAAATATTTTTAAAAAAATATAGATATTATATATATATATATTATAATTGCAGAAATACTTTAAATTATATAAGAAAATTATGGGTTAAAAATTATCTGAAGAGATAAAAAATCAGGTTATACTATAAAAGGTTATAATTTAACATAATATAATTAGGTTAATTTTATTTCAACTATTTTAAACTGATTAGTAAGTTGTCTGATTTATGTTAAAATTTTAAGATATGAATGATTAAGGCAAGATATTTAATAATTATAGAGCCTCTTACCGGACTTGAACCGATGACCTGCTCATTACGAATGAGCTGCTCTACCATCTGAGCTAAAGAGGCAAGACAGTTTATTTGTCGGGATGACTGGATTCGAACCAGCGACCACTTCGTCCCGAACGAAGTACGCTACCTGACTGCGCTACATCCCGTGTTAAGATATTTGTAATTTTTGAATTCTCTTTATTATTCTTTATAATAAAACTAATACATAATATTCAGATGATAAAATATTACATACCGTATTATACATTTTTTTTCCTCTATTTATTAAATTAATCTTGTTTTGTTGCCAAATTGTAAAATTACGAAAAAAAATTCTGTTATTTTAAATTTAATGATGAGATGAGTATAAAATAAAACAAGGGCAAAAGATATTGTTAAAATATCAATCACCCTTGCCTCTTCGTTTTATTAATCTCCAAACTATAAAACTATGAAAAATTATAATTGGAAATGTAAGTGCAAAGATAAACAAATTATTTAAATAACAAACAAATATTTTTTATTTTTTTTTCACTATTGTCTGATAAAAATATTATACAAATACACAAAAAATTTCAAAATTATCCATAAAAATATAATAGTAAGTTTTATTCTATTTAGATTTGGATTTTTTTTATATTACTATATTGTCTCCTCGGAGGGGATCGAACCCTCGACCCACTGATTAAGAGTCAGTTGCTCTGCCAAACTGAGCTACGAAGAGATATTTTTATTTGTGGCATTTTCTAATGAATTCTTCTGTTTCAGGGACGCCTCCCTGATATATTAAATAGCCATTATAAGGTTCGCGTTTAGTTATATCATCATTTATAGGTGTCAGCATTATTTTTTTTATTTTTTCAGGGTCATCGGTTTGTCCCAAAGCCCATCCTAATTTGATATATGCAACTTCCGGCAACATATTTTCTAACGGTATAATTCCTTTTGCCAGCAAATCTCTTCCTGTGTCATAAACAAACATACGGACATAGCCCCATAATGTTTGAACAGTCATAAATATTAATACGCCTTTTTTAACAGCTCTTTCAATAGCAGGATATAAAGGTTTATTTACATGTCCGAGTCCTGTGCCTGCAATTATAATACCTTTATATCCACTATCAACAAGTGAGTCAATAATATCAGGTTTCATATCAGGATAATAATATATCATAGTTACTCTGTTGTCAAAAAAAGGCATTATATTTACTTTTCTGTCGTTTCGTCTGTGATTATATTGTTTTTTTAGATGTTTTATACCGTTTTTTACTGTAACTGTTGCCAAAGGTATATCGCTGATAGTACGGAATGTAGAACGATAAGAAGAGTGCATTTTTCTTACTCTTGTTCCTTTATGAAGAAATCCATATTCATCAGAAGTCGGTCCAAACATACATACCATTACTTCGGCAATATTACCGTGTCCTGCTGTATAAGCTGCGTGCATAAGATTTAGTGCAGCATCAGAACTTGGGCGGTCAGATGAACGTTGAGAGCCGACAAGCACTATTGGAACAGGAGGATTTTGTATCATAAATGTCAATGCTGCTGCTGTATGATGCAAAGTATCTGTTCCGTGTCCTATAACAATACCGTGAATACCATTTTCAATTTCTTTGCCAATTGTTATCGCTAATGTCTTGTATTGTTCTGCTCCCATATTTTCGCTAAACACAGCAAAGACCTTTTCTGTTGTAAGATTACAAATCTCTGCTAATTCAGGAACTGCTCCGTATAACTCACCTGGCGAAAAAGCAGGAATAACAGCACCTGTTCTGTAATCCAAACGGGAAGCAATTGTTCCGCCTGTCCCAAGTAATTTAACATTGGGAAGACCTTTGGTATAAGGAAATTCCCTTTCAGGAATTTTATAATTGGCTTTTTTATAGTCAATTTCTTTCATACTTGTTATAGTATCTACATCTATACCTATATTATATCCTGTGATAACTTTCATTACTATATGTTTCTTATCCTGATGCTCTGCCCTTGGAAGTATAGTACCTTTAAATTCACCACGTGTTGTTTCTATAATTGCCTGTCCCCATACTCTGACTTTATATTTTTTTAATATTGCCAATGCATCACCTTTATACCCTTGAAAAATATCATCACTCATTTTTTTATTTATTTTATTGTTCCGATTACATCGGAATTGGTTTGTTTATATTGCTAATTAAGTATAGTTTATTATTGTTAAAAAATTATAAAGATTAAAGAAATTGTAAAGATTGAAAAGATTGTAAAAATTGCAAAGATTTTTTTAAGTCCTTATCCATAATTTTTACAATTATTCCAATTTTTTAATCATTCCAACAAAATGTTAATAATTATATCTCAGTTCATCTATTCATAAATGATTTAGATATACTTAATGTTAACAATGTCATTTTTTAATATTTATTAATAACAAATCACAAAAGTAGTAAAAATTGCAGAAAGCAAAACAGGTAAATTAAAAAAATATTATTATCTATTTGTTGTTAGTTATAAAAAAAAAATTATATTTGATGAAATTTTAAAAAAAGGAATGATAATTGCTATTTAATAACTAAAATAAATTTAAAAACTAACATGTTATAATTTTATAAATATGAAAAAAAACATAAAATATTTTTTATTTTTTACAACATTATTGTTGATAAGTTTAAATGCCTGTAAGCCGGATAAAGACGATGATACACAAGGAACAGACATTGATAGATTTCTTGGTTCATGGATTTGTGAAGAGTCAAGCAGCTTGCTTGGACCATCAACATTTACTGTAAATATTGAGACAGACCCTTTGTATGAAAATCAGGTTTTGCTTAGCAATTTTTACCATCTTGGTTATAGTGAAAAACCTTATGGATTGACAAGTAGCAATATAATAACAGTTCCAAATCAATATGTATGTGATAGTACTATGACCATAAACGGAGATGGTGATTTAAGAAGTGATGGGAAAATATACTGGACATATTATTCAAATGACGGAGCTAATATTGATACGGTTACTGCTATTTATACAAAGCAGTAAAAATAAACAGTTAAGACCTAAAAGCTATGAATATAAGGAAAATAGCATTTTTAAATTTATGGACAATATTTATATTGTTTATTATTAATAGTAATGCTTATAGTCAAAAAGTTTATTCGGTAGATAGAGATTATAAAGCTGATGTGAAGGTCTATGTTACTGATAATGATTATAATGCAGATTTGTTGGTTTTTAAAGTAGATAGAGATTACAAAGCAACAAATAATCAAGGCAGATGGTATTTTGCAGACAGAGATTACAAAGCTGATAAGAAAATATATTTTGTGGACAGAGATTATAAAGCTGATTTAAAAATTTACTTTGTAGATAGAGATTATAAAGCAAAGTGGCGAGATGTCTCTAAAAAATATTTAATGTATTAAAGTTATAATATCATCAATTACTCTCCAATTATTTAATTATTTATTCATAATTTGATTTTTAAAATCATTGTATTAAGGTTTTATTTATATCTGTTATCATTTTTTTAAAATATTGTGTAGATTTAAGGATATGGCTACCATACCAGCAAAACATCTCTCCGTCAACAAGCAAGATTTTTTTATCAGGAAAATAGTTCTGTAATTTCTCTTTATCTTTTTCTGTAAATTTAAAAGGTTCGGAAGGCAAAAAAATAATATCACAGGATAATGGTTTAAAGTTTGAATCTATTTTGATATACTTTTCTTCTTTTAAGCAATTATAAAAAGAGAGTTTTGACAACAGAGAATCAATATAAGTTCTTTTACCTGCTGCCATATATGGATTTTTCCATACTAAATAAAGATATTTTAATTTTTTGTTTAATATCGGTATTTTTGAAAAATTTCCTATTATGGAATTAACAAGAATATTTGTTCCTGTTTCTTTGTTAAATATCTTTCCAAAGGTCTTAATCATATTCAAAGCATCATGAAAGGTCTTAATATCAAACACAAAACAATTAAATCTTTTTGAAAGCAAGTCAATAGTAGATTTGTCATTTTCTTGTTTACTCGCAAAAATAATATCAGGGTTTAACTGGATTATTTTTTCAACAGAGACAGTTACAGGACCTCCTGTTTTTGTTATTTTTTTCGTTATTTTACTTGGATGAATACAATAGTCAGTTATACCAATAATATGAGCAGACAGACCTATATCGCACAGTGTTTCGGTGATAGAAGGGCATAAAGAAATAATTTTTTGTGGAATATTTGGAATAAAAATATTCCTGTTTAAATCATCTTTTATGAACATTTTAAAAATTTAGCAGGATATTTTTTTTGAATATAAAAATATAATTTTGCTATTAAAAAACCTATAAAGCAACCGAGTAAAGCTCCACAGATTACATCTGACGGATAGTGAACTCCCAAATAAATACGACTATAAGATACAACACCAGCCCAGATAAGAATGACAGGTATAAAATATTTTATTCTTTTACCAAGAAAATATATTAAAAAAATTGCAAGTCCAAAAATATTGGAAGCATGAGAAGACACAAAACCATATTGCCCTCCACATCTGTCATTTAATATATGAATTAATCCATTCAGAGCAGGATTATGGCACGGTCGTAACCGCTGAAAAACATTTTTAAATAAATGAACAGAGGTTCCGTCACAAAGAGCAATAACTAATATAACAAAAATAAAAATAATAAATGTTTGTTTTTTATAATTCCGTATCAAAAAATAAAGAAGCAATAAATAAAAAGGTATCCAGATATATTTATTACTTGACCAAAACATTACAAAATCCAAAAAAGCATTATGATGTCCGTTTATAAAAAAAAACAGATTAATGTCCCAGTTTTTTAATATTTCAATTAATGAGTTGATATTGTTAAATTGTTAAATTGTTAAATTATAAATTCCAACCCAACAAGAGTTACACAACCTGTCGGGTATTCCTCCATAATTGTTCTATTATTCTATTGTTCGATGTTTAATGTCAGTCATTATACACAAAGCACAAAGTTCAATTGTTTCATTGTTTGTCGTTTTTTGCCGACTGATGACTACCGACTATTTTTTTATTCATTTAAGCATTTCCAAATTATATCTTTTAGCTTAACAAGACCTGTTTGTGTTACAGAAGAAATAAATATACAGGAGACATTATCAGGCAGATCTTTTTTTGTTTCTTCAATAAGTTCTTTATCAAGAAGGTCACTTTTTGTTATAGCAAGTATTTTTGATTTATTCATAAGTTCAGGGCTATATTGTTTAAGCTCATTGTTTAATATCTGATATTCTTTTTTAATATTATCACTATCAGAAGGTATTGTAAAGAGCAATATTGAATTTCTTTCAATATGTCTAAGGAATTGTAATCCCAAGCCCTTTCCTTTATGAGCATTTTCAATAATTCCTGGTATATCAGCCATTACAAATGATTTATCATCATGATAACCTACTATACCAAGATTTGGCTTTAATGTAGTAAAAGGATAATCAGCTATTCGTGGTCTGGCAGCAGAAAGCACAGATAAGAGTGTAGATTTTCCTGCATTGGGGAAACCTACCAACCCTACATCAGCAAGTAGTTTAAGTTCCAAAATTCTCCATTCTTCTTTTCCCTGCTCTCCCGGTTGTGCATATCTTGGTGCCTGATTGGTAGATGATTTAAAATGGTCATTACCAAGTCCACCTTTGCCACCATAAAGGAGGATATGAGTTTCGCCATCTTCTGTTATTTCAAATAAAAAAAAATTTGTTTCAGCATCTTTTATTATTGTGCCAAGAGGAACATCAAGGATAACATCTTTACCTTGTGCTCCTGAACTTGTTGAAGCGCCACCAGAAATTCCATTTCCAGCTTTAATATGTCTTTTATATTTGAATGGTAATAAAGTCCATAAATGTTTTGTGCCTCTTAATATTATATGTCCTCCCCTACCGCCATCGCCACCATCAGGACCTCCTCTGGGATTATTTTTTGTTCTCTCAAAATGATGCGAGCCAGCACCTCCTTTTCCCGAACTACAACAAATTTTTACATAATCTATGAAATTAGAACTTGTCATATAAAAAATTTAATATAATTAAAAAATTAGTAAACTTATTATTTGTTTTGAGTATTGCTAATTAAGTATAGCTAGAAAATTGTAAAAATTGTAAAGATTGAAATAATTGTAAAAATTGTAAAGATTGAAATAATTGTAAAAATTGTAAAGATTGAAATAATTGTAAAAATTATTTTTTTATTCTGCTTTCAAAATTTTATTAATCGTGCTTTGATATTAATATTTTTGAATTCGTTTATTAAAAAAATACACAAAATGAAGAACAAAGTACAAAGCACTAAAAACAAAAGACATTATAAACTTTGATACAACAAATTATATTTAGTTCTTTAACTTTATAAACTGTTACTTTATTTTCAGATAATTATCAATAGATTTGGATATTTTTTGAAATACAGTATCAATATTTGCCATTCCGCTTATTTGTACTAATTTTTTTTGATTTTTGTAATATTGAATTAGAGGCAAAGTTTGTTTTTTGTAAACTTCTATTCTATTAAGGATTATTTTTTTGTTATCATCATCGCGATTAGAATCTTTAGCTCTGCCCAGCAATCTTGTAACTATCTCTTTTTCAGTAACATCAATAGCAATAACTAATGATACTGATATATTTTTTTCTGCCAGCATTTTGTCAAACATATTTGCCTGTATCAGAGTCCGTGGAAATCCATCAAATATTACTCCTGTTGAGTGTATATATTTCACAACTTTTTTACCAAGTTCATCTATGATAATAGAGTCAGGAACCAAAGCACCTTTGCTGATATATTCTTTTACTTTTAAGCCCAGTTTACTTTCTTCTTTAATTTCTTCTCTTAAAATATCTCCTGTTGAAAGATGAATTAAATTATATTTATCAACAATTTTTTCTGACTGTGTTCCTTTTCCTGAGCCCGGTGGACCAAAAATTATTAAGTTTAACATAGTATTACAATTTAGAATTATAAATGATGTTCTCTTGATTATTAAACAGTTACAAAATTAATAAATATATTGAAATAAAAAATATATCTATTCAGTCCATTTAAGACCAATGTCGTTTAGTTAAGGATTATTATATTGATTTATAGCACTTTATAATAAGTTTAAATTTCAAATTGAATATAGAATAATGAATCAGGCAGTTGCCTGACTGAATAATGAATTTAGCATTTGTTATTATTTCTTGCAGTTTGTATGCTTTTTGTTTCGGCTTCGCTCAACAACTATTTCGGCTTCGCTCAACAACTAACAAAAATGGATATAAGCTCATTATTCTCGTCTATAACTGTTTTTTGCTTTTCAATCAATCTTTTAATCTTTTAATCTTTCAATCTTTTAATCTCCTTAGAGGGCTTATTTATTCAATAATCTTATAGATATCTGTCAGATTTCGTCCTAAGCCGTCATAATCCAAACCATGACCAACAACAAAATCATTTGGTATTTCTATTCCAACATAGTCAACTTTAAAATTTTTAGTAAATGCTTTTGGTTTATATAAAAGGGTTGCTATTTTAATATCTTTTGGCTCATATTTCTTAATATCATTTATAAAATTATCCATAGTTATGCCTGAGTCAACAATATCTTCAACAATAATTAAAGTTCTTCCTTTAATGTCTTCATTTAATCCTATTAACTTTTTTACATTTAAACTGGATTTTGTTTTTTTATATGAAGAAAATTTTACAAAAGATATTTCACAATTAATATTTATTTCTTTTAACAATTCAGCAGCAAACATAAAAGCTCCATTTAAAACAACAACAAATAAAGGTGTTTTTCCTTTAACATCATTATTTATCTTTTGTGCAATATCATCTATTGACTTTTGTATTTTATCAGAACTGATAAAAATTGAAAATTTTTTATCTTTAATCTTAACAGTTTTCATTAAATTTTGAATTTACGATAAATAAAAAATACAAAAATAAAGTTTTACTTTTTATTTAAAAAATCTAAAATTAGTTATTTTTGTGTTTTTACAAAAAATTATGAAACTAATTTGGCTAATATACTAAATAATATTTGTTTACAGTATAAATACTCACTAAATTCAAATGCTTAATATTATTTAAATAAAAATTTTATAAACAGTTACAAAAAAATACAATTATAATGAATAAAAAAACAGAACCTAAGGTAAGTATTATTATAGGTAGTATATCTGATTTACAAATAATGAATGATGCTGCTAAGTTTTTGGATATGATGGAGATACCATTTGAGATGAATGTTTTATCAGCCCATCGCACACCTGACCAAGTTGAAGAATTTGCAAAATCAGCATATAAAAGAGGTATAAAAGTGATAATTGCAGGAGCAGGTATGGCAGCACATCTTCCGGGAGTTATAGCTGCTATGACAACTATTCCTGTGATAGGTGTTCCTATTAAAGTTACATTACAAGGATTGGATGCTATACTCTCTATGATTCAAATGCCTCCAGGAATACCTGTTGCAACTGTTGGTCTTAATGCTGCTAAAAACTCGGCAATACTTGCAGCACAAATATTAGCAACTAATGACAAAGAAATACATAACAAAATTGTTGCTTTTAAGGAGAGTTTAAAAGATAAAGTGATAAAAGTCAATGAAGAATTACAAAAAACAAAATTTGAGTATAAGCACTAATTATTTTTTTACAATAATTAATTTATCTGTTGAAATTACTTTATCGTTAACAAGTATTCTGTAAGAATAAACACCTTTGTTTAAACTCTTTGTTGAAACATTTACCTTGTTATTATTACCGGGCAATTGCCTGCTCATAACTTTATTTCCCAAAACATCATATAATTCAAAATATGTATTTTTTTTAATTGGGC
>Ga0265594_1001763_pt1 | contig 16319 bp, 17 predicted proteins | sample saktaG_11_FD_190147 | JGI IMG/M metagenome (GOLD analysis project Ga0265594, IMG submission 190147) | Saline water microbial communities from Sakinaw Lake, British Columbia, Canada - sak_2011_5_24_80m | ecosystem: Environmental > Aquatic > Non-marine Saline and Alkaline > Saline ... | reverse complement strand
GTTCGCTGTACTGTTCGTCGCCTCACTCTTGGTGGCCTCATCTGTTTCGATAAGCGGGGTGATCGGCTGGATCGGCCTGATCGTGCCGCACGCCGCGCGGGCGATCGTTGGGCCGGATCATGCGCGTCTCATTCCGGCGTCGATCGGCATCGGGGCGTTCATCCTTCTCATTCTGGATGACATCTCGCGCACCGCCATGGCAACAGAGATCCCACTCGGCATCCTCGCTGGCCTCATCGGCATACCCGTCTTCCTCCTGCTTTTCATGCGACTTCTTCGCGAGAGGGGTGGATGGAGATGAGCCTTGGCGCGATAGATCTGTCCTATTCCTACATCCCCGGCACACTCGCGCTACGCGATATCACTCTGTCACTAGATGGAAGTGGTGTGACGTTCATTCTGGGAGGGAACGGCTCCGGGAAGACAACGTTGATCCAGTGCCTGTGCGGAATCAGGCCTCCCAAGTCCGGATCGGTACAGATCGACGGGAAGGATCTTCGTAGGATTCATCCGCTGCAGCGAGCGCGCTTGATCGGGTTTGTTCCCCAGATCCACGAGCCAGTGTTCACCTACAGTGTCTACCAGGTCGTGCTGATGGGACGCGCCCCCTACCTCGGTCCTTTCAGCTCGCCGCAGAAGAGCGATCACGAGCGCGTGGCACAGGCGCTTAAAGTACTTGATCTATGGGAGCTGCGCGATCGGCCATACACCGCAATTAGTGGCGGAGAACAACGGCTCACGTTGATCGCTCGTGGACTGACGCAGGGCGCGAAATACCTGTTGATGGATGAACCGGACGCGCACCTCGACCCGCGCCACCAGCACGACGTGTTCACCCGCATCGTCGATCTCGCGCGTGAAGGGTTCACGTTCGCCATCAGTTCACACAGCCCCAACAACGCTCTTCTTTACGGCAGGCGCGTCGTCCTCCTCGCTTCCGGGCGACTGATCGCCCAAGGTTCACCACAGGAGGTCATCGCGCCGAAGCTGCTACAAGAGGCCTATGGCATGGAATTTGAGACGATCACCGATGCAAGTGGCCTGCGCGCCGTCCTTCCGGCAACAGGGAAACGTTCTCAGTCGTAGGAATGCCACTTTCGGAATAGCTGGCCGCTGACTCCGATTCCGGTCCAGGCAAAGAGGAGGATGAGCAGGAACCACAACCCCGCCGCCTGCCAGTAGGTCAAGGTCTTGAAAAGCCCCAGGTGCCCAACGACGATGCTGTTCCACAGCATCTCAATGATCCAGCTGAAAAAGAAGAAAGCGCCAATCCCACCACCCGTCATCAATCCGCGTACGAGTTTCATCACTCATCTCCTCCACAATAGGATGGAATCATTATAGCGGTGGAGGTGCACAAAACGAAACGTTAACTCTAGAGTGCAGAGAGGCGGGCCAGGATCAGCCCGGCCCGCCTGTCACTACACACGCTCAGTTGACATAGCTCACAGTCGGCTAGATCGCTCCCACCTTTCCCGGTGCTTTCGGAAAGAGGCGTGCCTGTTCCACACTATCTAGGCCGCAGATAAATCTGGTCAGTCGCTCAATGCCGATCCCAAACCCGGCCGAAGCGGGAATCCCTTCTTCGACCATGGCTAGGTACTGAGAGAACCGCTCCTTCTCTATCCCATCCTGTTCCAACCGCCGCAAGATGCGGGGCAACGTGTGCTCTCGTTCGCCGCCGGATAAGGCCTCGCCGTAGCCCTCCGGATACACAAGGTCCATGTCGAGCAGAATCTCTGGTCGCGCTGGGTCTTCTCGATCGTAGAATTCACGCACCGTGCGCGGAAAGTCGATCACCCACGCAGGAGCGGAGAGGGATGCAGACAGACGATCATCGAATCCTTCTCCGAACTCTCCTTCCGCCTGCTCAAACGCGATGCGGGGGAACGGTGCCTCAGGGATCCGCAGTTTCCGCCCCAGGCGGTTCAACTCGATCGGACAGCGATCAGTAATCGCTGCCAGTACATGAATGAGCAAGCCCTCCCCGATCGCCATGATCTCGTCTCGCGAGGCAGCGCGGGCCTCGAGATCTAGCTGTACGAACTCGGCCAGGTAGCGTCCGAGGGCGGCTCGCTCTGCCGGCTCCATGCGCACATTGGGGGAGATGCTGTAGATACGCGGCAGCGTCCGCAGGGCGATCTGCTTGTGCAGGATCATGCTCTTTGTAAGCTGATATGGAGACCCGTAGAAGTTCACCGTCCCATCGAACGTGTCGTGGTGGAGTGGGTCAGTAATTGGGGATAGGATCACCGGCAGAATCTCGGTGAATCCCTGTTGGCGCAGGTATTCGCGCGCCGAATGCATTATTTCATCCTTCACTTTCAATACGTCGACAAGTTGCTCTTGTGCGGAACTAGACATTGTATATCTCCTTATATGTGCATTAGTAAAGTACTTGTGTCCATGCTTCATGCATCATTAGCACGGACTTCCCTCAATCAGTTGAGGGCAAGAATAAACTGGTGTGGATTCGCGCCTCAGAAAGAGGCGTTTGGATTATGCACAAAGAAGAAGGGATTATTGACGCAACTGACCTTACGAACGCTTTCAGGACACATCTTTGCGATACGGCATGCTTGCATCGTTACCACCTCTTCTTCTTGGAGATCCACCACCCTAACCCATTTCTTCCCTTGCGTCAAGGGCAAGTTGCCCCTTCTCACGCTACTCACTGCCCCAGTGATCCAAAGGGCATCTGTTGAGCATCACGCTGTGGCATCAGCATCTTCGACCAAATCCGGTCAGTTTCCCCTGCAGCGCCCAAGGAGTAGGAGCGGGACGAGAATGGACCCCTGTGTGGGATCTGTCCACAGTGCCCACTATCATCCACTCTGCGCTGTCCAAACGAAGGTATCACGTTCGGCACATCACTCGGGCCGCCACATACAGGCCGGAAGGCGTTGCTTCTGGTCGATAACCGTGACGCTACAGTGATACACATCACGGAAATTAGTCCGCACTGTGCAAGAAAAGGATCCCGTACTTGCTCGTCAAGAGCGATCAATCTCCGCGCGTCGTTCTGCTATCTTCTTCTCATGATGAACACTAACGGAAGAATTCTGTGCATAGTCCTGTTTGTTTCTATAATGTCGATCGGAGTGTTGGCGCTGGCCTCCGCGGTCGATGACACTGCTATCACCGCGGAGGACTCCCCAGTAACCATCGCTGTCCTTGCCAATGACAGCGTTAGCGGATTGATCTCGGTCAGCATCACATCAGGCCCGAACTTCGGAACGGCTGTTGTCAACCCGGATAACACGATCACCTATACGCCGGTTACGAACTACAACGGGACGGATGCGTTCACATATGAGGTCGTGGACGGGGGTGGAACATCGCCGGCACAGGTTACCGTCACGGTCGCTTCGGTGAATGATGTTCCTGTGTTGGAAGACAACCTCTTCGCTACCGAGGCCGACACTTCGGTAACAATTACGCTGCGAGCGACCGATCCTGAACTCGATACGTTCTACCCTGAGGATGATCTCCTCACGTTCGCAATTATCAACGGACCAAGCCACGGAACGATCGATGGTGATCTGACACAGCTTACTTACGAGACGCCGCACACAGCGATCGTTACCCTCACCTACACACCTGATACCAGCTTCTCTGGAGACGACAACACAACGTTCTCCGTGACCGACATCGATGGCACGACCAGTACCGCGCAGATTCATATCAAGGTGGGAGTACCTCCCGAGGTCGGTCTCCTCTCCGGGAGGTGGACTGGGTCGTTCACCTTTGATGGACAGTCCTTCTCCTTCACGGCGTTCACTACCAGTATTGCCGCCGTCTATCAGATTGGGTCATTCCGCACCCAGGCTACAGCCACTTGGTCGATGGACTCCTTCACCTCCCTTAGCTTCAACACGAGCTTCCCTCTGGGAGAGTTATCGATCACGTCCAGCCTGTCGTTTAACCCAATGGGACCCGACTATTTCCGCTACTGGCAGACAACAACGCGCTCCACGCTCTTCGATTTCAACCTCGCACACACCTTCTACCTTGCCGCCAACCAGACCGATTCCTACACCCTGTTCGTTGCCACGTGGCAGATAGATGACATGTCCGTCACCAGCACCACGCGCCTCACCGGGCTCAACTTCTGCTTCGCAAGCGAGAACGTGACGGCGCGCTGGACCTGGGCGGATTGCGACATCGATATCGACGCCCAGCTTTCGATCACGCAACAGGGGTTCGACTATTTTGCCTTCACGATGCGCGATATCTCCATCCTCCCAACTGACGTGATCGGGTTTGGAATCTTCCTGCGAGTGAAGACGACCTTTACCCTCACCAGCAAGGACCTCGATGCCACCATCTACTGCCAGACTGACTGGCTCGACTGCTTCCGTGTGTTGTGCGAGGTAATCGGTGGCGATGGCCTGAGCATCGATGGTGTCTCCCTCTACGGATTGCAGTTTCAGACCACATTCCCGGGCGGCGTGAGCGTCCGTGACGACACCGCATTCGCCGAGGAGAAGAACGCCTCCCTCACCGGATACTCCGAGTATTTTGAGCGCTTCAGCCTCTCAGGGCCGACCGAGTCCTGCTGTGGAGCCCCGGGTAGCTGGGACATTCGCACGTATTTCCAGTGCACGAGCACCACGCTCTTCGACTGGGGAATGACATCGATCAGCGCCACGGAAGTTCTAAGCGATAACGTCCGCTTCTCGTTCGGCTTCGACTTCCGTGCCACCGCGCCCATCTGGCAGATAACCATCGGATGGCAGGTCAACTGGTAGTAACGCGCCATGTTTCTGTGGCGTAAGAGGATAGAGCCAAGGCCTCGGCAAGTTCGAGCCCTTGGCTCTGCCTCTTCTCTAGGCTATGAGAGGCACTGCATTGTCACAAAGGCGCTTAGCATTCCGACGGAAAGACCATCGCACACAAGGTGTGCCGCTGCACAAGAAGGAGCATTCCAACTGCGTTCCGTGGCGTCGCAACCCTGCCCCATAGGCAGGCCGACTCCGGCATTCTCGAAGAGATCATCCTCACGCTCGTTCGCTCCGTCTCATAATCCATTACCTACTCCCCTTGCCTTGCTCCTGTCCCATCACTCATCACGCATCACGTGTCACTGTATTCTTCACTTCTCTGTGCAAGGCACAAGCCTCTCCTCACGCCCGCTCGCTTCGCTCGCTCAAGCCGCGGAGACCTCGGAGAAGACATTAGCGATCAGCAGTCAGCTTTCAGCAATTACGTTGCCGCATCGACCTCCCTCGCTCGGTCTCGTCACCCATCACCCATCACGCATTACCGCCTCCACCCCAACAAAGAAGCCCCAGCCGACAACCAGTCGGCCAGGGCTCCGCGCGCCTTCTTTAGAACTGCGTCATGGAAGGACTTCAATCGGTACGAGCACTGTCTTGCCTGCTCCGTATACAACCCATACGTTGTACCGACCAGGCAAGAGCTTCGCTGTATCGATCCCCAGCCAGTAGACGCCGTTCGTGTAGCGCCCGGAGAATGTGAACCCGGCTCCTTGTTCAGCCGCGGCTCCGGCACCGCCAGCCGCTTCCGCTTCTGCAAGCTCAGGCTGAGTCACACGCACCCATGGCCATCCATAGGCACGACGTTCCTCTTGTGTTACCTCCAAGCCTACCTCCAGACGCGCTCCGGCGCGAGTCTCTGTTGGCTGTATATCGGCTGAGAGGGCAAGTTCCTCGAGAACCGTTGAGTCCACTGCCAGGATGTAGTAGCTTCCATCTTTCTTCTCGGGCTCAGCGAGAACAAACCAAGATATATCGTCCGTATCGCGTTTGAGGAAGCGGACTGAGGACATTGGCTCCTGGGTAGCAAGCTCGCCATCTCCCGCACCGGCTATCTCCAAGACTTCCACTGTCACCGTGGCCTCGTTCGATATGGCATCTTGGTCGTCTTCCACTGTGTAGGTGAACTGGTCCGTGCCCACTAACCCGTCGACTGAGGTGTAAGTAATCGTCCCATCTCGGTTGACCGTAGCGGTTCCGCTCTCCGGCTCTGACAGCGTAGTGACGGTTCCTGGAATAAGGCTACCGTCAGGGTCGGTATCGTTGATGAGGACCGCTATGCTAACCGGAACCCCCGCCTCCGTCGTCGCGAGGTCGTCCTCGGCAATCGGAGGATCGTTCACCTCAACAACCGTTACCACGACCGTTGCGACATTTGAAGTAGCCCCCTTGTTGTCATCTACGGTGTAGGTAAAGAGGTCAATCCCGCTGAAGTCGGGGGCGGGTGAGTAGGTAATCGTTCCATCCCTGGCAACCTGCACCGTGCCGCTCTCCGGGGCATCGTTGATCTTTATCATGGTTGGGTCGATCGTGCCATCAGGGTCGTCATCGTTGAGGGTTACCTCAATGGGGAGAGGGGTATCTTCGTCCGTGAGGACCAGGTCATCATTGGCGATTGGCAGGTCGTTCACCGATCCAACTGTGATCGTCACCGTGGCCACGTTTGAGGTGGCCCCGTCGCTGTCCTGGACCGTGTAGGTGTAGATGTCGCTACCATTGAAGTTCGCATTCGGTGTGTAGGTTACGGTGCCATCACCGTTGTTGAGGATCGAACCGTTGCTCGGCCCACTGGCAATCGCCACCGTGCTTGACACAACCGTGCCATCTACGTCGGTGTCGTTCGCGACAACATTCGTGCTCACAGGCGTATCTTCCGGCATTGTATCGCTGTCATCGTTTGCCACCGGTGGGTCGTTCACTACGCCTACGTTGATCGTGACTATCGCTACGTTGGAGGCTGCCGTGCCGTCGTCGGCGTGGTAGGTGAAGGTGTCGGTCCCGTTGAAGTTCCGGTTGGGGGTGTAGCTGAACGAGCCATCACTATTCAGGGTCAGCGTGCCGTTGCTCGTGGTGGTATCCAGCACCGCGGTTAGGCCGTCGCCATCCACATCGCTGTCGTTTGCGAGCACACCGGGAGCGGCGATGTTAAGCTGGGTATCCTCGTTCGTGCTGTAGGCGTCATCCTGGGTCACCGGAGCGTCGTTAACGGCGTTGACGGTGAAGGTTGCCGGATCACTATCGGAGAGGGATCCAGAATCGGTTGCGGTAAAGGTAATCGTCTCACAGCCATTCCAGTCGATATTGGGTATGCTGATCGTGGCCACATGGTTGCCATTGATGCTGACCGTCAGCTCAGTATTACCACTGGAGCTCCAGGTCATCTCGGCGTCGGTGTTGTCAACATCCGTGACATAGGCATCGAGGTCGATCGCTGTAAAAGTATTGCCCTCGTCAATCGTCTGGTTAGGGATATCGCTCACCACTGGAGCGTCGTTCATGGCGTTGACGGTGAAGGTTGCCGGATCACTATCGGAGAGGGATCCAGGGTCGGTTGCGGTAAATGTGATCGTCTCACAGCCATTCCAGTCGACATTGGGTATGCCGATCGTGGCCACATGGTTGCCATTGATGCTGACCGTCAGCTCAGTATTACCGCTGTAGGTCCAAGTCATCTCGGCGTCGGTGTCGTCCGGATCTTCCACGTAATCGTCCAGATCAAAGGTCGTGAAGCTCTGCCCCTCGGCGATGGTTTGGTCGGGAATGTCCCCCACGACCGGCGGCTGATTGGGGGTGTAGTAGACTCTGACCGGAACCCAGTCTAAGAAGAAATCCCTATCGTTCTTATCTGAGCTACAAGTTAGCCTAACGACGAAGTTGTCGTTTATTTGAGCCACGGTCCAGCCATGTCCCCAGTCATCAGCAAGCTCCCCAAGGATGGTTGTGTGCTCGCTCTTAGTCTTGGTCGAATCTGTCTTGGCCGTGGTCCAGCTCGATCCTCCATCCCAAGATAGCTCCACGCCCATGCTGCTGGTACCGGTTTCATCGTCCAGATACCAGTCCAGCCGCACCGCGATGCCGTTGATGGTAGCATTCGCTGGGATGCTGAAGCCGTAGCTGTAGTAGCGGTGGCGGTCACCTTGCCCATCTCTGTTTTCAGTTACGCCAGGGCCATCAGCATAGGCATCTGCAGGGTTTCTTTCAAATCCGTCGCCGTCTCCACCTGTATCGGCGGCATCTGACGAGGGATTCTTCCAACCCGTGTCCGCCGCCAGGGCTCCACCAACGCCTACAAGAACGATCGCCAGCGCCACAATGAATGCAACAGTCGGTCTAATCTTCTTTGTTTCCTTCTTAAGCAACATCCTGACCCCTCCAAGCCTAACGCCAGAAGTTCACCAACAGCGCCTGGTTGTCCTCATCAACTGTAATCGTCATGCTCATGGAGAGGAAGACGAATGGCACTACAAGTACTTGCTTGCGAGTGTGATTGAAGACACCGGTGACTCTGAACGGTTTCGCGAATGGCTTTGCCACGGTCACCTCCTCTGCGTCAAGTACCTGCTTCCATTGCTGGCGGCCCAGCGACCTCGTGAGGTCTGCGGCTTTGCGTCCTACCCTCGCAGGTAGTTTGCCCTTTTCAGCCTCTTCCTTTTACAAGGAAGCTTGGCGCTCATAGAGCGCCTGATCCTTATGTCTCCCTGTGCCGTCCTTGAATGATCAACGCTCGGTCGACGGCTTCTTTATCAACCAGTTCCTGCTCCAGAAGGATGTCACCTAACAGCTTCTCGGCGAATTTCCTCTTCTGAAGATCGAGCCCCTTTGCCAGATCACCATGAGAAAGCGCACCAAGATCCATCAGAATCTCTCCGAGCCGCTTCTCCCTTTCGAAATGTTCCCTCAAGATAGATACAAGCACCGCGCTACGACTCCTGCGCTCGCGTCTACCCTTTGCGTCTACTTACTCCATCAACTAAGCATCTACCTCGCTGTAGTAGATCGTTGTCTGCATCGCACATCTCCTTTCCTCATCTTTTCCCATAAAAATAACAAGCCGGGTTGCCAGAAAAAACTGGCAACCCGGCTACCTTGATAAATCAATTCTTAAGGCCCGTGGCTTTGCGTAATTGCCTTATAGCAATCTTGCCTTTTTCATAACTATCTCATAACTGTCACCATTATAGCGGGATGGCATGTACTTGTCAAGTCATTTCGTGTACATTCTTACGTGAGGCAACACGGTCTTACAGAAACCTTGCAACTGATCTCGTTTTGCAGACTTCGAAGCCTAGCACTTGTGTGTGCAATAGTCTGTAACAAACATCACGGTCGTGGAAAGCTCTCAGCAGTCAGCTATCAGCTATCAGCGTACAGCACGAATCACGAATGGGACAGCTCATCCCAGCGTTTTAAACCTGCCCTCGGCAAGGTCAAGGATAGAACCAGCTACAAAGCGCGGGGCGGGTGCGCCCACACTGATCATCTCTCTTCGGGTAACCCCGGTTAGGACGAGGGCGCTATCGAGGCCTGCCTCACGCGCTCCAAAAATGTCCGTCTCTAACCGATCTCCGATCATCAGCGCTTCTTCCGGCTTGCATTCCGCCCTCTCAAGCGCTACTTGAAATGCGATCGCTGATGGCTTGCCGACGACGGCATCAGGAGAGAATCCCATCCCCTTGAACGCTCCGATCATCGCCCCTGCGCCAGGCTGTGGTCCGTTAGGAGTGGGAAACGTCGCATCATCGTTGGTCGCGAGTAGCCTTGCGCCCGCCAAGAGGGCGCGCAATCCCTGCGCCAGGCGAGCATAGTCGAGATTTCGATCCATCCCCGCGACGACCCAGTCTGCATCACGTGGAGGTACAAGCTCGTGCCCAGCCGCCTGCAATTCCTCATCCAATCCCTCCTCTCCCAATGTCCACACGTGCACCGATCCGTAGAGCTCGCGTAGGTATTCCGCAGCGATTAACGCACTGGTGACGACATCACCTGCACCAATCGGGAAGCCTGCATCTTGCAGATTTCGCGCTACTTGCTCACGACTGCGCGTCGAGTTGTTCGTGAGGAGAAGCACCTGCCCCATCTTCTGCAGCTTCAATACCCCCTCAATTGCTCCGGGGATAGTCTCACCGCCGCGCACGAGGACACCATCGACGTCAAGGAGAAAGACACGGTAGGATTGAAGCTTTTCGTTTTCCATGTGCCAATGGTACGCAAGAAGTGCCTGCATCTGCACCTAGACGTCCCTTATCGTTTTGAGTGGGTGATTGAGAACATGGCACGTAACAAAGCCCCTCTCTCAAAGGCCTGTCTGCCTCGCCGGCACAGACAAGCCGCGAAGGAAGGGATGTGAAGACAAACATAGCAGAAAGGCAGTTCTTGGCGATCTTGGCCCTGCCTGTGCGTGTCAGCACGCAGGCAGGCCTTGAGCGATCGTAGTGAGCGGGCGTGAGGGAAAGCCCTTATCTCGGGCAAAGGCCTGTCTGCTACGGAGCACAGACAGGGCAAAGGACGCAAAGGGAAGCGAAAAGAGGGAAAAGAGAAAATGGAAAGGGCAATTCTTGGTGGCTTTGGCCCTGCCTGTGTGTGTCCGCACACAGGCAGGGCTTGAGCGAGTGGTCACGAGCGGGCGAGAGGACGCTGTTCTATCATTTGCGGCTAAGAGGTCCTTACCCACTCTAAACAGCAAAGAGCCCACCTAGAAGAAAGCGAGCAGCAAGAAAGTCACAAAGAACATAGAGAGGATTGTGAGAATTGCCTCTTCAAGACGAAATATCCGCTGGGGTAGACGCGTGTAGTGCCTACGAAGAACGTGATGCGCAAGGAGCCCCGCAGCGATGATGGCTATACTCTCGCCTGCATGCAGGAGACTGAGAGATGAGAGGACCTGAATTCGCCCATCAAACAGGAAGGACAGCGGGAGGAACGCGATGATCGATAATGCTAGGATGCCGTACGAAATGGTCTTTGCCCCCTCATCGGAACCCCCGCGCCATGGATCAAGAAGCGGAACAAGCTTGGAGAAGGAGATCACTGTCCCCAGGGATACGAAGACGAGAAGCAGGTGGATGGCAAGGGAATGAGTGGCGGCGCTGAGGAGTCCCTTGGCGCAGAACCCAGCCAGTGGAGGGAGGCCAGCGATCGCCAGCGTGCCGACAAGGAGGGCAATACGCGTCGCACGGGGAATCTTCTCCCTCCGAGCGACCTGCTGTGGGATAAACGCACTTCCGGTCGTATGCACGACCTGTCCCGCGGCGAGAAAGAGCAGTCCCTTGAACAGGCCGTGGGCGACGGCATAACTGATGCTGCCGGCTATCGCCAGCGGGGTGCCGATCCCGATTCCAATGAGCAGATAGCCAATTTGTGAGAGGGTGGAAAAGGCTAGCAGCCGCTTCAGCTCGTAGGTGAACATAGCATACACCGCGCCCACAACCCCGGTCAGCCCTCCCATGACGATCAAGGGAAGGGAGATGTCGAGAACCGTCGATAGTCGCAGCAGAACGACGACCCCCATCTTGATCACTAGTCCAGAGAGCAGAGCCGAAACCGCGGGCGAGGCGCTGGCGTGCGCGGCAGGAAGCCACAATGAGAACACAAACACGCCCGCCTTGATTGAGACACCGACAACGAGGAGCGTGGAGGCGGTGATCAACCACATCTGATCGTGCATCCCGATGATTCGCTCGGCGAGGAGTGTGAGATTGAGCGTTCCCGTGTGGTAGTAGATAATCCCCACCCCAAACAGGTACATCGCCATCCCGAGAGCAGCGAGGATCAGGTAGTTCAGGCTTGCCCATATCTGTTGAGCCTTTCGTTCGTAGCCGACAAGGAGGAAGCTCACCAGTGTCAGAAGCTCGATGATAACGTAGATGTTGAACAGGTCCCTGGCGAACACGAGAGCGAACACCGATGCAAGAAGAAAATGAAGAAGAACGTAGAAGTACGGCCGCAATCGTTCTTTCCACAGGTAGGCAGTCACTGCGATGGCGAGAATGAGCGCAAGGGTGGAGAACGCGAGGCCAATCCTATCGGCGGAAAGCTCGATCCCGAGGTCTCTTCCCCAGCCTCCGAGAACGATGGAGGCCGATGTTCCTCCTGCCACGCGAACCCACAGAGTGCCGATGAGTGAGGCATCAGCAAGAAGCGCGAAGGGAAAGAGTCGACGTGCTCCACGCTGCCAGAGGAGGCTCAGCACGCCGAGCAAGAAGTGGCCGAGGGGAAGGAGGACGATGATCATGACTGCCTCTCCTTTTCAACTTCATGGGCGATCCGCACCGAGTCTGTCGTGTGATAGCGCTCGACGAGGAGCATGACAAAGACGAGAGCCAGCGCGAGGAGAGAAAAATTGATCACGATTGCGGAGATAACAAGCGCCTGGGGGAGAGGATCAACGTAGTTAGCGGCCAATGGTCCGTACAGGATCGGTGCAATCCCGTCCCCTTCCGCGTTGAGTGAGACGAGAAACAGGACACTGCTACTATCGATCAATCCGAGTGCGAGGAGTTTGATCACCAAGTCGCGACGGATGATGAGCGCGAAGATTCCAATCCCAAACAGGACTATGGCAATCATTATACCGTTTATTGATTCCATCAGATTTCCCCTCTGTGGTGTATGAACGAGTAGATGACGACCCAGGTGCCGATGAACACCTTGATCCCGATCAGCACATTGTAGATCGGGATCGTTCCCCCACTGAGCAGCGTGCCTAGCCGGCCCGGTGGGAGCAGATCGCTCAGCGGTGTGTACCCGAACAAGACAGGAACGATAGCGAACAGAAGGATCACGAGGAGGATGCCCCATTCGATCTGCTCGATGATCTGCTCGTGAAACCTCCGTGCTACTACCTCTGCGCCCAGCGCGGCGGCGCACAAGAGGAGCCCTGTTCCTCCGACCGCCCCCCCACTGAACCCTCCGCCGGGAGACAGGTGCCCAAAGACAATGAGATACAGACCGATCATGACTATCGGGCCGAACAGAAGATCGGCGGCTATCCGCACTACCGGTGACTCCGCGATCCTTACCACGCTTGGCTTCTGGCTCTCGTCAGCATTCAGGTAGAAACGGACACCGAGCACAGCGATGGAGAAGACCAGAAGCTCAAACAGGGAATCGTACAGACGGTAGTTGAGATAGATCCCAGTGACCAGGTTCACCGCGCCGGTCTCCGCTGCACCTGCGGCAAGGTATGGATTGTCAGCGCTTCCTCGCGCGCCGTGATAGCCGGATGTCAGAAACAGAAGCATGCAGAAGCCCGACACAAGTAAGATCGCGAAGATCACTATCGCAGTGTGCTTCATGACATATACCTGCCAATTAACCTCTCCATCTCGTTGCTCTTTGTAAGGCGTTCCAAATATGCGTTCAACTGGCTGAGAAGCTCCGGCTGATCCGGAGAGACGAGAAAGCAGTATGAGAACTCGCCTTCGACCCGCTCCACAGTGTAGCCCGAAAGGTTGAGGCGGGAGGCAGCAAGGAAGCGGGCTAGATCCAGCGTGGCGGATACCGGCCTGCGCTCGCGAATCGCCTCCAGCGTGTCCTCGAAGTACTCCTCCTCCGTGCGGTGCTTGACATCGCTCATCCTCCCGCCCGAAACGCGGTACAGAGCGGAAGGAAGAAATCCCACTGTGGCCAATTCCGCCTTGTCTCGCACTTCCCCGATAATCCCACCGCCGCCGATGTCTGCTTCTCCGCGGCCCAGGACAGCACTGACGTCATCGCGAGGGACAATGCGCACGACAAGATCGAGGCCGAGTTCACGGGCAAAGCCAGCGAGAATCTCCTCTTCCAGTCCGACAATCTTCCCACCCTCGCGGGAAACGAGCCTTGGCGCCTCATCACAGACGAGCACCAATCGGCCCGTCTTGCGGATAGCAAGGACGTAGGTAAACGTAACGAGTGCTGCCCCGATCGCCGTTTCCGTTATCGCCACATCCGGGGCATGGGAGAAGAGGTACGTGGCAGCGAAGACAAGGCTCAGCAGTCCCATTCCGATCACTGCGCTCAGGCGACGCCGCTGCGAGAGAGAGAAGATCGCAAGCACTGGCAGGAGGAGGAGGAGAACGGTACCGGCAGTCATCGTACATCATCTCCGGCGCTGTGTCGCCTGACAAACGCGCTCTTGGCGATACTGTGAGTGATGATCGGATTCGTCAGCAGGAGAAGGAAGAGCAGGAGCCCGAGCTTGAGGTCATCGCTGGAGAAGCCGTTTCGAGCGATCAGTCCGATCAGAATCAGACCAAGACCCGCATTGTCCGATACGCCGCTTGCCTGCAGGCGAGAATAGACGTCACGAAAGCGGAGGATGCCGATCGTTCCTATCACGAGAAAGGCAAGACCAAGCCCGATGAGAACATCACTGATCATCGATGCTCTCCTCCCCGTTCCATGAACCGTGCGAGGATGACCACCCCGAGGAAGCTCAGTGCAGCATAGACAATTGTCGCATCGAGGTAGGCGTGGCGGTCGCTGCTAACGGCGATCAGGGCCAGCAGCACAAAGATGCGGTTACTCGCGGCGTTATATGCCAACAAGCGATCCCAAGGGTGCGGGCCGCGGACCAGGCGGTACAGGACCGCGAGAAGCGACAGCAGGAGCAAGTACTCGGCGATCAATGTTCCTCCCTCCCCGCGAAGATGGGCAGCAGCCTCCGTTCGAGCGACTCCTTGATCGTCTGCCAATCACCCTTACGCCCCCGCGCTCGCAACCAGTGCACATATAGCGTGTCTCCCTCCAGCAGTAGGGAGATCGTTGATGGAGTAAACGTAATCGAGTTCAGAAGGATGAATTGCCCAATGGGGTCTTCGATTCGCACGGGCAGGGCAACGATCCGACCTTCCTCTCTGCCGCTGAGTATGAGCCCACATGTATACAGTGTCGAGGTGATGAACCGCCAAACAAGCACTATGGAAAACAGGAGAAGAAGGTGGATGCGGCTTGCCACCCTAGCTAGTGATGGAATATGAATCAAGGGAAAGAGACGATGCTGAAGGAGCGCGATCGCAGCGGATCCAGCAACGCCGATGGAAAGAATGATGAGGTCCGTACTATGTGTCAGCGCGATCCACACAAGAATCAGTAGCAAGAATAGCATGCTCATTCGTTTCCCCCCTCCGCAGGCAATTGACCTCACTCCATGATGACGATCAGTGGATGATATGGCAAGAAGGGGAAGGTTCAATGACCGTGATATTCTGTGGGAAGCTGGCAGCATGTACTACCCCTGCCTACACAGATACTGGCAAGATTCATGTGGCATCGATGTTCAGAGACTGCCTGAGGGGAATCGTGAATTCAGAAGGAACTGCTGAAGGCGGACGGATTGACGCTCGAAGAGAGCGATCCACCGCGTAAGGCGGTGGATCGCTCACGTGTTCTATTGTTGCAGTCTACTGCTGTACGTACTGAAGCTTTACTTCAAGGACATTGACGATCTTCTGCAACGTGTCGAGTAACGCTCCCGTGTCGGGCTTTGCAACGAGGCTCTTGCCATCCTGCAATGTCTGGACACGCGCGAACGGGCACCGTGCCGCTGTCTGATCCTGCCGCTGGCTCATGTTGCCCCAGCGCTGTGCCATGCGATCGGCAAGTTCGGGATGGTTAGCCATCATCTGCTGCATCCGCGCGGGCATGTTCTCTTGATTGCCCAACTCACTTCCCTGCTGGCCCTGAGGCCGACGCTCCATCCAATTCTGATTCGGCGCTGCTCCCTGATCTCCAGGCTTCATCGCCGGTGAATGAGGGCCCATGCCGACGGGAAGTTTCCCCTCAAGCCCGAAGTTTGCGCCCTTCAAGAACGCATCGCGCAATACCTCGCCCTGCTCGATCGTGAGAATCCCCTTGAGCTGATCCAGTGCCTGCTGCACGTTCTCTTGGAACGCCTGCGTCTGATCCTTTATCTGCGCTTTAAAGTTGGCGAGCGCCGTCTCCAGGTCGGTGGAGCTTCCGGTGAACCGAATCATCTCCTGGGTGAACTCGTCGTTCTTTTCCTTCAGCGCATTCCCCTCGGAAAGGATACCTGCCAGGATGTCGTGCACCTGCTGCATCTGGACGGGTGTGAGCTCAAGCTTGTTGATCGTGATCGCGATCCCAAGTTCGCCCGCGTTTGCTACCCCGGTTGTCTGAGCGATCGCCGGTATCGCGGCGAACAAACCCACTGCAACGGCAACTACCAATGTCAGTCTTGCTCTCTTCATGATGAACCTCCTTCATCGATTTGCCGATATGCTATCGCGCGCCGATGAAGAAGCGGCGGCATAGTTGTGGCAATTCCGTGAAGGAAATCAGGCATCGCTACGAGGGGCTTTTTCATGTGAGTTTCGTTCGCGCGCCTTACGTTGCTCGTCCTGCTCGTAAGCCTCGATGATGCGCGCCACAAGCGGATGACGGACAACGTCCGATTTGTCGAGGCTAACGAATGAGATCCCGTTCACCCCATGCAGGATGCCACGCACGGCGGCCAGGCCAGAAACTCCGTCTTCAAGGTCGACTTGGGTGATGTCGCCAGTGATCACTGCTTTAGAGTTGAACCCCAGGCGCGTCAGGAAC
>Ga0265594_1001762_pt1 | contig 16321 bp, 19 predicted proteins | sample saktaG_11_FD_190147 | JGI IMG/M metagenome (GOLD analysis project Ga0265594, IMG submission 190147) | Saline water microbial communities from Sakinaw Lake, British Columbia, Canada - sak_2011_5_24_80m | ecosystem: Environmental > Aquatic > Non-marine Saline and Alkaline > Saline ... | reverse complement strand
ATGTTTGTATTATACAAAAATTAATATTAAAATTCTTCTTTTATTTTTGAGTTTATGGTATAATATAGATGACGGTTCGCTTCCCCGACACTAAAGATGTCGGGGCTATTCGCTCACCGATCTTTTTGAGATAGTATAGAAGAAAACCAGAAAGAAATCAAGCTTAAAATGGACAGCGAGAATATTTAACTCTTGAGAAATGAAGCTTCTCTATTAAATACCTTAGTCTTGTTTTGGGAGCAGTAAATTTGTAGCATGTTGGAAGTAATTCAATTTTAATCCCATATTGCTGACAAATATTCGCCACAGACCCATAAGAAATGCCCCATGTATAGGCGCGGATATCTGTAAGTCCATGCGTGATAGATACTTTTGAATATATGCTATTTTCAGCCGGTACTGGTTTTTTAGTGGTCATTACGATATATAATTCTGTATAATAGAGGAAGAATCCTGTTTAAGAAAGAAATAAAAAACATGAGTTACTCTCGCAAAGAGATATACGCTTTCACTCGCAGATTACATTACCTATTAAGACATCATCAAAATCGAATTATTTTCCAAAGAATTCGAGGAGCTTATGGATATTACGATTATGAGACAGATGAGATTACCATAGATCACCGAAAAGATATCATCTCTACTCTTATTCATGAAGCTCTGCATAAATGGCATAATGATTGGCCTGAAGGTAAAGTTATTGCTCATGAACGGCAAATAATGAATAGCCTTACTCCTCGCATGATTAAGAAGATCATTAGAGTAATAGCCAATAATCTTTAAAGCTCCAAATAGCCAATGGAGTTTTCAGGTTCGGGTTCAGATTCCTTAACATCCTCTATCGCTTTACTTTTTTCCCATCTTTTTTTCCATGGTGTATGCTTTTTAGGATGCGTTTTGGCATATTCGATTCGGGATTCTAGTTTGACTAAAAAGAAGGGCATTACAACATCCATTCTGGGACCCTTACTTCTTGTCCCCTTTCGTTGATAACCTTCTTTATGTTCGGGGTTTCGCCAAGTCTTCTAAGTGAGCGTTCGTAATATTGTTCGCCCATCTCTATCCCGATATAATTACGTTGAAGGTTTTTAGCAACGGTACAAGTTGTTCCTGCTCCGCTAAAAGGATCTAAAACTACATCGTCTTCATATGTTAATTGCTGAATTAGTCTACGAGGTAATTCTTCAGGGAACATGGCGGGATGATTATACAATTCCATCATTCTTGTTTCGGGTTTGAATTTCCATAAAGCTCTTGAGTTCTTTTGAAACTCTTTCCCCCCAACTGAGATCTTGGTTTTGTCGCCTTCATGTTTAAGTGTCTCCTTGCCCATGACGAGAATAAATTCAAATTGTGTTGGGAAAGAGGGTTGAGAGGGGCTTTGATAGCTACCCCAAGCAGTAGAACAACCTATTTGATTCTTATCCCATACAATTGTTGTCATTGGGATAAAGCATTTCTTCATCATTACTGTAAAATCGGCATGTGTTGTTACCTGACCATTTGCGCCATCTCCTATATTGATACAAATGCGTCCTCCTATTTTGAGAACCCGATAACATTCTGCAAAAAGACGATCCATCCATTCGAGATAGTCTTCGTATGGCATATTATCGTCATAGGTATCATACTTGTCCTTCTTGAGCTTATTCTTACCCAAGTTGACATTATATGGAGGAGACGTAATAACAATGTCTACAAAACCACTAGGTATGCGAACCAAGACATCTTCCCACTTACCTAAATGAATTTTATTTAGCTCTTTTAAGTCTGTTTTTAACATTAGTTCATCCCATCAATACATATGAGGACCGTCAAAAAACAACCATCGCTTTTTGTCAGCCCTTGTAAATTCATAATTAGGATCAGAATCAATATTCGTCAAGTATTCTGATAAGTCATTCCAATTCTCAAACATATGCTCTGGAGGGAAGCGCCCATAAATCCATTTGGGCATTTTGTTTCTACGATTAGGTCCAATCATTAAAAGAACGGGCTTTACTTGCGTATTAGCTTTAAAGATTTCCTCATGAGTTCCGCAGGTAAAAATATCGATATCATAATTAACGACAAGAAAAGAACTAAGATCAACGCATCTGAGGTCCCAATGATTAAGCTCCTTCATCTCTAGTCGTAATTCTTCGTAATTCCCACCCTCCAATAACTCTTGCATCCTAGAACGTTTAACTGTGTCTAGATCATGAGTTCCATAGAATGAATGTTTGAGTGGATTAAATACTCTAACATTCTTAGTTTCAAGGAATGGAGTGATGGCATCTCTCCATTTACATCCTTTATCTTCTGAAAAATCAATAGATCCGCTTAGATAACCTGCTAGCCCTTTTAGTCTATTCATAGTTAAGTTACCTCGTATATTTACTTTCAATTCTGCTCGACCCACTAATTAGTCTCCATTTGACTTTCTCTTTATATTCCGAAAGCGTCCTAGATCCTGAATAAGACATTGCGCTTTGCAGACCTTCTTTCATTTCCCTGAGCAAATATTTCGCATGTCCTTTAAACGGAACTTTCAGCATTTCGCCTTCTACAAATTTAACTGATTTGCCTGAGGAGTCTTTATTCTCTCCGCTTGCATTGCCGCCATACATTTTATACCATGTACGATTAGTAAGATCGGTTCCCGGTTCAGCAAAAGCTCTACCGGGGGTCTCACTTGTTCCTGCTAAGACAGCCCCAACCATAACGGCATCGGCATAAATCATAGCCTTTGCGAAATCCCCTCCAGACCTAATGCCTCCGTCAGCCAATATGCCCATTGATGCTATACCGTGTATAGCATCATAAACATTCTTAATAGCTGTAAATTGAGCGGTTCCTACGCCAGCATTGCTTCTGGTTTTACAAACGCTGCCCGGACCAATTCCAACTTTGGCAACATCTACCCCCCATTCTGCAAAGTCTAGTGCCGCTCTTGCTGTTGCGATATTTCCGGCTATGATTGTTATATCTTTTGCCTTACTCGAAATCCATTGAACCATTTCCTTCATTTGAGTACAATGTCCGTGAGCAATATCAATGCAGAATGTTCTTGCCCCTTCTTCATAGAGGGCGTCAAAGCGTTTTTTACCATCGTCTTTTATGCCAATAGAAACCCCGACGAGATGAGATATGTTTTGCGAACGAGAACCAGATCTAACACGAATCGCTCCTATAGCTTTATTGTATTCTTGTACATTGGTTTCTATATCTTGAAATCTATGAAGAATTCCCATTCCGCCATGGCTCGTCATTTCAACTGCCATCTTCCATTCTGTTATCTGTGGCATATTAGATGAAAATAACGGTAGGTCAAGTGTTCCCAGAAGCCCCCCTAAACGTGATGAAACATCGACATCAATATCCCGAGAGCCTACGTCTGAGAATTGATCTTCGATAAGTATGTCTGAAAATGAAATATCCATAATTGCCCTTCCCTATTATTGTTATTGCTATTATACCTCTACAGTTCAAGATATCCGATAGAATTATCAATTTCCTCGTCATCAAATGCATTCGGAGGAAGATCTCTCGGATTCGTTTCTTCTACAGCATGATAATGTTCGTTTTCCAATTCCATGTTAGCAATATCAACTATATCTAACATAATATCATTAGTGACTCGATAATTAACAGCCGTATTGTAAAGAAAGTAATGATTACGTGATTCATTGAGAAGGGGGAGTAATTTTGGGACGTCAATCAGTCCTTCAGATAGAATAAAATCTATGGCTTCGCTCGACAAGAATGAAGCTTTTGGATCAATGTCGATATCGTAAGAGAACTTATCATGGGTATTGCTTTTTAGAAAAATGTCATGAGCATATACGCCATTTATTCGTACATCTTCTGGTTTGATCTTTTTACGTCTAGCTATTTTTACAATATTTTTGAATAGAGGGGTAACTGTTTGATCGGTTAAGGGAAGCATATAAATGCCGGTACGTTCTCCTATAGCAGAGCCAAGTACATTCACTAAAATGCAACGTGGCCATGATGGATCTTCAATCAATTTATAAAGGAATCGCACGACATCTAAAATAGGATGTGTTGCTTGTCTTTCAGCGGGAGATGCGGTACTATCTGAGAGTTTAGTTAATAAATCTTTGAGGCTGATACCTTTACGATGAATCCCCATAGTTTCTAGCGTTTTATTCGAAATGTCTTTGGATTTTGTAAATATAAGTTGATCAATCTCTTCAGAGGATAAATATTTACGAAGATTTTTACGAGGAACATAGAGCCTTCTTGCATCGACAAAAGACCCGAGTAATCGAAGTGTATAAGTTCTTCCCGCTTCAGGATACAGAACAGAACTTTCCGACCTTATGTCTTTATGAAATTCATCCCATAGATCTGCTGCCGTATAGGAATGAGATAATAATTCGATAGTCTTTACGAAATCCATTGGGTTATGATCAAGAATTAATGGAGAAGTTGTCCAAGAACTAACAGCCCATCTAATACTTTCCTGATCACCTTTTTTTCTTCATCAGTTATTGCTTCGGCTAGAATATCATTGTAAAAAGATATAAATGCTTCTCTGGGGATTGAAATGATTTCCCCTTTCTTATGCATTTCCCCCATAATCGTTGCATTTAATTTTATAAGTTGATTAAAGTTTGACATTAATCTAGCGGTTTCGACACTCTTTATTTGTTCAATGTCAACCACGCTATTGTTAGTATCTGGAACCAAGCTATTAATGCCTATTAACCTTTCAGTGACCGCAGACAAACCAAGACGAATTCTGTCAAGAGTCGTTAATTCAACCGAATTTAAACGTCGAATCAACTCTCTATACTCTTGCTTTACATGTTCCCTGATTTCTCTGCCACTGTGGTAAAGCATGTGGTTGTCAATAATACCGTTAGTGACTTCGATATCGCTTCTACCTTTGATGAGTTTTTTTACGTCTGCATGCTTTTTGGTTTCAATCCATTTTTGTTCTATCTCTTCTCTGTGTGGATTAGAACAAATAACGCAAGTAGGTTCGTGAAGAATATTACCACTTAAGTTATTCGCTTGTGCTAGAACTTTATCGATAGCATCAGAAGAAGTGTCAGTTCCCGATTGAATGGGGATCATAGTTTCTATTGGCGGCACATTTAGATAATCGTCTTTATCATTCGGCATAATTTCTCCTCAAAATCAATTTTATTATACAAGTTCAGAGTAGTTAAGATGATTATATCTTACTGTCTATTACAACAATATCTTCTGCAATGTCCATGATGAGGGTTGTCAGGGTATATGGCTTACTATCTAGAAGAACCGATAGAAAGTTTTGGATCTTATCGTGAGGAATAGGAAATTGTTTGTTACGAGCGAAAATATCTATCGCATGCATGGCATCTTTTGCTGATTCTCTATCACTAGCTTCAACAATTAGATCATTGACATTACTGAGAAGAGTTAGTATTGACTTTGCCGTAGGAGATAATTGAGGCATTATGAGATCCTAGTTACAGCGATAACCTTCTGAATTTCAAGATCTGGCGAGGCATCAGCAATAGTTTCAGCCTTTTCCCAAGCTTCTTCTGAACTCGTTGCCCTCACCGTCCTGTCAATGTCGTAGGAACTCCATATTTTACCGTAAGAGTCTTCAAATTGAAAACTATATTCAGGAAGTTTATTGTTAGAATTTTCTTCTTCATTGTTCATGGCCATTGCGACATAACCTTCAGCGCCTTCTCTAGATATACCATCGAGCATAATAAGCTCAACGCATTCAGATTCTTCTAAGCCATCGTCTAAATATGCACTTGCAATAGCGACAAGCTTATGATGATCAACTAGAGCTTTAGCAGCTTGTTGCTTTAAGGAGTTATAAAGACTCTCTACGAATGTAACTCTCTGTTCATCTAGGTTTGTAGCTTGTCTTATCATATTTACTATTTCTTTAATAAAACTTTAAAATCCTACTTATTTTTCCTTTGCATTTATATCGTTGATTGGGAAGTCAATATCTATCTCTTTATTTGTTACATTATTCTCTGATACTTTTTCCAGTTCCTCTATGGTTTTAGCTTTTTTTACACTTTTTATTTCCTCTACAGTATCAGCAATGGGATCATCACTTTCGGTTAATTCCCAATAAACGTTATAACCTTCATGCTTGTCAACCCAACAACCATTTTCATTCAGAGCTTTGACCGACATTTTTCCAGATTGGGGAGTATATACATAATCGATAGCTTCATTTCCAATCCATGCCCCCTTAGTAGTAATTTCTCCCTCAGCCCGATAATCACGATTTCCCTCATTTCCAGAGAAAACTATTTTAATAACCTTACCATCTTTCGAAATGCTCGTATCCCCTATACTGCCAAGCTTATAACATTGCTTGGTTTGCTGGATAACTTTTTGGGCATTTACTGTTTGATCAGGCATATCTAGTCCAGAAATATGATCTAAAGGATTAAATGTTTCGGCTACACCTCCAACCCTTCTGATACATCCAGAAATTTGATTAATTTGTGAGGTCAATACTCTCCCCGTAGGTGAATTATGATTGATACTTGAGAATAATTCAACCAAACTATCTCGAATATCGAATAGCTCTACTAGCAATCCTTCACTATCATAACCTTTTGGCGGCGATGAATTCGTGGGGGCTAGATTAACTCGTCCTATACCTGCATTCTTTAATTGAGCAGCACTCGCCCTATTAGTTTTACCTAATTCCAATAAGAAACTATCTTCTAACATTTGCTGAGTATCTAACGGTTCTTTTTCGTCGGCTTTATTCATTATTTTCTCCCTTTAATTTATGACACATCTGATGTAAGATCTTTGCTTCCACAATTTATGCATCCCGAAGGCACTAATAAACTTGACTGTATTAATTTGCAATTCAAACATTGAATGGCATCCATATGATAATTTTTACTATCTTCTAACGCAGATTCTAACGACAAGAGAGATTCTTCATTAATAGATCTTCCTGTCGGAGTCCTTTCCAAAGCCAGTTCCCGTTTTATGACATCTAAAGCATCTTGTATGGTCATTTGTCTTCCTTAATATTATACAACCATTCTTTCTCTATTTACTATTAAAAATCCTGCCAAATCAACAAAGGAAAACATGGATTACTTAGAGAATGATATTAATGAACGACTAAATAATGAAAACTAAAACCAAGAAACCAAAGATCAAGAAAGTCAGTACGATTCGAAGAAGACTTTTGCGCGAATGGAGTGAAGCCGTTAGATCCAGAGTTGACTTTACTTGCGAGCTTTGTGGTAAGAAAAAAGCCAACCTCAATGAAAAAGGCGTCCATGAGAAGATTGACGCTCATCATTTCCTTGCTAAAGAAATTAAAGATTGCCCCCTTAAATTCGACATCAGAAACGGTGTCGCTGTTTGTCCATTCTGCCATAAGTTCGGGATTCCCAGTTTTCATAGAGATCCAGTTAGGACTATTACGTGGCTAATACAAAATCGACCAGACGATTATGCTTTTATTAGAGACCATGCTGACATCCGAATCGACCTAGAAAATCGACAAGTCCTAGAGGAAATCGAAAAAAGATTACTCGCTAAAGAACCATTAAACCTCGAAAAGTTAAAAGAAATCGAAGAACGATTTCGCCGTAATACTAAAAAACCAGAGTTAGAAGGTAATATCTTTGATCAACTTTCAGAACCTAAAACTGATCTAGACGAGTTGTCGTTATCATCCTAACCATCTCATGTAAATCCTGAATTGGATCTTCTCCGTATCGCACTTCACTAAGTTTTTCGTGCATAAACAAATATACATTAACGGCTCTATTCATAACATTCTGTTTGAAGACTGTAGTAGATATTCCTTCTCGGCTATTATTCCCTATTATCTTATTTTGAATGTAGCCGACTATTTGTTGAGCCACGAAAGGATGAGGAAGTTCTTCGGCCCTAACTGATTTATCAACCTTTTTGTTATCTTTCTTTTTGTTTTTGAAGTAACGACGAGGAAACCCATTTCTACAAAGCATATATTTCAATATTCCCTCAGGCGACTTATAATTTTCAGACTCTTTCTTTTTGGTTGCAGAATCTATCTTAGGGTTATGCCATGTAAGAGAAGGAAATTTGCCCATTTGCATTAGTCGAGAAGGAATATCGCTCCAAGCCATCCCATTACACCAATAATAGCAAGCAACCAATTGCCATCTTGCTGCTTTTAATATGACGACAGATAATTCATTAGGATGGAATCCAGAGGAAAGGAAGCTTTCTATGGCGAGAATAGAATGCTCATAGGAGCCAGAATTAAGTGCGTTACTCATCTTGTAGAGTAATGCTTCTTTAGATGACGGAAAGGCATTCTCCATAATAAATTCCGAAGTGATTAGAGGGGGAGCGGTTAATGCCATCTTTTCTATATCAGATTTAAGCATGCCTCGGTCAAATCCAACTATCTTTGTCAATAGTTTAGCGTCAGATGCTTCTATGGCAATTTTTTTCTTAGCAAATGCCTGACGAATAAAGTCAATGCTATCACCAGATTCGTTCTCGGTTAGCTTATCACCATTATTGACGATCTTGCTTCCGGGTATTTTTTTGAAGTTTCTAAGAAATACTGCCCAAGTTTTATTGAATGTTTTGGTCTTGGGATCTATTTTAATATGGGCATTAGAATCCCACATAATAATCTTAGTGGTTTCTGGAGTAGTTTTCCCAAGATCAATAAGAAAATCCCTAACCTGTTTACGATTAGGGATGTTCTCAATCAAAAGTATCTTTATCTCGCCATCCCAAGTACGCATTCCGGCTTCCATGCGTATATTGTTGAGCGTATCATTAGAGGCGTCTACAGTTATCCATTTTGCTGCGGGATACTTATTCTTTGCCGCAACGATATGGTCCTTGCAGAGATAGGAGTCTCCAAAGATTAGAATTGGCGATGCTATCTGAGACATAATTATTTAGTGTCATACTTTGGATTCGTTACTGCCATTGCGAAGTATGAAAAACTATCCTCTTGCGCTCCGACTAACTTAACGCTTCCAAGATCTGTCGATGGAGTGTAAATCTTGACTACATCATCATTGAGGCTATTGAGACCTTGGATTAAGTGAGTAACTCCCCATATTACTTTAGCATCTCGCGCTAGTTCAGATGCTTTCGCAGTAGACACATGGGGTTTATACTTGTTATCCTCAGATATAGCCTTAATAGCTATAATGTTTTTGTCCTCCTTAAAACTAAAGAGGGCTGACGAAGCATTAACCAAAGATGCCGAAACTAGAATCTTATTTAAAGCGGCCTTGGTAATATCTCCTAGAAGTGTATATTTCTTATCCAGCAACATCTTGATACTAGGAAACTTAGTTACGAAATCCTTATCGGCACTAACTATACGAACCTCAAAGTTTGCCTGACTAATGTAGACCTTATCTTCGGTTCCATTATAATTGAATGATAGCAAATTCTCTTTGTTAGAATGTTTCGCAATTTGATCCAATAGCGGAATGGGAATAAGAAGAGGATCTGGACATTCAACTCCATTCACAGTAGTCAATTTGAAAAGAGCACATCTCTTAGTATCGGTTGTTAAGAGATACAAGCTGTCGTTATATGCCTGTACCGAAATATTGTCTAGATAATGTTCCCAGTCACTCTTAACCGATGCAAAAGAAATCCTACTGAGAGCATCGATGAAATGCTCTGCTTTGACTTCGAAATGCTTGGTGCCTTTGTCGTCAAAATTAACTGGCTTGTAATGATCGGGATCATAAGAATCCAACTCCCATTTGCCGCTCGTCTTAGCTGTATCCTTAGAAGCAAACTTTACGGAACCGATTTTCTTAATAGCAAAACGCCCGACATCTTCATCAGAAACATCATCAAGAGGATTAATAATTTCGGGAGTCGGCAGTTCATTAAGAACCATACTAATCGTTGAGTCATTTCCCTGACCTTGAATTTTAGTCCAATCTACAAATTCTTTTGCTGGGATAAGGATAGTTCCTTTCTCTTGAATGTCAATGCCGTTCTCGATCTTTGCATCAACAGAGAATTTAGAACTCATCATACTGCTCAAAGATTCAACCGTAAATTTATCCGTGGCTGAAATTTTGACAGACTGAATTATGAGCGAGAGATTACTTGTATCGGTTTGGGCTGTATCAGAAAGAGCCGCCAGTCCACCCTTTGATAATGCTTCCATCAATACACTTTGCTTGATCGTTACCTTCATTTGTTACTCCTTTGATTACTACGATAAATTGAACCTTTTCTATACCCATTTATTATACAATTTCTTATTCGACGAAAATAAAGAATTTTTCAGAATGTCTTGCCATTGATGGAGCTAACGCATTATAGATTTTATCTTCTTTCTGTTTGGATAAAAGCGCAATCAACAAATACCGCTTCAAAATCCATTACAGAACCATGCACAGAACAACTTAAGAATTCTTTTAGCGGTGTTATCTTAGTTTTGATTTGTAAATTATCCTTAACTTTTTTTCATAAAAATCGGAAGGTCTTCAACCTTACCAAATTCTAACAAATGCAAGGCTTTCTTCCTAATCCTATGCAATGCGTTATCAATACTCTTAGTGTTATATCTTCTGTGGAGACATTTAGAAACATTTCTCGAAACATCTCTGTAAGATTCTCCCGTCAGATACTCTCGCAAAACCACTTGTTCGAATTCAGAGAGATGCTTAAAGAGGTTATCCTTAGTTGTCTCAAATGCTTCAGATGCTTCGTAGAGTTTATCAGCCGGATCCTTCTTGTCAGTAATAATATTAGCAAACGTATTATTCTCGTCATCATCACCCATCGGAGAACAATCAAGAGAAATAGATCGATTTATTGACTGATCTTTCTTCCTATTCTTGGACGCATTCAATAACGTTATAAGATGACGTCTTATGCACATCTTTGCAAAATTCAAGAAACTCATGCCTTTATTCATCTTAAATCCGGGTATGGACTTGAAACGAAGCGCTATTAACGTCTCCTGATATATATCTACTGACTGATATCCTCTTATAAAGGGGAATTTCTTTAAAACTACATTGATTAGATACCCATGCATGTAGAGATGTATCTTATTAAAAATTATCTCATCACTAGGATTCTTCTGCATCGTCATAGCAAGAACATCAAGCTCTTTTTGCACTTGCTTTGGAGTTCCTATCAATGGATCTGACACAATTGGAAGCTTGAACATAATCTGTTCAAGTATAGTACGAGGAACTCTATATGCTTCCGTTGTGGTCTCAACGGTTTCTTCCTCGACTTCTATAATGTCTATAAGGTCAAGATCAACATCAACGCCTTCAGAATTACTGAGGATATCAGCCTCTATCTTCTTTATGTAATCCTGTTTTAAGGCTCTATTCTTAGAACCTTTTGGTCTCCCACGCTTTCGCTTAGGTTGTTCGATTCTAATTTTTGACTTGTTCTTAGACCCTTTTGGACGACCCCTACCTTTTTTAATCTTATTTGAAGAGGTTTTCTCCCCCTTCTTTTTCTTTGAACCTGCCATTTGTTTCTCCTTAAAGGAGAATTACAAAGGGCGACCTCATTGATATACAAACAAACTATTTTTCAAGGGATTTAGTGCAAGCGATTAATGTCGCCTCCATAACCCACCTTTCATTTATATGGTATTCTAATTTTTTAGCCAGCTCCGAAAACAGATGGGCTAATTTAACAATCTGTGTAAGATCTAGCCTATCTGAAATATTATTTAACTCTTGTATCTCATGGTCGGGCAGATCAAGCAATGTTGTTTTAATTCCTTGAATTTTTATGATCTGCATATTACGAAAAGCTTCTGAAACCTCAAACATGATCTCTTTACAATCAGCACATGACATCATTAAATCATTAACTTGATCCATGATTAAAGGATAATTAGCCGATACCATTCCCTTCAACAGATTTAAGATTCCTGCCCGATCCACTGCTCCGAAGTATTTCTGAACGTTATCCTCTGTAAGCTTCTTTCCCGATGCAACAGTTCCTACTTGCTGAAGGAATACAACACCATCCCTTAAGCTTCCTCTCGCCATCTTAGATAATACGAATAAGCCTTTATCTTCAATGTCAATATCCTCTTTCTCCGCAATAAATTTGAGACGGGCGGCGATATCTATAGATGGTATTTTAGGAAAGTTGAAACGTTGACATCTAGAAATGATAGTTCCTAGCATTTTTCTGGGTTCCGTGGTACAAAAAATGAATGACAAATGAGGCGGCGGCTCTTCAACTATTTTTAGAAGAGCATTATTTGCCTGAGTTGTTAACATATGGCATTCGTCTATGATGTAAACCTTCCTTTTTAGTTCTTGAGGAGAATATCGAGCCGAGCTAATAAGTTCTCTAGCATCTTCTACTCCGTTCTTAGATGCTCCGTCTATTTCTTTAACGTCTGATGATGCTCCCGCCCTAACTCCTGTACAAGCCCTGCATTTTCCACAAACCTTACCGTCCTTAATATCATCACATGTCATTAATGTCGCTAAAACTCTTGCCATCGTTGTTTTTCCTACCCCCCGAACACCTGAGAATAGATACGACTGCGCAAAGGTTCCATTCAAAGCGGCTTGTTTCAAAGTAGCAGAAACACGCCGCTGACCTACTACTTCATCTAATTGCATTGGTCTATATTTACGAGCTAATTCTACAATATCCATTATTACACCTATTCTATTATACACTATAACGTTATTAAGATACAATTATTATACAAACCTATAAAGATCGGTGAGCGAATAGCCCCGACATCTTTAGTGTCGGGGAAGCGAACCGTCATTTATATTATACCATAAAATTGAAAATAAAAAAAGGAATTTCAATACTTCGTATAGAATAACCTGAATAATGAATCCTATAAAGAAAAATAAAATTAAGAAATCATTGCAATTAACCAAAGAAAGAAGAAATTCGATGACTTGTAAAGTTATCGAATGTAAGGTTATTCTGAATTCGCTTCCCAAAAATACAAAATTTCAACTACATAAACTTTTCCTAGAAAGCAAATGGCTCTACAATGCGATGTTGTCTTCGGACAACATCGCAGAATTTGACACAAAAACCAAATCTGTTTCCGTTAAGATTTTAGAAAAATTTGAACAAAGAGATCTTCAAGAAATTTCTGCACAAATGAAACAGGGATTGAAAACAAGAATTTTTAATTCAATGTCTTCTCTTAAATCATTAAGAAAAAATGGACATAAGATAGGAAAACTCAAATTTAAATCTGAAATCAAATCTATTCCACTCAAACAACATACTCAAACCTTCACCGTCTTGAAATCCTCAAAAAGAATTAAGATACAAGGAATCAAAAAACCATTGAAAGTCAATGGACTAAATCAACTCCCCAAAGAATATGAAATAGCTAATGCTAATTTAGTAAAATGTGGTAAAGATTATTATGTCAAAATATGTATTTACACTCCTAAAGAAAAAGTTGATGTCCCAAATCAATCCATTGGGATTGATTTCGGATGCGAAACCCAGCTAACCCTTTCTACAGGAGAAAAAATAAAATATCAAGTTACAGTAAGTCAAAAACTAAGAAAATTAGATAAAGACTTATCTAGGAAAACGAAAGGTTCTAATAATTACAATAAGTGTAAGGAAAAGAGACAAAGAGAATATAGAAATCTAACTAATAAAAGAAACGAAATTAAGAATCAAATAGTTCATAAGTTAGTTAGTAATTACCAAACCATCTGTTTCCAAGACGAACAACTGTTGTCTTGGAAATCAAATGGACATGGTAAAAAAGTTCAGTTCAGTGCTATGGGAGGGATTATTTCGGCTTTACAACGTAAAGCCGTAACACCTATAGTAATAAGTAAATGGTATCCCTCTACTCAATTATGTAGTAGTTGTGGTTTTAAACAAAAGATGAATGAGAGAAAAAGAATATATCTCTGTTCATCTTGCTCTGTGAAGATGGACAGAGATATTAATGCCGCAATTAATATAGAGAATGAGGGGTTAAAGAATAAACAAATACCTATGGAATGTAGGGAATTTAAGCCTGTGGAGATGAGAGCCTCTGGGCAAAATTCATTTATGAATTTTGAACAAGTTCAATCTGTGAATCAGGAAACCCAGACATCTTTAGTGTCTGGGTAGTTCATATGATTTTTAATTTCACTCCTGATTAAAGACCTATTAGAGAAAATTGAAGGAAAAGGACTGTATTTTATAGAAGAAATAAGAGGAGACTTTATAACTATTGGAGCTAATTATGGCTATTGAATTTGATAAAGAAGAGATATCGAGGATTGAGAAGAGTTTGGGCTTTATAGTATTTGATTGGGCGAAGCATTTAATTAATCACATAATAACTCAAGCTCGCAATGGCGGTGTTTCTACAGTATATATGAATACGACAGAAACATTAGATGCTGGAGCTATAACAGATCCCAAAATGGAATATTTTTATAGTAAGTTACCGCCTATGCTTGGATTTAATAAAGCCGAAGTTAATTTAAGAAATAAGGGTAATGAGAATTTGTGGGCATATGATATAGACAGGATGACGGCTAATGGTTTAAATACATTCATAAGATTGGCGAAGAATATTGCATTAGAGGAATTACCTAAGACATATCAAGGAGCATTTATAGGGATATTGGGTCGTAAGGAATATTATACTAGTGAAGATATTAAGAGAGTATTGGAAATTATAGAAAAGAAAAAGAGTGGTAATAAATCTACGTCTCGGTTTTTTTATGATTGGAGATCTAGGGAATGGTCGGGTGCTCAGAGATTTAGGGATGACATAACGGAGAATGTTGTATTACAGAAGTTACCATCGGAAGTTCAAGAAATGATACATAATGATCCGGCGTTATTGAAATTTTGGTCATTAGTATTAAGTCAGCAGCAACATTTTGGCAATGATGTTATAGGATTTGCATTGATTAGTAAAATAAACAAATCTATATGGGTAATAAATGAGATACAGACCGATGCCATTAATGCTTATATGAAATTGAGAAGGATAGATAAGGCACAAGCGGTTGAGAAGAAGGGTGTAACTTTTGAAGTATTAAAAGATATGTTAACGGCGCAGAATCGCAGTAATTGGATAGCGATACTTGAGGGTAATGAGGCGTTTAGGAATCAGATACTTTCCAATCCCAATATGATAGGGCAATTACCTGATAATAGTGTAGATATAAATAATTGGATAGCTGAGAATAGGCAACAGATGATTGACAACGGTATGGGTTTGCAGAATGATTTGGCTCAGTATTTTCGGGCTGCTAATTTTAATGTGGGGATATTTAGGATATATTAATTTTGAAGATTCAAAGATATTCTCAGGAATTACCGGATTATTACACCCTACTAGAAGTAGCAGAGAATCCCAGCACTTCTCCCAGCACTTCTCCCGATATCTTGAGAAAAATACTTGAAAGAGGAAAAGATGATTTAGTTTCTCAATATGCAGCAAAAAATCCTAATTGTCCACAAGATGCATTGAGAGAAATACTTGAAAAGGGTAAAGATGATTTAGTTTCTCAATATGCAGCATACAATCCTAATTGTCCTTCAGATTTATTAAGAAAAATACTTGAAAGAGGGGAGAACGATTATGTTTCTCAGGAAGCGGCATGCAATCCTAATTGTCCACCTGATACTTTAAGAATGGTTTTAGAAAGAGGGAATAGTGATAGGGTATCTCAATATGCAGTGAAAAATCCTAATTGCCCTCCCGATGCTTTAAGGATGGTTTTAGAAAAAAATAAGAGTGGGTATATGCCCCAATATGCAGCAAAGAATCCAAATTGTCCTATTGAAGCTAAAGTAAAATGGATGAGAGATACTGGACAAATTGAGAAAGAAGATCCATCTAAACACATTATTGAATACGAAGATGAAAAACCGGATGAAGACCTAGAAAAACTTAGATCCTTAATTAGTGAAAAGAAGTTTAACTTGAAAAAATATTCTCAGAAATTACCGGATTATTATACCGAAGAAATAGCAGAGAATCCTAATACTAGTCCTGAGATTTTAAGAAAAATTTTAGAAAGAGGCAAGAATGATTGGGTATCACGATATGCAGCAAAAAATCCTAATTGTCCACAAGATGCATTGAGAGAAATACTTGAAAAGGGTAAAGATGATTGGATATCTCGAAATGCAGTATCTAATCCTAATTGTCCACAAGATGCTTTAAGAATGGTTTTAAAAAGAGGTAATGATTGGGTATCACGATATACAGCATCTAATCCTAATTGTCCACCAGATGCTTTAAGAATGGTTTTAGAAAGAGGTAGTGATGATTATGTATCTCAAAATGCGGCGTCTAATCCAAATTGCCCTATTGAAGCTAAAATAAAATGGA
>Ga0265594_1001759_pt1 | contig 16345 bp, 15 predicted proteins | sample saktaG_11_FD_190147 | JGI IMG/M metagenome (GOLD analysis project Ga0265594, IMG submission 190147) | Saline water microbial communities from Sakinaw Lake, British Columbia, Canada - sak_2011_5_24_80m | ecosystem: Environmental > Aquatic > Non-marine Saline and Alkaline > Saline ... | reverse complement strand
CTCGACGATCATGGAGCAGTCGAAGCCCGCCACCACCTTGTCGCCGGGCCCGTACCTCTCCCTGGCCAGGATCACCGCCACCTTCTCGGGGGTGACGATCCGTCCCCGATCGTCGATGACCAGGCCCCGGTCGGCGTCGGGGTCGAAGCCGACTCCGTAATCGGCTCCGGTTTCGACAACCTTTTTCACCGCCTCTTTGAGGGACTCCTCGGTGGGGGCTGGGCCGCGGCCAGGGAAGAGGCCATCGGGCTCGCCGTTTATCACCCTTCCGTCGAAGTCGAGCATCTGGTAGAGCATGACGGCGCCGCAGGCAGCGCCGTTCCCCATGTCCAGGACGATTCTGAGAGGCCGCTCGAACTCCAGCTTTCCTTCGACGTAATCGGCGTACCTTTTGATAGCATCTTCAGGGGCGCGGTCGATCTTTCGGCCCTCGCCCTCTCTGAACGCGCCCTTCTCGTAGAGGTCCATCATCTCGGTCTGGTGGTAGAGCATACCGTAGCCCTCGGCCGTCCTGAACCTGATCCCGTTGTACTCGGACGGGTTGTGAGAGGCTGATATATAGGCTGCGGCGTCAAAGCCCCCTTTCCAGGTCTCAAAGCTGATCATCGATATCGGGATAACTCCGTAGCTCTCGACGTTGCAGCCGGTGGATAAGACCCCTTCTAGAAAGGCCTTCTCCACCGAGGGGCCGCTGATCCTTGTGTCTCTCCCGAGGGTGATCCTGCCGTCGGGAAGGTAGGATCCCAGGGCTTTTCCCACCCTCGTTGCGATATCCTCGGTAAGCTCTGTCCCGTAGACGCCTCGCACGTCATACGCTCTGAAGACTGTCACGCTTAAGGGGTCGTCAGTCGATCTAAAATAGTTTTCGAAAACGGCCTGACCTGCTCTTCAGTCCGCGGGCGTCCCGACAGCCCCGACTGCGTGGCCGGATCTTATCGATCTGATCCTCACCTGCACCCTATTGCCCGGAGCGGCTCCGGGAACGAAGACCTTGAACCCCTCGACGTCGGCGACCCCGTCTCCGGACTTGCCGATGCCGACGATCTCCAGGTCCAAGATGTCCCCCACCTTCACCGGCGGCAAAAAGAAGCCCTGACCCACGACGTACATCTCGGCGCTCTCCTTCCGGGAAGCGGCCGGCGAGTGGGACTTAGCCCTCCTGAAGTTCTCCCTCACCTCAGAGAGGTAGTCCAGAAAGGTGTCCCCCTGGAAGACCTTGACCAGAAAGTTTCCTTCGGACTTGAGAACCTCTTTTGCCACCCGGAGGGCCGACTGGGAGAGGTCGATGGACCTTGCGTGGTCGAGGGTCCAGTTCCCCGAGAGGTTCGGCGCGGCGTCGCAGATCACAACGTCCGCCTGGCCGCCGAGGGCGTCTCTGACGAGGTCCAGGGTCTCCGCGGCGGTGATGTCTGCCTTGATCGTCGTGACCCCCTCGATCGGCTCGATCGCCAAGAGGTCGACGCCGACGACGCAGCCGCCCGATATTTCCTTAGCCACCTGAAGCCACCCACCGGGAGCTGCCCCCAGGTCCAGGACGGAGTCTCCTCTCCTGATCAGCCGGAACCTCTTGTTCATCTGCTGGAGCTTGAAGGCTGACCGTGCTCTGTATCCCTCGGATTTGGCCTTTCTGTAGAAGTAGTCTTTTCTTTCCCTGGCCATCATGAGAGTTTCTCAGCCCAAGGTATGAAAGGGCTGCGGTTCGACTAATCGAGGACGAAGGAAAAAGTTTTAGAGGCTTTAGAACCTCAGATGCTAGCGTGCTCTCCGGATTCCCACGGACGATGTTGCGCATCATTGGCATCTCGATGTGCCTTGCCTCAATTATCTGGGGATACTACGAGCACCAAGCCGGAACTATGCTTTTTGGACCGTTGATAGGTTTTCTGACTGGAGCGTCCATCATCATCTCCACCTTTGACGCCACCGAGACCCTTCTTAGAAAACTGGTCTCTAAATCCACATCTGAAGAAGAACGGTCTGCCAGCGACAAGCACAACCGACAGGCGATGCTCAATCGTGTGCGGGACTTCTGGGTGAAGGGTGTGCTGGAACGCTCCCTCCACGAGGAGGCGCGGATCGAGCTGGGCCTGGAGGAGCGAAGAGACGCCGTCGCCGAGCGCCCCTGGGACGTGATCCTGCGGACTCCGGACCGACCGGACTGCACGCTCCCGTCGGGAACTAAGATATCAGACGTCTTCGAGAGGGTCGGCCGGTCCCTCCTCATCCTTGGAGAACCGGGGGCAGGGAAGACCACCACTCTGCTTGAGCTCGCAAAGGAGATGATCAACCGAGCCGAGAAGGATTTCACTGAAAAGGAACCGGTGGTCTTCAACCTCTCATCCTGGACCGATCCAAAGCAACCCATTGCCGACTGGTTGGCAGAGGAGCTGAGAGCAAAGTACAACTTCCCGAAGAAGATCGCCGCTCTCTCGGTCGAGAAAGATTCTCTACTCTTTCTCCTGGACGGCCTGGACGAGGTCGCCGATGATCGGAAGGAGGCCTGCGTCGATGCGATCAACAGCTATCTTGATGAGCACTCAGCCATGGCGGCGGTCTGCTGCCGCAAGGAGGTGTACGAGGCTCACGATGTCAAGCTGAAACTCCAGAGCGCGGTCCTTTTGCAGCCCCTGACGCCCCAGCAGATCGACGGCTATCTCCAAAGATTGAGTCCGGATCTGGATTCTCTGCGAGAGGCGCTGCGCAGCGATCGAGGACTTCAGGAGTTCGCCAAAACGCCCCTGATACTGAGCATAATGACCCTCGCCTACCGGGGGATCTCGGTTGAAAGCCTCCCATCTCTCGGCTCGACAGAAGAGCGCCGAGGGCATCTCTTCGAGACCTACGTTGACCGGATGTTCGAGCGCACCACCAGGATTGACCCGAAGCTGTTTCCAAAAGAAAAGACCATTCACTGGCTCTCCTGGCTGGCCCGGAAGATGTCGGAAAGCAACCAGACCATATTCCTGATCGAGCGAATGCAGCCCAGCTGGTTGGAGACGAAAGCTCAACGGCGGTTGTATTTCATCTTAGTTGGGCTGATTTATGGGCTGAGTATTGGGTTGATTGGTGGGCTGATTTTTGGTCTTAAAAAGAGTGTTGAGCTGCTTGTTGGTAGTATGTTTGATGAGCCGATTGGTGGGCCGATTGGGCTGAGTGAATGGCTGACTAATGGTCTGGATATTTGTCTAATTTTTTGGCTGATTTTTTGGCTGATTTTTTGGCTGATTCTAAATGTGGTGGGGGAAATTGATATAAATCCTACTGAGGTCTTAAACTTTTCATCATGGAAAGTAAGGATTTTTGAGCCGATCGCTGCGCTGCGTGAATGCCTGATTTCTGGGCTGATTAGTGGGCTGAGTGTTGGGCTGATTGGTGGGCTGATTTTTGAGCTGATTGGTGAGCGGCTGAGGGTTGGGCTGATTGATGGGCTGATAATAGGGCTGATTGGTGGGCTGTTTTTTGGGCTGTTTTTTGGTCTTAAAATGGGTATTGGGCTGATTTTTTGGCTGATTTTTGGCGGCTTGGTCGTCATCCAACATTTCGCCCTCAGGTTCGTCCTCCACCGCAAAGGCCTCCTCCCATGGAAGCTGGTTCCCTTCCTCGACTACTCCTCCGAGCGCATATTCCTGCGCAAAGTCGGCGGAGGCTACGTCTTCGTCCACAGGATGCTAATGGACTACTTCGCCTCTCTGGAGCCGGGACCCAGCGGCAGGTGACAATTTTTCTTCGGCCGGAAACGGAAACCTTCATCACCCCCTTTACCCCACCTGAAAAGCGTGAACTGCGACGTTTTGGTGGTGGGAGCATCTCCCTCGGGGATTGCGGCTGCAACCTCCGCCGCAAAAGGCGGGGCCAATGTGATCCTGCTGGACAAAAATATGGGCGGCGAGTTCGACCACCCGGCCAACACCTTCTTCGACGGGATGTTTCACCGGGCGGGCCTTGCGATCGATCGGGAGTACGTCCTCCACGACCTCGACGGGATGCACATAATCTCGCCCGGAGGATGCGTCCTCGAGATCCCGGCACCGGGCAGGTTCATCGACCGGGCCAGGTTCGATTCGATTTATCTCGAAAGGGCCGAGAGGGCCGGGGTCGAGCTTCTGCGAGGCGAGGCGAAGAGCGCTCCCCTCGCCGGCGCTGGGCGGCGAGTCGAGACCGACGCCGGCGAGATCGATGCGAAGGTCGTGATCGACGCCTCTGGGGTCGATGGGCTGATCGCAAGGCGAGAGGGCCTCTCGCCCCTGCGCCACCCCGAGGGCGTCGCCTGGGCCGCCGAGGCGGTCGTCGAGCTCTCGGGCCTCGGAGAGGAGAGATTCTTTGAGTACTGGGTCGGGTCGATGGCCCCCGGCTGGAAGGCGACCTTCTCTCCGGGCGGCGAGGATCGTGCCACATTGGGCGTCTTCGTCCGGGGGCACGGGCGGGACGTCCGAGCCTACCTGGACCGGTTCGTCGAGCTGTTCAAGCAGTACAAGTCTCCCGACTACGACGTCCGGGAGATGAAGATCGTCTCCATGAACAGGGGCGGGGACGCCATCGCGGCCCTGCCGGGCGAGATCGTCTCAGATTCCCTGATGGTTGTGGGAGCGGCCGCAGGCATGAGCGGCATGGCCTACGCCATGCGGGCGGGCTCAATCGCGGGAGAGGTCGCCGCCAGGGCCGCGGGGTCTGGGGCCGTCTCGAAGAAGGATCTGTCGCCCTACGTCCGGCGATGGAACCGGGAGTTTTATTGGGAATATCGGATGGGCCGCGCGTCTCTTGAGACCCTACGCAAAATGAGCGACGAGGAGATCGACGGGCTTGCGAAGGGCCTTGCGAAAAGAGACCTCAACTTTGCGGGCTCCTTCGCCAGGAAAGGGTTTTCAGCAGGCCTCGCCCTGACCAGGGCCCGGCCCCGGACGATCCCCACCCTGATCCGGAGCTTCGCTGAGGGCTGAAATTCTGAGGAGATGCGAGGCAAAGATGGGATTGAGGCCGCGAAGAAATGAGAGACTGGCTGGGCCGAGCGGACCTGACCTTCAGGCCACCTCGACGTTGCTATCCTCCCTAACCCCCCCATCCTCCGGGAGCTTGATCTCGCCGTAGGTCGCCTCGTACCTCTTTATGTTGGCGCCCAGGGCCCGGAGGAGCCTCTTTGCGTGCTGGGGCGTTATCGTCACTATCGCCCGCCCCTGGGCGAGGCTCGTCTCGGGGATCTTGTGCAGAAAGGTCAAGGTGACCTCGTCGTCCGCGTGGCTGATCTTGATCAGGTTCGAGTAGACCGGCTCCAAGCTATCGGGTATCCTGACGCCCAGCTGCTGCGTCCTCTTCTTATCCGTCAAATCATTTTCACCGGGAGTCCGTTGGAAGGAGGTCCGTCTTATCCTTTGCCCCGCGGGAAAGGAAAATCCTTTAACCGCTGAGGCGACTCTCACCACCATGATAGAGCTGAGGAGTGACCCTTACGTCTTGAAGTCCAGGACCGTCCAGGACACAGAGCTGGACTTCAGGCTCAACCTGAACCTCTCCTGGTGCCGCGGCGTCCTCTTCAACGTGGTGGCGCTGAAAAACTCCGTCGCCATCGTCGAGTACGACGCCATCCTCTGGACCGATGAAGCTCTCATGTTCGTAGAGTACAAGGACTCGGTCGCAGCTTACAAGAGCCTCTCCACCCGAAGGATCCAGCAGATCGGAAGCTTCGCCAAGAACATCGCGGCAGGCCTCGGCTACAAGACCTACACCTTTGTGGTGGTGGTAAACGAGCTGACGGTCCCGACGACCAGGGGCGGAGCCGTCGTCATACCCCTCTATTTGCTCGGAAGCTACGAGCCCGCCTTCAGCTCTGCGATATCGGAGCTGGAGCTCATCAACAAGCTCGTCGACAAGTACACCAAAAGCGGAAACATTGAGGTCGCCGGAGACCTGGAGAAGCTGAAGACGATCATCGAGACGGGGTTATCTTGAGGATAAGGGGAACTGCGACGGCTCTTGGCGCGGCCACGGTGCTGAACGCCGTCGCCAACTGGAAGGGCTCGGCCTTCGGGGTGGATTTGAAGACCTCTGCCGAGGTGGTGCTGGACGGCTCATCAGTGGTGAGGGGAGACGTTCCCGGCATAGACGATCATCTGATCGTCAGATCCGTGGAGCTGGTCCTCCAACGGTTCGGTGTGGTGGCCGGGGGCGTCGTCCGAACCGAGAGCGATATCCCCCTCGCCCGGGGCCTCAAGAGCAGCAGCGCCGCCGCCAACGCCGCGGTTCTCGCGACCCTCGACGCCCTGGGCGAAGAGCTCGACCCCCTGGAGGCGACGAGGATCGGGGTCACTGCTGCCAGGGACGCCAGCGTCACGATAACCGGGGCCTTCGACGACGCCGCCGCATCGATGCTGGGTGGCGTCGTGGTCACCGACAACAAAGAGATGGAGCTTCTCAAAAGAGAGGAGCTGGAATCAAATGTCCTCCTCCTGGTCCCGGAGGAGAAGATATTTTCGAAGGACACCGACGTTCATAGGTCGAGGCTCGTTGCATCCATCGCGGACCTGATCTTCGACCTCGCCCTCGAAGGCGACTATCCGAGGGCCATGACCTTGAACGGCATTGTCTACTGCAGCGCTCTGCGTCTCTCCTCAGACCCGATCTTTGCGGCCCTCGATTTTGGCGCCAGGGGTGCGAGCCTCTCGGGGACGGGCCCTGCCTACGCCGCTCTCGTGGACGACGAAAATATCGACGAGGTCGAATCGGCGTGGCTCGATCTCGGCGGAAGGGTGATAAGGACGAAGGTTAACAACAAGGGCTCATCCAAAGCATCGAGGTTGCGATCATGAGCCTGGAAGATCTTCGCGCAGATGTTCAGAAAGTGGACCAAGAGATAATAAGGCTGATAGACGAACGAGTAAGGCTTGCGGAAGATATCTTCGAGGCCAAGAAGGCCCTGGAGGTCAAGATCGAGGACCCGAATCAGGAGAAGCTGGTGATGAAGAGGGCCCTCGACAATGCCACGGAGCTCGGCCTTGACGCCAGCGCGATAAAGGAGATATTCGCGACCCTGATCAGGATGTGCCTTGAAAAACAGCACGAGCTTCTGGGAGAGGACAACCTGCCCTAGCTCGTGACGTGAAATTGCCTTTTGAGAGTTTGGGAGCTATGACCGAAATTGCCGTAATATCGGGATCCAAATCGGACAAGCCCGTGGTGGACAAGGTTCTCCGGGTTCTCGAGGAGAAGGGGGTCGACCACGAGGAAAGGGTTCTTTCAGCCCACAGAAACCCCGAGGATCTGGAGCGGTACATAAAGGAGACCGACGCGAAGATCTTCATAGCCGTGGCGGGCCTCTCTGCCGCCCTTCCCGGCTTCATCGCCTCCAGGACGGACAGGCCGGTGATAGGGGTCCCGGTGAGTGCAAAGCTGGGGGGCCTTGACGCGCTCCTGGCCATCTCCCAGATGCCGCCGGGGGTTCCCGTCGCCTGTGTGGGGATCGACTCCGGCGAGAACGCCGCCCTGCTGGCTTTGAGGATACTGCTAGCGAAAAGATAGTTTTTTATACGGAAGAGGAAAAGCTCCAGGAGGCGGGATTGGATGTACAGGAAGATTCTGATCGCCACGGACGGCTCCGACAGCTCGATAAAGTCCAGCAGGCGCGGCGTAAAGCTCGCGAAGTCCCTCGGGTCTGACGTTCTGGTGCTCTACGTCATAAACGACATGGCGATCTCGAGAGTTATCGCCGCCCTGATTCGCAAGGGCTCCTCAGAAGAGGATCTGAGAAAGACCCTCAAGGCCTCCGCAGAAAAGATCGTGAGGGAGGTTGAGAAGATGGGAGTGGCCTCTGGGGTCCAGGTGGAGCCATTGATCAAAGAGGGCGACCCCGCATCCAGGATCCTCGATACGGCGAGGATCGAGGGCGTCGACCTGATCCTGATGGGAAGCCACGGCGAAAGCGGGATCTCTTCGAAGCTGATCGGCAGCGTAGCGCAGAAGGTCCTGAACTGGTCTGATACGCCGGTGATGATAGTGAGATGATGAGGTGGTCCCAGCGCTCGATATATGCCCTTTATAAGGCTTCTAGATGCCGGTATCGGAAAGATACCTATTTATATCAAAGGCGTAGTGAATAAACTCAAAAGGCGCAGAAGGTTGTAGGGAGATTTGAGAGGTGTGATAAAATGTACGATCGGATTTTAGTTGCTACAGACGGCTCCGCAAAGTCTCGGGTCGCAGTACAGCACGGCGTAGACCTGGCGAAGGCGGTCGGCGCGAAGGTGCTCGGAGTTTACGTTGTGAACGAGGTAGTCGTGGCCAGCGCCGTTAGGCAGCTGGGCGCCGACAAGAAGGACATCGAAGCCAAGCTCCAGGCCAGCGGAGAGAAAGCCGTGAACGAGATCAAGAAGATGGCTGATGAAGCTGGCGTGGCCGTTGAGACGATGGTAAAGTCCGGTGCGCCCGCCAACATGATCGTCGACCTCGCCAGAACCGAAGGAGTCGATCTGATCGTCATGGGCAGCCACGGTGAGAGCGGCGTCACAAAGCTCCTCATCGGAAGCGTCGTCCAGAAGGTCCTTTACTGGGCAACCTGCCCCGTCCTCGTAGTGAGATGATTGAAGATGGCAGTAGAGATGATTTCCTCAGGGATAGCATATCCCGCCTTTGCGGTGACTTTTATCGTCGGCACGCTCCTCGCCTACGCGGTCATCAGCCTGATAGGCGGCAGCTAGATCGGCAAATTGGCGTCCTCCCGAAGAGGAGGACGTTCCCGTCTCTCTTTTTGATATCATTTTCACAAAAGGCCATCCTGTCGGGCAGGTAGGCTCCTCGCCTCTCTTGATATTCGATGCGAAATTTCTGGGAAAAAAAGAGTTTGCAAACCCCGTGTTAAAAAAAAGGTTCGGCCGACTTCCTCAAGGGAAAATAGCCAGTATCACTCTTTCTTGAAGAATCTCGGTGCGGTCTCCAGGGCTCGAGCGATCAGCTCGGCGCAGGCTTCGACGTCTTTGAGACTCAGAACCTCAACAGGAGAGTGGATGTACCTGGTGGCGATGCTGATCACCCCTGTGTGAATCCCCTCCCTCGTCAGCTGGATGGCGGTGGCGTCGGTGGTCCCGCCTCCGGAGACGTCCATCTGGACCTCGATCTCGAACTCTTGGGCGGTCTCTGCCAACCAGTCCACCACCTTTTCCGTTGCGATGATCCCCCGGCCCGAGGCGTCGGCGATGGTGATCACGGGCCCTTTTCCGATCTCCAAGGCCGAATCCTTCTTCTCGATCCCGGGATGGTCTCCGGGGATCGTGACGTCTGTTGCCAGGGCGACGTCGGGACGAAGATCAAAGGCGCTCGTCTTGGCCCCCTTGAGGCCCACCTCCTCCTGGACCGTCCCTACGGCGTAGATCTGAGACTTGGTCTTCGTCCGCTTCAATGCCTCGATCATAATGACGACTCCGGCACGGTTGTCGAAGGCCTTTCCCGTCGCCCTGTCGCCCGCAAGCTTTGCGAAGGTCCGATCGATGCTCATAGGCGTGCCCGGCTTGATACCGAGGGCCTTTGCCTCCTCCTGGTCCTTGCAGCCGGCGTCCACGAACATGTCCTTGATCTCGACCGGCTTCTTCCGGTCGTCGGGCTTCATCACGTGAGGCGGCTTTGACCCGATCACGCCATAGATCGGCCCCGACTCGGCGTGGATGATCACCCTCTGGTTTAAGAGGGTCTGGTCGAACCAGCCTCCGATGGTGACGAACCTCATGAAACCCTTCTCGTCGACGTACTTGGTCATGAGGCCGATCTCGTCCATGTGGGCTGCGATCATCACCGAGGGCCGCTCGCCGTTCTTGGTGGCGACGAGGTTTCCGAGGTTATCAACCCTGATCTCGTCGACGTAAGGGCCGATCTCCTCGCGCACTATCTCTTGGATGGACCCTTCTCGCCCCGATATTCCGTGGGCGTTGCTCAGCCGTTCAAGAAGCCTTTGAATCTCGCTCATCTATGATCATCCCGTCTATAAACATCGATTTAATTTAACGCAAAGTTCAGGCAGATCTCAACCTCGCTCCCGAGTTTCGGGACCTGGTGACGATGACCTCGCCCCCCACATCCCTCATGACCTCCCTCGCCGCAGACTCGATATCTCCCGCCCCGGAGTCGGTGACGGCGTAGACTGTGGGGCCGAAGGAGCTGAGGCCCGCGCCGGCAGCGCCCGCAGACCTCATCTCCTCCATCAGGCTTTGTATGAGAGGATGCTGGAGCCCGACCTCCACCTTCTTGAACCCCAGCTCCTGGATCCTGTTCACAGCATTGCCGAAGTTGTCCAGGTCCCCCTCCACAACGGAGGGCATCATCCTGACCAAAATCTCGCGACATAGCTCCTGGACCTCGTCCTTCGGCACGGGACAGAAGGTCCCAAAGACGTCCAGCTCCTTTCGGCCGTGGGCCCCCTTGGGTATATTCGGCATCGCCAGCAGAAACTTCCATGAGCTCGGAAGGTCCGACTGCATTATCACCGGCGGGGGAGCGACCCCCGCCGAGGCGGAGGAGGGCCGAAAGTCCGCCTTCTCCTTTCCCGGTCCGAAGGTGTGGCCGCCGTCCACGATGAACCCTCCCCTCTCGAAGGCGGCGACCCCTATGCCGCTGGTCCCGCCCCTGCCCACGGCGGCGGCGATGTCGCGAGTTGTGGCGGGCCGACCGTAAAGGTCGCATAGGGCCTTTCCCACGGCCATCGCGAGCTGCGTTCCCCCGCCAAGGCCCACGTGAAGCTTGTAGCAGGACCTCACCTTGATCTCTGCGCCGCCGAGATCGAACCTGTCCATCACCGCCTTCGCCGCGACCCTCGCCCGGTCGGCGTTATCGCCCCTAACCAGAAGGCCCTCGCCCCTCTCGGCCTCCACCACGATGCCGGGATCATCCAGGGTCACCCCCACGCCGCCGTCCACCCGGCTGCAATCTCCGGCGAGGTCGGTGAGTGTCATGTGTATCCTGGAGGGCGTCTGTACGATCACCCTCTTTCTGTCCTGAAAGTTGTTGTAGGGGAAGGTCTCGGTGATGGTCATCAAAGGCTGGCCATGCCTGATGATCTTGTAGTCTCTCGATAGCATCGGCTCTTTGGAAAAGACGTTGAAGATACTGCTCATCTCGCCTGAGTCTCTCAAGACGCGGGCCCCCAGGACGTCACGCCTCGACTCGATCCGGTGCTTTTTCAGGATCGTTCCGATGGGAACGTCCGCCCGCATCAGGTCGTTTCGAAAACGGTCCTCGAGCCGCTTCAGCGGGGTTAAGGAGGTGGCGTGAATCAGGGTTTCTCCGGTGGCGGAGTTTTTGAGCTTGACCACCCTGTAGTTCACCTCGTCCCCAGGGTTGATCTCAAGCTCGCGAGAGACGATTTCGTCTGCCGGCACCACCTTCTGGACCAGGGTCTCGATCTCGACGGGGCTGCCGGTGACGACCTCCAATAGGCACGTCACGGAGCCGTCGGTCCCCAGTAGCATCTTCTGGACGGGGCTGAGCCTGCCAACAGCCTCTTCCAGCTTGCGGATCTCTTCGTTGATCTTCGGAGGCGATGATCTTGGCACATAAAAAAGAAGGCCGGTTGGCATAAAGTTTTTCCCCTCTGATGACGAGCTTTTTCCTCTCTCTGGGCATTTTGGAGGTTGTTTGATTGAAGACGTCGAGAATTTCGGGGTTGTACAAGGTTCTCGCTTCGGATCGGCTCAAGATCGTGGCGGAGAATGCGGGCTTGAGCGAGGAGGATATCGAGGCGATCGGCAAGTCGGGTCTCTCCCTCGACCAGGCCGACAAGATGGTCGAGAACGTCGTGGGCCTCTTCGCGATCCCCCTGGGGATCGCGACCAACTTTCTGATCGACGGGCGGGAGGTTCTGATCCCCATGGCGACGGAGGAGCCCTCGGTGATCGCCGCCGCCAGCAACGGGGCGAGGATGGCCCTGGCGGGCGGCGGCTTTGTGACCAGCAGCACTAGGCCCGTGATGAGGGCCCTGATCCAGGTGACGGGAGTCGACGACCCCCACGGTGCCAGGCTTTCCGTCCTGGCCCGAGCTGAGGAGATTGCAGCCAGGGCGAACGAGAAGGACCCGATGCTGGTCAGCTACGGGGGAGGCGTCGTCGGCCTCGAGGCGAATGTCGTATCCACCAGGAAAGGTCCGATGGTGGTCGTCCACCTCCTCGTCGACTGCAGGGACGCCATGGGCGCGAACGCCGTCAACACCATGGCCGAGGCCCTCGCCCCCTTCATCGAGGAGATCACCGGCGGCAAGGTCTACCTCAGGATCATATCGAACCTCGCCGACCTGAGGGTGGCTAGGGCCCGGGCCGTCTTCAAGGCCGAGGAGATAGGTGGGCCCGAGGTCGTCGATGCCATCGTCCTCACGAGCGCTCTTGCCGAAAGCGACCCCTACAGGGCCGCCACCCACAACAAGGGGATCATGAACGGCGTCACGGCTGTGACGATGGCCAGTGGAAACGACACGAGAGCCATCGAGGCCGGAGCCCACTCTTACGCCGCCAGAGGTGGAGGATACAGGTCTCTATCCGTATACGAGAAGAACAAGGACGGTGACCTCGTCGGCACCATCGAGCTTCCTGTGGCCGTTGGGACCGTCGGCGGCGCAACTAGGGTCCATCCCGTTGCCAGGGCCAACATGAAGATTCTGGGGCTGAAGTCGGCCGACGACCTCGGAAGAATCCTCGCCTCGGTGGGCCTCGCCCAGAACTTCGCCGCCCTGAGGGCCCTTGCCACCGAGGGGATCCAGAGGGGCCACATGTCCCTCCACGCCAAGAACGTCGCCGTCCAGGCGGGAGCTGTTGGCGACCAGATCGAGGCCGTGGCCGCTAAAATGGCTGCAGAGAAGAAGATCAACGTCGACAGGGCAAAAGAGCTGCTAAGAGAGATGAAATGAGCTCATTGATCGGGGTTTTGGGACCGGAAGGAACCTTCTCTGAGAAGGCCGCAAGAAAATATAGTCCTGGTGGCAGCCTTCGCTACTTCCGGGACTTCGAGGAGGTCATAGCCTCCGTCGAGATGAGTGAAGTGGAGATCGGGATTGTTCCCCTGGAAAACAGCCTCGAGGGGTCGGTAGGCCAGACCCTCGACGCCCTCCTCAGACGCGACGTCAAGATCGTAGGCGAGATCAACCTCCATGTGAGACACTGCCTCCTGGGCATCGGGAGGCCCGAAGAGGTGAAGGTGATCCTCTCTCACCCCCAGGCCCTGGCCCAGTGCAGGGGCTACCTCAAACGCCAGTTCCCCGAAGCCGAACTGAGGACGACCGGGTCCACCAGCCACGCCGCCAGGCTTGCCCAGGAGTTTTCTGAGATGGCGGCCATCGCCGACTCTGAGGCTGCAGAACGCTACAGCCTGGGGGTGATCGACCGGAACGTCCAAGACTCGGACCAGAACGTGACCAGGTTTGCAGTGGTCGGTCGGGAGATGCCGGAGCCGACGGGCTGGGACAAGACGTCTCTTGCCATATACCTGGAGCGGGCCGAGCCCGGCGCCCTCTGGGAGGTTCTGGGAGAGTTTGCGGTCAGAAAGATCAACCTCACCAAGATCGAGTCGCGGCCCAGCAGGCTGGGCCTGGGCGACTACTACTTCTTCATCGATCTTGAGGGGCACGTCTCCGACCCCACCGTCGAGGAGGCCCTGACCAGGATAAAAAAGATGGCCGCCATGACCAAAGTTCTGGGGTCCTACCCCAGGGCAGGTCCTGAGGAGTGATGGGAGATCGCCTCTCCGGCTTGCAGACCTTATAGATCCGGGAAGGGTATGATCCGGAAAAGGTACTGTCGTCTCCCTCTTTTTCCGGCTGAAATTTGCCGTATCAAGGAGGACAAAAATTAACTTCGGACGACCGCTCGAAGGTCAAATTATGCCGTCGGGATGGCCTATAGATTTATCTAATAGAAATGTAGCATACTCGATAGCGCGTCAAGTTTTACTACTTCAGGTGAATTTGGGAGGCGATGTGGTTGAAAAAAATAAAATTAGCAATTGCCGGTCTCGGCAACTGCGCCAGCTCTCTCATCCAAGGGATTGAATATTATAAAAATTCTGATGATGAAAACTGTATAGGCCTTATGCATCGGAGCGTCGGCGGCTACAGGCCGGGCGACATAGAGGTGGTGGCAGCTTTCGACATAGACGGAAGAAAGGTGGGAAAGGACGTGAGCGATGCCATCTTCGCCCCACCAAACTGCACCAAGGTATTCTATTCTGACGTTCCCTACATGGGCGTTGAGGTGAAGAAGGGACCTGTCCTGGACGGTGTGGCCCCTCACATGTCCTCTTACGACGACAACAAGACCTTCGTCGTCTCGGACCTGGAGCCCTGCGACGTCGTGAAGGAACTGGAAGAGTGCGGCGCTGAGGTTTTGATCAACTACATGCCCGTCGGCTCGGAGGAGGCCAGCCGTTTCTACGCCCAGGCCGCCCTGGACGCAGGGGCAGGCTACGTAAACTGCATGCCTGTCTTCATCGCCTCCGATCCCGCGTGGGCAAAGAAGTTCAAGGACGCGGGAATCCCGATAGTGGGTGACGACGTAAAGAGTCAGATAGGCGCGACCATCGTCCACAGGACCCTTGCCAAGCTCTTCAACGACCGGGGATGCAAGCTCGATCGGACCTACCAGCTCAACACCGGCGGAAACACCGACTTTTTGAACATGCTCAATCAGGAACGTCTCAAGTCCAAGAAGATCTCCAAGACCGAGGCGGTCCAGTCGGTCCTCGACGCCCCCCTCATGGCCGACGACATCCACATCGGACCCTCAGACTATGTCCCCTGGCAGAAGGACAACAAGATCTGTTTCCTGAGGATGGAGGGGAGGATCTTCGGCGACGTCCCCATCGATCTTGAACTGAGGCTCTCGGTCGAGGACTCCCCCAACAGCGGCGGATCCACCATAGACGCCATAAGGATCTGTAAATTGGCCATCGACAGGAAGATCGGAGGACCCCTGATCGAGATATCGGCCTACACCATGAAACATCCACCGATACAGTACCCGGATTACGTGGCAAGAGAGCTGGTGGAGAAGTTCATAAAAGGAGAGGTCTACGACGTCGCCCCCGACGCCCACCTGAGGCCCGAGATCGCCACCGCGATCCAGGACAAGGGCGAGTGAGCCTGAAAGACCAAAGTCGAGTCGTGCGCCGGTCCGCACCACTCGTCTTCTGAAAAAGCGGGCTGTCTATTGCGATCCAAAACCCGCCAACCACGCCAAAATATGGGGGCTCGAAGGTCGCCCCTGCAAAAGGAACCGGGCCAAGGGTTTGCTTCCCTTCCCCTAAAGGGGATATCCCGAATGGCTCGGGAAGGACGAAGCCTGTGCCCGATATCCGAGCCTCAGTGGTTTGTATCCCAGCATATACTAATTTTAAAAAGAAATTTTATCAATTACGAACTTAAGTGGGGAAAACGACAAGTATATACAAAAGCGAATCGGAAATCCTAATAAGCTATTTCATTGGTCATCGGTTAAGGATTTAAAGCTACATAATCTATCAAGTTTTAACACCATTTATTTTAAATTGAATACCCCGCAGCTTGCTGCGGTTGGGATGGTCAAATAATGATGCTATTTGCGGTCTATCGGCTTAACAGGGCGGCGGCGCGAATCATGCCCCGCTGCTTGCAGCGGGGTGCGCCGCCGCAATTTGACTACCAGTAAAAATGCGACAAGGTCCCTCGATTAGGTCATCCAAGTCATCCGAATTTTTAATTGTACCAACGAACCTAAGGCCCTCCGCTCGTCTGCCGAGGACCCGAGACGTGTAGCCGTCGCGAAGAACCGGAAGATCCTGGACCCTTCGCCAAGTCCTTCAAGGGCACGGCCCCATCCACCCAATTTTAGTTATGGTACTCTTACGCCTTAATCGATATTAGAGTCGTATAACAGAATAGAAAAGCTAGCACTTCTTCCTCAGGGTCTTCACCTGGCCAACATATCACATACCGAAGATCAGAGTACACCAGCCGCTTCAGCTTCTGTATGTTTTTCCCATGACTTCAGCATGTTCTCTCAGCTCTTTGTCTTCGAGGCGCTTTATGATATTGTCGATGGGCGTTCACAGAGTATAAATCACTGAAGGCCGCCCCATGCGAGACGATCTTCAGCACCATCGTCGCCACTACCGTCGTCTTCGAGCTTGCAGGCCCCATCGCCACCAGGACTGCTCTCAACCTCGCTCGAGAGATTCCGGAGGGGGGAACGGCGGATGAAATCAGAAGATCTGTGGATCAAAACTAAACGTAACTATTCAGCCTCCTTTCCAAGATACTCGAATCAAGCGTAAAAATAGATGACGATATATTCTTGAATAATAGTTAAACTTGACCGAAAACTTTATGATATATAAAAGACTGGTTATTGGTGAA
>Ga0265594_1001757_pt1 | contig 16357 bp, 19 predicted proteins | sample saktaG_11_FD_190147 | JGI IMG/M metagenome (GOLD analysis project Ga0265594, IMG submission 190147) | Saline water microbial communities from Sakinaw Lake, British Columbia, Canada - sak_2011_5_24_80m | ecosystem: Environmental > Aquatic > Non-marine Saline and Alkaline > Saline ... | reverse complement strand
GGAAATTCTTAAAAATAAAAAAGCTGAAGAGCTAGAAGCAATCAACGATATTGGCCCAGTGGTGGGCAAAAGCATTACTCAATATTTCGCCAGTGGTGCCAATTTGGCAATGCTCGCGGACTTACTTGACGCGGGCTTAGAGCGGTCAGACCAAGTTCAAATGGCAGAAAACAAACTACAGAATAAAGTTTTTGTTATCACTGGTTCGTTTCTGGGAATTACTCGTGATGAACTGAAAGAGCAGGTGAGAAATCTGGGTGGCAAAACTTCATCGGTGGTCAGTAAAAATACAGACTATCTCATTGTCGGCCAAGATGCGGGTTCTAAATTGCAAAAAGCAAAACAGTTGGGGGTTACTACTATAACGCTTGAACAGTTTCGCGATATGATAAATTAAGATGAAGAATAAAGTTATACTGCTTATTTTAGATGGTTTTGGATTGAATCCAGAATCTTTTGGTAATGCAATATTAGAGGCTAAAACTCCTTATTTTGATGAGCTTTTAAAGAATTATCCGGCGGTCAGCTTAGAGGCGTCTGGTCAAGCCGTTGGGTTACTAGCTGAATCTCCGGGAAATTCACAGGCGGGGCACCTAGCGTTAGGTACTGGTCAGGCGCTACCTTCTGTTATTACACAAGCAGAGCGAGATATTAATAACGGATCCTTCTTTGATAATGAAAAATTAAAAGAAGCTTTTGCGGTTGCCAAAAAACGCTCTAGCAAAGTTCACCTAGTAGGAATTTTAAGTGATGTTCCCGTCCACGCTTCAGAAGAAGTGTTATTTGCACTAATAGAGATGGCTGGTCGCGAGCGAGCGCAAACAAAACTGTATTTGCATTTGTTTCTAGATGGCCGTGATACTTCTGAGCGTAGTGGTCAAAAATTAATTGAGCGTCTTTATTTGCAAATTAGAAATAAAGGATTCGGCTCAATTGCTACAATTATTGGTCGTTACTTCGCTATGGATCGTGACGGCCACTGGGATAGAGTCGAAAAGGCTTGGCAGTTAATTACTCAAAACAAAGGGCAAAGTGTGAAGTCGCCCTTAGAAGGAATCGTGGACTCTTATGGCCGCGGGCTGACAGACGAGAACTTAGAGCCTTTAGTCGCAGACCCCAATGGTAAAATTGAAAAAGGCGATGTAGTAATTTTATTTAATTCACGAGCTGACCGAATGCGACAGCTAACTCAAAAATTTGCTAGTAGTAAAATTGAAGATTTATTTATAGTAGCTTTTACGCAGTATTATAATCCTTTTCCTTTTGGTGTTATCTACCAGCAAACGCGAATTGAGCCAAACTTAGTATCCTACCTAAATGAACAGGGTAAAAAAGTCTGTAAAATTTCAGAGACGGAGCGGTACGCCCATATGACATACTTTTTTAACGGCGGGGTGGAAGAGCCATATAAGAATGAAGATCGCTCGTTTGAGCCGGCTGTACGACAGGTTGATGTGGCTCGGCATCCACTGATGGCCATAAAACCTTTGACTAAAAGGGTTATCCGCATTATTAATATGCACAAGTATGATTTAATCATAGTCAATATTCCCAACGCAGATTCACTCGGACACACAGGCAATTTAGAAGCGGCGGTCAAAGCGGTTGAAGCGATAGATAAAAGTTTAGCCCAAATAATTAGGGCTGCTAGCAGTGAATACAGTGTGTTAATTACTGCCGATCACGGTAACTGTGAATATATGAAAGATAAAAAAAACCAAGATGTGCGCAAGGAGGATACTTCAAGTCCGGTGCCGTTTATTGTTGTTGATGAAGGTTTAAAAGGTAAGGGTGGCAACACTTATGAAGAGTTAGCCTCAATGCCGCCGACTGCTGTTTTAACAGATGTTGCTCCGACGATTATTTCAATATTACAGGTGCCTCAAAATGCTCAGATGAACGGAGTTGATATAATCAAAGAAGCTATCATTACTTGATGAATAAGATTAGCTTTGTTAGACTGCTTTTGTTATGAAAGACGGTTCTAAATTATCTAAAAAAGATGTTGAGCATGTAGCCGAACTGGCGCGGCTTGAATTGAGTGAGGCTGAAATTAGTCAGTTCACAACTGAGCTGAGTAGTGTTTTAGATATGGCCGATTCTCTCAATAATGTTGATACCTCAAAGCTAGAAGAGACAGCCCATGTGACAGGATTATCAAATGTCACTCGTAAAGATAAAAAAGAGAAACAGCTAACTAATAAAGAAGCGCTGGCTAATGCTCCAGTCAAGGACGGCCGATTCTTTAGGGTACCAAAAGTGCTATGAGTACATTAGCTAAATTGACTGTTGTTGAAGCTTCAAACCTATTGCAAAAAGGCGAAGTTAAGGCGGTTGATTTGGTGAAAGATTGTTTAGTTAATATAAAAAAGAATAAAGATTTAAACGCTTTTATTACTGTAGCTGAGAAAGAGGCGCTAGCGGCAGCTAAAGCTTCAGACAAGCGCCGAGCGGACAAAAAAGAATTATCAAATATCGATGGAATTCCTTATGCTATTAAAGATTCCTTTTGTACTAAAAATGTTTTGACCACGGCGGGCAGTAAAATTTTAGACGACTTTGTCCCGCCGTATGATGCAGAAGTAGTAGCCAAACTAAATAAGGCTGGTGCTATTATGCTTGGCAAGACAATTTTGGATCAGTTTGGTCACGGTAGTAGCACGGAGAACTGTCATTTTGGACCAGCTAAAAATCCTTATGATGTTCAGCGAGTTCCCGGTGGTTCGTCAGGTGGTTCAGCGGTAGCCGTGGCAGCCGATTTATGTATCTTCGCAATTGGTGAAGATACGGGTGGGTCAATCCGTCAACCGGCATCTTTTACCAATATAACTGGTCTAAAAGTGACTTACGGGCGAGTCTCGCGTTACGGCAGCATCGCTTACGCTTCTTCCCTTGATACAGTTGGGCCGATGACAAAAACGGTAGCCGACGCAGCCATTATATTGGAGCACATTGCAGGAGTTGATGCTAAAGATGCTACTTCGGGCAAAACTAAAGTTGATAAATATAGCCAAGAAATTTTAAAAGCAAATAAAGATATCACTATAGGATTACCCAAAGAGATGTTTGCTAAGGGCGTAGAGCCAGAAGTGAAAGAAGTAGTTTTAGCGGCGGTAGAAAAGCTAAAAAAAGAAGGTTTCAACTTCAAAGATATTTCAGTTCCGGTACTTGAGCATTCGCTAGCTTGCTATTATATAATTGCTTGGGCGGAAGCTAGCTCAAACTTAGCTCGCTACGATGGTATCCATTATGGACATTCCAGTTTGAAGCAGAATGAAAAAGCTCATACTTTGTATGAAGTTTATGCTAAATCTAGAGCAGCCGGATTTTCTACAGAAACAAAACGACGAATAATGCTTGGCACTTATGTTCTGTCGGCTGGCTACTTTGATGCCTACTATAAAAAAGCATTAAAAGTTCGTACTGCCATTGTCAACGGATTCAATAAAGCATTTGAAAATGTAGATGTTATTTTAGCTCCAGTGTCGCCTATACTGCCATTTAAGTTTGGTGCCAAGTCAGATCCATTATCAATGTACTTGGCAGATATTTTAACAACTCCAATTAATCCGGCGGGAGTGCCTTCGTTAGCTTTGCCGGCGGGCTTTGTTAAGAAAGATAATATAGATTTACCAGTTGGCATGCAGATAATTGGTTCGCAGTTTAGTGAATCTAAAATTATGAATTTAGGATATTTCTGGCAAAGTATAGATGAAACGCATAAAATAAAACCAAAATTATGAATCCTCGACAAGAAAGTAAAGTGTTAACAGGAACAGCGGCGGTAGTTATTATCTTTGCTTTTGCACTAGTGGCAGTAATTGGCATAATTGTATCAAAGTCGACTAGCTATCAAGGGGCAAAAGAAGTTTCAGCCGATGACGATTTAGCGGTTGAGGTAAAAGAAACAATTGATAAATCAGATTTCAAAATAGCTGATTTCGCTTTAATTGATACTTCAAAAGGTCGCATTATAGTTGAGCTTTATTCAGATAATGCACCAAAAACCGTAACTAATTTTGTGACGCTGGCTAACCGAGGATACTACGACAATTTGATTTTTCATCGAGTAGTGAAAAATTTTGTAATTCAAGGTGGTGATCCTTTAGGTAATGGCAGTGGAGGAGAATCAATTTATGGAGAGCCTTTTGAAGATGAAATCAACGCTGAGAGCTTGGAGCTAACGGCAGAAATGATTGCTATGTACGAAGATCTATATAAATTCAAATATCGCACAGACATCACTACAAAAAAGATTGAGAAAGGAACGCTGGCTATGGCTAATCAAGGAATTGCCAAAACGAATACTTCACAGTTCTTTATAGTGACAGGTGATATTGATGGCATGTTAGACGGTAAACACACTCCTTTTGGCCGAGTAGTAGAAGGCTCAGATGTAGTGAATAGCATTAACGAACTTGAAGTTGATGGCCGCACCGAGAGACCAGTTGAGCTTATTACCATTAGTCGAATAATCACGGGTAATTCTATAGATGAGATAAAAAGTCTTGCCGACCCTGAACCACAAGATGAGCAAGAAGAGAGTAATGGTGAGCAAACAGATGAGTAAAGATTATCAGATAAAAATTGGGCTAGAGACTCACATTGAATTGGATACAGAATCAAAGATGTTTTCAGGAGCCGAAAATAACCCTTTTAATGTTGAGGCTAATTCCAACCTGACCCCGGTTTGTATTGGTATGCCTGGCACCTTGCCCGTACCTAACATTGAAGCTATCAAAAAAACGGTAGCCTTTGGTTTGGCACTTAACTGTAAAATTCTGACTATCTCAAAGTTTGACCGCAAGCACTACTTTTACCCAGATTTGCCGAAAGGATACCAGATTAGTCAGTTTGATCAGCCATTATGCGAGGGTGGCGAAGTAATTTTCGGTGAGCACAAAGTTGGCTTAACCAGAATTCATTTAGAGGAGGATGCAGGCAAGTTACTTCACTCCAAAGATGGCACTTCAAGAGTTGATCTAAATAGGGCCGGAGTTCCACTGATGGAGATAGTATCAGAGCCTGAAATCACATCGCCGGCTATGGCTCGCGAGTATTTAAAACAGATGCAGTTAATTGCTCGACATCTGAATGTCTCGCAAGCCGATATGGAGAAAGGGCAGCTACGCTGCGATGCCAATGTTAGTATTATTTTTGAAGACGGAGGTAAAAAAATTGCTAGCTATATTTCAGAAATCAAAAACCTTAACTCTTTTCGGGTAGTGGAGCGCGCTTTGATTTACGAAGCGGAGCGAATTTACAAAGAATTAAAAACAGATAAAAGTACTCGCAAGCGAGATAAAAAAATGACAGTTGGTTGGGACAATAATAAACAACAGACATATTTACAACGAGATAAAGAAGGATCCGCTGACTATCGTTACTTCCCAGAGCCCGATATTCCACCTTTTAATCCTCACGAATTAGTAGATATTGAGAAGTTGAAGAAAGAGGTTAAAGCTAGTTTACCGTCTAACCAAGATAGTGAGATGCAAAAAATGGGGCTTCGAGTTGATCAAATTAAAGATATTTTATCGAGCAAATGGCGCGCTGAAATTTGGCAGAATTATATAGCTATTGATGCAAAAAGAGATAAAGACTTTCATTATAAAGTTGCCAACTTGCTAGTCAATGATGCAAAAACTGCTAACACAGCTGCTCAATTAGTTGAAGTTGTTGAGGTTATAAAAAAAGTTGAGCTATCGAGCGACAGTGTGGTAATACTTTTAAATGAATTAGCCAAAAATAGCGAGCTTGAAGTTGAAGAAATAATAGAGCAGAAAAAATTACGACAGCAAAGCGACGAAGGTGAACTAAAAAAAGTTATAATGAAGGTAATTGAGACAAACCCAGAACCTGTCAAAGATTTTAAAGCAGGCAAGGAACAATCAATTAAATTCTTAGTCGGCCAAGTTATGAAAGCTACTAAAGGTCAGGCTAATCCAGAGGTGGCACAGAAATTATTAAGAGCACAGCTTAAATAAAAAAAATGGATTATCTAAAGGGGGTAATAAGCGTCATTCCAAAACTGCCAGAAATAGTGTTCTTACTATTAATTGGCCTTTTTGGCATTCCTATTTTACTGTGGATTTTCAATAAAACGATGCGCCGACTGAAGATGTCGATGGCAGTTATTGGAGTCACTGGTCAAATTATTCGCTACATTATGTGGTTGCTAATTTTAATGGCTATACTTTATCAAGCTGGCTTCACTGGTTTAGCAGCTACAGTTTCTGGTGGTGTGGTGTTGACGGGAGTGGTTTTGTCTCAAGCGTTTAAGAATTTAGTGCAAGATATCGTTTCAGGATTAGCCTTAGCTCGTGACAATGATTTTGAAGTAGGCTATAAGGTAGAGATTAGTGGTAAATTTAAAGGAGTGGTAAGAAAGATAGGGCTGCGCAAAGTTCGCCTTATTGATGAGCAAGGATACTCGCTGATAATTCCCAACAGTACTGTAGAAGAGAATGAATGGCGAGTGCTAGACAGAGAAACAAAATTAAAAACAACTAAGAGAAAGACATGAATGATGTAATTAGACTAACAATTTTAGAGGTATTATATTTAGTGCTAATTGTTTCAGTCTCAACCCTAACTATTTATATTGTTGTTACCCTAGCGAAAGCTAACGATGTTTTACGAAATTTGAAGAGAGTTAGTCAGGTGGCAGCTGGAATGGCTGAGGGTGTAGATGAAGTTAAAGCAAAAGCGGTTAGCACTATTAATGCAGCTGCAGATAGCTTAATTGAAAGATGGGGTGACAAGAAAGGGAAAAAGGTTGACGTAGACGAAGAATAAGAATTACTATTGGAATATGCCAACATTGACTAATTTGCTTGGGGACAAGAATAATCGACGAGGGCGGGTCAAAACCATTGGCTTTGCTGTTTTTATGTCAGCTATCATTTTGGTAATTGGAATGCTGGGTGGCGTTTGGGGCTTTTTAATTTTGTCCAACACTGAGAACGATTCTATTCAAAACTTTCGTCGAAGCATTGGGTTAGCAGATAATCCTACTATTCCTTCAATTCAGGCCATTCATATTGACGAGTCTTCGGGTATTATTGATGCCGTTGAGAAGATCAGCCCATCTGTGGTTTCGGTAGCCACTACCATTAAATTCCAAGATTTCTTCGGTTTTGTTGGTGAAAATGAAGGTGGTGGTTCAGGAATAATTTTTAGTTCAGATGGCTATATTTTGACCAACAAGCATGTAGTAGAAGGATTCGATGAGGTGTCTGTAATTTTAAACAACGGAGAAGAATATGAGGCTACCGTGGTGTCGCTTGACCCTTTGAGTGATCTAGCGGTTTTGAAGATTGAAGCTAAAGATTTGCCCGTAGTTGAGCTTGGTAATTCAGACGAGTTAAAGATTGGCCAAAGAGTAATTGCGGTTGGTAATGCTTTTGGAGAGTTTAAAAATACTGTGACTGCTGGTGTTGTTTCGGCCAAAGATAGAACTTTATCGTCTGAATTGACTGGTAGTGATCAGCTGACTCGTTTAATTCAAACAGACGCCGCTATTAATCCTGGCAATTCAGGTGGTCCGCTAGTAGATTTAAGTGGGCGAGTAGTTGGTATTAATACCGTTATTGCCACAACTTCCGGTTCAAGTTCAGGTGTCGGTTTTTCAATCCCTGTCAATTCATTCAAGAGTGTAGTTGAGAGCGTTAAAGAGTACGGAAAAATTATTCGTCCAGTTTTGGGTATTCGCTACATTACAATTAGCAAAGCTTTGGCTGAGCGAAATAGTTTGGCAGTTCAGTACGGTGCCTTAATCTCTCATGGTGAAACTGCAGCTGCGGTAGCTGTAGCACCGGGCTCTCCAGCCGCTAAGGCCGGCCTAAAAGAAGGAGACATTATTCTATCAATTAACGGTGAAAATATTACTATAGATAATCAGTTGTCACCAATTATTGCTCAGTATCAGGTGGGAGACAGCGTGGAGTTAGAAGTTTTTAAAAACGGAAAGAGAGATAAAATTAAAGTTACTCTGGAAGAACTAAAATAGTTTGGTTACCCCAATTGTTTTGATATACTAATAAGGGCTCTGAAATAGAGCATTCCCTAAAACAGTTAGGGTTTTTTATATAAATGCCAAAAAATAAAAAGTTAAATACAAAATATATTTTTGTTACGGGGGGTGTCCTTTCTGGCCTAGGAAAAGGCATCACCGCTGCTTCTATTGGTAATATCCTCTCTCGTCGAGGATTTTCTGTTTTTATGCAGAAGTTTGACCAATACTTGAATGTTGATGCTGGCACGCTAAACCCAAATGAACATGGTGAGGTTTTCGTTACAGATGACGGTGCCGAAGCAGATTTAGATTTAGGTCACTACGAGCGTTTTATAGATGTCAATATGACAAAAGAGAGTTCTGTAATGAGTGGTCAAATTTACGAGACAGTTCTAGAGAACGAACGCCGAGGAGACTATTTGGGCAAAACTATCCAATTCATTCCGCATGTGGTGCCTGAGGTGAAAAAACATATTACCAATGCTGCTTTGAAAATTCAACCAGATGTACTAATTACTGAAATTGGAGGGACAGTTGGTGATTACGAAGGATTACACTTTGTCGAAGCCATCCGTCAGTTTCAGATGGATGTCGGCAAAGAGAATGTTTTGTATGTTCATGTTGGTTTTTTACCGTATCTTCGGGTGACCGAAGAAGTTAAAACGAAGCCGTTACAAAACTCTATAAATGACTTACGCAAGTTTGGTATTCAGCCAGACATTGTGGTGGCTCGCTGTGATTATGATGTGCCGCCATCGGCCTTAAGAAAAATTGCCTTGTTTGGTGGACTAAAAGAGCAGGCAGTGGTTCCTTTAACTACAGTTAAAAGTGTGTATGCTGTGCCTTTAATGTTAGAAGAATACGGAGTGGACAAGTTAGTCATTTCTGAGCTATCGTTGCCTAATAAACGGCTGAAGAATGGTGGTTGGAAAAAACTAGTTAATACAATATTTGATGTTGAAGAGCTTGAAGATAAATATAGTGTAACGGTGGCATTAGTAGGCAAGTATATGGAGATGAAAGACACCTATATCTCTATCACAGAAGCTATTAAGGCAGCTTCTTGGAGTGAAAAAGTAAAGGTTAATCAGATATGGATTGAAGCAGAAGATTTAGAGAAGCTAGGACCCAGAAAGATGAATCAAATTTTTCGTAATGTTGACGCGGTGGTAGTGCCAGGCGGTTTTGGCACGCGCGGAGTTGAAGGAATTATTTTAGCGGCTAATTACGCGCGGCGAAAGAAAATTCCATATTTAGGTTTATGTTACGGTTTACAATTAGGAATAATATCTTTTGCACGAAGTGTATGTAAACTTAAAGATTCACACACAACAGAAGTTAAGAAAAAGTGTGAACATAAAGTAATAGATATATTACCAGATCAAGATTTAAAAAAGTTGGGCGGCACTATGCGGCTTGGCTCTTATCCGGCGTATTTACGACAAGACAGCCAAATTGCGAAGCTTTATAGTGAGCTAAGACCAAATGAAGTAAAACAAGTTAGCAAAAAGAATAAGAAAGAGTACGGATGGCCAGATGGTGAAGATCTAATTGAAATTTCAGAACGGCATCGACATCGCTATGAAGTTAATCCTCATTATCATAATCGCTTGAGTATTAAGGGAATGAATTTTGTTGGCAAATCGCCTGACGGCACACTAGTTGAGTTTTTTGAATTAAATAAAAAAATGCACCCATATTATGTGGGTACCCAAGCTCATCCTGAGTTACGCTCGCGCCCTAATAGACCGCATCCTTTATTTGTCGGATTAGTAAGAGCGGCAATTGCCAAGGCTAATGTAAAAAGTCCTCTAAAGAGATAAGTAGATATCTGTTTTTACCAGAAAAATCTTGGTATGAAAATGTATGAACTTTAGGATTGAGTTTTTTAGCTAAGCTAGTTAGCGTTTCGGCTTGGTTGTCGCCGTGTTCAAGTAGTACCTTTGGGGCTGGCGCTTCGTGAATGAATTGAGCAATAAACTCTTCAATAATTTCTGTTCCTTTCTCTCCACCTAGCAGAGCGGTGGAAGGTTCCTGTTGCAGTTCAACGCTTTGATCAGATTTTGTCAGCCACTCTCGTTCCACATAGGGCAGGTTAGCCACAATTAGGTCAAACTTTTCCGTTTCGCCTTCAAGTAAATTCTGTTCTTTAAATTTTATGCGATTATCGACATCGTGTTTTGAGGCGTTTTTTTTGGCAATAATCAAAGCATCAGCTGAGATATCGGTGGCAGTAATTTGGCTGTCGGAAAGTTCGAGTGCTAGGGTAATAGCAATTACGCCCGAGCCCGTACCGACATCTAAAATTTTTGGCTGCTTAATATTTTTAACAATTGTTTTGGCGTGATTTATTAATCCTTCTGTTTCGGGACGAGGAATTAAGGTGTTAGAAGTAACAATAAAAGGGCGGCCAAAAAATTCTTTCTGACCTTCTAAGTAGGCGAAGGGCTCACCGTTCTTGCGGCGCTCAATTAAATTAGTGACAGATTTAATTTGCCACGGTGTCAGCAGGCGGTTAGGATTAGCCAAAATATCTAGTCGATCTTTGTTTAGGCTTAAAGCTAAAATCAGTTCAGCCTCAAATTTAGGATTAGAAACATGAGCCAGATTTGACTCAATAAACTTGAGCGTATTATTTACTGTCGGTTGATTCTCCTCCACCTTTGGCAAAATTCTTTAAAGCTTTAGTTATCTCTTCAATGTTCCCGTCTAAAATATCTTTTAAGTTATTCCAGCTCTTTTTTATTCTATGGTCTGTGACTCTGTCTTGGGGGAAGTTGTAGGTACGAATTTTTTCTGAGCGATCGCCTGTTTTTATCATCTCTTTGCGGGCGGATCCTTCTGCTTCGTGCCGTTTTTCATCTTCATTGGCTTTAATGCGGCTGGCTAAAATTTTCATCGCCTTATCTTTATTTTTGTGTTGGCTTTTTTCATCTTGCATAACTACTACTGTACCCGTAGGAATATGAGTGATGCGGACGGCTGAGTCGGTAGTGTTGACGCTCTGGCCGCCGGGGCCACTGGAGCGAAAGACATCAATTTTTAAATCGTTGTTATTTATTTCAACTTCTTTTACATCTGTCTCAGGGAAGACAGCCACAGATGCAGCAGAGGTGTGTATGCGCCCTTGTTTCTCTGTTTCGGGTACTCGTTGTACTCGGTGTACGCCCGACTCAAATTTAAAGATTCCATAGGCTCCTTTAGCTTTAACGGTAAAGATAGCATCTTTAATGCCGCCCAAGTCTGAGCGAGAGATATTGCCTGTCTCTACGAACCACTCTTTTCTTTCAGCGAATCTAGAATACATGCGTACCAAATCAGCGGCGAAAAGTTCTGCTTCGCCACCACCTGTGCCGGCCCGAACTTCAATAATGGCGTTTTTTGTGTCATTGGGGTCAGAAGGATTCAAAATTTCTTCTAAATCATCATTCAGTTTCTGAAAACTCTTTTCTGCTTTTTGCATCTCTTCCGCAGCCATATCTCTCATCTGTTCATCTTCAGAGTCGAGCAGCTCCTTTGATTCACTAATCTTCTTTTGCCAAGAGATAGCTTGCACTAACTTCTCTTTTAGCGATTGCAACTCACTATTTTTTTGTCCTAACTCTTTAAGCTTATCTGGGTTAGAAGTATTTTCAGATAACTGTAAATCAGCCGCTATTTGTGCGACCTCCGCTTCGACATTCCCGAGTTCTTTATTAAAATCAATCACAACTAAACCGTAGCAAGAATAACAGTTAGCTTCTAGTTAATTATCTTTTTGACCGAGTTTCTGAGCTTTTGGCTGCTCTTTTTTGGTATCCTTTTCTTCTTTCTTTTCGGCTGGTTTTCCCTGCCTCATTTGTTCAGTTTTAGCTTGGCGTTCTTTGAATTTATCGACGCGGCCAGCGGTGTCAATTAAGTTCTGTTTACCCGTATAAAAAGGATGACATTGGCTGCATACTTCAAGTTCAATATTTTTATCTAAGGTTGATTCAATATCAAAGCTAGCGCCGCAGGCACACTTAGCTTTAATGATTTGAGTTTTAGGATGAATTCCTTCTTTCATTACTGAAATAACTTACCATAATGCTTGCTTTTAGTCAAAGGTTTTGCTAAATTACTTTAGTAACAAGTAAATAAACACGCGCCGACAAAACCTCCTGCCCAATAAGTCTTGCGAGATTTATTGAGGGTTTGAGCGCGGAAGACCAAGGAGCATATGAGTAAAAAAACCAATATTTCAATTGAAGATTTAATGAATGCTGGATGTCATTTTGGACACACAAAAGCACGCTGGCAGCCAAAGATGAAACCTTTCATTTATTTGACTAGAGAGCGAGTGCAAATTTTAAATTTAGAAAAAACCAAGGAAAAGCTAGATAGCCTATTACAAGTGGTTGAAGATTTTGTAGCTGAGGGTAAAACCTTAGTTTTGGTTGGTACAAAAAGACAGGCCCAAGATATTGTTGAGGCCATTGGTAAAAAAACGGGAATGCCTTATGTTGTTAAGCGCTGGTTGGGTGGTACTATGACCAACTTTGAAACTATGAAAAATAGCATCAAGAAGATGAACGAAACAGAAAAGTTTCTAGATTCAGACGATGCGCAAAAAATTACTAAGCGCGAGCGCTTAACCATGCATCGCGAATTAGTGCGCATGAACGATAAATTTGGAGGATTAAAAGATATCAGAGAAATACCCCAAGGTCTATTTTTAATTGATCCTTCTTACGAAAAGAATGCTTTGAAAGAAGCTCGTCAAATGGGAATAAAAGTTTTCGCTTTGCTAGATACAAACTCTAATCCTAATTCAGTTGATGAATTTGTACCAGCCAATGACGACGCAGCTAAAAGTATAATGATTATAATGAACGAAATTCAAGGAGCTATTGAACGAGGGAAGAAAAGAGCTGCAGTTCGTAGCAATGTAGTCAAGCCAGAAAAAAAAGAAACTAAGTCAAAAAAATGAATAAAGACTTGTTAATCGAAATTAGAAAAGAGACGGGTCACTCAGTGATGGAAATTAAGAAAGCCTTGGAAGAGACCAAGGGTGACAAGGCCAAAGCATTAGAAATTTTAAAGAAGCGCGGGGCTGAGGTGATGGCCAAGAAAGAAGATCGAGAAGTTAAAGGCGGCTACATTGACGCTTACTCTCACAATGGCCAAGTGGCTGTATTAGTTGAGGTGCAATGCGAAACTGACTTTGTAGCTAAAAATCCTGATTTTCAAGCTTTCGTGCACGATATCGCTTTGCAGGTTTCTTCAATGAATCCTAAAAATATTAAAGAGTTATTGGCTCAACCATTTGTTAAAGATGACAAACAGACAATTGAACAGTTACTTGGTGAGATGACGGCCAAAATTGGAGAGAAGCTAGTTATTTCAAGATTTGAACGAATGCAAATTGGGGAGAAGTAGCCAGCTAATAACACCTATTCCAGGTTAGTTATTACATATGACATACTGTTAAAGTTGTGTTAATGCAACATTTGATACATTATTAAAGTAATGAAGAATACAAAAAGAAAAGGCATATTAAGGTTTTTTACATATTACGATTCAAAAGATAGAGAATATGTAGGTTTTTGTATTGAACTTGGAATAATAAAAACTGGCAAAGATCTAAACGAGGTTAAGAAAGATCTTATTAATGCATCTATTGGTTATGTAGGGGTAGTAAAAAAAGAAAAAATGCCAGATAAGTTACTGAATCAAAAACCACCAAGTCAGTATATGGATCTATTCAATAAATATCAGTTAGTTATGAACTCTGATAGAAGGATTCGTCAAGGGACTAATCTAAGGGATTCTATTAGTGCAGATAGAGTTGATACTTTTGTGAGAGATCTTGGTTCGTTATGCCCCGCAATCTAAGAAACTGGAACTATAATGATATTGTTGCTTTTTTAAAGCAACATTTTTTCGTGGAGATATATTCAAATGCAGGTTCCCATCAATATTTTAAAGGCTATGTAGATCAAGTAAAAAAATTAGTTGAAGTGCAAAAACATGGAAGTAAATCCATTAGTATCAAAAGTCTTCAGCATGACATCATTCCCAAATCTGGAATACCCGAAAGTATTTGGAAGAAATGGGCAAATGCAGGGAATAAAAAAACAAGAAAAAAGATTCAATATTTAGGTGCTATGTCTGAATAATTGATGTGGTTTTTTGTTGCCAATCTGGTTATACTATAAAAAAGTAAAAACGAATTTGTGCAAGATATTATAAAAAAAACAGAAGAGAATTTTAAAGAAACCCTACATTTTTTCGCCGATCGCCTAAAAACGGTGCGAACAGGAAGAGCTAATCCTCAGCTAGTTGAGAATATTAGTGTCAATTATTACGGTCAACCAACGCCCCTTATGCACATGGCATCAATCTCTGTTCCCGAGCCAACCGTTATTGCTATTAAACCTTTTGACGCTAACGCTATGGACGACATTGTACTAGCCCTAACCAATGCTAAAGATTTAGGATTAACTCCAAACAATGATGGGCAAGTGGTGCGACTTAAATTGCCAGACCTGACAGCTGAGCGCCGAGAACAGTTAAACAAACAACTGAATCAAATGGCTGAAGAGGCGCGCATTGCCATGAGAAATATTCGTGAAGATACTTGGAAATCCATTCAGCACAAACAAAAAAATGGTGACCTCACTGAAGATGATAGAGAAATGGGGCGCAAGAAGTTAGATGAGTTAATTGAGGTGTATAATCAAAAGGTAGCTGACCTCTTAGCTACCAAAGAAAAAGAAATTTCAGATATATGAGTTTATTTTGGCCGGCAGTAATATTTATTCTGGTTTTCGCCGTACTGTTTAAGTTGTTTAAAGGATTAGCAGTTTCACTTCTTTTGTTTTTGGTTATAGAGATAATTTTGATAATAATTAAGCCAGAAATTTTAACATTATTAGCAGATATTGCGGTTAAAGCGCGAGGTTTACTGGGTTCATAATGTTGTTAAACATTTTAGTTTTTGTAGTGGTTTTAGGGGTCTTAATTCTGGTTCATGAATTAGGCCATTTTTTTGCGGCCAAAGCAGTGGGCATAAAAGTTGAAGAGTTCGGCGTTGGCTATTCTCCTAGACTTTGGTCGTTCAAAAAAAGCGATACGGTATACTCCCTAAACTGGATTCCCTTCGGTGGCTTTGTCAAATTGAAGGGAATGTTCGCGGAAGGCACTAGTAAAGCCAAAGACTCGTTCTCCGAAGCATCTGTTTGGGCGCGCATATTCGTGATAGTAGCGGGAGTATTAATGAATTTCGTGCTGGCTTGGGTATTGTTGTTTGGTGGTTATTTAATAGGATTTTCTCCAGCTACTCAAGATTTAGCTGCTTACCCAGGGGCAAAAGTGGTTAAAGAAGAGATTGTCATTGCTGGGCTACTAAAAGATTCAGCGGCTGCAGTTGCGGGCATAGAAGCTGGAGATATTGTACAAAGTGTCAATAATATACCAATTACTAAAATTGAAGATTTACAGCAAGCCACTAAGACGCAGGCAGGAGAAACTATTGAGCTTTCAGTAATTCGTTTAGGAGAGGAAAAAAAATATTCGATAGAGTTGGGGACGAATACTAATGCTCCGCTGGGTGTTGAGCTTTTTCCAACCAGTGTTATTAAACTGCCAATACTGCAAGCAGCCAAGGCGGCCACACTCGAAACATATGGCATTACCAAAGCCATATTTATAATTTTTGTAGATATTATTAAAGATGTTTTTTCAGAGGGTCAGGTACCAGAAGGCGTGTCGGGGCCAGTAGGAATTTATCAGGCGACAGCAGCAGCTACTCGAGTTGGCTTTTCGGCCATTATGTCTTTGGTCATAATCCTAACTCTAAACTTGGCCATTATTAATATTTTGCCGTTCCCGGCGCTCGACGGCGGATATCTTTTTTTCTTAACTTTGGAGGCAATATTTAGACGCAAGATTGTTAAAAATAAAATTGAAGCTTATCTGACGACTTTCGGTTTTGTTTTTCTAATTCTGATTTTATTGATAATGACTTTTAGAGATTTTGCTAGATTTGGCTAACAGGCGGCGAATTGTTAGTATGATAATAGATTGAAAAAAAGAAACTATGAGCAAAAATAAAAAGAACATAACACCACAGACAGAGAGTTTTTCGAAGTGGTATCAAGATGTAGTACGAGAAGCAGATTTGGCCGAAAGTTCAGAAGTTAGAGGCAGTGGCATCGTCAAACCTTATGGTTTCAAAATCTGGAAATTAATAAAAAAACAATTGGAGAGTCAAATTGAAGCCACGGGCGCAGAAGATGTTTATTTCCCACTGTTAATTCCTATTGCTAATTTAGAGATTGAAAAGAAGCATATAGAAGGATTTTCCCAGAATTGGCCGTT
>Ga0265594_1001756_pt1 | contig 16366 bp, 20 predicted proteins | sample saktaG_11_FD_190147 | JGI IMG/M metagenome (GOLD analysis project Ga0265594, IMG submission 190147) | Saline water microbial communities from Sakinaw Lake, British Columbia, Canada - sak_2011_5_24_80m | ecosystem: Environmental > Aquatic > Non-marine Saline and Alkaline > Saline ... | reverse complement strand
CCTACAGACGGTGCTGGAGAAGGCCGTGAAGCTCCAGGCTTCAGAGATCGACACCGTCGTCACCACCGACATCCACCGCCTCATCAGGCTGCCTAAAACCCTCCACGGCAAGACGGGCTGGCAGGTCCAGACCATACCTTACGGCTCCCTGCCCGACTACGACCCTCTCACGAGGGCGACTGTGATAACGGGCGACCCCGTATTGCTTGAGTTCAGGTGGGCCCCCAAAATAAAGATAAACGACGTGGAGTACGGACCATACGAGGAAGAGGAGGCGGAGCTCCCCGTGGGCGCCGCCCTCTTCTTCCTATGCAAGAAAGGAGCCAGGCTGAAACGATGAGCGACAGGTACGAGAGACTCCACAGGGCGTGGGAGAAGGAGAACGAGAAGCCCGGGCTCCAGAACATACCCGACAAGTTCCTCCACGAGATGCGCCGCTACTCCGAGGAGCTGAACAAGACCCCCACCGACCCCGGGGCCCTCACCAGCTCCATAACCAAGAAAGAGAGACAGTTCGTGGGCCAGATGCTGAGGGAGCTCACCGAGACCCGGCTCCGGAAGATAGTCACCAAGGAGCTTAGGGGCGAGCCCATCGACGCCCAGGCCATGACGCCCGAGGAGCAGAGGTTCCACTCAAATCTCAGGCAACTACTGTTAGGCTACAGGCAGGGGGCCGACATCCCCGAGCCCGAGGCGCCGCCCACCGTCCAAGCGCCCAGGCCGGCCTCGGCGCCGAGGCACAGCGTAACCGCCTCACACGAGGCGCCTGAGGGTGACCTGGTGGTGGTCAGGTTCCTGAAGCCCCTGCCCGCGATCATGGGCGTTGATATGAAGGCGTACGGTCCCTTCGACCCTGAGGACGTCGCCAGCATCCCTCGCCAGAATGCGGTAAACCTAATAAGGAGAGGTATAGCTAAGCTGGTGGATATAGAGCCATGAAAGTACCGAGTACCATCCGGACCTACTGTCCGAAGTGCAAGACACACACGGAATTCAGCGTCTCCATCTATAAGCCCGGGAAAAGAAAGGGCGCAAAGAAAGGCGAGCGCAGGCAGGCCACCCGCAAGAAGGGATACGGTGGGCAGAAGTTCCCGGAGCAGCACAACCAAGCCAAGGTCACGAAGAAGCAGTCCCTCATGCTCAAGTGCAAGGAGTGCAGCTACACGTTACAGCGTAAAGGGATGCGGCTCAAGAAGCTGGAGGTAGTATAGCTTGGCCGAATGGGAGCACCTCATACCTCGCCCCACGTCACGGTTCCTACGCGTAAGGTGCATAAGCTGCGAAAGCGAGCAGATATTATTCAGCCACAGCAGCACCCAGGTCAAGTGCCAGACCTGCGGAGAAGTGCTCGCGGAGCCCACGGGCGGGAAAGCCAAGATCAACGCCGCCATAATATCTGTTTTAGGGTGATTTAGATGAGTCTAGGGCGACCCGAGTGGCCAGAGGTCGGCGAACTCGTAGTTGCGACGGTTCGGCGCGTGGAGAGCTACGGCGCCTACGTCGGCCTCGACGAGTACCCCGACAAGGAGGGTCTCCTACACATCTCTGAGATAAGCAGCAGATGGGTGAGGAAAATCCGGAACCACGTGCGGCAAAACCAGAAGGTCGTCCTACAGGTACTCAGGACGGACCCGGGGAAGGGGCAGGTTGACCTCAGCCTGAGAAGGGTGAGCCGGGACGATAAACGTAAGAAGATAGAGTCCTGGAAGAAGGAGCGGAAGGCGGTGACCCTGCTCACGCAGGCAGCCCAGCAGCTCAACACGGACACCGAGGCCCTCTTCGATAGAGAGGGGGCGAAGCTGGTGGACCACTACGGCAGCCTATACGAGGGACTCGAGGCCGCCGCTAAGAACGGCACGGACGCCCTCAAGGAGGCCGGCGTAGAGCCCAAGGCAGCCGAGGTGCTCAGCGAGATCGCCAAGGAAAAGATAGTCATAAGGGGCGTCACGATTCAGGGAGTCCTCGAGGCGTCGACCATGTCCAGCTACGGCATACAGGAGATCAAGGACACGTTCCAGAAGGCCGAGGAGGTCGCCCAGAATAACGACGCCACCATCAACATATCCACCCTAGGCGCCCCCAAGTACAGGATCCTGCTCACGGCGGAGGACTACAAGAAGGCCGAGTACGCGCTCGACAAGGTGGTCAAGTTCGCTGAAGAGGCTTGGGAGGCCATAGAAGGCAGCATCTCGTTCACGAGGGAGTAGCGCCGATGGTGTGGCTTCTGAGGCGATGCACCGGCTGCAGCCAATACACGCTCAAGGACACGTGCCCACGGTGCGGAGGCACGACGGAGTCGCCCCACCCAGCAAAGTTCTCCCTCGACGACAAGTACCGCAGGTACCGCATCCTCATGAAGAGGATGGCTGAGAGAAAACAGCAGTCGCGGTGACACAGACTCGTTTGAAGAATATTTTTCACTTGGAAAGGCTTTTTATCGTCCAGTTCCCGTAGTTTTTGTGATCACCATGACAAAGACTTATGTTCGAATTTTTGGCCCGCCGCTTCTTAAAGCCATCAAGGCTCTTGAGGGCGTCGCCGTAGACATGTCGAAGGCCATAGAGGTAAAGTTCAGCCACAAGTGTGTGCCTTACCCTACGAGGCTGCAGAGCGACAAGAGAGACTGGAACAACTACCTGAAGAACCTGAAGAACACGTACACTGACTGCTACGAGCCCCAGAAGATAATCAGCGACGCCAGCATTACCCTGGGCGAGTACGACTTCGTGTTCGAGTGGACTGAGAAGCCTTCGATGAAGAAGATCCTAGGCCTCATCGAGAAGATTGACGGGGCTCTGGGTGACCTGGGTGTTCACTACTCGCTTACTACCGAATAGAAACCATTTTTTAATCGAAGGCTGATTCAAATCAGTTTTTTTAAAAAATAAGAAAGGGGTGGATTTACTCGTTGACTGCCTCAATCTCCTCAGCCGGTGCCTCACTCGCTGCGAGAGCTCTTCTTTCCCGGATCTCCTCGTAGACGATGAAGGCAGGCATTATCACCCAGATGGCGATCATGACCCAGAACAGGATCTGGTCCCAGTCCATTAGTCTCCTGCCTCCTCTTTCTTACCGCCTAGCATCCTGAAGATTCCCGAAATGCCGCTAGAGACCCCACGAGCCTTCGGCGCGCCTCTCCAGTCAACTACGACCTCCTCGTCCACTAGCCTCCGGTAGTTTACTCCCGGGATGTATAGCAGCTTCTCTGGGATCAGTCCGTTTGGACGGAACATGATCACCGCTATCAACAAAAATCCAAGAAGGATCTGCTCGAAGTATGCCACTGGGAAGAAGAAGATCTCTTGCAGGAACCACTTGTTCACGAGGATCACCCGGCGCATGGCCACGACCAGAGCACACCCCAGGAAGGTTCCGGCGTTGTTACCAGGTCCTCCAAGTATGAGCATCAGCCAGGGCCAGTAGGTCCATAGGGCACGCTGATAATTTGCTTCCACGACGTAGCTGAAGTAGAACCCCAATAATGCACCGCTTATGGCAGTGATGCCGGATGCGAACATGAGTATGTTCCGTCTGATCCCGACTACGTTTTTACCTACGCTGCCCACCGTGACTTCGTTTTCGCGTATAGCTCTCATCAATCTGCCGTAGGGACTGTTCAGCATGGTTCTGAAGATGAAGAAGCTGATCAGGCCTATCAACAGTGTTATGATTGCCATCACTATGGTTCGGTCTCCTGGGTACCACTTGAAAATATCCGGGATGAATATTCCAAGTGTTCCACCGCTTATCCAAGTTATATTCCTTCCAAAGATCTGTGAGGCGTCTGCCATGGTAATCAGGACGATCATCAGGTAGGTTGCTCTAAGCCGGATGGCCGGCAGAGCGATGATCCATCCGATGACGGCACCTAGTATCAGGGATATTGCTAGTGTGAAGAGAAGCATTGAGATGCCGAAAAGAGGTTTACCGGAAAGCCAGCTGTTTACTATGTTAACGTTGGGTGGACTGTTGTATACCCAATCGTAGTCGGATTTCCAAGGTAGAATATCAACTCCAGCATTCCCCACTAGGGTAAATATTAACCTGGTCGTTATGGCGCTTACTGTGAAGCCGCCAATGATAACCTGTACGGCACATCCCATGTTGGGTATGCCTGCGTTTCCATACTGGAAGTTGAGGGCCATGGCTACTATGACGAATAGGCCAAAGTACATGGCTATGTCTACGATTAGCCTGGAAGTGCCTTCGACCGCTACGCTGCTTGTAAGTAGTCCTAGTGCTATTTCTTGTATCATGTTACTGGTTCCTCCTTAAGCAATCCAAGTGATTTCAATATTGATTGTCCTGTGTCGCTGGCAGTCATCCTTTCCCATGCTCCTTGTAGACCACGAGGTTCTATCAATAGAATGATTACAAGGAATATCATGGGGATCAATGGCCGGTATTCACCTACCCAAGCCCCTAATATGACTGAGCCCCAGTATGTCAACATAATCTCGGATACACCGACCACTACACCACCTATAACGGCTCCATACACGTTTTCGAAGCCTCCCAACAGACTCCCGGCCATGATGGGAGTAATCATCGCGGCGCCGGTCGTTGGGGTGCTCATGAACCAAATGGGGATCATTGAACCCGCTAAACTAGCCATTCCTCCTGTGAGGAACCAACTGAATACTTGGACCTGGTTTATATTGATTCCAAGTACTGAAGCAAGCTCCGGGTCCTCTGCAGTCGCCCTCATCGCTATGCCGATCTTTGTCCTTGTTAGCATATAGTGCAGGAGTATTACACAGGAGACTGTAAGTCCCACAGAAACTATGAAGATCCCTGGGAAGTCACCAATTTTAAAGTCAAAGTCCTTCAACATGAACAACTGTGCGTAAGTACTGTACTTGGCTCTCAGCCAGAATGCGTAGATGTTGGTTGCACCCGCTAGGAAGATCTGGATCGCCAGCGTTGAAATGGTTAGTACGATTGCTCCGCCACCCAATCTTTGGAGTACCCCGATGACCAGAAAGTAGATGATTATACTCATCAAGCCTCCAATCAAGAAGGACAGAGGGAACCCCAAGTAAGGTGAATATCCAAGGATTTTAGAGAACGTATAGCTTACATAGATGCCTATTCCTGCGTATGTTCCGTGTGCAAAGTTGGGTACTTTCGCCGTCAGGTATGTCAACGTGAAGCCCATACTGAGCAGTGTGAGCTCACTTGCATAAGTCAGAGCTGCTATCCAAATCGCTGGGATTAACATGTTTAAACCCACCAAGGTTCTAACTATATGAATTAATAATACTTTTCATGAACCTATAGAGGATTTTAAAAAACCCATAAAATTTAGTCCTAAACCGACGTTTGTTTATAAGGGGTTAAATACTCCGAACCATTGAAGCGAGGTTAATAGAAATTCTCTGAAATAAAGAGTTTTTGCTTAGATTAATCCCTCTACAGCGATAAAAAGCAAGTTTATATGATATCCAATGTTTTCCTGAATAAGTACATGTAAAAAACTTATATAATGTTAAGAGCGAATTTACTATCTGCGACTAACAATAAGGTGAAATTTGACTTGGAAATGAAAGGTAACACCCTAGCTATAGTACTACTTGTAGTAGGACTGGTCGTCGGAGGGGGCGTAGGATACTTCGCCGCCCCGACGCAGACAGAGACCGTTGTTGAAACCCAGACTGTCGAAGCCATTCCGCTCGACGGCAAGACCATTCAGATCGGTTACATCGCCTCCGAGACGTCCGGCCTAGAGACAGCCCAACCACACATACAAGAGATGATGACACCGGATTACAACGAATATGCTTCTAAACTTGGATACGACGTAGAGTTCAAGTACTTGATTGACGACGCAACCAGCCAAGCTGCAATCCACCTGGAGAAGGTCCAGGGCTTCAAGAGCATAGATGTCAACATATTCATCGGCGGTGGCTGGTCAAGCCATGCGGCTGGAGCTCTAAGCTACTGTAACGACAACGATATGTTGATGTGGAGCGCATCATCCACCAGCCCAACGCTAATGGTCCCAGACGACAATCTCCTCAGGATGTGCCCAACCGACCTGGTTCAGGCTCCCGCTATCGCAAGGATGCTTGAGAGCCACGGCATCAAAGCCCTGGTAGTTATCCAGCGTGGTGACGCATGGGCAGACGGCATCTATAACATATTGGAGCCAATGTGGGTAGATGGCGGTGGAGTGATGCTTGAGAGGATCAGGTATGCTGCCGAAGTCCAAGAGTTCTCAAGCTATCTACAACTGGCTGAGAATATTATTTCTGAGGCTGTTGATGAGTATGGTGCGGAACATGTTGGTATTGACATAATCTCCTTCTCGGAGGCCACCATGATGCTCCAGCAAGCAGAGGACTTCCCAACAGTCTACAGCACTGTATGGTTCGGTAGCGACGGCACAGCTTTGACACCACAGATAGAGGACGACGCCCCTGAACAGGCAGCCCATCTTGATCTCTACAGCACACTGGCTGCACCAGCGGAATCAGAAAAATACAAGGCACTAGCCGAGAGATACTATGCTCTCGTATCAATGCCTTATGGCTACTATACTGCTTGTACGTATGACATCGGCTGGGTGCTTGCAGAGACAATACTCGAGAGCCAAAGCATAGATGCAAAGGTTAACATCCCACTTCAGGAGACCACTTGCTTCAACAGCTTCGGCGCAAGCGGCTGGAACAAGATAAACGATGATGGCGACAGATACGCAGCCAACTACCAGATCTGGGCCTACCAAATTGACGACGCCGGCGACGGTAGCGAATACGTTGGCGGACTGTACGACATGGTCACGGATAGCGTTACATGGTACACAGACTTAATTGGCTACGTACCACCAACAAGGTAAATATACAAAATCTAAATTCTCCTTTTTTTTAAAAATAATGATAAACTGCCTATTTTTCAAGATATGAATTTAGTATTCTGGCAAAATATTTAAACAGAAACCCCACGCTATAGGATCGTTGATGCCGATATGTCGGAAGTACTGAAAATAGACAATGTATACAAGTATTTCGGTAAGTTCGCTGCTAACGATGGCGTCAGTTTCAGCCTAAAAGAGGGAGGAATCTATCTTCTGGTTGGCCCCAACGGTTGCGGAAAGTCGACACTGGTGAACTGCATCTCAGGCATATTCGTGCCCGAGGAAGGACATATCTACTATCGCGAGGCAGACATCACGAGCGAGGACATGTACAAGATCGCCAGGAGAGGGCTCGTACGCACATTCCAGATCGCGTCACCGTTCCTACGCCTTACGACGCTAGAGAACATGCTTGTGGCGTTACCAGAGAACGCCGGAGAGAACATAGCTCTCTCAATGTTCAAGCCAACGTGGGTCGACAGCGAGATCAGTGCTGTACGTAGGGCGTCCGAGCTGCTAAAGGTCCTTGGGCTAAGACACGTATGGAACAAACCCGCGAACACCCTTAGCGGAGGAGAGCTCAAGCTACTGGAGATCGGGCGGGCGCTGATGTCAGGAGCCGAGACCATACTGCTTGACGAGCCAGTTGGTAGCATCGACCCGGTGCTCTGCCACCAGATCTTCAGCCACGTCCTGAGGCTCCGCGACGAGCTGGGGATCACGTTCCTGGTCATCGAGCACAGGCTCGAGGTGGCCGCCCAGTACGCGGACCACGTCTTCGCCATGGACCGCGGTAGGCTAGTCACCGAAGGCACCGCCGAGGAGGTCTTCGAGGACGAGCGGGTGATCAAAGCATACTTGGGTGAGTGAGATGGGAAGCAAGTATATTCTTGAGACCAAGGGCCTGAACGTGGGCTACGGGCCTATCCACGTCATCTACGACCTAGACTTCAGGGTCCCAGACGGAGAGGTAACCATCGTCGTCGGCCCCAACGGCGTCGGCAAGACCACCCTCCTGAAAGCCCTCATGGGCCTCGCCACCGTCTACAGCGGCGACATCACCTTCGGGGGTCAGAGGATCAACGAGATGCCGGCTTACGAGAGGACGAAGCTCGGCATGGGTTACATGCCCCAGGTGGGCAACATCTTCAGCAATCTGACTGTCCAAGACAACCTAAAGATGGCGGCGTACACCGTAAAGGATCCCGACATGATCAAGGACAAGATGGAGTTCGTCTTCAACCTCTTCCCGGTGCTCAAGGACTTCATGCCGAGGGCAGCCGGAACCCTGAGCGGAGGCGAACGCCAGATGCTCGCCGAGGGGATGGTGCTCATGAGGGACCCCAAGATCATGATGGTGGACGAGCCCACCGCCGGGCTGATGCCTAAGCTGGTCTCGGACGTCATGAAGCAGCTCAAGGACATGGCCGACGAGACCGGTCTCCCCATCGTGCTGGTGGAGCAGCGTGCGAGGCGCGCCCTAGCCTTTGGCGACTACGCGTACATGATGCGCGGCGGTTCGTTCACATTCGAGGGTAGCGCACAGGAGCTCCTGAACCACCCGCAGCTTGAGGCCATGTACCTGGGCGCTGTCGAGGTACGCGAGCTCAAGACCATCAGGGAGTAGCCCAAACCCTTTTCTCATCTTTACATCACGCCGCAAGATTTTAGCCCCTGATCTATATCAACGGGGGACAACCGTTTAATCAGCGCGCTTGGACTCTCTGTGATCCGTAGTGAGCTCTGATGCGTCTCAAGGCTCCCATGCCATTTTCGAGCCGGGTGAGCTAGACGTCGCTTCCCTACTCCACGGCTTGTTTCTGAGCTACGTACAGGTGACGGCCGGCATCGTCCCAGTCTCCCGTTTCAGGTCCCTCGTGGGTCTGATGCGTGACGCCCTCTACAAGGTGACGGGAGTGCCCACCATGGGGCTCATAACGATCCACAGCGTGGAGAAGACCCTCGACAAGTACAGCGCCCTCCTTGAGTCTTCGGGCGTCGCCGAGAAGGCGACGGCGGTGATGGAGGACCACCGTTCATTCAGGTTCAACATCCGCGGCTGCATGTTTGGTGGGGCCTGCCGGAGACTGGTCTCTGGCACGTATGTCTGCCCCTTCGCCATGTTCGCCGGGTTCCTCGCCCAGGAGAGCAGCGGAGGCAAGGCGAGTATAGAGCCGAGCGAGAAGACCATGCTGGGGTCGAGGACCCTCGTCGTGGTGGGCGGCCCGGGGCTCCAGATGCAGAAGACCAACGTATACGTCTGACCGGGGCGCCCGCCATGCATAGCTTAGCTTAAACGCAGCAACGCCCATCATATGATGCATCATGGGTGAGGCTTTCATGGATGTCTCCGCGATTCGTAGGGACTTCCCCGTCCTGAGGGACTGGGTATATCTTGATAACGCGTTCGTAGGGCTCATGCCGGCGCAGGTGAGGGACGGCTACGGCGAGTACGTGGACCAGTGGTACACGTTCGACACCACGGGGGACAGGACGATCCTCCAGGAGTGGCTGGCCAAGGCGAGGCGGGTGAGGGAGATGGCCGCGGCCTTCATCCACGTCTCCGCCGAGGAGATCGCGTTCGACATGTGCACAGGCTCGGGGCTCAACATCGTTGTGAACGGCACTGAGTGGCGGAGAGGCGACAACGTCGTCTTCCCCGAGTGGGAGCACAACCCGCTGCACACCCACACCACGGCTAGGCACGGCGTCGAGCCCCGCGTATGGCACCCCAGAAAAGGCGTCTTCGACACCGGCGACCTGGAGAGGCTCTTGGACGACGGGACTAGGCTCGTCCAAGTCAGCCAGGTGAGCTACGTCAACGGCCAAAGGCTCGACTTGGGGGCGGTGGCCGAGGTAGCCCACAGCCACGGCGCCAAGGTGCTGGTGGACGCGACTCAGGCAGTGGGCGCCCTGGACGTAGACTATCGGAGGGACGGCGTGGACTACGTGAGCTTCGCCCCCTACAAGTACCTCATGGGCCCGGCGGGGCTCAGCTTCCTCTACGTGAAGCGAGAGAACCTCACGGAGCTGACGCCGGACAGGACCGGATGGAAGAACCAGATATGGGGCGGCGACAACCCCGAAGACCCTGTCGACCTGGAAACCGCCGAGAAGTTCGAGTACGGGACACTCCACTTCCAGGGAATGTACGCCATGGAGAGGTCCCTGGAATACCTGAACAGGGTAGGCATCGGCGACGTTGAGAAACGGAACCTCATGCTCTCACGCTACATCTACGACCAGCTATCCAGTCTCGGGAAGAAGCTCTGGATGCCCGACCCCCCGGCGTCGACGATAGTGAGCTACTTCCAGGGGGGCGCCGTGGCGCTGGCGGCGAGGCTTAAAGCCATGAAGATCAAGGTGACGGGTAGGTCGGCCCACGGCGACCACATACGGGTATCGAACCACTTCTACAACACCAAAGAGGACGTGGACAGGCTCATGGAAAACGTCTAGAGCCCGCCGCGCTTCACGTAGTTGAGTCCTATTCCCCCGATTATCACCAAGGCCCCCAGGCCGGCGGCGTATGGTATCAGCGGCTCAGCCATCTGCTTGTAGACTATGCCGGAGAGGGCCCAGACGATGACCAGACTGTAGGCGACGTCACTCCTCGTCCACATGTTGACCAGCGTCAGGGCTACGGCGACGGCTATCACAAGCACTGTCCAGTATGCGGCGGTCGTGCCGTAGCTCTTCCACCCAGACGAGACTAGGAACGCCACTATGTTGGCTATGGGGGCCACCGTGATCCAGCCCAGGTAGACGCTGAAAGGCAGGTGATAGTATAACCGTTGATCCCTAGACACCTCAGCCCTGCCTATGTCCAGCCGTAGGTAGATCATTATCAGCGAGGCCAGGAGCCCGAACATGGCCACTAGGCTCAGCGCGACCTGCCTCCAGTGCCAAAGAAATATCCAGACGAAGTTGAAGACGTTGCTTATCATGAAGAGCCACCCGATCTTCCTCAGGGTCTCGGCGTCCTCTCCGCCGCGCCTCAGCTGGCGCACCGTGAACCCCAGGAGAAGGAGGTAGATGACGCCCCATATGCTGAAGACGTAGCCCGCGGGGACGAAGTAGTTGGGGTAGCTGTCAGATAGCTCGCCGGTTGTCACGTTGTTTAGCGGCAATATATTGGCCAAGGCGTTCACGACGACCACAGCCGCGAAGCTCAACGCGTTCCCCAACTGAAGGACCCTGACATCCGTTGCTTGTTCCATGTTTATTCGTCGGGAAGGACCCCTGATAAGGCGTTTGGGCATTAAACATGAAATATCTATGCAAACTTGCACGATTATTTAACAAAAACATTAAAACGGCCCTCAGTTCATGATAGTCAATGACTCCCGAGACACTGCCCGACGGGATAGCCATCCTGGACTTCGGCGGCCAGTACTGCCACCTCATCGCCCGCAGGGTCCGCGAGATGAACGTCTACAGCGGAATACTGCCCAGTGACGCGGCCAGGGCCGAGGTGGAAGCCCTGGGCTCGGTGATGAACGTGAAGGGCGTCATCTTCTCCGGGAGCCCCAGCAGCGTCAAGGCGGAGGACGCCCTCACCCTCGACCCCGACATACTCGAGATGGGGGTCCCGGTCCTCGGGCTCTGCTACGGGCTGCAGCTCCTCGCCGCGATGCATGGCGGGGAGCTGGCGAAGGCCAGGGAGTACGGCGTGACCAAGGCCTACATAGATGAACCCGTCGGGGTGCTGGAGGGGCTGGACGCATGCGAGCAGGTGTGGATGAGCCACGGAGACACGGTTTTCAAGGCGCCAGATGGCTTCAGGGTCATGGCCCACACCGACAGGGCGCCGGTCGCCGCCATGAGGCACGACGAGAAGCCGATCTGGGGCCTCCAATGGCACCCCGAGGTGGTCCACACAGAGCGCGGCGGTGAGATGCTCAGGAACTTCGTTTTCAAGGTCTGCGGCTGCGAGCCCAACTGGAGGCCTCTGGACAGGGTGGAGGAGGCGATCCAGATGATAAAGGACGCCGTGGGGGACGGGAAGGCCATCATCGCCTTGAGCGGAGGCGTGGACTCCAGCGTAGCCGCCGCGCTGGCGGGGAAAGCCCTGGGCGGGAACCTGATGGCCGTCCACGTCGACCAGGGCCTCATGAGGGCGAACGAGTCCGCCGAGGTGGAGGCCGCCTTCAAGGACAGGGGCCTCAACCTGGTGGTGGTGGATGCGAGGGAGAGGTTTCTCAGGAGGCTTGAGGGCGTGGTCGACCCAGAGGAGAAGCGGAAGATCATAGGGGAGGAGTTCATCAGGGTCTTCGAGGATGAGGCCCGGAGGTTCGGGGCCGAGTACCTCATACAGGGGACGATCTACCCCGACAGGATCGAGTCCGGGCTGACCCGGAACAGCGACACCATAAAGACCCACCATAACGTGGGTGGATTACCTCTCCAGATGATGTTCAAGGAGGTAATCGACCCCCTGGGGGATCTGTACAAGGACGAGGTCAGGGGGCTGGGGGAGCGACTGGGGCTCTCGGAGGAGCTTGTGTGGAGGCAGCCTTTCCCCGGGCCGGGCCTAGCCGTCAGGATAATCGGCCTCATCACGGAGGCTAAGTTGGATGCGCTCAGGAAGGCGGACGCCATCGTCTGCGAGGAGGTGGAGGCCCACCCCTTCAGGGAAAGGCTCTGGCAGTACTTCGCCGTGCTGACCAACACCAAGACCACGGGGGTTAAGGGCGACGAGCGGGCGTACGGGTGGACCATAGCCGTCAGATTGGTCGAGAGCGTCGACGCGATGACCGCCAGCTTCAGCAAGGCGCCGTGGGAGGTCCTGGAGCGCATCAGCAACAGGATAGGCAACGAGGTACCCGGCGTCACCAGGGTCGTCTACGACATAACCCATAAACCCCCGTCCACCATAGAGTGGGAGTGATGAAAGGCTTCACCTACCCGGAGGGGGGCCCGCTGGCGGACCTCCTCGTCGACGCCACCGGCTCCACCCTCGGAGAGGCTTTCGCCAACCTGGCCTTCGGCATGTTCAACGCCATGACGCCCATCGAGGGAATCGCCGAGAAAGAGGAGTTCACCTTGGAGGCCGAGGGGATGGACATGGAGAGCCTGCTCTTCAACCTCATGGACGAGTTCCTCTACTTGAACGACGTCGAGTTCCTGGTTCCAAGAAGGATCGATATACAGGTCGACGCGGACAGCTTCACTGCCAAGGCTCGGTGCATAGGTGAGAGGTTCAGCCGTGAGACTCACGAGGTGGGTATCGCCGTCAAGGCCGTCACATACCACATGATGGAGATAGCGGAGGAGGAGGAGAAGGGCTGGCGGGTCAGGATGGTGTTCGACACCTAGACGCCGAGAAGCTCGAATAGCTCATCGGCGGCTACTCTGTATCTCTCGTCTTTTTATAGCTATAAACTTGGTTGTGGGGTCGAGTGAAAGAGAATTAAAGTAAAACAGTGGACTCTGTGGGGCGCGGCGTCTTAACGACGAGGACCCTGAGGTCCAAGTCGGACTCGTTGTACCAGCAGTGCACTATCCTGGCGGGGCTGTGAACCGCTGAGTCTCTTCCCACCGCCGTCTTCTCGTTGCCTATATCCACGACGCCCTCTCCCTCAAATACGTAGAACATGACGTCCACGGGGGTGATGTGCCGTCTGAGCCTTTCGCCCGGCCTCAGCAGTATGTGGACCCCTAGGGCGTTTTCGTGGTCGTATATCTTCTTGGTCTCCACGCCATGTGGGTTCTTCCCAGGCGCCGTGTCGGCTACTCTCGCTATCTCCATCGTTTTCACCATAAAAAGTGGGTTATCCGAGGATGGCCTTCAGGTCCTCGTCGGGTGTGGATATGGGCATGACGTTGAACTTCTCCACCAGCACGTTCAGTATGTTCGGGGTTATGAACGCGGGGAGGCTCGGTCCGAGCCTGATGTCCTTGATGCCCATGTAAAACAGCGTAAGCAGTATCGCCACTGCTTTCTGCTCGTACCAGCTCAGTATCATGCTCAGTGGAAGGTCGTTCACGCCCACCTCGAAGGCATCCGCGAACGCCAACGCGATCTGGACCGCGCTGTACGCGTCGTTACACTGGCCGATGTCAAGTAGACGGGGGATGCCTCCGATGTCACCCAGCTTCTTGTCGAAGAACCTGAACTTACCGCACGCCAGCGTCAGCACCACGGTGTCCTCGGGTGCCTTCTCCACAAACTCGGTGTAGTAGCTGCGCCCCGGCTTCGCGCCGTCGCAGCCGCCCACCAGGAAGAAATGCCTGATCTTGCCCGCCTTCACCGCGTCGATGACCTTGCCTGCGACGCCCATCACGGCGTTGTGGGCGAAGCCCACCATGACGCTGTCACCGGGGGCGTCCTCCTTGAAGCCCTCCATCTCAAGCGCCTTCTCGATGACCGGGGTGAAGTCCTTGTCCTTGATGTGGGTGACCCCGGGCCATCCCACGAGGCCCGTGGTGAATATGTTGTCCTTGTAGCTCTCCGTGGGCCTCTGGATGCAGTTGGTGGTCATGAGTATGGCGCCCGGGAACTGGGCGAACTCCTTGATCTGGTTCTGCCACGCTGTGCCGTAGTGGCCGTAGAAGTGGCTGTACTTCTTGAGCTCGGGGTACCCGTGGGTGGGCAGCATCTCGCCGTGGGTGTAAACGTAGATGCCCTTTCCCTCTGTCTGCTTCAGCAGCATCTCCAGGTCTCTGAGGTCGTGGCCCGAGACCAGTATGGCTTTTCCCTTCTTGTGGCCTAGGGGCACTTCAGTGGGCACAGGGTGGCCGTAGGATCCGGTGTTCGCGGCGTCCAGCAGCTCCATGGCCCACAGGTTCGCTTCCCCGCAGCCCATCACCAGGTCATACATCTCCGCGACCGATTTATTGGGGTCCAGGGTTGCGGCCAGGCCTCTGTGGATGAACTCGCTGATCTTGGGGTTGTCCTTGCCCAGTATATGGGCGTGGTCGGCGTACGCCGCCACTCCCTTGATGCCGTAGATGAGTAGCTGCTGGAGGCTGAGGACATCGGGGTCTATGCTGGGGCTGCTCATGACCCCTACCTCTGCGCCCTGCTTGATAATCTCCTCCAGGCTCTCCGCGGGCTTGAAGCTCGCCGCCTCGGGGTAGCTGGGTTTACCGCCCTTCTTCTCCACCTGAGCCTTGAGCCTCTCCCGGTGCTCCACGCTTTTACGGATTAACGGAAGGAACCTCTCGGGGTCAAAGTTCACGTTGGTGAGGGTGCTGAACATGGCCTCGTTGGTGAACTGGTTTATCTCCGCGTCCTCGACGCCGAGTTTCCTCGACTCCACGGCGACGGCGCTCAATCCCTTCAATGCGTGGACCAAGAGGTCCTGCAGCGCTGCCACCTCTGGCTGTTTTCCGCATACTCCTACACGTGTGCAGCCGGTTCCTCCGGCCGTCTGCTCACATTGATAACAAAACATTTTCTCTCATCTCCTCTCAGGATGCCTCAGACTTGGCCTTGAGTGGGCAGTTGGCGCCGCCTTCGCAGAACTTTTCCGCGTGGAGCTCAACCGACTTCACTATAGGGTCCAGGGTCTCATGGTTGAGGCTGTATACCCTCTGCTTACCTTCCCTCCTCACTCTCACCAGCTTGCACCGGACGAGGGGTCGCAGGTTGTGGCTCACCATGCTCTGCTCCTGGCCTAGTGCGTCCACGAGCCCCGTCACATTCATGGGTCCATCGTCGAGCTTCTCGATTATGGCTAGCCGCGTTGGGTTGGCCAGGGTGGAAAACAAGCCGTAGCAGAGGTTTGTAAGTCCCTTCTTCACATCAGACACCTATCTGAAACAATCTTCATATGAAGAATGTTTCATTAGAATATAAGGGTTACGGAGAAGACCCACCCCAAAAAGGGTCTCCAACTAATCCCTGAACGGGCAGTTACCGGCGGCGTTACAGTACTTCTTGTGGTTCTCGACGATACCGACGATCGCATTCACTGTATCCTCGTTCAGCGAGACGTATTTCTCCTTGCCCCGCCTCTCGGAGAACACGAAGCTACACTGCTCAAGTATCTTCAAGTTGTGACTCACCATGCTCTGCTCCTGCCCAAGCACCGAGGCGAGCCCCGTGACATTCATCCCCCCCTCAGAAAGCTTCTCAAGGATCGCCAGTCTAGTCGGGTTCGCCAGAGTAGAGAAGAACCCGTAACATATATCACTCAAACCTCTTTTCATATCTGAACCCCTTACCCGCGGGTCAAATCCTCTTACAATATTTCATATGAATATAAAAGGAAAATGGTGTTAAAATTAGTTGACAGTTGAGAAAACTAGATGCGTAGCTTGTTCAGGCTGCCGTCGATGACCTTCAGGCCGTTCATGTAGGGCTGCAGCGCCTCCGGCACTTTAACGGTCCCGTCCTCCCGCTGATACTGCTCTATGACGGCGATCATTGTCCGGCTCGTCGCCATGGCGGTGTTGTTCAGGGTGTGGACGAAGCCCTCGGGGGGCGCCCCTTCCTTAAGGCGGTACTTTACGTTGAGGCGGCGTGCCTGGTAGTCGGTGCAGTTGCTGTTGGAGCCGATCTCG
>Ga0265594_1001755_pt1 | contig 16369 bp, 19 predicted proteins | sample saktaG_11_FD_190147 | JGI IMG/M metagenome (GOLD analysis project Ga0265594, IMG submission 190147) | Saline water microbial communities from Sakinaw Lake, British Columbia, Canada - sak_2011_5_24_80m | ecosystem: Environmental > Aquatic > Non-marine Saline and Alkaline > Saline ... | reverse complement strand
TAATTCCGAGTAGCGATAGTCCAATTCATATCCTTAAACCGATGAATTCTCTTGGTGACAAGTTATCTTTTGTTCGAGCAGACGTGGAAGTTAGATCCATAGGAATACAATTAGATCCTGTTTTACTAGATCCTGTTTTACCACTTGCTAGATCAGATAATGAAGATGCTTTAAAATTTGTTCGAAGATTTCTTCCTCTTGAGGCAGTGTTTATTAGTCACACAGAAATGGCGCGTGGTTTTTTTAGCGATACTGACGAGAGAAGGCAAGGGCATTTTAGAAGTGCAGGAGGGACTTTAGCTGAAATGCAGATAGCAATGGATAGGGCAGAGGAACTATCTGTTTCGGATAGAGCGGCATTATTTATACTTAAAGGTTTAGATGTTAATAAGTTGGCTGTTTATCTGAATGATAGGCGTTCGATTCGCCAAGGGTTCGATAGAGAATTTGCTTTAGGTCCTCGTCTTGAACGGAGAGCTCGGCAAGGAGTAGGAGATTTTTTAGATGATTTAAGGATAAGAGGACAGGATCTTGTCAAAATTTAATTAGGTTTGACAAGACCTCTATATCACTATGCCTTTTTTGAGTTTCCCAATTTGCCTAATTTTTAGCTGGAAAATCTGACTCGGCCGTCAGGGTAAGTAGCACCGGGAAAACGCCATAAATCTTCAGGTAATTCTTCAGGTCGATCTCCAGCAGTTGGATAATCTAATAGTTCTTCAATCATTCTTCGACGGTAAACCTCATTTGTTATCTGTAGGGCATTTTCAGCTGTCATTTTTCCCTGCTCGACTAGTTCTCTTGTCATAGCCGCGGCCTCGCCAAAAGCGCCAGCATAAGGAGAAAGATTTTTTTGAATTTCCATAGACGATAATATCTTATCATAAAAGAACAACTATTTTTAATTGACAAAGGCCTATAGAAGTGCTATAGTATCTCCAATCTGCCAAAGGCAGATTTTTTTATGATCAAAGAACAAATTATTGGTCTTATTGCTTTGGTTTCTACTGTTTTAACCCCTCTTAATCAAAAAGCAGGGGAGATTTTGTCGCCTCTACCGGCAGTTCAGGAAGAGATTTTAGCTGAACATGATCTCAATTTAGAGACTCGCGCCAAAGGGCCTTATGTCAACGAAGTTTTTAAATTTAATATTCTTCATGCCGTTAAACTTTTCGACTACTCTTTTACTTTAAGATCAGGCGAAATTTTTGCTTTTCATGAGAATGTTTTACCTGAATTTGCTGATTTATCACTGAAAACAGGTTGGACCAAGTATACAGCGAAAGAGGGCTATAAAACAGTTTTAGGATTGCCCGGTAATGGTGTTTGCCATTTAGCTTCTTTAATGAATTGGGTTTCTTCTGAAGCTGGTTTGGAAGTTATTGCTCGGGTCAATCATAATTTTGCTCCTGTTCCGGAAGTTCCGAAAGAATACGGCACTTCGATTCGCTATATGGGAGACGGCAGCCGTAATACTAAAAACCAGAATCTCTATATTAAAAACAATTTTGATTTTCCAGTGGAGTTTGTATTTGAAACAGACAATAGGGGAGTGAATCTAAAAATTTTGAGCCAAGGACGGGTCTCGAACCCGTGACCTACGCCTTACCGAGGCGTTGCTCTACCAACTGAGCTACCTTGGCGCTTCATTAACGAAACTAAAACAAATTTTAGCAAAGAAAAGGAGAAGTTTCAACGTCGTACTCGAGGAGAGTCTTCAGCCATTTTCGTCAATTGAAAGTCGAGAGTTTTTTTGTACCTTGGGAGAACCCGCGAAAAATGAGGAGCTTCTTCAGCTACTTGGGCTTCAAAATCAGTCCACAGTTCTTGTCTTCCTTCAGGTCCCACTTGGGCAAGATGTGTCAAAATTTTTGCTCTATCTGCCAATTGCTGGCTAGCTTCAGCTGTAATTGTTAATAGCGCTACTTTTTCCATGACATAATTCTGCCACATCTTATAAGATTTGTCAAGGAAATTTTTCCGATCCCGGATCGGAACATGCCTACGATCCGGTAAAATTATTTATTTTTTATTTAAAGCAAATTGTTTTTAGAAATCGCTTCGGCGATTTTTTTGGCTAAGAGTTCGCCGCCCGGCCCCGAAGGATGAAGATGATCACCGGCATTAATATAAATAGGACGGCCATTGCCGTTACTATCAAGACTAGGATGATAAGCATCAGCTAGGGGATAGCCTTGAGAAGTTGCAAAATTAACTATATTCTGTAAATAAGCCCTGATAGTTTGGGCTTTTTCTCTTTTTTGGTCTGGCGGCAAGTTAATGCCGTCAATGCCGTCGCAAAGAGTATTTTCATCAGGGCCGATTGCCGCCGCCAAAACAATTTTTGCCTGGCTTCGGCTTTTGATTGTTTCTATTATTTTAGCTAAAGCGAGCCATTGGCGATCGAGGCCTGATTGGCTGTTTTCCCCGTGATTATAGGCAAATGATTCAATGATAATAATATCCGGATTTTGAGACAATAAAGAAGAAAACTCTTTTTCTAAATAAGTGTAGTTTGAAGTCAGTCTTTCAGCCGCATATTCAATATTGCTTGCGCCCACGCCGTAGTTGAGGAGCTTAAATTGGTGCTGGGGATAGAATTTTTTCAAAGAACTGCTTAATTGAGGCAGTTCTGGCTGCATGACATCAATCATTGAATCGCCGAGAACGGCAATTGTATAAGAACGAGATGGAGCAGGTTGATAATTTTCGGTTTTGGTTATTTTAGCTGTAACAACTTTGGGATTTGGATCTTGGGCGATTAAAATAGCGAATTGGTTTTCAGTAGCAGCAGATGGTTGGTGTTTATTCTGTTTTAGATTTCTGACACGGATTTTAGGGACATCAAAAGTTGGCAAAGGACTAAGGAATGGGGGAGAAGGGGGAAATAAATAGGGGGTAATTATAAAAGGAGAAATTAAAATGAATGTTAATAATAAAAGTTTTAGTAGATGGGCAAGGTAAAACATGGTGCTGGAGGTAGGATTTGCACCTACGTAGCCTTGCGGCGCCGGTTTTACAGACCGGTGCGTTTGACTGCTCCGCCACTCCAGCTCAGAGCCGCCTCTCGGATTTGAACCGAGGACCTACGGTTTATCCCAAAACTATTTAGCTTTTGCCGTTTGAGCCTGGGAGGAGATTCGAACTCCTGACCTATGGTTTACAAAACCATTGCTCTAGCCACTGAGCTACCCAGGCAAAAGCCTAAAAGTTCGGGATCCCGCACTTCTAGGCCAAATTATATCAAATTTGGCAAGATAGTGCTGGGACAAAACCATCGCTCTAGCCACTGAGCTAAGGCGGCAATTTTTTTTAAGAGCCCCGCTTTAACGAAGGCATAAGTAATTTTCCCCGGATGATTCCAGGTGGGTAAGCGATCTCGCACCATTACGATGAGAGAAAGTGCTTTCCCTTAAGAAAAGATTGTAGAGGAAAAATTTCCTCACGCCTTTCGTTTTGGGCAGGGCAATTCTATTTTAACACGGCCTGTTTTACAAAAGCAAATGGAGAATGAAGCTAATGATCGGAGAGATAAAATAAGAGATAAGAGATTGACCAAAGAAAGGAAAAACAAGAAAAAATAGTAAGGCGAATCCATATTGTTCTAGAAAATCTGTCAATTCAAAAGCAATGTTGCTAGGAAGGAAGCCTAAGAGAATTTTCGAGCCGTCTAAAGGCGGAATAGGAAGAAGGTTAAAGATAGCGAGGCTAATGTTAATCGTAATGTGAAACATAATAATTGGAGTGATAATCGAATAGAAGATTGGCAGAACTGAGGACGCTGAAATTATTTTGAGAAAAACTGAAAGTATAATAGCTAAAATTAAATTGCTGGCTGGGCCGGCTAAAGAAATAAGAGCCGCATCGCGCCGGGGATTTTCTAAATTATAGGTGTCAATGGGGACGGGTTTGCCCCAGCCGAATCGGGTTAAAAATAACATCAAGGTGCCGATCGGATCAAGGTGGGCAAGGGGATTTAAAGTAAGCCGGCCATTGATTCTTGGTGTTGGATCGCCGAGTCTATCTGCAATTAAAGCATGGGAAAATTCATGAATAGTAACAGCGACGATAAGACCAGAAATTCCTGCTAAAAATAAGATTGGGTTGGTAAAAATTTCGAATAACACAATAATTCAGTAATTCAATAATTCAGTAACCCAATAATTTAATTTATTTATTGTCTTTACTGTTTTATTGATTTATTGTTTCATTTTCGTTATACTTAGTATATCATGAGTTTTCGTTGTGAAATTTGCGGCAAAGGCAGCCAGTATGGCCATAATGTTTCTCATTCCAAGAGGCGAACCAGAAAGATTTGGAAACCTAATCTGCAAAAGAAAACAATCAACGGTAAAAAAATGCTTCTTTGCACAAAGTGTATCAAAAAGCTTAAGAAAACCGGTAAGTTGAATATCCCGCCAAAAACTGCTTCCAAGTGATTGGTTTTTTGCCCTCAAGCTGAACAAGATCAAAAACCAATTTTCCGTTTTCCAAATGCGCTTTGAGAATTTTTAATCGCTTTTTATTCGGCTGGACATAAGCCCAAGCGCTTGGCCAAGGTGTCATCGCTCGAATAAAGCGTTCGATTTCAGCATCTGATTTTTGCCAGTTAATTTTGCCATCTTTACGAGAAAGTAGAGGAGCGTAGGTGGCTTTTGAGTGATCTTGCGGCCGCGGCTTAATTTTGCCTTCGACCCAAGTCGGAAGAATAGTGATCAAAACTTGAGCGCCGATGATAAATAATCTTTTATAAAGAGTTTCTTGAATGTCGTTAGGTTTAATTTTTACTTTTTTTTGAGAAATGACTGGTCCGTGGTCTATTTTTTCATCCATTTTAAAAATAGTCATGCCGGTTTCTTTTTCCGCGTTCATAATGGCGTATTGGACTGGTGAGGCGCCGCGATATTTAGGAAGCAGGGAAGGATGGAGACAGAGAGAACCATATTTAGGCATTTCAAGGATTTTTTTAGGTATGATTTGGCCAAAATCAGCGATAATAAAGACGTCTGCTTTAGATGCTGAATTTAATTTCTTATAAATATCCAAGAGCTTAATATTTTTCGCTTCTTTTAAAGCCTTAATTACCGGTTGAGTATGTTTTTCCGAAGTGAAAAGATTAATAGTAATCATAGATCCTATTATACCAAACTAGCAAGGATATAGCGGCTAGTGTTGACTTTTCTGACCTATAATGTATAATGTTTTTCAAAGGAGGAAAATAATGGCACCCAGTAGTGAAATTTTATTAGACAGAGGTTCTATTGATAATGGTTCTAAAGAAATAGAATGGGAAATCGGTGGTTCAGAAGAGAGAAAGCATGGATTCGGAACGCAAAGACTAGAGATTTCAGAACCACACAGAGCTTCAATATTTCTTTGTAATCTTCTTACAGCGGTTAAAAGGACTGGAGACGGAAAAGAAGATATTAATGTAGCGCAAAGACTAAACGAGGCCTGTGAGTCGATTCCATTTTCTCTGAAAGAAGATTGGAAAATAGTATTAATATTTCAGTCGGATGAAGCTTTATTGGTTAATAATAAGGATGGAGTTAGGATAATATTTCGAGACCAACAGTCTCTTAATGATACTGCAGCTGTATTAGCAGGAATGACGATGAGGTCGAATGGAGATTATTGGGGAATGGTAAGAGAAGCAGTTCCCGGTTTCTCCCAAGAAGTTAAATGTGAGTTATTTATAGCAGCGAGGAGATTAGCGGGTGAGAATTTGTCAGTGTTATTATAGGGCTGCTTCTACCAGTTCATTGTCTTCCATTTTATAAAGTTTATTTCCTTGTTTCAAAACCCGATCAATAAAAAGAACGCCGTTAAGATGATCTAGCTCGTGTTGAATGACAGTGGCGAGGAAATTGGAAAAAACTTGGGTTTTTTCCTCAAGCGTATAGTGCATAGCGTCTAGCGTATAGTATTTTAATTTTATTTTTTTCGCTCGTTTAATTAATCCATAATATCCGGGTACGGAGAGACAGCCTTCCACTTTGTTTTCCTGGGTAGGATCGCCATTTGAATAAGAGGGGACACCATTGGTGAGTTCTTTTGAACGCCAAGTAATTTCAGGATTAATAAAAGCTTTTGGCTCGGATTTGATATCTTTTCGAGCCACAAAAATCCGTTTTAGTTGACCAATCTGAATCGCTGAAAGACCGACGCCAGGCGGATCTTGGGCCTTAATTAAAGATTTTTTTAGTTCCTTGATTAAGTCAAGAATTCCTTTGTTAATTTTGTTAATTGGCTTAGACTTTTTTCTCAAAATCGGATTAGGAACAGTGATAAATTTTGTCATGCTAGAAAGATTATAGCATGAATTGACAGTTATATAATTGAGGCGGAAGTTTGTTCTAGCGCAGTAATTCTTTTTTCGTGATTGGTGATTTGAGGCAAAATTCTTTCATCAAGCAATTCGCCAATATCGAGGACAAGGCCTCGAATTTCTTTTTTAATGACTGCTTTCAATCTTTTTTCTTGAGCAATTATTTCTTTTTCTATTCCATCGAATCTCTTATCGATGACCGTGAACTTTTCATCTATCCTGTCGAATCTTTTGTCTATGATAGTAAATCTCTTATCGATGACCGTGAACTTTTCATCTATCCTGTCGAATCTTTTGTCTATGATAGTAAATCTCTTATCGATGACCGTGAACTTTTCATCTATCCTGTCGAATCTTTTGTCTATGATAGTAAATCTCTTATCGATGACCGTGAACTTTTCATCTATTCCATCGAATCTCTTATCGATGACAATGAACTTTTCATCTATTCCATCGAATCTCTTATCGATGACAATGAACTTTTCATCTATCCCGTCGAATCTTTTGTCGATGACAGTGAACTTTTCATCTATCCCGTCGAATCTTTTGTCTATGATAGTAAACTTTTCATCTATCCCGTCGAATCTTTTGTCGATGACAGTGAATTTTTTGTCAAGTTTCTTTTCTTGGCAATTTAAAGCTTGGTTAATAACTTTTTTTATCTGGTTTATGTCTTGTTTGGAAAGCATTTTCATTTTCAAGTATGACAAATAAAGAAATTCTTGTCAAGCGGTTTTAGATTGCACGACTTAGGCATGAGGCCTGGTCTTGTTATAGGGTAATGTTTAAATTCTCATTGCATTTTGTGCAATGGCCTTTTTGGTTGACATTTAAGATTTCTATCTGCCAGCCGGTGCGCTTGATACATAAAGCATTGCATTTAGGGCAGATAAGATCACTTTTATTATATAATCTCTTGTCCGTGTTTGGCGCCCAGATATAGACAAATTCCAAGCCTGCTTTTTTAGCTATTTCATAAGCCATATCAAGCGTTTTTCGAGAAGTGAAAGGCAGCTTTTTAAATTCAGGATCAGGAGCAAGTAGGGGATCGAACTGGGAAAAATGGAGAGGTGTTTTTTTACCCAGATTGCTGGCAATCCATTCACTCATCTTTTTTAATTCTTTTGGATCGTCATTAATAGTTGGAATTAAAAGAGTTGTTATTTCAAGAAAAATATGATGCTTTTTTTGAGCATATTTGGCCATTTCCGGGATTTGTCCTAAAAAAGCACCTTGTTGACTGTATGTTTTTTGAGTGAAGCCTTTAAAGTCAATATTGGCTGTGTCGATATAAGGTCCAATTTTATCCAGCGTTTCTTTTGTCCAAGAGCCATTGGTTACATATAAAGTAGAAAAACCTCTATCTTTAGCTAATCTAGCTACATCCAGGACATATTCTACCCAGATGGTTGGTTCATTATAAGTAAAAGCAATAGCTTTATAACCACTGTTTTTAATTCTTTTGATCAATTCTTGAGGAGAAATAGGCGGTTGTTTTTTAGGAATTGGCCGTCCCCAAGAGGATGACCAGTTAAGGCATTGCTTGCAGCGAAAATTACAGCCAAAACTGCCAATGGAGGGAACCATACTGCCGGGTTTGAAATGATAAAAAGGTTTTTTCTCAATCGGGTCAACTTGAATACCTTGAATTAAGCCGTAATTAAGAGTATAAAGCTTGCCGTTTTTATTAAGCCGGGCTTGGCAAAAGCCGGTTTTACCAGGAGCAATTACACACCGTCTTTGACAAACCTGACAGCGGACATTTTTATTCTTGGTTTTTTTATAAAGAATGGCTTCAGGCATTTTACTCATTTTTCCACTCCTTAAGCTTTTTTTTCGCTGCCTCGTAGTTTGGTTTTAGTTCAACTGTTTTTTCCATGATTTTTATTGCTTCACTTTTTTGGCCGAGATGATAGTAAAGAATGCCTAAATTGTAACTTATTTTGGCATCAGTCGGCGCCAGCCCTGAAGCTCCAAGAAGCGTTTCTAAAGCATCCTGATAATATTTTTCATCGGTCTGGGCGAGATTATAAAGCATTTTAGCTCTTGTTTTTAACAAGTTCAGATGGTAAGGACTGATTTCCAGGGAGATATCTGATTCTTGAACGGCAAAATCGGCCATTTGAGCGGCAGTTGTGGCTTCGTTTTGTGAGTAGAGGCTGAAAGCGAGAACGCTGGCAGCATTAGATAATTCACTGTGAAAAAGAGGTTCGGAATGATTGAAATCGATGGCTGCTTGAAAATAGTCGGAGGCTTCTAGAGGCGCGTTAGCCTGAATGTATTTTTTTCCTTTAGCAAAAAGAAAATCAGCGTACCAGAGACGGCAAATAGCAAATAGCAAATAGCAAATAGCAAATAGGATAATAGCGCATAGCGCATAGCGCATAGCGTTTAGTTTTTTTGGTTTTCCGACAAAATCATCCTTAAGGAGTGTTTTGTCGGTGAGAACGAAAGATATGGCGGGGAAGAGGAAAAAGAAGATATTAGTAGTGACGGTTGAAAAACCAAAGAAACGACTTACTAAAAGACCGATAAAGCCGGATAATAATGCAAAATGCAAAATTTCAAATGACAAATTGCAATTCCAAATGCAAAATTTTGAATTTTTAATTTCAATTTTTAATTTTTCATTTTTAATTTTGAATTTCTTAAGGTTCCAATAAACAAAAATAGCAATTATTAATAAATAGCTCCCCAGCCCAAAGATGCCTGTTGTTGTTAAATAATTCAAATACTCATTATGGGCTTTGTTATATAAGAAATCCCACTCGCTGGTATCATTATGTTCTCTTGGTCGATACCAGTAGTATGATTGGGCAAATGTTTCCGGACCAGTACCCAAAAAAGGATAATGGCGCCAGACATTAATTGCTCCCTGCCAAACTATTTTTCGAATATCAGAGGAGGGAGTAATTAATAGTTTTTCTTGAGTTTCCGCCAATGCCGGCAAGGCTGATCTACCCAAGAAAGTCAAAGCCAAAATAACAGATGTGAAAATCAAAAATTTCTTTGCGCAATTTTTCGCTAAAGCAAAATTTTGTGTTAATAAGAGTTTGAGAAAAAGCAAGCCCCAGAAGATAGCATAGGCTGCCCCAAAAGCCAAAATTCCGGAACGAGATTTGGTATAAAGAAGGCAGAGATAGTAGATAGCAAATAGCAAATAGCAAATAGAATTTTTAATTTTGAATTTAAATTTGTCATTTGTCATTTGAAATTTGTCATTTAGAAGCGCGAAGCCCCACGTTAGTGGGCTGAGCGCGACCAAGTATTCTGCCAGCCAATTGGGTTGACCCAGAGTAGAAAAAACCCGCAGTCTTACTGCTTGAACCCAATATTTTTCGTCAATACCAAAATGTTCGAGAATGCCGTAGATAGCGACCAACGCGGCAGAGAATAGCATATAGCGTATGGCGAATAGTGTCTGGCGAATAGACATATTTGAAACAAAAGCATAATAAAGAAGAATATAGCTGATTATTGAAAACAGGCCGCCGTTAAAGCGTGAATAATAGCCAAAAAGAGAGGTATGACGGTCGATACTAAAAACAAAAGACAAAAAATTAAAAGCCAAAAATAAAATTAGAGGTATGTCCAAGGGTGTTCTTTGAATCAAAATTCTCTTCCGGAGAATCATTTTGATCAACCAAGCTCCGATGATGATAACAGTCAAAAGATAGGTGAGAATCATTTTATTAAACTCAAAAAGTTCAAAGTTCCATGGAGTGAGAATTAGAGGAACGAGGGCAAAAAGGAGGTAAAAAGAATATTGAATAACTTTGTCGCAAAACCGAACCATATTTTAATTTTATCATAGACATGCTAAAATTTGATTGATGTTTGATTTTCTTTTTAGTCTTCTTTCTCATGATTTAGGTATTGATTTGGGTACAGCGAATACGAATGTTTTTGTTAAAGGAAAAGGGATTGTTATTCGTCAGCCTTCAGTCGTCGCCCGCCATAAAAAAACAAAGAAGATTCTTGCGATCGGCAGCGAAGCCAAGCGAATGGAAGGTAAGACACCTAAAGAAATCGAAGCCATTAGGCCGCTCAAAAATGGTGTTATTGCCGATTTTGATTTAGCTGAGGCGATGATATCGTACTATATTAAAAAGATTCATGAAAGCAGGGGATTAATTCCTAAGATTCCCAGACCAAAAGTGGTTATTGGCATTCCTTCCGGCGTGACTGAGGTTGAACGCAGGGCGGTCCAGGAGGCGGCGCTCAGCGCAGGCGCGCGGAGTGCTTTTTTAATTGAGGAACCGATTGCTACGGCCATTGGTGTGGATATTGATATTGAAGCTCCAAAAGGCTCCTTCGTGGTTGACATCGGCGGAGGAACAAGTGAAATTGCCCTTATTTCTTTAGGCGGCGTGGTCGTCAATCGCTGTTTGAGGGTGGCCGGCGATGAAATGGATGAAGCAATTGTTAATTTTGCCAGGTTAAAGTATGGGCTTCTAATTGGACTGCCGACTGCAGAAGAAGTTAAAATTCAGATTGGCAGCGTCTACAAGTTAAAAAAAGAGAATCAGACCGTTGTTCGCGGTCGAGATCTGGAAACTGGCTTGCCAAGATCCCTTAAGATTGATAGTGAGGAAATTAGAGAGGCGCTTAGTGCTACAGTGCGGCAGATTCTTGGAGGCATTGAAGAAGTGATTGAGGAAGCACCTCCAGAATTAGTGGCCGATATTCTCAAGAGTGGGATCGTGTTGGCTGGCGGTGGTTCGCAATTAAGGGGTTTGGACAAACTGGTTGCTGAAGAGACGAAGATGCCTGTATGGCTGTCTGAGGATCCAACGACCTGTGTCGTTAGGGGCTGTGGTAAACTTTTAGAAAATGATAGACTTTTGAAGAAAGTGAGATTGGTGAGGGGACTAAGATGACCAAACAACGTTTAGCCAGCATAATATCGATAATCTTTGATCCTCTAATCGAGGGGCCGATTTTGTTGATCATTTTTTTTCTTGCCAAAAGCACGTCTCCTTTTTGGCTTTTAGTTCTGATTGTTTTTATCGACACATTTCTTCCGATTCTTTTTATGCTTTATGGGTTTAAGCGCGGTTTTATCTCTGACTGGGAAACAACCAATCGTCATGAACGACATAGCCTTAATTTTGTTTTGCTTTTAATTACTTTCTTGAATCTTTTTCTGTTTTATATTTTTAGCGACATTTTTTTATTAAGAGCTTTCTTTGTTTTTCTGATTTTAATTTTGATTTATGCTTTGATTACTTTTTTTTGGAAAATTTCGGGCCATATGACAGCTAATACTGCTTTTGTTATTGTTTTAAACATTCTTTCCGGTTGGCAGTTTTGGTGGTTGGTTTTTTTACTTCCCTTGGTTGCTTGGGCGCGCTTGGTGCGAAACAAACATGATATTTGGCAAATTTTAGGCGGAGTAGCTCTTGCCAGCTTGATAATTCTATGCGGCGCTTCATTTCTTTTCTAATTCTTTCTTTTCTTTTACTTGGCCTTGATTTTTTTGGTTGGACAAGGCCAATTAGAGCAGTGGTGGAGAAGGGGAGTGAGCCGATAAAGATGGGGATTTATAGGCGAATAGCGAATAGCAAATGGCGAATAGAGAATTTTAAATTTTCCCGAGAGGAATTGCTGGAATTAAAAAAAAAGACTGAAGAATTAGAAAGAGAAAAGGCAAAATTAGAAATTGAAAATGTTCAATTAAAAATTGATAATGCAGATATGTATCGGCTTTTGCAAGTACCATTGCCAGCGGACTGGAAATTTTTGCCGGCAAAAATTCTTGGTCAGACAAGATATTTACTGATTAATCAGGGTAGAAGAAATGGAGTGAAAAAAGGCATGTCAGCTGTTTTTGAAAATGTTCTTGTGGGAATAGTGATTAGCGTGAGTGAAAAATCAGCCAAAATAATGCTGCCATTAGATGCTGACTCAAAAATTGCGGTTAAAATAGGAAAAGTGAAAGGGATTTTAATTGGTGAAGACGATCGTTTGGTTTTAACGGAAGTTCTCCAAGGGAAAGAGATTAAAGCTGATGATTTGATCACTACCTCCGGTGAAAATGAAATTTTTCCGGCTAATTTACTGATTGGCAAAATAAAATCAGTAGAAAAAGAAGAACGGGATCCCTATCAAAAAGCCACAGTCGAATCTCTGGTTGATTACGATAAACTGGAGACGGTTTTTTTGATATTGGATTGACAGGGTTATGCTAAAATAGAATGAGAAATGAATTTTCTTTTGTCCTTTTTAATTGTTTTTTTTCTTTGTTTTTTGCAGGCTACTTCTTTGAAAGTGAATTTTCTCCTGCTTTTTGTCCTTTTGAAGAATAAGTATAGATGGGCCTTTTTAGCAGGATTGGTTCTTGATCTTTTAACATTGCAAAGATTAGGCCTTTCGAGCCTTTTGTTTTTAGTGGCCCTTTTTCTTTTTCGTCTCTATTCACGGAAGTACGAGCCGCAGATTTTTTTTCTCCTGCCTTTTGTTTTTCTAGCAAGCTTTGTTTTTGCTAAAATTGAAAGTGAAATTTGGAGTTTTTGGCAAGGCTTAATTCTCTGTTTCTGCCTTTTTCTCTTAAGAAAAAAATTTAAAAAAGAAAGGCAGTTAAAACTGGATTTATGAGCAAGCGGTTGTTTTTCTTTTACTTATTGCTTATTGCATGTTATATGTTGCTTGTTACTCAGCTTGCTGTTCTTCAAATTGTTCAGGGTAAACGGAATAGGCTTTTTTCTGAAGATAATCGGATTAAGATTGAAAGAATTAAAGCAGAGAGAGGTATTATTTATGATCGTCAGGGAGAACCATTGGTCTATAACGTGCTCCAAGGAGAGGTTGGTCTTTCTCGTAATTATCTTTATGGAGAAATACTTTCTCATTTAATTGGTTATGTTGATGTTGATTATCAAGGTGTTAGTAGTTTAGAAAAAGAATATGATGAGATTTTGACCGGAGAAGAGGGCGGTGAAATTATCGAAGTTGACGCGGAAGGCCAAAAAATTAAAAAGATTGATGAAATCAAACCGGTTCCCGGAGAAAATTTATATCTAGCCATTGATTTGAAATTGCAGGAAAAAGCCCATAGAGCTTTAGGTGATAAAAAAGGAGCGGTGGTGATCAGCAACCCGCAGAATGGTGAAATTTTGGCGCTGGTGAGCAAGCCAAGCTTTGATCCAAATAAGATTAATGAAGAAATTCTTCATGCTCCTAATCAACCCCTTTTTAATCGGGCTGTTAACGGCGTTTATCCGCCCGGTTCTGTTTTTAAGATTGTCACTGCGGCGGCTGGTTTGGAAAGCGGTAAAATTAACAGAAATACTTTGATTGAGGATACAGGCGAAATAAGGATTGGCAAATATCGATATGGTAATTGGTATTTTGATCGTTTTGGCAGGACTGAAGGGTTTTTGGGTATAGTCAAAGCGATCAAGCGCTCAAACGATGTTTTTTTCTATCGAGTTGGCGAGAGAGTAGGAGCAATAAAAATAGTCGAGTGGGCAAAGTCGTTTGGTTTGGGAAGAGGAATTGGGTTTTTACCTGATCCGGAAAATGATGAGTGGTTTTTAGGTAATACTTATCATTTGGCGATTGGCCAAGGTAAATTAGGGGTAACGCCTTTACAAGTGAATATGATAGCTAATGTGATTGCCAATGGCGGCAAATTATGCGAGCCTAAATTTTTGACAAAATGTGACACCTGCGATAATTTGTCAAGTGTGTGTGTGGATTTGGGCTTAAAAAAAGAAACTGTCGATGTTGTTCGTGAAGGCATGAAAGAAGCTTGTAGTGAAGGCGGTACTTCTTTACGATTTTTGGATTTGGATTTTTCGGTTGCTTGCAAAACCGGTACTGCTGAATTTGGCGATCCCCAAGAACGGACTCACGCTTGGTTTACGGTCTTCGCGCCCGCCGATGATCCGGAAATTTCAATTACCGTTTTGGTTGAAGCCGGTGGCGGCGGTTCAGAAATCGCCGCGCCAATTGCTAAGGAAATAATGGAAGAGTGGGTAAATAAATTAAAAATTTAGTCAAATTTTGGGTTTGATTTTTAAGAAAAGCTTTTTGCTTAAATTCAAATAAAATCTTTGCAAATCTTTTTTATCAAACGGTTTAATCGTTTTAGGAAAATACTTGAGATTTTTTACTTCGGCGATCATATTGGCAAAATAGAACTTGTTAAGCCCAAGATCTTTTTTCTTGGCTTTTTTAAAAAGACTGTCGAAGTTTAGGTTCTTTTTTTTGATTAAAAAGTAAAAATCAATAAAATCTTTAGCATCGGTTCGGCCAAAAAGAGCTAAAAGCTTGCCCACAGCAATATTTTCTAAGGAATCCACCCGGACTCCTTTTATTTTTCTAATCTTGCCAAAATGAACGGGAACGTCTTTAATTACATCTATTTTTAATGGCTTTTTTTGATAATGAAAAATGTATTGAAGAAAAGTCGGGCTTGAAACCTGATTTTTTGTTTTTAAATCAAGAGCCCTAGCAAGTTTGTCAATTTCAGCACCAACAAAATCAAAATTTAAGCCTTGATCCAAGGTGAAAAAATCTAGGTCTCTGCTTAAACGGTGTTGGAGGTAAAACTCTGATAAAGCAGTGCCGCCGCTAAGAAAAAATTTATTTCCTAAAGAGGAAGAAAAAAAAGTTAAGAGAAATTTTTTTTGTAAAGAGGTGAGAATTGTCATTTTAACAACCCCAGGCTTTAAAGGCTCTCTGCCAAGCTTTTCGAATTGGTTTTTTCAGATTGAGATAAGGAAAGGTTTTCTTAACTTCTTCGAGAGTAAGATATTGCCAAACATCTTTAAACTTGGCGCTTTCTAAGATTCGAGCCATTAACCAACGCCGGCTGGACTCATCGCCTTTTTTGAGAATTTTTCTAACTTTATTTTCGGTTAAATCGTAATCCCATAAAAAATAGGGCGTTGTTTTTTTCATGCTTCTATCTTACAAAAATTTTTTGAAAAAGGCAAGTAAAGATTCAGATCGCCACGCCGATTGCTAAGAAGATGATGGAAGAGTGGGAAAAGAAATTAAAAATTGAAAATTTAATTTCTGCTTTTGTTTTTCAGACTATTTCTTCTTGTCAATTTTTTAAGTTATAATAAGTTTTGATGGATGAGAAAAACTATTGGTTAGGATTTAGTGTTTTTAATGGCATTGGGCCAAAGAGATTCAAGCTCCTTTATGATTACTTTGGTTCAGCTAAAAAAATTTGGCAAGCAAAGAGAGAAGCTCTTTTAGCTACAGGCCTGCAAGTAAAGATTGTTAATGATTTAATCAGATTTCGTCAGCAATTTAATCCTGATTTTTATTCTAAATGGTTATTAAAAAAAGAGATTAAATTTCTCACCCTTGCTGATAGTAATTATCCCAAAAATTTGAAACAGATTGACGATTCGCCCTTTCTTTTATATTACAAAGGCGAAATTAAAAAAAGCGATGATTTGGCAATTGGCGTAGTGGGAACAAGGAGACCGACGATTTATGGTAAGGAAGTAACTGAGAATCTGGTTGCTGATTTGACTACCTGCGGCTTGACTATTATTTCCGGAATGGCTAGGGGAGTGGACTCAATTGCTCACAGAACGGCGATGCAATATGGCGGTCGGACAATTGCCGTTTTTGCCTGTGGAGTTGATGTTATTTATCCGCCGGAAAATAAAAAATTAAGCGAGGAGATTATTAAAAATGGTGCCATTGTTTCCGAGTTTCCAGTAGGAATCAAACCTTCTTTGGGCAGTTTTCCTTATCGCAATCGAATTGTTAGCGGTTTGTCTTTGGGAGTTTTGGTAACCGAAGGCGCTGAGCGTTCAGGTTCTTTAATTACTGCCCGAAAAGCAGGCGAGCAGGGTAGGGAAGTGTTTGCTGTTCCCGGGCCGATTACTTCGAGGATGAGCGCCGCGACCTCTAAACTTCTTAAAGATGGCGCTAAGCTGGTCAGAAATGTAGGCGATATTTTGGAAGAGTTGAACGTTAAAGTAAAGCGGAAAAAACACCTCCGAGGTGTTGCGAAGCGACTCCTCGTAGGTGGATTAACAAAACAGGAGCAACTTCTTCTTGAAGTCCTTA
>Ga0265594_1001754_pt1 | contig 16370 bp, 12 predicted proteins | sample saktaG_11_FD_190147 | JGI IMG/M metagenome (GOLD analysis project Ga0265594, IMG submission 190147) | Saline water microbial communities from Sakinaw Lake, British Columbia, Canada - sak_2011_5_24_80m | ecosystem: Environmental > Aquatic > Non-marine Saline and Alkaline > Saline ... | reverse complement strand
AGAGTGAATGCCCTTTGGCGCATCTCCTCGGCGGCCTTATTAGTGAAGGTTATCGCACAGATATTATATGGCCGAACGCCTGAATCGATGAGGGCTGCGATTCGATATGTGATGACGCGGGTTTTGCCGCTGCCCGGGCCGGCAAGAACAAGCAGCGGCCCTTCAGTATGAAAGACAGCTTTTCTTTGTGAATCTGTCAATTGTTGCGAGAGAGTATTGTGCATCCGCCAAAACGCTCATATCTGTGAAGCTCACTATTCAAAGCTTTTAATCAATTCCTGCTCCTGCTGCCTGACCGTATTTATCTGCTGCTCCAGATCTTTTTTCCAGGGCTTGAGCTTCTCGGCAAGCTCGGGCCGTTCGACTTCTATTCGTGCAAGCAGACTCAACCTCAAGTCGGGTACGAATTGCCGGTCATCCAGGAAATCTCTAAGTGCGAGATATTGTAAAACTTTAAAGTCGGGAAGGTCAATCCTGTTTTCATCCAGATATTTCTTCTGGTAATAGTCGTGAATTTCTTTCGCCAGGTTTTCTCTGCCGGATGACGTCTCATCGTCGCGAATTGCATACAGAAAGAAACTTTCCCTAAGCAGGAGGATTACCTGTTCTTTTGCATCGGGTAGACCTATCGACTCTAATTCCTCAACGAAACGCTTCCTTGCAAATTCCACCAACGGAACCTTGAATTCAGGAAAGTCATAGAGTTTTCTTAATTGATCATATATTTGTTGTGCTTTTTGTTTATGCCCTGATTGGTAAAAGGACAGCACGGCATTCTTGAGCATATTGCGGTGCCCGTTTTGAAGGGATACTAAAGTAGTGCCATCCTTTTCGTCTTTATATTTATCGAGAACCGCTAAAAAAGACTTATTGTACGTATCGAACATTCTCAGATCCGGCCGCAAAAATACTTCCTTGAATATTTGCGTCTGAGATTCCTGTGAACCTTCGACAGGCACCTTAAGCTGCATGTCACGGATAAACATCTTGCCGTTGCGGAACAGGTTCTGCAAGCTATGACCGACGATACGGTCGGTATTGGTTTCAGTAATATCAATCTCGCGGGACTGTTCTCTGGCGGTTATCTGCAAGCCCTTGATGCCCCAGTAAATGGCGTGACTGTCGGGGAGCCGCCAATCCAGAGGCAAATGCGTATTCGGGTCGGCGAAGTCAATTGGACCATAGGTCTTGTTCAGATTACTCATTAAAACCGGATCGAGTTTCCAGATTTTACGCAACTGCCGGGCTTTGGCGAAAAGGTCGAATTTCTTCAGGGCATCCGAGCCTCTAAAATCATCTATAGTTTCGCCGGCTTTGGCGTTAAATCTGCCGGAGTTTTGGCGCAGCGACAGGTAATTGTTTACGAACTCATCGTCATCGGAAAAAGTGTTATCTGATGATTTTAAGGCTTTGACCAGCGATGCCACATTCGGGTCCTTAACAATCTCCTGGAAGCTAACCGGAGCTTCGGCAAGAGCGTCAAAATACCGGTTGTCCTGTGAACCGAGCTGGTTATCTTCCGAACTAAGCAGCGGCTCCATGGACATAGCTAATTGAAGCTTGTAATATTTGTGCGCATCGTCCGAGACGCCTCCGATTTTGTGCTGGAATATCCGGGCCAGCTCGCGGTAAAGCGTTATGTTCTTGAGTTTGTACTTATCGATGGCCTCGTCGCGAAGCAGCTCGTAGCCGTTTCTCACCCATCGCCACCGCTGGTCGGGCTGGGTCGCGGGTATGGCGACCGAAATGTTATAAGCCATATTCCATGCGTGGAATTCCCAGACCGATGCGAAACGAGGCTGCAGGATGGTTATCCATTCCGCAAGCTGCCTTGCGTCGAAGAACTGCCCCTCGTCTTTCAGCTTGTCGGCCCGCATCCATAAAACATCCACGACGAGGCCGCGAAAAGCGCCCGTCGCTATGGTTGCAAACGCCAGCGAGGGCGGCATATTTTCAGGTGTATCTATTATCAGGCCCATATCCTGACGCTGGCGATTTATGGGATCGAGCTGCATACCTGCCGCAATAAGCAGACCGACTGCAAGAGCAATACATGAAAACCAGATTATTATATCACGCAAACGCATAGTCCTTGTTTTGTGTGCTGTATTACACCTCAAACTTTATACGGTGATCTTGGCTATTTCTCGATAACTGAAAATAATCAGGGACAATATCAGAACCAAAAACGCTTTAATACAAACCATAAAAACGGCACATTGGGCCAATAAAGACCAGCTTATCAATCGCGCAGGGACCAGTAATTTTGTCGGATTAAACTTGTCGAACTGCGGCAGGAGCTGGATTAACCATTTAATGCTGTAAGAATAGACCGCACCGATGTCTTTACTCAGGAAGCTAAAGGACTCGAGAACGAAACCGCTGAAACTTGCCGTAAAGAAGATCACAAAACAGAATAATATCGCCACGGGGAACGAGAGAAAAGACGCTGCTAATACGCCCAAACAAGCCAGGAAAATCAGACGAAAAAGGATCAGCAGGACGGCTCTAATGAAATTGTTGCTGAACGAGTCGGCCTTATAAAGCACCTCCAGGCCGTCCGGCGGGAAGATAATCGCCACGCTGTTCAGCCGCGGATCATTTATGAATCCGACGGCCAAATGACCGTGTTCCGGCACAACTTCAGCGGGAATTTTTATTTCGTGAGCATCCCGGACGGAGTGCTTGATCACCTCGTCATAAATCGGTGTTTTGCTTTGCGTGCCGTATTTGAAGTACTGGTAGTCACCTACGAGCCATCTGCCCCAGACCTGAGAATCGGGCGGATTAACCGAGACGTCGTATTTGAATCTTATAAACAAGCTGTCGGAAAGGGGTTTGACGTTCTCGAACTCCCACAGCAACGGCTGCCCGACACCGGCGGCTCGCTTGGCGAGTTGTGCCTGCTGGGTAAGCTGGGCGATGATTTCTTCTCGTGGTACATTGGCAGGTAATTCGCCCCTTCGCTTGAGCTCCGTATATTTATCTGTTACTTCCTGGGTAACGTCGACCTCGGGGACAGTTAATGATGCTCTCGCGGTGTAAAATTCATTGTTAGCCTCGATAAGCTCGGCCTCGGATGCTTTAATGAATTTCGGCATGTAAATAGTAATTGTGTATATTATAGCTGAAAACAGGACGAGCAGGATGACGTCCAGCGTTATGACTCCGAGCAGTTTGCCCATGATGAACTGGAAACGGCGAATGGGCTTGGTAATAACGGTGTATATTTGTCTCTGGTCGATGTCACTTGTTACCGAATAGATAGAAATGATGATTGTGAGTATGCAGAGCAGAAAGCTCATCAGCGAAAGAGCGTAGCTGACAAAGGTCTGCAGCCTGCCCTTCAATGTCTCATCGCCTGTCGTGGTAAAACCAAGAACCGGCAGCAGGACAAAGAGAATGATTGTAAAGACAACGGCTACTTTAATCCGCAAAGCCTGCTTTATAGTATTTATGGCGACAGCCCAGATCCTACGCATCGCCGGAGTCTCCTGCCTGCGGTTGTTCGGTCTTGTCCTTGTCACGGCCCAGAGCGCCTGAGCCGCCGGTGAGTTTGTCTAAAATATCGTCTCTGACTTTCTCCTGCCGTTCAGTTGGTGATTCGACCGGTTCGGTTTTGATTTTTTCTGTGGAAACGGCTTTGGATTCGGACGGCTCAACCGAACTGGTCAATTTGCTCAACAACTGTTCATCGGCTTTCGGCCTGGCACTTTCGGCGGCGGCGACTTTCTCCGTTGCCGGAATATCTCCGGACGCCTGCTTCGATACCGGCGCCGATACAAGTTTATCGAGTATGCTTTCCACTTCCTCGTGCTGAGTCAGGAAATCGCCGATTTTGGTCGTACTGACCGCCCCACTCGTAGGCTGGGCCTGCTGCTGGGCGGCTGTGACCGTCCTGATAAAAAATGTTTCGAGTTTGTCCATCGGGGAAGTGACCTCGCACTCGGCATTTTCGTCACGAACAATCTGTTTGATCTTCTCGACAGCCGTATCGCTGATGGCATCGGTAGTGATTTGCCTCTTGTTTGTCTGCTGTAAAAGCTCCTTGACATGGCCCTGGGTCTGTATTTTTCCGCCGTACATAATCGCTATTCTGTCGCATACGTCCTCGACATCCGCGAGCAGGTGACTGCACAGCAGGATTGTCTTGCCTCGCTCGGCGAGCTTCAGGACTAAATCCTTGATTTGCCTTGTTCCGATGGGATCGAGCCCTGTTGTCGGCTCATCCAATATCAATAAGTCGGGGTCGTTAATCAGCGCCTGCGCCAGGCCGATTCGGCGTGCCATACCTTTCGAAAACGTTCCGACGGCCCTGTTCGCGACGGCTTTGAGCCCGACCATGTCGAGCAGTGCCTCGATACGCATCTTCCGCACCTTCGTCGGCAGGCCGAACAATCTGCCATAGAAATCAAGAGTCTCACGGGCGTTCAGATAACGGTAGAGATAGGACTCCTCGGGTAAAAAACCGATTCTGCAGTTGATTTTGGGATCCGAACCGTCACCGCCCAGAAGTAAGGCCTTGCCCTTTGTCGGGTAAAGCAGGCCCAGCAGCATTTTCAGGGTCGTGGTTTTGCCCGAGCCGTTTGGGCCTAAAAGCCCGTACACTTCGTTGGGACGGACCTGCAGGTCCAGGTTATCGACAGCGTAGACTTTGGTCCGGCCCCACCAGTCGGAAAAAATCTTGGTCAAAGAGAAAGTTTCAATAGCGTATTCCATCGTTTCGTGTCTCGTATCTCCTCAAGAGTGTCTTGTTTCGCTCGATGTCTGCGGCGCTATACTTGAGGTCCGTGGTCGAGCTCCTCTCCATAGCGCACAAGTCGAGCACTATTGAAAACGACGATCAATGAGCCGACAAAATGCAGAACCGCGGCGTAGGGCGCCGTTAGCCATGCCGCCGCCCCTGCGGCAATCCCCAGAACAATAAAGATAATTCCAAAGCCGAGATTTTGATAAATTACTCTTCCGGTTTTTTTCGAAAGCCGGACGAGGAAAGGCAGTCTCGTCAGGTCGTCGCTCATCAGTGCGATTGAAGCGGAATTGATTGCTACGTCACTTCCGGCGGCTCCCATCGCGATGCCCAGGTCCCCTGCCGCCAAAGCGGGCGCATCGTTGATGCCGTCACCGACAACCACAACAGTGTGTCCGTCTTTCTTAATTTGCTCTACAATCGCCAGTTTGTCCTGTGGCAAACAGTGTGCTTTGAAGTCGGTGCAAGCCAGCTCGGCGGCGACTCTGCTGGCAACCTCGCTGCGGTCGCCCGTCAGCATCGTAACTCTTTTGACGCCGATATCGAGCAGTTCCCTGACGGCCTGCTTGGCTTCGGGCCTGGTTTTGTCCTGCAGGCCGATCCAGCCGATGCACTTGGAATCCTTCGCCACATAAAGCGTGCTGAAGCCCTGTTCCTCAAGAAGAGCCGGGTCGGAAATATTGCTGGTATCTATATTGTTTTCTTTCAGGAAGGTATCCCTGCCGACCATGATTTTTGCCGAATTAATTGTTGCCGTGACTCCTTTTCCAGGCGTCTCTTCGAAATTTTCTGTCGCCGGCAGTGAAAGATTCGCCTCCCTGGCGACCTCGCGTAATGCTCTTGCGGCCGGGTGTTTGCTCATCTGCTCGGCTGAGGCTGCTTCTGCCAGTAATTCGCCCGGTTCAACGCCCTCTGCGGGAGTCAGTTTGGTCACGTAGAGCCGGCCGGTCGTGACCGTACCTGTCTTGTCGAAAACCATTGCCGTGATTTTACCTGCAATCTCAAGGTCGGCGACATTTTTTATCAGAATACCGAGGCGGGCGGAGGCCGAAATCGCCGCGACCATCGCTGTCGGCGTTGCTAAAATCAGTGCACAGGGGCACGAGACAACAAGGATTGTAATAGCCCGGTCCATATCGCGGGTGAAAAACAGAACGATCCCGGCAATCATCAGGATTGTCGGTGTGTACCACTTCACATAGCGGTCGATGATCCGCATAATCGGGATTTTTGTCTGCTCGGCCTGGATGATCAGCGATTGAACCTTGCCGAGGGTCGTATCTTTGCCGGCCTTGGTCACGGTAATATCCAGCACGCCTGTAAGGTTATTTGTGCCGGCAAAAACCTGCATCCCCGGCACCTTATCTACGGGCAGCGATTCGCCCGTAATCGTTGCTTCATTGACGGAACTGAGACCTTTCGCAACTTCTCCGTCGGCGGGGATATTGTCGCCCGGCCGGACACGCACGCAATCGCCGGTCTTCAGGCTGCTGACTTTTACTTCCTTTTCGCTGCTCTGCCCATCGATGAGATTTGCTATGGTGGGTGTCAGCTTTATGAGCGATTCTATCGATGCGCGGGCGCCGAGGGCGGTGCGCGTTTCAATCAGCTCGCTGACAAGCATAAAGAAAGCAACGATGCCCGCCGTGGCATATTCCTGTGTCGCGAAGGCCGCAATGATGGCCAGGGCTACCAGCTCATCCATGTGTGCTTCTCTGCGTATGAGGCTCTCGATGGCGTGCAGGACAATCGGGGCGCCAAGCAGGATTGCACCGGCCATTGCCAAAAACACAGTGTTGAAATCGCCGGCGCCGTAAATGTACTTTGCTATCCCGCTGTTAATCAGAAGCACTCCGCCGGCAAGGGTCCCAAGAAGGGCCATGCTGACGCGAATTTGTTTACCGTGCGTGTGTTCGGCGGCAATGTCGTCCTTAAAATGTAGATGATCATGGGCCATAATTTTGTCTCTTGTTTTTCGTGTCCTATTCCATAGTGGATCAGCGATTAGCTGTTTGTTGGTTTTGCCCTTCTGTTTGCTCCTTGCTCCTTTTCGGCTTTAATTTCGGATCTCTGTTCAGGAGCACTCTAATCTGTGTTCCTTTTGATCCTTTGGTAGTCTGAACCACGAATTTCTCATCTGCGTTGTTCAGGATTTGCTCTATGGCGTCCAGATAGATTTTTTGAAGAACGAGCTTTGGTCTCTGCCTGTATTCGGGCAGAATGCTCTCAAAATAGTCGGCATTGGCTCTTGCACGCTCGACAACCTCTGTTCGATAGGTTCGTGCATCGGCAATTTTCTCCCGGGCCTTACCGGCCAACTGTGACCAAAGCAACTCTCTGTTCTGTTCGTCAATGGATTCATTGTGCAAGCTGGCAAACAATTCTTCGGCAACGGGACCGGCGGACTCGTTGAGGGTGTTTGCAGCGTATGTTCTTGCATTTGTGATCTCAGTCTCGCTTTCCTGGCTTGCCCTGGTAGAAGCCTCGAATGCTTTTTTGACCTGCCGGGGACATTCGCTGTTGGTCAACTGGACAGAAACTACCTTTACGCCGCTTTCTATCTTGTCTAACTTTTCCTGCAGCAGCCTTTTGACGTGTTTCGGCATTCTGTCCTGGCTGGAAATCGCCTCATCGATTGTATAATTGACCATTGCTGTCACGACGCTGCCATCTAACATATCTTTCAAAAGCGGCGTTATGCTTTCTGTGATCACATTGAAGTAAATATCGCCGGGTTTGATATCTTCGATATAAGTATTTATGAAGAACCGTTCAGGGTCATCGATCTGATAGGTTAGCTGCCACTTGGAATGAACAATATTGTAATCGCTGCCGGCAAAACTTCCAATCGATTCGTTTTGGTTCTCACCTCGGGTTATGCAATAGCCGTCACGCAACGGATTTAAGGGTTGGCCGGGACGAACCGGACGCATTTTTCCGGAAAGTATTTCTGATTGTGTCTGAAAATACCAAAATGAGTCGATGGGCAAATTAACCTGGGTCTCTACCGGAATCTTTACAATTTCGTCGATTGGATAAGGGAATATCCAGTGCAGTCCGGGGCCGAGAAGTCTCTTTTCGCCCAAACCACGAATCTTACCGAATCGCAGGACGAGCGCCTGCTCATTAGAATCGACAGTCTTGATTCCTGAAGCCAGGAAAGCAACGACCAGCACGATCATTATCACTTTCAGGATAACGAAACTGATCTGGAGTGCTTCAGAAAGGCTTCTTCCGGCGGCGTCAAGTTCATTTACAGCCAGCTCTTCGGTAGCTGGAACGCCCAAGTCCTTATTATCTTTTTTTTGTTCTTTCATAATTTTAGTTATTCTAAGTTACTTTCCCGATTCGTTTGGTTCGGTCGGTTTAAGCTCGGGCAAACCTTTCAATAACTCAAAAGGTCTCATATCGGTTGGTGTGACAAATGTAGTTCTTTTCTCAAGTATTTTCTGAAGTGCTTCAATATCTCGCAGTAGCATTGCAAGCTCGGGATCGGCTTCGAGCTTTTCATAATGTTTTGCGGCTTCGGCGTCCCCTTTGCCTCGAATGGCCATTGCTCTTGCTTCGGCGGCAGTAATAAGTTCTTCCGCTTTCGATTTGGCATCCGTCTCTATTTTAATTGCTTCTCCCTTTCCCTGCGAAGTGATTACTTCGGCTCTACGGTTGCGCTCAGCCCGCATGCGATCAAAGACCTCTTTGCTGACCTCCTCGCTGACTTTGAGCTGTTTGATGCCAAGAGCAATAATTTCAATCCCACACTTGACATCAGCAATATCTTTCTGGAGGGTTTTAAGCATCTCGTTTTGGATTTCTTCAAACGCTATTTTTGACTGGTCGCTGTTTACGAATTCGGAAAAATAATGGCGGCCAATCACATTGTTCTGAGTGTTGCGGATCCGGCTGTGTAACAACTCACTTTGAGCTCTTTTTACCGTCTTGGTGGCATTAAAGAATTCCAACGGCCTGGCGATTTTCCAGACCACATATGTGCTGACAATAATTGGGTCGCCACCCGCCGTAGTTGTCTCTTCGCTTTCAACCTCGTAAGTCCGCATGCGGGAGTCAAATCTGTGAATTTGCTGGATTGGGAAGGGCCATTTGAAGTACCAGCCCGGCTTGGTAATCTCGTCTTCGATCGTGGCCTCACCGAATGTTGTTTTCAGGCAGGATTCTGTCTCTCTAACCTGGAACGAGATCAGGTAAAGGCTCAGCGTGATAATAATCAGTATGACGAAGATTGCAATGGCTATGTTTTTCATTGTTCTCTGCTCTCCTCTATGGCGCCCGTCTCATAGATACTGGGCGCCAGTTTTTCCTGGAGGTCTATAATTGTAATCTGAGTATCGTTCTGGTCGGCTACGACCACGTATTTACGTATGTCGTCGAGTGCCTCCTCGAGCATCGATAATCTCTGCTCCTGGAGATAAATTTCCGGTGCGGCCCTGTAGGCTTTCAACTGCTCGGCGAATCGATCACCGGTCGCCCTGGCAAGTATTTCCTTTTTGAAAGCGTAGCTCTGTGACTCTCTCAATGTTTTAAAGATGTTACCCTTCGCCTCTTCAAAGCTATGATCCAGTTGCTTTGCAAGCCTTTCTATGTCTTCCAGTGAGTCTGTATCTTCGGCCTGCTGGTATTTCAACCAAAGCTCGTACAGCTTTTCGGTCTTATCCACGGAACCGACTATGGGCCCTAAGGTCTTATTTCGCTCGGCCTGAGCGTTAAGAATAAGCGCCTGCTTTTTTTGAACGGCTCCAATCACCTTTTGATAGTCTGCTGCAACTTCCGGCGGAGGATGAATACCCTGCAATCCGACGAACACAACCTCAATACCCAGATCCTGCTCGTTGACGGCGTTCTGAATTCTTTCGGTAAGTATCCTGCCGGCTCTGGCCCGCCCGGTTCCAAGCAAGTTGTCTTCGTTATCTTGTTGGTCGCCGGTTTCTATCTTTGCACTCGCTGCGAACTTTGTCAGCTCACGATAGCAAATGGATTCGAGCAGTTTCACCGGCTCGTTATGATTATAGATATAGGAGTACAAATCCTTTATTCTGTATTGAACGGGCACGGCAGCAATAACAAGACTTACCGGCACAGTTCCGGCCATTGATCCCGTGCCGATTTGTTCACTGGCAACCAGCAACTGGTATTCTTCCTCGTAATGTTTTTCGCCCCACAGAAGAGGCTTGCGCTCCACTTCGCCCGTTTTCGGATCAACCTTAGGGACGAAACCGACACTGATTTCCGAGATCATTTTCGTGGGGTATTTATAGGCAATATCGATCGGCCAGGGCCATTTAAAGGCCAAACCCGAATCGACAATCCTGACTTCGCCTGCTTTGTTTAAGGGATTGCCGAGATGCTCTATTATTGCCTGTTCATCGGGTTCAACCACAACAACACAGCTAAATAGATAGAGCGTTACGGCACCAAAAAGGATTAAAGGAACTATCGCCTGTTCGAGCAGTTTATAAAACCATGTTTGAGATGCTTTGAAGCCGAACTGGTAGTCAATGGCATCCGCGGCGCTGCGCAGGATACCGCCCGGCTCATTGATCACTCCCAATAGTCTGCTGTCGAAAGCGCTTCTGCTGTATCGGCCCTTCAGTCTTGGACGATATATGTCCATTATGAGATTCAGTGCAGTTTCGACGCCAAGGAGAACAAGCAGGGCCGGAATAACCATTGCTATTACGTTTACCGGAGTATGGAAATTGAACAGGTAAACCAGTGCAAGTATCACGGCCAAAGCAAAGCACAAGACCGCCACGCCGAGCAGGGAGCTGCCGCCGGCCCTGAGCGGTTTCCACTCCGGCTGGGCCGACATGCCCGTAGCGTAGCGTGAAATTAAGAAGCTGATAAATGCAATGGCCATCATGCAAATTCCACAGAGCAGGGGCTGTTTCAGCTCGTTCTCTGCTGCTGCGCCGACGGCGTTTAATAAATATAGACCGATACCTATTTGGAAGACGGCAATAAGTGCTGAAAATATGGGAATGAACCATTTTTCGAATATCTCAAGCCTGCGCTGGGCGGCGGAAAATAAAGTGGCGCGTTCGCTGCCAGCTTGAAAGATTGCTGAAGATTCCCTGTCCCTGACTAATTGGCCGGCATCGAGTTTTTCCTGCTCGGCCAGGGATCGCTGGTAGAACTGCAAGCATAAGACGAACCAGATAAAAGCGACTGAAAGGATCAGCCAGCTAATCGCTGAGACTGCGAAAAAACCGCTCCACCGACCTAAGAAGAAAGTAATGCCGAAAAATATGATGCTAAGAATCAAAGATACCAAGGCTACGTGTATGGGGCGTTTGGATGATACTGTCATTTTATATCCCGGTATTCCAGTTTGAACAAAAAATTTCTAACAGAGTATTCAATATATGTCTTATCCGAATTCAAAAAGTAATAAGTTGCGTAGTATATCAACAAATGTTATTTTAGTACAGGGACAATTGTTAAAAATTTTAAGCCCTTATCTTAAAGAGCATGGGTGCCGCGAGTCGGAACTGAAAGATGAATAAGTTATTTACTATTGCAAAAAATACTTTCATAGAAACCCTGAGACAGCCCATTTACTCCATAATTGTTGTTGCTGCTTTGTTATTGTTTTTTATAAGTCCATCTCTAACGATGTACACAATGAGCGACGACAACAAGCTCTTACGCGAGATAGGATTATCTACGTTATTTTTGACCAGCTTGTTCATAGCAATTTTTTCCGCTTCCGGAGCTGTTGCACAGGAGTTTGAGAGCAAGACTATAATAACCGTTCTCAGCAAGCCCGTCCAGCGTCCGATATTCATTATTGCGAAGTTCTTAGGTGTGACCGCGGCGGTGGTTCTGGCGCATTATATATGCACGGTCGCCCTGCTGATGTCGATCAGGCACGGCGTACTCGAGACGGTAAACGATACGCACGACTGGACGGTCTTAGGCTCGGCGGGAATTATTATTGTTGCCGTGCTTTTGCTAAGTGCTTTTTTCAACTACGCTTACGACTGGAAATTTTCATCGACTGCGATGGTTTTAACCGGCATATTCGCTACATTCGGCATCGTTTTCTTGACTTTTATCGACCGAAACTGGCAATTCAAGCCTTCGGAGAACGGCTTCAGCGCGGTCGATATCTACGGTTCGGTCTTGCTGTTGTTAGCTGCTTTGATCATCGTGGCCCTGGCGGTGGCGCTTTCGTCCAGGTTCAATATTGTGGTGACGCTCTCGGCCTGTATCGGGATTTTTCTGCTGGGTCTGGTCAGTGATTACGCATTCGGCAGATTCGCCGAAACGCATTTATGGGCCAAAATCGGCAGGTATATAGTGCCAAACCTGCAGATTTTCTGGATAAGCGACGCCATTTACGAAGGTAACGATGTCCCTGTGAAATACCTTTTGATTGGAGCCTCATACGCCTTGTGCTACACGGGCGCCATCCTCGCGTTAGCCGTCGCCCTGTTTCAGCGCCGGCAGGTAGGTTGATCCGGTCCTGTCAGGTATTTTAAGGCTTCTTTTGTAACAGAACAGCTCGGCGGCGTTTTATCTGAGGCGTATCTGCTGCTATAAAACCGTGTTGCTCTGCAATGGAGACGGTCGTTTCAAAATCCTTTTCTGATACATGTCCTTTTGGTTCTACCAGAAGCAATCTGCCGCCCGGCTTCATCACCTTGTATATCTCTGAGAAAAACCCGGCGGCATCAGGAACTTCATGTACGACGGCTGAAGCAAGGGCAAAATCGATTTTTTCTTTGATATTGTCCAGACCGAGAGAACCGTCATTACATATAACAGTTTCAATCCGGCCGGATAATCCTGTTTTCTGTGCACGTTTTTCGAGCGAGATGATCATCTTTTCCTGGACATCCACACATATAACCCTGCCGTTCGGGCCGACCATCCGGGCAAGGGGCAGGCTGAAAAAGCCCATCGCACAGCCGATATCCGCAACCGTCATTGCCTCGTTTACGTATGGTTTGAGAATCTTGTTAGGATTTTGCAGCAGTTTTCTAACCGGACTTGCGAGCAGATAACCGACCCATACCGGACATACATGATGTTCAGCCATATTGTCCTCCCAATGAGTGATTCATTATATTGTCGGGAAAACCGGCATCCGCTTCAATTGCAGTGTTGATTGTTAAGTCTTAAACCAGATACTATTCACTAAATACTTCTTTAATTACCGCTATTTCATCGCAATTTTGCTGCTTGGGGCATCGCGCGCAGTCGCTCCAGACTTTCATCGGCAGCGTTTCTTTTTCCACAATTTCGAATCCGGATTTCTCAAAAAACACCGGTTCCAGCGTCAGAGCAAAGACTTTCGGCACACCGAGCTTTGCCGCTTGTTCGACCGCGGCGGCTACCAATTCCCTGCCGATGCCTTTTCCCTTATATATTTGGTCGATTGCTAAAGATTTGATTTCCACCAAATCCGCCCATATAACTTCCAGTGCACAGCAGCCGACTATATTGTTATCAAGCTCGGCCACAATAAAGGTCTGCAGGTTCTCATAGATATCGGCCAAAGAACGAAACAGCATCCTGTCCCGCTCGGCGTAAGAATTGATCAGGGCGTTAATGGCCGTAACATCCGAAATTTTCGCATTGCGTACATTCATAGACTGTTATTATAACCGGTAAATGGCAAGCCAACAAATGAAAACCTGTCCTGAATTAGCCTTTAGCCCTGAGATGTGGAAGGGAAGGTCGAATGGATCTTAAATAATAATGGTCCCTTTATTTTCCTTCTGTTTATTTTTCTGGTGACTTACTTGCTTCGAGAGTTCCGCCATAGGCACCCATATTGATCCGGCCTCCGTTTGGTAGTGGCTCGTTACTTACGGGTGTATTAGGATCGCCAGCATCAATACACGGACTAGTAATGTTATCTTGAAGCCAAGTCTTCATAACAGGGTCCCATCGACCTGCCTGGGACATAAGATGGTAATCACCCTTCTCAAGCTCATAAAAGTTAGGGTCGGCATATTGCGGATCGGCAATAATATTACCTTCACCGGCGCTCTGTTGGGCACTCAAAGCTCGACACCAGACGTGCTTGGTATTAGTTACTGAGCCAGCGCCAAAACAGTTATATGTTATAATTTCAAGTCTTTGCGTAAGGAGTGAATCGTAGGAAAGGTGTATAGCATTCTGAGATCTCGTTATTATGTTATGGTGTATTTCAGGAAGTCCTTTTTGCATCGTTAAGACTACGCCGTGTCTATTGAGGTCCAGGGTGTTATTCTTGATTTCACCTGATATGCCGTCTCTAAATGTCTGTGAAAATAGATATATCCCGCCATCCGTGTTGAGAATAATGTTATTCTCAATCAAAACTTCTATATCATTAGGCTCATATAGGTTTAACGCGTATATCCCTCTACCGTAGCGATCTCCTTCAAATACTAAAGGATCGGGCATGATGATACAGTCTTTAACCGTTATCTCAGAATTTATTGCAGTAATACCGCTATTGTTTGATATTTCAAAGTCAGTATTGTCCTTATCTGAGTATGTCACTTTTTCTCCTTCCCTGAAAAGTATCGCTAGGCTGCCTATTGACGAATCTGAATTTTTCAATACGAGATTACCGCTTATGGTAGTTGATGAGGCGCTCACTCCAATGAGAGCGATATCTTTGTCCTCTATCAGGATATCTTCCTCATAGGTTCCTTTAGAGATGTAAACAGTATCTCCGTTTGAAGAAAAATCTATAGCATCCTGTATGGATTCATAGGGCGTTGCGAGAAATATCTCGGAATCATTACCGTCGGCAAAGCCCCACCACACCACGTATCCATTGTCGTTTATCTGGGGCTCCCAGTCATCGTAAGAATTGTCTGTAAGCTGAATTGTAGAAGAACCGTTGTAAAGAAATACTTCCCTATCACCGTCGCCAACTTCGCCCGTCCACACCACGTGTCCATTGTTGTTTATCTTAGAACCGGTGTCTTTCCAGGAATTATCAGTAAGTCTAGTTGTGGTGGAGCCGTCGTAGAGAAATATCTCAAAATCATTATCATCCCTTCCCCACCACACTACATGTCCATTATCGTTTATCTGCGGATCGTAACCTCCATAGGGATGTCCTGTCAATTTAGCTGTGGTAGAACCGTCATAGAGGAATATATCGCTGTAATACCAAGCATTGGTAGAGCCGTACCACACGACAAAACCATCGTCGTTTATCTGAGGCTCCCAGTCATCGTAAGAATTGTCTGTAAGTTGAGTTGTAGTAGAGCCGTCGTAGAGAAACACCTCCGAATCACTACCACCGACAGAGCCCCGCCATACCACGTATCCATTGTTGTTTATCTGAGGGTGAGAGTCACGCGACGAATTGTCAGTGAGTCGGATTGAACTTGAGCCATCGAAGAGGAATATGTTGCCAACACGGTCGCCTGGGTTTGTATAGCCCCACCACACTACATACCCATTGTCGTTAATCTGAGGGTCGTCCTCGTAGTACCAAGCATACGAGGGAAGTTTCCTTATAGTTCTGCCATCATAGAGGAAGTGAGCTGTATCATGCCAGGGCCATTCGCCTTCCCACACCACATACCCGTTGTTATTTATCTTGGGATAGCGGTCATTGTAATCATCATTAATAAGCTGAATTACACTGAAACCATCGTAGAGGAATATCTCATAATCACTGTCAGGAACACAGCCCCACCACACCACAAACCCATTGTCGTTAATCTGGGGATCGTAGTCATTGTAGGAATTGTCTGTAAGTTGAGTTACAGTATAAACAGCAGAATAAGAAACATCGCTTGTAATTAATATTGACATTAAAGACAAGCCTAAGATAAGCAGCAGCAATTTCATCATTTCGCTCCTTTATATTTAAAACAGTTACACATAGCTTTCCATGTAGTAGGTCACGTTTTTGTACAATTCGGGACAGTAACCGTTTTTTGTGACCTGTCTCCAGCCATTAATATACGTGACAATGATAGGGAAGAGCCCTATTATTGTTACCATTTTGTTCTCATAAAATAGTGTGCGTCCCTAACTAAATCTCGTGTAACAATTTCATTATCAAGAGCAGCTTTCTTCCACACATCAATAGCAGCAATGCGAAGGGCATCATAGCGCTACAATTCTACTTCAGACATAAAATACTACATATTACTGCTGTAGAAATATAATGTATCGTTACATACCAGCACTTTCAATAGCGATTGTATATTTTTATGCAAAAAGGGTAGGAATCATCCATATAAACCGAAATATATTCTGTTAACCACTGGCTTATCATAAAGTCTGTATAACCTTAATTACCCATCGAGGCCAGATCGTCCATTCTACGGCTACAAAACACCTCTGACCCCAGCCATTAAGAGGCGGCTGTTCCTAGTTTTTCCCAATTTAAAAAACGCTCGCATAAATATATATCTACCTTCGGAGAATTCTATCCCCTCGTACTTCTCCGGGCAAACTACAAACCCGGCTAAATAGGTACGGAAAGACAATAAGGCGAATATTTTCGTATATCGCATATCGTATGTTGTATATCGTATTACGCTGTCTTGTCCTGTGATAGGTTGTCAGCTAAATGATATGATAACTTATTGCAGGAGTTTAGAATGGATCAGAGAATCATTGTTCGTTACAGTATGAGTTT
>Ga0265594_1001751_pt1 | contig 16380 bp, 14 predicted proteins | sample saktaG_11_FD_190147 | JGI IMG/M metagenome (GOLD analysis project Ga0265594, IMG submission 190147) | Saline water microbial communities from Sakinaw Lake, British Columbia, Canada - sak_2011_5_24_80m | ecosystem: Environmental > Aquatic > Non-marine Saline and Alkaline > Saline ... | reverse complement strand
AAGCGTTGTCTTTCTACGTTTCACGATTTTCTCTGTGACTGATTTTTTCTCATATTCTTGGCGAGTCTTTTCCTTGTTGACGTCGAATACGTATTCTCCGCCGGCTTTAATGGAAAAGTAGATTGCGCCGTCTGAATCTGATACTCCCTCGGTTTCATAAGGACTTGACAGTTTAACGTGGATGTCGGGTACGGGATTCCCTTGAGATGACAAAAACATTTTTAGGCGATTATTATCGACTTCATAATGCATGTTAATTTCGTTGGGTGAGACAAAAAGCGTTTTTTTAGCTGTTGTGTAACCCTCTTTTAAGGCTTCTATAGTATGGTCTCCTGGCTGGTCGGGGTAATACACGTTTTCCATCAGGCATTCCTGGTTCCCGTCAGGCTTGGTCACAGTAAGGTTTGTTGAAATAGGATTTCCCGTACCGTCATACACAATAATCTTAGTCTGCTGGCCTACTTCAGCAGATTCAGGATTTAAAGAAATATTTAAGGTTCCGGTAACCGTGATATTCTCCTCAGTATCCCAGTAAAGGAAGGAAGTCTTAGAAGCCTCAACCACGTAAACCCTAGCCTCTTTGAACGTTGTGACATACAATCCTGAAGCGTCAGTTGACTCAGCCCGCCCGTCAATAGTCAAAGTCGCGTCTCCGACAGGATTTCCCTCCTGATCCTTAATCGATATTATGACTTCCTCACCAACAGAAGGATTTCTGGGTGTTAAGTCAATATCAAGCTTCTTCTTCGACTCGAAATTTTTATCAATAACCTCAAACCTCTCTTTCTCAACTGAAACCGTGTATTTACCAATGACTGAAGGAGTGTAGACGAGCATGCCAGATGAAATGGTCGTAAAAGCGTCAAAAGAATTGTCGGGTGCGGTTATTGTTATTACTGCGGAATCAAGAGGAAATCCTCCTGATTCAACTTTAATGGTCACTGGCTCCCCAATAACAACCTTTTCCGGATTAATCAAAACTTTGGGAACATCCTTGTCCGAGACAACCAAAGTCTTGTTAATGCCCCAGTACCTTGAACTCAAATCCCCCATAACAAGGGTATAAGTCCCCGACTTGTTCACAGTGAAGTTCGCTCCCCCCCCAATCTTGGTCTCAGCTAGGAGATAAACATCCCCGTTTTCATCGAAGAGCTTAACTCCCACGTCAGCTGGCAAGGCGATGGAAATCAATTCCCCAACCACAGGATTCTCAGGGTGAGGGCCGTCAATCATAAGCTTCTTCCGGGCGTAAAAAGAGCGTTTACCGCAGTAATCCCTTCCAGAAAACTCCATCCGATATTCGCCTGAATTATCGGGTCTGTAGGAAATCTTTCCGAATGCGTCGGTACTTCGTTTTTCTTTTACACCACCCTGGACGTCGTAGATCTCGACTTTCAATCCTGAGGCGGGAGCCCCGGAAACCGCGTTAGTGAGTATTATGTCAATAGTTCTTCCGGCTAAAGGCTGTTTCGGGTCGAAGGATACTGCGGGAAGGTTTCCGATGTCGAAATTCATGCTAATGTTTTCAACGCTCACGTTACCCCGCCGAAGTTCTGCGAGGGCTGTGTGTTCCCCGCAGTTTAAGTCTACTACATCCCAGTTCCATTCGGTCGAATCAACTTCCTCTGTTGTTGACCCAATCATCTTCTGGCTGAACAGGTGGTCGTCGACGAAAAAATAAAGTTGATGATTTGCCTCGGGATACTTTATAGAAACCTCAAACTTGAAATTCTGCTCAAGCTCGATGTTCTTTCTAGAAATGTCGATTCCAATCAATCCTATTGACTGTACTGAACCAGCAAGACAAAATAGGGTTACTGCAATTAAAAAAACCTTCTTCATCGTTTTTAAGATTGAACACGTGCGTATAAATATCTAAGGGATAGTGAGCTTGATTTTCCAAAGAATTCTTTTATGGGAAAACTATTTTTTCACCAATTTGACATTGATTGTATGTGATTTCCCGGGAGACAACACAATAATTTCACTGTAAGACTCGTAACCATCCAACATCAAGGTCACAACGTGTTTCCCAGGAGTAACATAAATGCTAGCTACTGTCGTATCCAGCTTCTCCCCCACGCCATCCAGATAAATTGACGCGCCGGAAGGTTCAGTTGAAATAATTAGGATTGCCTTCCCCCCAGCATACCATCCAACTGGAGCTTCGACTCGGGATCCTGTCATAAAGACTCCCAGAAAAATAGTTAATACTATTATTGTGGAGGCAGCCCACTTGTCTCCGCGGGAATTAGAGTAAATCGAGGGTAGCATGGTTTATTTTTAGGAGGACTTCTTATAAATCCTCAATTCGGACCATCTGCACCACTTCCTCAAGCGCTTTAGTGTATTTTTTCAAGTTTGCTTCCATCTCGAATCCCCTGGACTTGAAGAATTCACAAGCCCCGATATTTCCGCCCTTGACTTTAACGATAATTCTGTGGATATTTTTCTCTCTGAGAAACTTGATTGCGTGTTCGACTAGATTTGATCCCACACCCTTTTTTTGGAAAATAGGGTTCACGCAGATTGGACCCAACTCTGCGCGACCTACGTGTTCCTGGAATAATACCCCTGAGAAACCTGCTATTTTTCCTTTTTCTTCGGCTATGAAGATTTTAAAGTCGGGTCTAAGTGACGCATTATTGATGAATTCCTCGTCTACTGGAAGTTTTTCAAACCAATTATTGAATTTTCTGTGGAGTCTTACGACGTCTTTTGCGTCAGAAGTTTCATATCCTCGCAGTTTCATCTTATATTTAATATTGGGGAATTCAATAAAGTTAGCTATGGTTTCGGTTAAATACGTTGTTGTCTGCTGTGACGGGATGAGTGACTTGCCAATTCCGAAGCTTTCAGGAAAGACTCCTCTTGAGGCGGCTGACACCCCCAACATGGATTCTCTAGCACAGGGAGGCGAGTGTGGTCTGCTTCAGACTATGGTTTCTGGCCTCCCCCAAGATAGCGGTGTCGCAAACCTTGCGATTTTAGGCTATGACCCAGTAAAGTTTTACCCGGGAAGGGGGCCTCTTGAAGCTGCTAATATGGGTATTGTGTTGGATTCTTCCGATGTTATCTTGAGGTGTAATACAGTCACTGTTGAGTATGGTGTTTTAGTCGATTATAGCGGAGGACACATTTCAAGCGGGGAATCGAGAAAACTGGTCGAATACGGAAATGAAAAGTTGGGTGGCGGACCGTTAAAAATTTTTCCGGGTGTTTCATACCGTCATGTCGCAGTCCTTTCAGGGGATTTTTCAGCGGATATTGCGTGTAAACCACCTCACGACATTATTGGGGGGAAAGTCGAAGACAACTTGATAGAACCTATTGATTCGAGAGCGGGTGAGACTTCAGAAAAGTTGAACGGAATCATGCTCGATTCAAAAGAATACTTGGAAGACCATCCGGTAAACATAAATAGAATTCAAAACGGTTTAAAACCTGCTAACATGCTTTGGTTTTGGGGTCCGGGTAGAAAACCAAGTCTCCCTGCTTTCAGAGAGAAATTCGGATTATCAGGGTCGGTCATATCCGCAGTTGATATTATCAAGGGTATTGGAGCTTCCATCGGCCTTGAGGTTGTAAACGTTGAGGGTGCGACCGGCTATTTGGATACTAATTATGAGGGTAAGGCTGATGCGGCAGTGGAATCGCTTAAAAGTGTGGATTTCACTTACATTCACGTCGAGTCTCCTGACGAGTCTGGGCATGAAAGGAATATTGAGCACAAGATTCAGGCTATTGAAGACATTGACAAGCGGGTTTTAGGCAGGCTTTTAGACAAGCTTGAAGGCGATTACGTAATCGGGGTTTTACCAGACCATGCAACTCCCATCTCCCTTGGAACGCACACTGGCGAGCCAGTGCCCTTCTTAATCTACTCGACTTTAAGGGAGGGTAGTAGGAGTTGTGAATCATTTTCCGAGAAGAATTCTTCCAACGGGATTTTCGGGGTGAAAGGTGCTGAAGAATTCATAAACCTTTTATTATCTGCGGGAAAGCAATAACATACTGGTGTTGAGGATGGCAACTGCGAGAAAATTCCTCGTCCCAGTCGACGGGTCGAAAAGCTCTAGAAAAGCCTTGTATTACGCTATTGAGCTTGCAGGATACTTGAACGCGGAAATAACTGTTTTTCACGTCGTCGATAAGTCGGGGGAAAAAGAGCTTTTAAAATCAAAGAGGATGTTGGGGGAGAATAGGAGTCTTGTCTCATCCAAGAGTATTCCAGTTGAAGCTAAACTCGTAAAAGGTGACCCTGGCAAGGAAATAGTCGTCGAGGCCAAAAAGGATTACAACCTCATAGTGATCGGATCCCTCGGCCATTCAGGGTTAACCCGCATGATACTCGGAAGCGTAGCCGAAAACGTAGCCCGAAAAAGCCCGATACCCGTGACAATCGTCCGGTAAAAACAATAAAATAGAATACATTCAAAAACAATAATACAGCAGACAAAAAGTATCCAATAACCCGTAATACGGGATGTTAAACGAACTTTAAGTGCGTTTAATTGTTGTTAAGTTCAATTGCGAGTCCGCCTATTGAAAAAAATAATGCAAAAATTTTATTCTAAAATAAAATGTTGCCTCGTTAAACCCTTTCCCCAAGGGGAAAAAATTTAACATAAAGGTGCTACGCACCTAAGCATAACATTGGTTTAACGGCTCGTCTTCGACTCGCCCAAATTTTCACTAAAACAAAAAACGGGGGCGGGGCGAAGAAATTAAAATTTCCATCCTTCAGATCTAAACATATCAAGTATGTCAATTGCCTCAATTTTATAATCTTGGCAAACAAAAGGTATTCGTATACGATTACCCCTGATTTTCTCTTCGGTAACTACTATCCGTTTAATCGTAAACAAGCTAGTTTGTGGGTCTGATGCTAATTCTATTGCGAGTGCAATAACCCATGGATCAGCGTCATATTTTCTGTTAATCTTTATTATCGCAGGATATTTTTCCAGAATGTCCTTAATTAAGTTTATCTGTTTTGGTGTTGGTGGAATGAATATCTTTTTTTGGTTTTTTGCCCATCGCGCAAGTGTATCATCAATTTCTTGAATTTCGTTGAGTACTTCTTTGGGTGCAACTAACCTTCCTGATTTTGCCAAATCTTCTATTTTTTTCCATGGACCTGGATAAACATCTTGAGGATTGTTTTTATTTAGTTCAACGAGCGAAGAAGTATCTATGATATAAAAATTTGAACTCATTTCCTCGCCTCAACTAACACTTTATCAAAACTCTTTGATTTGATGGACAGATAATTCAGGGCATCAGTATAAGTTATGAGCCTGCTATCATAGTTGTTTGCAACAATTGAGACGAATTTAGTCCCTATTTGAGAAAGACATCGTTTATCTGATGGTAGTCCCCCTCCCTGTTTTTCACCTTTCTTTATTTTTTTCTTATCTTTGGGTTTGTATCTGTTAAGAACATCTTCATACTCATTTTTTGTGATATACTGTAACTTTCTCATATTGACCAAGAGCATGGCCTTGCTAAGTTTATAGCTTCTTGAAAGTGTTTTTAGGGTTTTTGTATCAGTTAGAACAGAGCGGTTTGAGTCAAATACCGGTTTTGATATGTTTTCTGGCAATAGTAGTGATGAGGCGAATTCATCACACCAATTTTCGAATTCGTTTTTACGTGTTTCCATCAAATCAGGGAAGTCTATTACCGACTCTCCCAGAAGTATGTGCCCAAATTCGTGCATCAGGGAAAAAATTCTTGCCTCTATGGTATCCTTTGTGTTTATAACAATGGTGTTTGGAAACTCATCCACGAATACGAAGCCCCTGGCATCTTCAACAGGCATGGAAAATTGAAAAACAAGTATATTCATATCTTCGAGTGTGTCTCGCAGATAATTGAAGAATTTGTAGGGTGTCTTGAAGCTCTTTTGCTTTTCTTCAGTTAGGTCAAATTTCTCTCTGTATTTCCCACCTAGTTCTTTAGGATTGATTGAGACATTTACTCTCTCGATTTTTGGCTTTGTTTGGTAATCGATATTCTTGGATAATTCCCTGCCTATTTCCTGTAAGTCCCGTGCCTTTCTCAAGACAAGAATAGTTTTTTTATCAAATACGTCTTTTTTTCCGGGAAGCATCCGATAATCTTTTGGTATGGGTTTTTCTTCTTTAGGCTTTGAAAGAAGGAACGCAGCTACTGGTCTTCGATAAGCAGATGACAAGATATTTAGTTGCCTAAATGTAGGATTCCGTTCGCCTGACTCAATTTTCCCAACAACAGCAACACTTGTCTTAAGTCTTTTAGCGATATCTTGAATACTCCAGCCAGCACTTAGCCTAAGCCATTTAAAAACTTTTAAATCCACTTCAACTTTAACTGACTTGGCCATATTAACAACCTTTTGAGGTATTTCCCTCAAAAATATTGATTTCTTCCTTAGTTAAACCATAAATTTGATAAACAAGTTCATCTATTTCAGCATCCGTTTTCTTAATCTCTTCCTCAATTCGGGTTCTTTCATCTGTTTTTTTATCCCCAATCTCATTAAGACTATTATTCAAGGAAATCATTTTATCTACTAGTTCTACCAGTGGCTTCTTTTCTTTTTCTGTTACTTCCTTAATCGGAAGCTTGTTCATGTAAGTTGTACCATGAAGTATCCTACCTCCTTTTTCTGGGTCTCCGAGTATCGGAAAGGTTTGCCTCATGTAGAATTCAAACAACTTTGAGTTAAGTAATGCCAGGAGGTATTTGTCAGCCTTTGGGATGATAAAACAAGTTTTCAGGGGGTAATAACCCTCACTATCTATTGTAAATCGGTTCTGAAGACTAATATCTCCATAGATAATTTTCGGTTTTTCAAATTCGTCGTAATACGCACACGCTCTAAGATTATACCAATGTTCTCCCTGATCTGCTCTTTTAATAAGTGGTTCTTTAAACTTGGATAAATGATCAAATATTACAGGATAATCTTTTGGGACATTTATTCCATTTCTTGTAACAATTAAGAATAGACTGGGATCTTTGATACCATAATGGCCGATGTCTTTCCCCCTTAACGTTGGTAATATTATCTCCTTGTTTTTAGGATCTGCATTAATGAACGTGTCTTTTATTTCTTTATTTATAACGAAAGCTTCGTTGAAACCTGTCAGTATACCCCTATAAATTCCAACATCAGCATATTTTTTTAATTGTATTCCTTGTTTATTCATCTTTTCGATTATTTCATTTACACCTTTCCGTGCAATTCTCCACCCGTCTTTTCCAAGAGTTGATTGAAGAGCGTAAAAACCGTTCTCTTTTATGTAATCTTCAAGGTTTCCAAATTCTAACGTCTGTATCCCACAGAACAAAAATTTATGGTTTTTCCTTGCCTTTCCCTTACGGAAAATAAAAATGCAGGGAAATGTTGAAGCATCCTTGAAAACAGGAAGTTCGCCAAAATCGATTATTTTCTCAATAGTGCAGTTTTCGAGAATAAACTTGCGCAAGTTTACACCATAATCCGAGCGGATGAATTTATTGGATGCGATAAAACCAAAGTAGCCTCCGTCACGTAGTAAACTAATCCCTTTTTCAAAGAAGTAAATCAGCAAATCAGCCGTGCCCTTATATCCGTGATAGTGGGCTTCAAAGTATGGTTTGAATTCACCAAGTTCCTCTTGTCTAACGTATGGTGGATTACCAATAACAACATCAAATCCACCATTAGCCATAATTGATTGAAATTTTTCATCCCATTTAAATGCTTTATCTCCTGCAACCTGATGATTGTCGATTAGTGAGTTACCACATTTTATGTTTTCTTTTAGGGTTGGTAATCTATGTTTTCTTTCTGCCAGCTTGAGTAAAAGATTTAGTTGTGCAATCTCGACTGCTTTAGTATCTAAATCGACGCCAAAAATGTTGCTTTTTAGAATACGTGCCTTTCGAGTGAAAAGTCCGATTTCATCAAGTTGAGCTTGGTGCCCTCGACCCTCTTTCTTGTTGTAATACTCATTCAAGAAATCAAATGCTTTTAACAGGAAACTTCCACTTCCACATGCAGGATCTAGAATTCGTATTTCTTCGGATTTGACTTTTTTATTTTTTAGAATATCATTAACAGTGTTTCTAATAATATAGTTTACAATGTAAGTTGGTGTATAGTAAATTCCTTGTTCTTTCCGATGTGCTCGACCTTCTTTGAGTTTTGCACGTTTGGGCGTCTTTTTTAATATGTGACTTAGATACTGTTCATAGATATTCCCTAATACGTCAGCGTCTATTGCTGCGAAATCGTATTTTACAAACCTACCTTGTGGAGCATATAATCCATTGATTACTTTCAGTATTACCTCGTCGCTTACGTCTATTTCATCGCATTCATGGAAATCTTCTGAAGATTCACCGAATAATTTGCTGTTGTATTGCTCATTGTAGTACCTGAAAATTTTCTTTAATTGTTTGTAGTAGTGTTTACTAGATGTTCGAGTTAATTTCAATAATTGGTTTTCTTCTATCTCGATATCCTCGGTTTTCCGAATAAAGATTAATCTATCGATAATTCGTTGAACTATTTCATCGATTTCATAATCTTGATATTTATTACCATAATTACGGGCAATATCTTTGGAAAGTATCTCTCTCCAGTTATTCAAGTCTTGAAATAGTTGTTCCCCTATGTTTATCCTTCTCTTTCTTCGGCCTTCTCTTTCAGCTTTTTTATCTAATTCACTGCTTAGAAAAGATTCCTTGGATAATAACCAGATATCTTCAAAATCATCATTAAATGAATCTATGTTTGCTAATTGAATATTTCGAAAAGGTCTTGTGCTCTCCTCATCAGCATAGAAAATCTTAAGGCCTTCAAAATCGGTTAAAACAGCCCAACTAACAGCTTTGTTATAAGCATAATTTATTGCTTGTTCAGCATAATCATCACGATCTAAATCTTCTTTTATTGCTTTAGCCTCAACAATGAGTTTAGAAACGCCATTAATCCTTAGCGTATAATCCGCTCGTTTACGTTGAATACGCTCTTCTTTAATCACTTCGTCGGGAAATTCATCACCCTTAACATCCCAACCTAAATATTCAAGAAGAGGTTCCAAAAACTTGGATTTGGTTTCTGACTCACTGATTTTCTGCCACTTAGTTTTTGACTTATTGTATTTATCAACAAGCTCCTGGATTTGTTGTTTTGCCTGACTTTTATCTACCATGATAATAGATATTCTTCCGACTTAATTAAAACGTTGCCCTGCCCCCTTCCCTTAGGAATACGCAGCTTCGCTGTATTACTGTTTTAGTGAAAACTTCCGGCAACATTAATAAAAATAAAATGGCGGACTCGCAACTCTGCGCTGCACTTGCCCTCAGCCTTCGGCTTCGGGGAACTTAACAAGTGGCTTAACGGGAAATCCTTTTATGGATTTCCCCCAATTTTCTCGTTTCACTCGAAAAAACTTCGTTTACCCGCTTTTGTTAAACTTAGAATGTCTCGATTTTTCCTTGTGCGCACCAGTCGGTGACTTGGGTGACGTTTTCCAGCCAGTGGTCGGTTATCCTTTTCGCTTCGGCTTCCGCGCTCTTGTCTCCTATTACTTGGACGCTCGCGCAAAGCGGTTTGTCGATTGGTTTTCCTATCTGACTCATTAGGCGGACGTACACTTGTTTGGCTCCGGCTTCTGCGATTTCGTCGGCGATCTTTTTGGACAGGATGTTGTAGATTTTCCCAACGTGGTTGACGGGATTTTTCCCCGCAGTCGCTTCCAAGCTCATAGGACGGTAAGGGGTTATAAGGCCGTTTGCACGGTTGCCGCGGCCGACCGAACCGTCGTCGCCCATCTCGGCGCTTGTGCCCGTGACGCAGATGAATCCGCTTTCATGTTCCGCGCTGTCTCCGGTGTTAATCTCAACGACCACCTTCTCGTCCGTCTTTTTCGAGATAAAATCCAAAACCTTCTCCTTCATCTCCCCCTTCTTAGCCTCGTAGTCGGACCAGTCCTCAAGGTGCCGGCAGACGAAGGCGTTAGCAATCGTCAAGGTTATCTCATGCTCAAAGCGGACTCCCATGACTTTAACGTCAGTTCCCGAAGCCGGGAGAGTCTTTTTTAGATCCCCGTTAATGAATTTTTCAGTATCGTAAGTCAACTGCTCGGTGAGAGAGAATGGTGCGAAACTCACTCCAAAGCTTGTGTCATTAGACTTTGGAATCCCGTCGCGTCCGAAAACATCCCTGAGATCAGTGCTACCTAACCCTAACTTTTGATCCCACACAACGCCCTTCTCCAAGTCAATGTAGTTGAACGTGTCAGACAAGTATTCTTTCGCGGCGGAAAGGGCAATTTCTCCGACCGGAATCTTCTCTTTTTCAAACACGTTTGTAGCTCTACCAGACAATAAAATGTAGATGGGCTTTAAAATTTCGGTGTTTCCGTACGACGGGTCGGATAATCCACCAACAAGCTCCACCTGATCGGTGTTGTGGTGTAGAATGTGACCCACATTTTCAAGGTAATAGTTGGACAGTCCGCAGCTTACAGCTTCCGCAAGACCATCGCAGATGCTGTCGGGGTGTCCAATCCCTTTTCGCTCCACCAATTCCACTGGTTGTTCAGACAATGGCACCTCATCCAAAAAGTCTATTTCAATATTTCTCATTTCAAAACCCAATATTATTGGAAGAATCCTATATTAATCTGTTATGCCTTCAGTCACGACCTGGAAAATGCATTCCGAGTCAGGCATGTTGGGTGAATCAATGAGTTGTGCAACCCTCTTGCTCCCTTTGCTTTTTCTAAGGTAGACTCTAAAGGTTGAGTGGTGGCCGACAATGTGGCCGCCAATGGGAACTGTCGGATCCCCGAATAACACGTCCGGGCGGCTCATGACCTGGTTGGTCACGATGACCGCTGCATTATAAAGGTCTGCGATCTTGCGCTGGAGGGTGTGCATGTGCCTGTTAAGCTTTTGCTGGCGGCTTGCAAGCGTACCCCGACCCACGTATTCCGCGCGAAAGTGTGCGGTAAGCGAGTCCACGATTACGAGGCGGACGTTCTTCTCCTTCATTATCTCCGACGCCTTTTCGGCGAGAAGCATTTGGTGGTCGCTGTTGTAGGCGCGGGCAACCTGAATGTTTCCGAGAACCTCTTCAGGGTCAAGTCCAACGTGTTCGGCCATCTGCTGGATGCGCTCCGGCCGGAAAGTGTTTTCAGTGTCAATGTAGATTGCATTGCAGTCTAAGCCGCCTTCTTCTACTGGAAGCTGAACATTTACACACAACTGGTGTGCGACCTGGGTTTTCCCGGAGCCGAATTTTCCGAAGAACTCTGTTATGGCCTGAGTCTCGATGCCGCCTCCGAAAAGCTTGTTGAATTCAACGCTTCCGGTCGAAAGCTTTCCAACCAGCTTCCTCTTTTCAAGAACGTCCAAGCCGGATTCAAAGCCCATCTGAAGGTTCTCGCGCGCGGAAGCGATAATCTTTATGGCAGTAGCCTCTCCAACACCAATCTCCTTAAGCTCTCCGGGAGAGGCCGCGGCAATAGCCTCGACCGAGGAATAACCCGACTCCCTGAGCTTTTCAGCGATAGTCGCTCCAACACCATCCAAGTCATCAAGGTCCATTTGGGATAACTTATGTAATCCTCTTTAAATAAAAAAGATGGTGAGAGAGCAAGAGAAAAGTGTTCCCCCTCTCTTCTAGCGAGGCATCCGAAGTCCTATATAGAAAACCCCGGATACGAATATGAATAATACCAGAAACAAAAAAAGAGAGTCTATGTGGAATTCGAGGGTGAAGGCCTTATGAGCCATGATAAAGACTTGGTAGTTGATTAAAATAAAATTCATTAGTCGATGAGTTTTCTCATTTTTTCGATTATTTTTTTCATTAATTTTTTAAGTGCTTCGAAGGGGTTTTGTGGTTTTTCCGATGTCTGATTCAACTTTGTTGTCGCCTCTTCTTGTGTGGTTGTCTGTTTTTCAAGGCATCTTCCGTCTTCGCAGCCGTAGGTGCAGTTTAGTATATGGAACCTGTCCTCTTTGCCTACACAATAGTATTCCACGACCCGGTCGTCGCCCAGGCATTCGTCCCACAACTCACCCGTGAAATTGTAACTAATTGATTCTAGTTTTTCATAGTCGAATTTGGATGACGTCCGGTTGGTGAAGACGCTTGACTTAACCGTTGAATTAATCCCTCCGCCCCCGTCGACGCAGCTATAGTAATAATTGAGGGTTGTAGTCAAGATAGTCAGGGATGACGTTTGGACTGGCAAGGTCAGTGTCGTCGACGCGATGCTCTGGGAGGATGCTTGGATTGGCAAGGCCGCGAGGATTAGTATGCAAGAGATTGCGTGTTTCATCCTCTTAGTCGATGAGTTTTCTCATTTTTTCGACGATTTTGTCTCCTTTGATGAGGCTGTAGTTTAACACGTCGATGAGGGTTTTTGCGGACCGGATTTTGATTTTGCCCTTGTATTTGTTTTCAAGGAGCACGTCTTTCTTGTTTGACGCTGGGATTATCACTTCTTTTATTCCCGCTTCGAATGCGGCCTCGATTTTCTGGGTGACGCCGCCTACGGGCAGAACTTCACCGCGGACTGTTAGGCTTCCGGTCATGGCGACGTCCTGGCGGACTTCGATCCCTTCTAGGGCGGAGATGACTGCGACTGCAACGGAAACGGACGCGCTGTCGCCCTCAACACCTTCATAAGTCTGGAGGAACTGGATGTGTATGTCGTGGGTGGCGATGTCTTTGCCGCTGATTTTTTTGAAGAGCGCGGAGACGTTCGTAACCGCCTCTTTGGCAATCTCCCCGAGCTTTCCTGTCGCCATGATTTTGGCGTCCCGCGCGCTTTGGGCTGGGGCTACTTCAGCGACTATGGGAAGGACCGTCCCTCCTTCACCGATGACTGCGAGGCCGTTTACGCGTCCAATACGGCCTCCGTCTGTGACTAAGATGTTGTATTCCTTCTTCTTTTCAAGATACTTGTCGCCGACCTGCTGTTCCAAGGTTCTCGCACTCTTCTTGCCGGCGAGAACGTCTTTAGCGGTTACGTACTTGTGGCCGCGCTCCTGGGATATGTCTCCGGCAGCCCGGATGAGTCCGCCGAGCTCGCGGAACCTGAGCGTCATCTTGTCTCTCATGCCGGCTTTCCTCTTGGCTTCGCGGATTATCTCTTCTACTGCCTCGCGCTTGAAATGCGGGATTTTCCCGTCGTTTATTATTTCCTGGGCTACGAACTGCACGATCTTCTTCCTTGTCTCGTCGGTGTCGTCTATCATCTCCTCCATAAAGACTTCATAGCCGTAGCCTCGGATTCTGGAGCGGAGGGCAGGGTGCATGTGCTCTAGCACGTGAATGTTTCCGGCCGCAATGAGGATGAAGTCGCAGGGGCATGGGTCGGTTATTACCATGGCGCCTGAGCTCATCTCGCTTCTGCCGGTGATTGAGATTTTCTTCTCCTGGATTGCGGTGAGAAGGTCTAGCTGGCTTTTTCCGAGGGTGCCTACTTCGTCTATGAAGAGTACTCCCTTGTTCGCCTTGTGTATGAGGCCTGCGACAACGCGTGTGTGTGCGGGTGTTCCAAGCCCTCCAGTCTGCAAGGGGTCGTGCTTCACATCCCCAAGTAGTGCGCCTGCGTGGGCTCCGGTTCCCTCGTAGAATGGAGCCTGCTTCATCTCGGCATTATCCACGACAAGCCGGGGGCCCATGGGCTTTGACCCCCCCATCATGCCGCGGAAGTTCACGCCGAAAAGAAGCATGAAAGGTATTCCTAGAATGATAAGTGCCGCGATTATGATTCCATCAGGAACTATTCCTGAAATATACAGTCCCAGCGGAACCAGGAAAAAAAGTAGCATGAAAAGCGGGAGCCTGTTGGACTGTTTTTCAGATTGCTGGGATTTCCCACCCTCATCCCTTAAGGCTTTTATGATTTTCCTACCTTCTCCTGCCGGTGCGACCTTGATTTTGGGATTGTTCTCATCCTCCATGTTCGGATAAGAAAGAACATCCTCCAACATCTCGGCCGGTATAAGCTCGGCCATGGCTTTGGCGAGCATTGACTTGCCCGTCCCGGGCTCGCCGATGAGGAGTATGTGACGGCGTTGTTTGGCGGCCTTGCGGACTATCTCACACGCCTTGTCTTGGCCGATGACCTGGTCGATCAATTTCTCAGGGACTGAAATCTGGTCTGTCGTCTTAAACTTGCTCCAATCATTCATAGACTCTGCCTTAATGAGCCGTTTTTTCCCGGCCTTCGCAGGCTCGTCCTCCGTCACAAACAACTCGGTTTTTTCAGGTGAATCCATGGTTTAAACGAATAATGATTGTTTTACAAGACATATAAAAAGAAACTAAGCCTGAGTTTTTCTCGCGAAAATCGAATTTTCCTTAACAGGGCCTGTCAGCTTTATTGTTTCACCAATTAGGAATGTAACAGCCTCTTCAGGTTTTATTTGAAGGAAGCCATCGGCTTTGAAGAAAGCTTGTAGTATGTACCATGTAATATAGGGTTGAACTCGGATTCGCAGGCGGCTTTACCCTCAATATTGAGTCGACTAGAACAAGAGGTTACAGAGGGAAGAACTCAAAAGAAAAGCAGTCAGCACTCAAACGAGTTACTCAATCTTTTTGGCGAAGATTGAACCGGGTTTCACGGGATTCGACGCTCGCATATTGTTTCCTTGGACTATGATTACAGCCTGATTAGGCATTATTTCCACGAAGGCACCCTGGAAGTTTTCATGTTGAATCGTGGGGTTAGATAGGCTCGTGTGCTCTATGCCGAATTGTTGAAACTCCCCGGTCGGGCGCAATACGTACCTGCTTTCATGGGTTTCAGTGTGGGTGTCAAAGACTATGGCGGAATAAAGTGGGCTGTGGTCGGTAGCATACACGTCGTTTAAGTGAAGTCGGGGGACAGCGTCGGCTATGTCGAAGCCAGTCGGCGGCTTTATGTGGACGGAACCGGAGTCGTCACTTGCAGTAGGAATAGGTTCACTTTTCTTACCTCTCCCAAACCATTTGAATGCCATTGTATTATTCTAACGGATTAATAGGTGAAAAATCACCATACGACCTCAACGTCATCAGTCCTCTGCTTCGGAAGGACTACCGTATCTTCAATCTCCATGCGTGCCCCCGCCTCGAACATTCGCTTTGCGAGCACTGCTATCATGACTCCATTATCCCCGGTAAAGCCTTTGGGGACTGCGAAGGCTGCGTCATGCTCGCAGGCCATAAGTTGAATCATCTCGGCGAGCCTCTTGTTCGCGGCGACTCCCCCAGTCAACAAGACTTCCCTGTTCGTAAGGTGCGCGAGCGCCCTCTCCGACACTTCAGCGCACATGGAAAACGCCGTCTCCTGCAGGCTGAAACATACGTCCTCCAAGCGTTCGCCTTTTTTCACAAGGTTTACTGCAGCAGTCAAAAGACCCGAAAACGACAGATCCGTGCCCTTGACCGTGTAAGGCAACCTTAAATATTTCTTCCCGTCTTTCGCAAGCGCCTCAATCTTGGGTCCCGCGGGATGCGGGAGCCCAACTTCCCGGCCGAACTTGTCGAGCATGTTCCCAAGTCCCACGTCGAGGGTTTCACCGAAAACCCGGTAGCGGCCGTGTGAGAGTGCTATGACCTGGCTGTTCGCCCCGGAAACGTAGAGTGTTAGGGGGTTCGTGAGCTTGTTGAAGACTCGCCCCACTTCGATGTGGGCGATGCAGTGGTTGACTCCGATGAGTGGGATCTTGTGGTAGAGTGCGAGAGCGCGGGCGGCAGTCGCAACCGTCCGAAGACATGGTCCCATCCCCGGCCCCTGGCTGAAAGATATCAAGCGTATGTCTTTCCAAGAGACCTTCGACTTCTCGATCGCTTCCGTCAACGCAGTCTTGATGTTTTCGCCCATGTGCTGGGCAGCCTCCCGCGGGTGAATGCCACCGGCCGCGGGAGAATATACTTTTTTCACGTCAGCGAGCACGCTGAAATCGTCGTCGATTATTCCTACTCCGAGCGTGTGTGCCGTACCCTCAAAACCTAATACCTTCATTTTCTCCCATATAATGAGTAAATTCCATTATTATAATATTGTATGGAAAAAACGAAGTCCGGCAAAGGGGGTCCTTACAGGGTCACATACAAAGATTGGGGTGTTCATCATGAGGAACCGGATGCCGTGGAATATGATTTCGGCAAACCTGTCTTATCAGGTAATCCTCCAAAAGGTTTCCGGGGTGGGGAAATCCACTGGTTCAATGCAATAGGGACAATATTCGATGACTGGAAGAATAAATATCCGCGGCCTGAAGGCCGCGGTATTTTATGTTAGTTAGGCGTATTGGATTATTCGGGTTTGTCTTGAATCCAAATCCTCTATTTCGCGGCTGGTTTTGTGCCAGCCGTGTTGGCTGCAT
>Ga0265594_1001750_pt1 | contig 16389 bp, 12 predicted proteins | sample saktaG_11_FD_190147 | JGI IMG/M metagenome (GOLD analysis project Ga0265594, IMG submission 190147) | Saline water microbial communities from Sakinaw Lake, British Columbia, Canada - sak_2011_5_24_80m | ecosystem: Environmental > Aquatic > Non-marine Saline and Alkaline > Saline ... | reverse complement strand
ATGATAGAATCAAAAATGGTCACATACATAATCGCAAGACAGCTTGGGGGAAAACCAGTAATAACCGTTTCTGGAGAAGAGTTGGGAAGACTCGACGACGTACTAGTGGATGAAGCCACCGGCTCATTCATCTCAATAATCGTAGACCCCATCGAGAGCACGCTCCCGAGGATATCGTATCCAAAAGACTCTGACGGCAACCTCGTAATACCCTACGACGCAGTCAACGCGGTAGGAAAAGTCGTAGTCGTAAAAGACTAAAAACCGAAGGCGACAGCAACCCTCTTCTTGATGGCTTATCTATGAATCAGTCTCGTTCTATAATAGAATTTAAACTTAGAAAGCAATTCTTTTGTTGAAATGGTAAACGTTCTGGCCTTAACTGCATGTTCTCTATTCGGCATGTATTTTCTCACCTTCCTGTGCCACAGGATCCTATATGGTAAAAGCAGGAGGTTTATAGATGCGCTCTCATCAGTTCTCATATTCCAATGGATTCTCGGCATCCTCCTTCTTATTCAGGCGTTCTCTTTTACTTCGAATCCGCTGGTTACTCTGATACTCTTGCTGGTGGCGGTCTATATGCTTCGAAAGCGCGTCCGGGAGATGACGGCATCACTTACGTCCCCAACCGTCGAGTTTTCTGATGTGATCGCGGTCTCATTATTCATCGTATTTCTGGTTCTCATACTCAAAAACGTCTTCATAAATCCGTTTCCTCCCGACGCCTTCACCGCGTATCTCCCTCTCGCCCGAATAATGGTGGTTGAGGGGGGTCTACCCGCATTTCATTTAGATGGAAACTTACACTACATGGTTTTATCGCCATTATTTCTCACCTTACTCATAAGCTTTCTCTTTTCTCTTACGAATACTCTCACTCCCTGGTTTGCTGTCGGAATACCGTTGTATTTTTCGTCACTTACGTTTTTCTTGATTTGGATGTGGGGAAAGCAAAAGAGGGGAGTTGCCCTTTCCATGGCAATACTTATCTGTTTGCTTTTATCGCCCAACATACTCGAATACTTAGTGCAAGTCATGCCGGAACCACTCATCCTCTTCTATTGCACGCTCGCATTTTACCTCATCTCAACGTGGCTTGATACAAGACACCACACCTGTATAGTCCTCACCTTTCTGGCGTTGTCCCTATTTTCCCTTTCGAAGTTCACAGGAATCGTCTTTACTGGCATATGTATCCTATTTCTCATACTTCACAGGCTTCCTCTTAGAATTCTCCTAAGGTATGGCGTAGTCGCATTCCTTCCCGTAATAATTTTGGCTTCATGGAACCTGGTCAACTATCATGATCCGTTCGTCCCGTTTTTTACGGGGTATCTGAAAATCATCGGGTCAAAGTACAACGAGCTCATGCCTGTTCATTGTCCTGCCGAGATTGCTTATGGTTCTCAGGAATATGGGACGTTCTCACCGCTTACGTATGCAATATGGGTTTTTCGGGATTATCCACTCCTCATAATCTTCTTACTCTCTCTCTTTGTACGCCCAAGAAACAGTTTGAAGTGGTATGCTGGGGCCGCCCTAATTCTCTTTTCCATCATGAATCTTACATTCCTTTACCCTGAAACACGACACATTAATTTTCTGATGGGTGCCATCGCATTCTTTTGTGGTGAGGCTCTCTTGAAGGTTTTTGAATATGTCGCGCCCTCTTTCATGAACAAACGCACTCTTTTAGCTGTTGTGACGTACGTTCTCGTCGTATGTCTTACTATCACTTCCTTTAACCGCGGGGGAGTAAGTCTGTTCTGGGTGAATGTCCTTTTTCTCATACTCATTATTCTCAAAATCATCTCGTTGGCACCGACTATCTTTGAGGGAGCATACAAACGATTTAAGAAACTGCTTTTTGTTGGTATCATCGTTGGTACACCCATCCTCCTTTTTATCGTGTCGACTCCAGGGGATTTCCCTGCGGAATTTAGAATCTCAGACACGCTCTCTTTTGTCAGGAATTTTTCTAACCCCAAAATGACTGAGACGCGGCCGTTTCCCGAATCTTTCTCTTGGGACGCACTTAGCTACCTTCAGGAATACGAGAACGGCACTATACGAATTACGGGTAGGGATGGATATTTACTCATCTGGTATGGTAATTATACATATCTTCCTTTGCGTTCTGAGAGTCTTATTTTCGCAACTGGTGGGGGATTCACCTACACCGAGGATGCTGAATTAATTCACAGGAAAATCACACAAGCCAACATATCTTATATTTACGAAACCTCGGATTGGCGCAAGAAAATGTGCGTCCAACCATTCTTCGATGCTGTGGCCTCTGATAAAAATCTTTTCACCAAGGTTTTGGAGGACGGCGGTAACATCCTTTGGCATGTAAATGCGTAATTCTCTCTTAAACCCCTATTTATATCCATATTACCAATAATGCTTCTATAATAGAATGGAATACGATAATAAATTGTGCCGGATTGTGCAGCTTCGCGGTCTCGGGTGGCCTGAGAAGGATATTGCGAAAGAAGTCGGGCTAAGCCAAAAGTCGGTCTCATACCGTCTCAACAAACTAGAGGCCTTATCCAAGAAGGAAGGCACTCACGTCTTCTGGGAGATTATCACCATATCAGGTGTCCGCTGGCTGTCGGATAAAACCCGGAAGCTAAATGGTTTTATCTAATTTAAGTTAGTATCTCCATTCATTGAACCGTGAAGGTTTTACTCGTACAACCCCCTTGGTTTGGGACAGGGAGTGACAGAGTTTTTCAACCTCTTAGTCTAGCTTACTTGGCTGCATCATGTCGAGAAAAAGAGATATCTGACATAACGATATATGACGGTTTTTTACGAAGAGTTAAGAACAATTTTTCTCCTAAAGAAGCTGAATCCGATCTAAAAAGAATCCTTCTTAAGGATGAATACGACCTAGTTGGAATAAGCAATCCCTATCAAGCATTTTCTGATGATGCAATACAATGTGCTTCCTATATAAAATCAATTCGTAACATACCTATTGTTATGGGTGGTACCCATGCTACTGTTTGTTATAAAGAACTTCTAAAAGAAGAACATATTGATTATATTGTAATTGGGGAAGGAGAGCTAACCTTTCCAGGTCTAGTCAAGAAAATTGAGGTAGGTAACGATGTAAAAAAAGTTGATGGATTAGCCTATAAAGTCGGAGAAAAAGTTTTCCTAACAAAACCACGGGAATTAATACGCGATTTGGATGCTATTCCATTCCCAGCACGGGATCTTCTTGAAATGAATGATTATTTTTCTCTTGAGAGTAAAATCTGGAATATGCGGCTTCCAAAAGCTGCAATGATTTCTAGTCGGGGATGCGTTGGTCAATGTATTTATTGTTCAGCCCATCAAGTGTGGGGTGGACGTATCTGGAGAGGACGTAGTCCTAAAAATGTTGTGGATGAGCTAGAGCATTTAGTTAAGAAATACGGAGTTCGAGAAATAGATTTTGAGGATGATCAAATAGCTACTGATCCTAGACGACTTGAATTATTATGTGAAGAAATATTAAAGCGGAATCTTGATATAAAATGGAAAACTCCAGCTGGAATTGGACACTGGTCACTTAACAAAAAAATTTTAAAATTGATGAAGAAAAGCGGTTATTACCGGGCTACCTTCGGTATTGAATCTGCAACACCTCGAATCCGGAAATTCATTCGGAAGACGCATGATATCCAACAGGCCAAGGAAGTAATTAATCATGCTCATGATCTTGGTTTATGGACTAATGCCACATTCATCGTGGGATTTCCAGATGAAACTCTTGAAGAGATCATGGTCACGTACAATTGGTTTGATTCATCACAACTTGATTACGGGAATTTCTATTTACCTGCAGTTCACCCTGGAACGGAACTCCACGACTATTTCATCCGAAATAATCTTTCAATAAATCCTGAAATATCGAAATATGCTTCTATTAGCGGATACAAAACCTCTTACTTTTCAGAAGTTGAGTTGAGAGATTTAGTTCTTAAACTCCAAAAAAATGCGGAAGCAAGGATTATCAGACGGTTTATGAATCCAAAAAATATTATTCGGAAAATTCATTCAATTGAAGATCTGAAATATGTTATTCGGTTAATATTATTCTATACCTCCTCCGTTATCCGAAACAAATTAAAGATTCAGGGGAGCTAGTTTCGAATTTAGTATTGTTTAGCGTCGATATAATATATTTACTCCGTCTGATAACTAAACCATGTTATCCGGGAAGCAGGTGGCTGTAGTCATACCTGTCTATAACGAGGGGGCGGTTGTGCAATCTGTTATCTCAGCACTTCCTGCATTCGTCGACAAAGTTTTCGTCGTCGATGACGGGTCTGACGTTCCCGTATCCCACTCTTTACCTATAAACAATAAGGTCACGGTATTGCGCCATCTTGTCAACCGGGGTGCTGGTGCTGCGACTGCGACAGGCATCACAGCCGCTCTTTCAACTCCCGCAGACATCATCGTCACCTTGGACGGTGACGGCCAACACGATCCCACAGACGTGGACGAACTCATAGCACCCCTCTTAAACGGTGCCGCGGACGTCGTTGTCGGTAGCCGCTTCCTCGCTGACTACGCCTCCATGCCGTATCTTAAACGATTAGGCAACCACGTACTCAACACGGTTACTCTCCTCCTATACGGTTTTTCCTGCTCTGACACACAATCCGGGTTTAAGGCATTTTCGAGGAACGCAGCCCAAGCAATCACCATCAGTATCGACCGTTACGGTTTTTGCAGCGAAATAATAGGCGAAATAAAACGCCATAACTTGCGCTTAAGTGAGGTTCTAGTTTCTACCCGCTATATTAATAAATCCGGGGGGACAAATATATTCGATGGCATTGAGATTTTCCTTGATCTAGTCGTTGAGAGGTTTCGTAAATGATAGCACAAATAATTGGCGTACTCGTCCTTTTCACAGCCCTTGGAACCATCCTCTACTACACTCGCATCTACGGAGTAGACAGGCTCATACTCGTTTTCACCCTAATATTTCTAACACTTCTAATTCTTGTAAGCTTCCCCTACCTCTTCCGTCAACAAATCCAGATGGGATTCATACGTCCCCTAGACGCCTTCCTAACCCTCACCGCAATCGCAGCACTACTTATGAGCCTTGCACTCTATCTCAGACTTCGAAAAACAGAACAAGACCTTACGCGTGTAATTCGGTCTATTGCGTTAAATGAATCTCGTAAATCTTAACATGGAATCATGGATTATACTGAACAAGATATCAAGGAGTATTATGAATGGGAGGCTCAAGTCTATGATCAACAAAAATTCTATTATGAAAACAAAAACAAGATACGGTCTAACTATCATAATCGAAGGAAATCAATCATTATCGAGGAGATAACTAAACTACAACCTTCAACGATAATTGATGTGGGTTGTTCTGAAGGCTATTATCTCTCAGAATTCAATAAAATTCATTCCATTAACTTCGCGTGTGGTGTCGATATATCCCATTCGTATATCAAAAAAGCTAAAAACCGTGTGAGATCTTTTTATGTGGTATGTAATGCTGAAAATCTTCCCTTTCGTGATAAATCCTTCGACTTGGTTCTTTGCTCGGAAATGATCGAACACACATTACAACCGGTTAATGTGATCAAGGAATGTGCGCGAATATGTTCCAGATATGTCGTACTATCTGTTCCTACTGATCTGCACCTTCCTTGGATAAGGATTCCCGTTAAACTGCTACAGATAGACTACGGTAGGGATGGAAAACTTGAAAAGGATACTGAGAAAAAAAAGATTTTTGATAATCATCTTCATCACTTCACTCCCAAGCAAATAGTATCCTGGGCTTCAAATTTTTCATTGATTCCTCAATCAATTATTGCTGTTTGGTTTACGATGATGCCTTACATGGCCTTTTTTATTAACGAAAAAATCCCGTTTTTGTATCATCCCCTGTGTCTAACCGTTAAATGTTGTTTATTATTGGAAAAAATATTCTGCCATATTTATCCATTTAACAACTTAGGTGTTAATACCGTCTTTGTATTGAGTAAAAATGATATTCCATGATAAACGTTAAATCTAATTACTTCCCGGTATTTTGTATCTTTGGTTTACTGTTCCTATCTCCCGTATTAATCTTTCAATCCTCTTTCCTCGATTCAATAAAGTTTTTCCTGATTATTTTACTTCTCATATTCCTTCCTGGATTAATACTTCTTAAGCAGCTTCAATTCGAGAGGATTGATGCAATCCTTCTAATATTCCTCGTTTTTACTTCGGGTTTCCTGTACCTGATTTGTATCTCCCTTCTCTCGTTGTTAACTAACTCGTCGCATAAATGGTTTACCCTCATCTTTTGCTTCTCGATTATCCTACTCTACATTTTTTCCAGGAACCTGCGATTTCCCCGAATCAAAAGCAACAATTCTACAAATCACTTGATTCTATATTCCATCATATTGCTCGTTCTGCTCCAAACTCGCTTCACAGCCGGAGAGAATGGAAGAATGACGCCAGATGGTCTGGTTTTTTATGGGTGGTCGGCGGGCGACGAAATGAATCGTATGGCATTAGCCACATCACTTAGTGTTGGTGAATACCCTCCAAAGGAGTACCTCCTGGGTCGTTGGAATATCCGGTACCACTTCCTTTTCTATCTTGCCTTGGCCATACTGCATCGTCTAACTGAAATTCCATTATACCTACTTTTTTTCCAATTTATACCAAGCTTACTTTCCGTAATATTGCCTTTGAGCGTCTACAGTGTAGTTACGTTTTTTTGGGGTGATCGTGTTGGAGTTTCTACGTCAATCCTTCTCTTTCTATCAGGCTCGCTAGGCTACATCTCTTATCTCCCCTTTTTTGTGAACAACCCAATTAAAGTGATTGCTCAACCTTTGTGGTGGGATAATAATTTCGGTGGCGACTCTTTTTTTGTGCGGTTTCACGGTGGATTCCACACTCTTATGGGCGTCTTGATCTTCCTTTATTTTTTTCTCTTATTTTCCATTGCTTTAAAAAACCGGGATAAGCTTCAACGGAGGAGAGTTCTCATATTTTTAGGAATCTTTCTATCAGCCACTGCGGGCATCCAACTGCACACCTTTATGGTGATTGTTCTCAGCATACTCCTTTTTATCTGCTTATACCGACTTGGTTCAGATACTTCATCTAAGAGATTATGGTCCTTTATCACCAAGGAAAAAATTCCTCTTATCACATTTATTTTCTTTTCAGGGTATTTCATTTTACACATGCTAATACTCCTTAGTTTTCGTATTTTTTCTGCAAGTGGTTTATTTAACCAGAGAATCTTCTTACCGGGTTTAGAATCGATAGTAAAAGCATACTACATCTCTTTTTTTTTATTATGTCTTATTGTCCTCTATGTTTCTAAAAAAGTGGCTGGGCATGATCTGAAATCTCGCTTTGTTCTACACTCCTCGGATATTTTAACTGTGTTATCAATTGGACTAGTTTTGGGTTTAGGCATCTCCTACACCACCTTATTCAATTTTGATTCTCCAGAAACTGAATTCTCCAATAATAGAATCGATTTTGATGCATTGCGATTAATGGATAGTTTTTTCCCGTTCGATGGATACGTGGAACAAAAATATTTTTCGTTTCCGAAAAATTTTATTGAATTATCTATTTTTCGAAATTATTTCATTTCTTTTCAGGGAATAGGAATCAATCCTGGAGTATTATATCAATTCATTATGTTTGAACCATTTCTATTTTGCATCTTTGGCGTTTCTAGCGTGTTACTCTACCTTTTTTGTAATTATTTTTTAAAAATAATCTTTGCCTCACTCTTCTTTAAACGTCACACATCCTCGTTTTTTTTAACTGAACCTGAGAATCTTCTCATTGCCTCAGTCCTTATCGTCTCAATCCTGCTTCCCCTCCTATTTAACATCAACAATGTCCAGTATGTCCAATACATTTACATTCCATTAGCTTTATCAATCTTTGGAGGAATGTATCTCGCTAAAATAGATTTCACGGTGAAAAACAGGATTCTCCTGTTGATACTATTTTCTTTAAGTCTGCCAACTCTTATTCAATCCCCTTTTTGGTTTATACATGGACAAACTAAAGTTTTCGTCACCCCACTTGAACTCGAAGCTGCAAAATATATTCAGGACACAACCCCCCCCAAGAGTTTTGTTGTAGTCGCACCGAAGAACCATCCCTTACCCAACTTCTTTGAACGAAGGACCGTGATGTCACATTCCTGGTTGTATTCACTCTATGCCGATGAAAGCATTTTTTCAATCGATGAACAATTCGTTAATGATCTATATTCAGGGAATCTGACCAAACCCCATCTCAAAGGATTAAGCACCCCCTATTATGTGTATGTTGGGCCTTTTGAACGAGAAGTGTATGGCCAGAATGTTAATGAGGTTATAACTAATTATCCATTCACAAAATTAGTATATGCAAATTCGGATTCCTCTTTCTATCAAATATCTTATTAAGACAAATATCCTCGACTCATCAACATTATCCACTGTCAGCAGCCAAGGTATCCACCCTAAAACCTACCAAAGAGCACGCATCCTTTGAAATCCTTCTTTTTACCAACAACGTGGATTTTTTGTTATCCTTGTAGAACTCCTCCCCTCTAATTACTAAGTTTTTTTGAGGATATGTGATATCAGACATATAGTGTGATGATGGGACTGAAATATACGAGAAAATCCCTCCTACACCTATCTCTTCTATGTCTTCTAATCCATTAATCCAGTCATTAATTTCTATTTCAGTATCGCGAAATGTTATCTCCCGCCTCCAAGTGGTTTGAACGGTTTCATCGCCAGCTATCAGGTTGTTTCTGAGCCTGTCTTTCAATGCTTTTGACGCCCCCGGCAGTCTACCTAAAGTTGTTTGAAATCCTCGAAGCAGGATGTTTTTTCCTGGAGAAAGTGTGTTTGAAGGTATTTTATGGCATACTCCCCGAGTTTCAATCTTTTCCTTTGAAATCATTGTCTTGTTGTTCCGGTCGAGTATCGAGGACGCAGCTTTCGAGCCGTCTTTAAGCAGGACGGATACGCCCGCATCCTCGATGTGCGAACTTCCGTCAATACTGCCAAGTCTAAAGGCCCCTCCCTTATAGACGTTGACTATGAGCTGACTTGCTGAATCGGTTACTACCACCAAGCCCGAGTCGGTCATATTTCTAAAAGCTGCTTGTTGGGTGACCCTCTTGTCTTCTGTACCCAATTTTACCGCGTCATCGTAGGCTTGAAGGTATGTGTATCCATTGTAGAGGAGGTATCTGTCGTCGAGTTGTGATGGTCCTATGAGCGTTTTTTTATCGAGTCCCTGACGAAGGGTAACGGCGATGTTTCGGGCTAGTTCATTTTCTTTCGTTAGAATCTCGATGCCGTCGGGGATGATGTACCTTGTGTTTCGGCTTCCATACACGCCACCCGCCGAATCATCCGGGTGGATGAACAGGCTTAGGAATTCAACAGCTTTGTATAGTGCGTGCGCAGCTTTCCCATCCTTTGAGCGGGCATGGTATTTCGCGAGGTAGTCTATGGTGACTGAATGATAGCCGATGTCTGCTCCGCCGTATTCCGGGAACCATCCTTCAGGCGACTGAAGACTAACTAGCGTTGTGCAGTTGTCTCTGGCTAAGTCTCGGTACTTCTCTTCACCGGTTAGCTCATACATGTTGTAGAGCAAGGGGAGCGTTCCTGCGTACTGGTTTGCAACCCGTTCTTCAATTCGGCTCGTAAGCCATGTACATGCCTTGCGGCATGCTTTGAGCAGGTCATCTCTTTCGGTAGCATCGTCCACCAAGGTTAAGAGACACTCTGTGACGGCATAGCTTGAGAACGCGGTGGCGACAAAGCTTCGCTCCTTTGGATACCATTCGTTGAATGAACCGTCTTTTTCCTGTATGCCACTCCAAAATGCGAGTGCTGCATTAACCCATTCCAGGAGTTTCTTGTTTTTGTGATGGTGTGATTCCGGATATTCTCTCGAGTACAGGAGTGCGAGTGTTAGGGCAGCCTCCTGGTATCGTGCTGATGGAGTGTCACAGGTCTTGTACAGCCAGTATGCGCGGTCAAAGCAGCCATACGTTTCCGAGTGAGGGCTTCTATCCAAAAGGCCGAGCATACGAGGTATTTGAGGGGTAATCTGTTGTAGGTACACGTTCTTCGATGTCATGGTCACGCACGCTTGAAGTATTTTGACGTCATCCTAAATACTTTGAAGGGAAGCAGTTTGAATAAAGATATCGGTACGCTTCTATACAGGAATACTGTGGTTATGATTCTCTGCTTGATCGTAAAGATTAGTCCTGTAGTTTCAACACCCCCTGTTCGGGTTACATATTGGATGACTTCATCGTTTCTTGACTGTCGCATACGCATGAACGCACCTTCCTTCTTGAATGATGCGAGAAATATCTGCGAGTCCACGATGTCCTTTACGGTCACCGCTTTGTAGTCCAGTTCTCCTTCTCTGGCCCGGGCAAAGAGTTGTTTCCCTGCATCGGTTCGGGTGATGACGGTCGCCCACCCCCTTTTGTCTGGCGAAAGCGAGAAGGCGTCTCCGATGGATATATCAGCGAGCTCTGCGGTAAAGTCGATGCAATAAAGGCAGCGTGGCAGCATGAACAGGGGGTTCCAGAGCTTGTATTCATCTTTGGGTATGTACGCCTTATTTCCCAAACCGTCTTCAGCCTGGATTCCTCCCGGGTAAGACCCGCTTCGAAACGAGAACTCGGTTATCGAATCCTTATCCAAACCGAGTTTCTGTACTAGAAAATCACTTCCCTCACGTGTCACGTGCCCGAATCCGCAGTAGATGCCGATGGCGATTACGAGTTTCTCCTTCACGTGCAGGTGTCTATCACTTAGTAATCGTATCCCCTGTATGTCGCACGGTTTTCCCACGACTGCGACACGGTCGTATTCTAAAAGCTCCTGAAGTTTCGAGTTCAACATGCAGGAACTGTATTTGGATTGCTGGCTTTTGGAAATATCTTCTTCACTGGTAATTACTATCGGATATGCCTGCCAAGGTCTTTCGGGGTGGGTTCCAACGACCAAAGCCGCGTCAATCAATCCTTTCTGGAATAGATAAATCAGAATCGCCGATACAACTCCCCCCGAGCTTCCGAAGTCAGCTAGTACGTCATCCTTTGCCCTGCAAAGATACGTCTCGCTATAACCTCCCACGTACTGATCGTGCTTTCCCTGGATGTGAATGTCATCCTCAAGTTTTGTGAAGTCTAAACCCCAACCCGGGCAGGTGCTACCGCATAAACCACAGTGCGAGCAGTCTTCTTCTCGTATTTTGGGGAATCCTTCCGAGTCTGTGCTTAACGCATCCTCAGGGCAAATGTAAAGGCAGGTGCCGCACTTAGTGCATAACGAGGGGGGACTAATGCGGTTTCTGTCAGGACTGTTCATGCTTTACTTCCCCAGTTTGAGTTTTATAGCCTCAACGTCCTTTTTCAATGCTGAGATCATGTCAGCGAGAAGGCCGAACACGAAGACGACTAGCCCTGCGATAACAAGGGTTACAGATAAAAGGAGGGCGGGCAGGTGGGTTTTTAAGGGGGTACCCCCCGGGATCCTCGTAAGATACAACCAAACAAGCAATAGTCCCAGAATCATTCCAAAAACGAGGAAAATACCTCCGAGTGAACCAAATATTACGAGCGGGTGGTTTGAGTAATTCAATTGAAATCGTAGAGCGAACATGTCGATGACTCCTGAGAAAAATCTCGTCATACTCGAATACTTTGTCACACCATGCTTGCGGGGGTGGTGCTTGACCTTCAATTCCGAAACAGTGTATCCAAGCTGATAGGCGATAGATGTTATGTAACGGTGATGACCTGTTCGAAGGAGGATGTCTTCCACAACATCTTTTCTAAACGCCTTCATACCGCAATTATGGTCATGGAGTTTAGGGCCCAATATGACATTTGTAATGTAATTGTATGCACGTGAAGGTATTTTACGAATTAGTGTGTCATTGCGTTCAATCCTCCAACCGTTGACGACGTCGAATCCATCATTAATCTTCTGAATGAATCTGGATATGTCTGAAGCGCTATACTGTAAGTCACCGTCCATAAAAAGTACAATATCACCTAAACAAGCGTTAAATCCTGTTGTTAATGCCTCGCTTTTCCCGAGATTAATTCTATGAGATATGAGCTTTAATTCATCATGTTTTCTCATAAGCTTTTCCACAATGGTTTTCGTCTTGTCGGTAGAACCGTCGTCGACAACGATTATCTCAGTGGAACCTTCTTCTTTTTTAACGTCAACTAAGACTCCTTTAATGACTTTTGCTATTGAGTCTTCCTCATTGTAGACTGGTATGATTATTGAGATGTCTGTCATTTTTCACTATAGTCTTTAGCTATCAATATCAACATAATTATAATAGATAAAATTGATAAGAACGCCCCAATTTTCACAGAGGTAGGGGAGAAAATGAAGGTATAACTGTGTGTTCCTGGTCTGAGCGGTGACGAAATAAATCCTCTATTGTTTTCAACAGGTTTCGCAATACCTCCGTCTACCTTTACCTTCCAGCCAGGATAATAATTTGATACAATCACAATCTGATTAAAACCTTCCTCACTAGATGCATTCACTAGGATTGTGTTGGGAGTAAATTCAAGAATATCCAAAACTTTGCGGTAAGTATCCTCACCTGTTAAAAAAGCGTGAGGAAGGGCGTCGGTGGCTTCATAGATATAGAAGTCAGTGAGAATCTCAGAAATATTAATATATCCCTCTTCTCTGACGTGCTGATACAACCTGTGATTAACTTCACTGAATTTTTTCACAAGCTTGAAGTTCTGGTCCGTCCGCACTTCATCAGTTATGAAATACTTATACAACGTAAGATTCCTATCTCTTGCATACGTAATCCACCATGGACCGTGTCCATAGGAATCGAAAATGAAACCGAGTTTATATGCTGGGTAATGGTATGTGCCCCAGTCATTTCCTTTAAAATACATTTTGATGCTGTACACTGACGGGTCATATTCTCGAAGCCATTCAAATACTTTTATCGTTTCAGAAGTAGTGGGATTGGGGGCTGGGTTGACGAAGTAACCATTTACGAGAAAAAGGTTCAAAACATTGACTGACAAGAGGGTTGACACAATAATTCTGTTTCTCAGTGAAAGTGAAGCTGATTCCTTATAAGACCAGTACCCTGCTACGGTGGCGGCTAGTAAAGAAGGTACTATATACACACTCGGGAATAGGTTGGTAGCAATAATATATCCATAAAGACGTTCGATAAGTGTCGTATATGACGAGGAAACACTTATAGCGATAATAAATCCGACAAGCCCATATAATGCGGTCGGTATGCGCTTTCTTCGGGTCAGCTTTGCCTGAAACCAGTTAAACCCTAAAGCTGCGAGTGCGCAGGTGAAAAATACTGTAAACTGGAGTGTGCGTCCAGGCCACCGAAGACTCTTCATAAGCGGGATGTACGGTGTTATGAACCTGAAAGGTCCGTACCTCCCCATACCATACAAGATGAAAAAACAAACTAGTATGTAGAGCAGGGTTTTCATCTTTGAGGGGTGGAAAACAGATAGTATGGCGAATACGACTGCGATAATACCTATGAAAGCGTAGTGGTCCCAAAACGCCCATCCCAATTCGGTTGAAACAAGACGGCCGACATAATCGTCAAGGAGTTGTGAGCCGATAAATGGGTCGCTGTAATCCTCGTATCCATCAAATTTTCTGTAGGAATGTTGTTGCAATTCAATAATCGGGAGGAGTCTTACCGAAGAGAGCAGGAGGAATAATAATCCAATAGTGAGTACTACCTTTAATGAGCCCCTATCGATTTTCGGTCGCATAATCCCATGTTTTATTGAGATTATCGAGTGGAGGGCGATTATTGCATACGAGAAGAAGAAGTATTGGAAGAAGTAGTTCGATCCTGAGAACAGGAAAAGCGACATTGCCACCCCTGCCAGGATCATGTGGGATTTTCTCTTGTGACGCAGGCTGAGCATCAGAAAAAGAAACGCCCAGGGAATAATACTTGCTCCAAGGGCTCGGTGTATCTTTCCCATATGAAATGCATTGACGATAAAATATCCTGAAAACATATATGTGGACGCAGCCAGAAATCCTCCAAGGTTGTCAACCTCAAGTATTTTTTTTGAGAAAACCCACATGCCAGCACCACCAAATAAAACTGTCAGAAAGAGGATTATTTTCACTCCTAAAATATCCCCCGCGATAAGAACGATTAATGTCGCTGGTAAGTTATGGAGTGTAGTTAAAGTGATGTATGGGACTCCTGGGGAAATAAGGTTGTACCATAAGGGTATCTGGTTGAATATCACTATGGCCTCCCGATAATAAGCTTGACTTATCAAGAACTGAAAAAACTCGGCTCCTGCAGGCAAAATGTCGTCACCTCCCAGTAGTATTCTGCCTGAAAATAATGCTGCTAGGATGAATAGTATCATTGCCAGGTTGATGTTGCCTCCCTTAAAGTGATTGGAAAATCTCTCCATTACAGCAAATATTTATCCTGTAACTAATTTAATATCATGTCTTTTGAAAAACTCCGGGTTATTCTAGTTATGCCTCCCCTCATTGTCAGGGATATCATACAGGAACCGTATCCTCCATTGGGTCTTGCTTACATTGCTGCTGTCCTTGAAAGAGAGGGGGTAGATGTTCAGATACTCGACGCTTTCTCCGAGGGAATACATTTAGTTAACCTGCAGGGGGGGTATTATCGTATCGGATTGTCTGATGATGAGATAAAGGAGAGGTTGCGTTCATTTAATCCGGATGTCGTTGGTGTTTCATATAATTTCACCAATTTTTTCGATGAGGATTTGCAGTTACCCCGACTTGTTAAAGAAACCATCCCTCAGGCGATTGTCGTTTTGGGTGGGGCTCACGTAACAATGGATTATGAGCCCTCTATTTCGAATCCGAATGTGGACGTAATTGTGAGGGGGGAGGGGGAATACACGCTCACGGAATTGGTTGAGCGAATTAAGCGGAAGCAAGACTATTTTGATGTCCCCGGGACAGTCGTGAAGAAGAACGGGAAAGTAGTAGGGAATCCACTACGTGAACCAATTCCAGACCTTGATGCGCTTCCAATGCCCGCTTATCATCTTCTTAGAATGGACATCTATCTTAAAGACCAGCGTAAATACATTTTTCCTTTCGCAAAGCGGGAGCCAATAGCTTTTATGATCGGGAGCCGTGGCTGTCATTTTAATTGTATCTTTTGCAGCACTTCTAAGGTGTTCAGAAAGTTTCGTTCTCGTAGTGCTGAAAAAATCATTGAAGAAATCGAGTTTCTAAAAAAAGAGTATGGCGTTAAGGAAATCGCGTTTCAAGATGATTGCTTCCTGGGTGATATCGGAAATGTTAAGAAATTGTGCCAGCTTCTCATTTCTCGGAAAACAAGTGTTTTTTGGACGGTTCCTCCCGGACTTCCCATCTGGCTTGCAGACAAGAAACTACTTAAGCTTATGCGTGATAGTGGCTGTTATCGAGTGTGTTTTCCCATTGAGTCTGGTTGTGAAAAAACACTCAAGTTCATTCGAAAGCCGGTGCATCTAAAAAAAGCCAAGGAGACGGTTGATGAAGCTAACAAACTCGGTTTATGGACGTACGGTAATCTCATCATTGGATTTCCAAATGAAACAAAAGAAGAGATGGACGAATCTATCCAATACTTTATGAATCTAAACCTCGACATGGTTAGCATTTATATCTGTCAACCGTATGCAGGCTCTGACCTTTATTCCGTTTATGTCAATGACGGGTTACTTCCCAAGGGTCTTCAATTGGGCAGTTACCTCTTCAACACCCAATATGATACGTTACATTTTACAGCTAGGCAACTTAACCAGATTCGGTCGCAGACGTTATCTCGATTCATGAAAAAAAGGCTTTTTTCCCTGCTAACACCACGTGGCTTCTATCTCCACATGCTTAGAAAAATAAGGTCTCTAGACGATGTATTATACCTTTTGCGGATTCTCAGTCAGGTATTGTGGGCGAGTCTGCGTTCCCGTAGACTCAGTTATTTTTAATTGGCTCGAGCTCGTTGAGGTATTCACGTAAATAGTTTACAAGCTCTTTTTTATTGTTGCCCACTGATGATGTTCCCTGTAAGGTTGTTATCTTCTCTCCGAGATTATTAATGTTCTTTACTACAACCGCTTTTCCCTCTTGGGCCACTTGCCGGGAGACTTCCATCTGGTGGTCGTTTGTGTGTTCACCGTATTTTTTCAGGCGGGGTACGACAATAAGGGGTTTTTCATATTTGAGTGCTGTGATGATGGAGCCAATACCTGCGTGGGAGATTATGATTCGGGCGTCTTTGAAGTATTCGTCGACTTCCTCAATGTTTTTC
>Ga0265594_1001747_pt1 | contig 16401 bp, 20 predicted proteins | sample saktaG_11_FD_190147 | JGI IMG/M metagenome (GOLD analysis project Ga0265594, IMG submission 190147) | Saline water microbial communities from Sakinaw Lake, British Columbia, Canada - sak_2011_5_24_80m | ecosystem: Environmental > Aquatic > Non-marine Saline and Alkaline > Saline ... | reverse complement strand
TCAACAACACATTCAAAACAAACATCAACCAACCACCAAAAGGCGTCGCCCCAAAAGAATGGATAAACGTCCTATCAGACCTATTAACAGAATGCTTCTCCGCATCATTCGGCGTCCACAAAGTAATCCTCGAAACCCTCGATGAAGCCTTCAAAGAATGGGGAATATACCACGGCTCCGAAAACTACCCAACATGGAACCACATCAAATGGAGATTAGAAGAAAAACTAAACAAGATACAAGGACGAGAAGCCGGCTGGATGGAATCCGCACTAAGAATCGCAACCGTCATGACCTTCGGCGAATTCGGAAAAACAGTAAACTACAAAGGCGAAAAAAGCATCTCAGTCGAAGAACTACTCGACAAAAAAGTAATCATGGAACTAAACTCGCTCGGCAGCGTCGAAAAAACATTCTTCTGCGACTTCATCCTAACCTACATCTACAAACTCAAAAAAGCAAGACAGAACAGCGCGACCCAAAAATTCGACCACGCAATCATAGTCGACGAGGCCCACAACATCTTCCTAAAAAAACCAACAAGCTTCACGAACGAAACAGTAACAGACATGATTTACCGAGAAATGCGAGAATACGGAACATCCCTAATCTGCCTCGACCAACACGTCTCAAAAATCTCCGACACCGTCAAAGGAAACTCCGCATGCCACATCGCCTTCCAACAACAACTACCTCAAGACATTTACGAAATAAGCGAAATCATGCAACTAAGAGAAAGCCGACATTACTTCTCTCAGCTACCCGTCGGAAACGCAATAGTAAAACTCGCAGAACGGTATACCCTACCATTCCTAATCGAAGTCCCATACGTAGAAACACGAAATCAAACCATAACAGACGAAGACATCAGGTCACGAATGCAAGCAATAGGATTAAGCCGAGACTACGAAAACAAAATCGACCCAGAATTTAACAAAACCATTGAGTTTCCCATAGTTCATCCAAATACCCAATACCCAATACCCAATACCCCGCGAAGCGCAGACACAGAATTCAACAAAGCAATCGAAAGCCCACAACCAATCGAACAAACACCAATAGAACAAGTCAGTCTGGAAGCGAAGCGGTCTGGGAGCGAAGCGGTCTGGGAGCGAAGCAGTCTGGAAGGCGAAGCCGATCTGGAAGGCGAGGCCGGTCTCACCGAAGTCCAACAAACAATCCACGAATACATCACAGCTCACCTCGACGCCGGAATCCCATTAGAACAAATCGAAAACACCCTAGAGCAAAGCAAATCCCAAGGAAACTACACAAGCCAAGATATAATAGTAGCAATAAACAAAGCCTTCGAAAATCAACTAACAACAAGCTTTAAAAATAGTGATGTCACTACAAAGTATATACAAAAGGAAAAAACAGAACACCTGTCACCTGTCACCTGTCACCTGTCACCTCGCGATTCCCTGAATCGCGACGAGCAAGTCTTCATCGAATTCTTGCAAAAAAATCCAACCCACATACTAAGCACAGTAGAAGTATACCGGCAAATCGGACTCTCCGCAAGAAAAGGAACCAACGTCAAAAACTCCCTACAAGAAAAAGGACTAATCAAAATCAAAGAAATAAAATACGACAAAGGCTGGAAAAAATTAATAAGGCTAGCCTAATATCATATTCAACATATAAAAAATTAACAAATCCACGACTAGAACATAGAAATCAACTAACAACAATTCAAACAAAAAATTTGAATTCAGAAACACACCAGAAACAACGTGGAGCCAAAGGAATACCTTAGAAATAAGGTAATCCAAACGAAAATAATCTAGAGACAACTCTAGTTCTATATAAATTAATAATGGAATACCTACAAAAAGGAGTCAAACCAAAAAGGAGAACACTAAAATGGAAAAAACAAAAAAAATCACATTAGATGAAGTCCTATATAAAAAGTATGGGAGTAAAAATGAAGTAAATTACTCCTCTCAGTGTATAATTGAAACTCGTTTTGCTAAGATGTTCCCTTACATAAAACTACCCTTCTCCCTGCTGGTCTCGTGGATACCTGGGGTGAAAAAGAAACACATGAAAAAAGAACTCGCCAAAATTCTGATAAGAAATAAAATCGTAGGGGAAATGGATCTCGCTATGGAACTCATGGAAGAAATCTTAGTTAGAAAATTTAAAAGTAAATCAGGCGACTATAATTTCGAGCAATATCCCCAAAAGGACGGAACTATTCTCTACCGATTAACATTCTATTGGGACAATTATTAATAAACTTATACAACTCGACCAAAACACCAATCCCCAAAACACCAATCCCATTCGGCGCAACAAACCAACCAACAACCGCTGGCGGGCACCAAAATCATTAAGCCGATACCGACCCGCCAGCGGCCACATTAACTACTGATTTAAAAGGAGACAAAAATGAAACCTCTAACAAAATTCGACAGAGTATTCATATCCATTTACGAATGGAAAGAAATACCAATAACAGCGATAATGATGATAATGATAGGCGTCTTTGAGTGGCTAATCTTTGATGCCACATCAAAACAAAGAAATCCCGAAACCGGCCATCTAAACACCAGCGATACCATAATGCTTTTATTTTTTATGATTATTATCCCATTAGCAGGCACATGTATAATAATGGAGCTTTGGAAAGCCCGCAAAAAAGAATTCGACGACGAACCAGAACAGGAGGAACAATGGAAAAACTTCTAACTTTAGCAGTCGGCGAAACCCTATACGAAAGACGACGATTCTTTATTTTCATATTCGTCTCTATATACGCCGCATTAGGCTAAACAAATGACAAAAAGAGATATAGCTCAACGGCAGAGCGCCAGACTACATTCTGGAGGCCGAAGGCTCGACTCCTTCCATCTCCATTCGTCATCTAAACAAAATATAAACTCAACGCCAACAGGCAGAAAGGTAAAACAACAAGGAAAATAGATATAGTCTTAGAGGGAGAAATGTTGAATACCAAAGGAGAGATATTCTAAAACGAAAAAAATTTAACATTTCTAAAAGCGAGAAAGGACATATCATGAAGAAATTAATTATCACAATCACAATCTTGTTCCTCCTTGTCACAATGACAGGCTGTGCCGGAAGTTTTGGGAAACTCACACTTTTCCAAGTAGAAGACGGAACAGCTTCCTTCATTAAAGGAAGCTCAACGGCCAAACAATCTTCATCAGACGCTTCGTCTTGGTAAAATTTTGACAACGGGAGTCCATGGAGGGACTCCTTTTACAAGGAGAACAAAATGAAAAAGCTAACAATTCTAATTACGCTAACTATCTTGATTACATCAATATTCACGATAACAATGATAAAACTGGGAAGAGAACAAAACTTCCTTTGGGGAATAACAATTCTCCAAATCTCAATCAGTTGGTGTTTAATAAGAGAAATTAAAAATAAATCTCTGAAACAAATCCTATTCATCACACTAATGTCAACACTCCCTATCTCCATCAACCTAATAGGACAACTCGCCAACGAAATCAACATTAAACTATTCGAACAGACCGGAGAAATATTTCAAAAGTCGGCAAAAGCTCTCGCCGAACTTGGCTACCGAATCTCCAAAAACGAATGGAGACAACTAAACTCCTCAGAGTTATTTCGCCGCTCTCTATTCGGCACCACCGTCTTATTTTCCTTCCTTGTCCTATTATGGGAAGGAATTAAAAAAATACCGCTAACAAAAGAAAAGAGATAAATCAACAGAGCAAAAGGGGCAGGATAGAAACATAGACGGGACCACTATTATCGTCCTGCCCCATCGTTATTTCTAAGACCAACGAAACAACGCCAGCTCTCTTACGGCATTCTACAACTTATCCCGTAGATACCAGAGAGTCGGCGTCTTATTTGAACCAAGAAAGGACCACTCGATATGCTTAAAATCTGCCCAGAACACAAAGAAATCGAAACAAGACCAATAACGACAAGATGCCCAATATGTGGGAGAAAACTCAAGAAGAAGAAGAAGCCCAAGGAAAAGAAACAAAAAAGACAATCAAGACACACCAACGGATACCATAGATAATTAACCCAGAAAAGCCCTACCCCTAACACGTAGGGCTTTTTCTTTCTTTAAAGGAGAACAATTATGAGCAGAAAAAAATGGTTTCTAATCCTCATACTCGCAACAATTTTGTCTGGGGACTAATTTTTTGGGCAGCTTCAATATTACTCAATGAGATAGAGGCCCCCCAAAAATTGCCAAGAATAATAATTTACTGTCTCTTGTCTATGCTCAAATTACTCGCACAAGGAATATGTATTGCAGGAATCTTTGGATTCCTCTCTGTCAAAAAATAACACAACCACCAAGTCACACCACAGGACGACCCACTAATTTGGCCGTCCTTTTTTTTGGCCCTAACCTATATACTCCAATATAGCATATTACAACATATATAATAAACAATATACATCAACAACCCACTACCCAACACCAACAACCCAACACCCCCAGTCACTAACATTTAAATATAATAAATGCTAGTGACTGACATGGGTGACAAATACATCGCATGGCTTTCCGACCTTTCTAAAAAAGACCTCAAACTCGCAGGCGGCAAGGGCGCAAACCTCGGCGAAATATTCAACGCAAAATTCCCAGTCCCCCAGGCGTTCGTCGTCACAACCGACGCATTCTTCCACTTCCTCAAAGAAGCAAAACTCGAACAAAAAATCAAAGACATCCTAAACCAAATCAAAGTTGACGAAACCAAAGCCCTCACAACAAAAGCCAAAGAGATACGAGAACTAATAACACAATCCGAAATGCCACAAAACCTACAAGTCGAAATCATCGAAGCATACGACCACTTCAACGTCGACCTCAACGAAATAAAAAACTCCCCAGGCGCACTATCAATTCTAAGATCATCACGAGAACCTGTCTTCGTCTCCGTCCGCTCATCAGCGACGGCAGAAGACCAAGCAGACGCATCATTCGCCGGCCAACAATCATCATTCATAAACATCAAAGGCAACAAAGAACTAATCCAAAAAGTAAAAGAATGCTTCGCCTCAATTTTCACAGCCAGAGCAATCTTCTACCGAAAGAAAAAACAATTCGAAGGACTCGTCGGCATCGCAGCGGTAGTCCAAAAAATGATTAATTCAGACAAATCCGGCGTCATGTTCTCGCGACACCCAGTCAAAAACGACGAAGAAATCCTAATCGAAGCCGTCTTCGGACAAGGCGAGGGAATCGTCTCCGGGAAAATCAAACCAGACCAATACACAACTTCACGAACCTTTGAAATAACCGAAGAAAAAATCTCAGACAAAAAAATAGCAATAATCAGAACTTCCGGAGGACTCACAAAAACAATCCAACTAACACCAGAAAAATCAAAACAACGAGTCCTAAAAACCTACGAAATAAAACAACTCGCCGAATTCGCAATCAAACTCGAAGACCATTACAAAAAACCACAAGACATCGAATTCGCAATCGAAAACGAAAACATCTACATCCTCCAAACCCGACCAATTACAACCATAAAACAATCGGACAAAGAAACAGTAGAAATCGACGGACAACTATTAACACAAGGAATGGCAGCATCACCAGGAATCGCGTCAGGGATAGTAAAAATAATCAATTCAATGGATGATCTCGACAAAATCAAACAAGGTGACATCCTTGTAACCACAATGACAAACCCGGACATGGTCGTCTCAATGCAAAAAGCCGCAGCAATCCTAACAACCGAAGGAGGAGTAACAGCACACGCCGCAATCGTCTCACGAGAAATGGGAATCCCGGCAATCGTCGGCGCACAAGACGCACTAAACATCCTAAAAGACGGCGACGAAATCACAATCGACGGATTCCACGGAAAAGTCTTCGCAGGAAAAGCCCAAAACAAAGCAGTCGAAATCCTACCCGTCGTCGAAACAAAAACAAAAATCAAAGTCATGGTTGACCTACCACAATTCGCAGAACGAGCCGCAAAAACACAAGCAGACGGAATCGGACTAATCAGACTCGAAGGACTAATCGCAACAGCAGGCAAACATCCAATCGCCTATGAAAAAGAAAACAAACTCGACGAATATCAAGCAATGCTCACAAAAGGACTAAAAGAAATAGCAGACAAATTCATAGGCAAACCAATCTGGGTCCGAAGCTCAGACATCCGAAGCGATGAATACGCAAACCTCAAAGGCGCGCCAAAAGAAACAGAAGCAAACCCAATGCTCGGCGACCACGGAATAAGATTCTCACTCAAACACCCAAAAATCCTAAAAGCCGAACTCCTAGCAATCAAAGAACTCGCAGATAAAGGCCACAAATTCGGAGTAATGTTCCCGCAAATAATCTCCGTCGACGAAGTCAAAAAAGCAAAAGCAATATTCAACGAATTACAAATAGACAACGTCGCATTCGGAGTCATGATTGAAACCCCAGCCGCAACAATCTTAATCAAGGACATCTGCGAACAAAAAATCGACTTCATCTCATTCGGCACAAACGACCTCACACAATACACTCTCGCAATCGATCGAGGCAACGAAGAAGTCCAAAACATCTACGACGAAATGAACTGGGCAGTCCTAAAACAAATCTCAAGAGTAATCCGCGAATGCAAAAAACACAAAATCGAAACCTCAATCTGCGGACAAGCTGGCTCAAAACCAGAAATGGTAGAATTCCTCATCAAACAAGGCATCGACTCAATCTCAGTAAACGCCGACGCTGCAAAATCAATCTCAGAACTAGTCCACAAACTAGAAACCGAGCCAAAGGCAGCGAAGCCACCCATAAATACACAAAGCGAAGCTTCGACAAATTCCCCTCCCCAAAATTCCCATACCCCCATACCCCAAACACCAAACCCCCATAAAAACAAAACCTTTATCGAACCAATCGACAACAAAGAATCCATAAAAGAAGAAATCCAAGAAAGAGAAACAAAACTACAAGAAGCCCCAAAAGGCATACAAGAAGAAGTCGAACAACTAAAAGAAAAATACAACAACCCCGAAATCCCGAAACCCGAAAGCGACATCGAAATAGTAGAATCCGACGACGCCCACAAAAAAGAAGACATATTCAACTAATCTGTTACCACGCTTAAGACACAACACAATAGAAACATTTATAAACTCTTTTCACATAAACAAAATATGGCAAAATTAAGAGTAATTAAAGATGAAGGAATAGCAGCCCAAATCAACAAGAACGCGGTAGCTATGCCAAATCCAACCGCAGGTATTTCTTACTGGTCAACTTATTACCACCAACCAAGAGAAGGTGATAACGCAGCCTCAGATATGAGAGTAACAATGAACGCAGCCCCTACATTACTAAGAGAAATAGCTTCACCTTTAGCAAACCAACACACTGCAAACATAGTAAGAGAAGTAGCAGCCGACATGGAAGGCGTATATAAAAACGTTTCAGAACCATATGCAGTTGGCGTCGCAGATAACTTCATAGGAAGCCAACAATACAAAGCACTCAAACAAGCAAGAACAAGAGGAAACGGTGAAGAAGCGGCATTCGTCGCATTACACCCAGGAAAATCCATCTTAGCTAGTATTGTTGCAATGGCACCAAGAGAAGCAGTGTTAAAAGGTGCAGACAATGCACTAACAAGAATCAGGCACAGAGAACTCATAGCAAACAACATATTTGCAGCAAACGGAAAATTTAACAAAGCAGGCACAGCAAGATATGATGCAACCCAAGTAAACGCACTACCAACAGATCAAAAGAAAATATACCAAACTGACGCGGGATTCCAATACGCAAAAGAACAGGACCCAACACACTTCCAACAATAATTTTTTATTTCTCACCACAACATATTCCGCAACCCACAAGCGAAGCGACCCAAAACCTACTTCCCACTACCCCTCTCGTCGATTAAACTATCGACGAGAGCAGCCATCTCTCCCAAAAACAAATCCGCCTTCTCAAACCAATCATCCAAATTCTTCCCCTTAATAAAAGTCAAATTCCCATGCACAATATCCTTCGCAACCAAATGCACCTCATCATAATAATCAACAAACTTCTTATTCAACCTCTTCGTCTTCACAAAAGTCTCCCTCAAAACATTAGGAATATCCTCAGGTGACGAAGGCATAACATCGGCCGCAATCAAAGCCGCATGCGCCGCATCAACCATCGTCCAATACAAACCATCAACAACCGCCAACATCGACTGCTTCGCCCGAGTCAAATGCCCAGGCGCCCTCTGCAACAAAGTATAAATCGACTCCGGCGTCGACCGAATCTTCCCCTCCTTCAACAACAACCTCAACGGATTAAAAAACCCACCAAAATCAATCAACGCATCACCATACCTCAAAACATTAATCACAACCGGGTCTCCCCTCAAAATATCTTCCCACCACGTCGACAACTTCACACTATTAATATGCAACGCCTTCGAATACGGATTCGCCTTAATCAACTTTCCCAATTCCTCCCGATACCAAGCAACCAACTCCTCGTCCCACTTAACCGAAACATCATCAATAATCACAATAATATCAATATCAGAATCCGGCGTCGAAACTTTCTTAGCCGACGACCCAAACAAAACAACAGACTTAATCATCTGGTCAAACTTCCCATAAATCTTCATCGCAAAATCCGCCGCAATCTCCCGCTCCCCAACAATCTTCAAAGTCGAAAACTCCACACCTTTTTCCTTCACGCCCTTCTTAGAAGCTTTCTTTTTCACCATCTCAAAAACACATAGCAACCATATTTTATAAACATGACTATTTATCACCCTCAATATAACCAACAAATCCCATCAACATCTTGGCAATCTCTCGCAACTCATTAGTCAATTCATCTAAAACATCATCACCCAAATATCCAAACTCCTTCGCCACATACAACTGACTTTCAACCTCATTCACACTTCCCAAAGCAATATACAAAAATTGAATAACATCTTTTTCCGTCCTCCTCCCACAACCCTCGGCAATATTAGAAGAAATACTAACAACCGCTCGCCTCAACTGCGAAGCCAATGCATAATTCTCCATCGAAGGAAACTTGTCAATAATTTTATAAACTCTCTTGGCAATTTTAACAAACCTCTTCCAAACATCAAGCGTTCTAAATTCTCTCACCATTAAAAACAAAACATCTCAAAACTTAAAAACCCACCGCCAAACCCCTGAAACCTGAATTCTGAATTCTGAAACCTGACACCTATTGCGAAGCAACCTCCCACCGCCAAACCCCTGAAACCTGAATTCTGAATTCTGAAACCTGACACCTATTGCGAAGCAACCTCCCACCGCCAAACCCCTGAAACCTGAATTCTGAAATCTGAAATCTGACACCTGAGAACGCAAAGCGTTCTCACGCCATCGGCGTCCCACCAAATCTCGACGTTCCGCCCGGCATCTGCCCACCCAACTCAACCGGCATCGTCGTAAACCCAGCCCCAAAATAACTATGATGAATATTCGGATTAACAGTCCCATACCCACCAAAATAAGAACCCTGAACATCCATAACCTGATTCCAATACGGCGCGTTCTTCATCCCATAAATCGGCGAACCCAAAGCACTCATTGACCACGGATGCGGCGACTTCTTAAAATGCTGAACAAACGCCCCAGCCTCGACAATCTTCCTCATCTCTCCCAACCGCCCAGTCTTTTCCAACTCCTCCAAAATCCCTTTAATCGGAACATTCCCCATCCCCGGCGCCAAATGCGAATCAGCAAACCCAAAATTATCAGTCAAATGCACATGCTTCACCATCGACTTATCTTCAGAAATCAACTTCGTCTGCTTCAAAATATCCTCGTCAGTAAAACCCTTCTTTTTCAAAATATTCAAATGCCCGACATCCCAAGTCACACCCAAATGCTTCTTCGCAACCTCCTCAGCCGCCCTCTTACTCATCCCCTCTTTCTCAATCAACTGCTCAACAAACTTCTTCCTCGAATTCTCAACCAAAGGCTTCAAATCCTCAGCCCGCGAAAAAGCATGCCCCTGAAACATATTCTCAATCGCAATCACCGGCGCACTCTCCCCAAACTCTTTATAAGACTTCATCGCCAAATTCCCAAAAGTCTCCGACGCCTTGTCCATCGCAAACTTCGTAGACTCCTGATAAATCTCCGGCGTTCTAAAATCCTTCCCCTTGCTACCATCAGTCATATCTCTCAACTCGCCAACATACTCGTCCAACAACCTCTGCCTCTTAACCGGTCCCCAAACATTAATTAATTTCCCTCCTCCCTTATCATGTAAAACCTCACCAGCCATCCCCATTCTTTTAGTATAATCCTCAGATAATTTCTTCAACTTTTTTTTCTGCTCGGGCGACCCATACTTATATGCATTATGAAACGCCTCCTTAAACGACAACTCAGCATTATCAAGAAACAGCCCAGCCCTCCTCATCTTATCATAAGACTCTTTCTGCTTCGTCTCCTCATCAAAACCATGTAATATCTCTCCCGTCTTAATATCGATAAACCTATTCTTCTCGTCAATCACCGCATCTTCATACTCCGGTAAATTAAGACGAGCATCTCCCATTATCTCCTCCGCATGCTTACTCATCTGTGCAACCTCTGTCAACTTATTCTCCCACTCTCCCAAATTCACAGCACCAACACTACTCTCCGCATCAAACAACAATCCAGGAGGACCTCCCTTATGAATCTCTCCGTCCTTATAATACTGACCCTCTTCCAGCAAATCAGGATGCCCAGGCCTAAATTTATACTCCCTCTTAATATTAACCATCTGCCCCGTCTCCTTATTAATCGCAACCCCCTTCTCCATAACAAACTCACCCTCTCCCCACTCCTTATTCCCCTGCTTCCACTCAGAACCAGGCGCCCCATTCGACGAATGAAACACAATCGGAATATTCCCCTTCGGATCCAAAACATGTGCCTTCTCAATCGCATCAAACATCCGCCTCTCATTATCAATCCGACCCTCGTCACCACCCCATCCCTTGTCCGTAAACCCAGAAGCATCAATAACGGGTCCATGCACCGACGGCTTAACCCCAGACAACTTCATCAACGCCCTCATCTCCTCAAAATGCTGCTTCGGAATAACCTCAGTAGTATCCGGCACCAATAAAGAAACCTCAAACGCCTTCACCCCCTGCTTCAACGCAGTAACCGTCTCCCCCAACTGGTTCGCAGTCTGGGGCGACCCCGGAAATCCCAAATTCGCCGCACTCATCCGATACCCAACAAAATTCCCATACTCCGGACTAAGCGAACTCACCCCACCACCATAAAAACTCTCATAACTCTCAGCCATATTATATCACCTCAATAACAAAACATTACAAAATTTATAAACCCACCGCCCAGCCCCTGAAACCTGAATTCTGAAACCTGAAACCTGTTGTAAAGCAACTACGCCGCCTTCCTCGCATCATACTTCCCAAAATCACGCCTCTCCCTTTTTTCTTGCTTCCCCTTATCCTCAAATCCCATACTCTCCAAAGCAGAATACCCCTTATGACGATTATCCGCAATCTCATCATAACTTTTCATCCCCTTCGCAGCCTCATAAACACCATCGGCATTCTTCTTCCCAGAATAAACCTCCCCAGTATTATACAAATCTCCCTCGCCTCTACCCTTATACAAATCATCACCGCGCTCAATTTCATAAGACCCATCTCTATTATTAGAAGCCCCATAAAAATTCCCACTAACCGCATCATAAAAATCCCCACCGACAAACTCCTCGCTATCTTGCCAATTCTTCTCAATTCTCTCATTCCTAATCACTTCCTCCAAATCCTCCTTGCTCCAACTCACCTCACCATTCCCCGTAGACAAAATCGTATCCCCAATAAAAAAATCACTAGCCTCCTCCCCAAAAAGCAAATTCTCATCAGAAATGGTCTCCTCTAAAATCAAATCCTCATCAAAAATCCCTACATCATCTTCCTCTCCCTCTTCCTCATCACCTACCTCTTCATCACTCAAATCTTCATCTTCTATCTCAACAACTTCCTCTTCGTCTTTCGCCATAATAATCAAAAAGAAACAAACTTTATTTACTTTACTAATCGTCCAAATCCAAACTATAAAAACCTAATTATTTAAGATGCTCATAAAAAGCCAAATGAAATTCAGACCCACCCAACTTCAAAGTCCCGGGACACACAAAAGACTTAACCTTATCACTCAATCCATAATCCTTAATATAATCTGAAACGGTTTTATTCAAACTATTAACCAAAGAATCATCAAACTTTTCTGGGTACCTATCTTTCAAGTCATGGTCCGGATGCACAAAAATTCCCCAATCATCCTTCCTTCCATCCATACGAAAAGCACCCATCGAAATTACACACCCACTAACTATCTTATCGATATACTTACCACGCCCAAGATGACGAAGCAATTCTTCTGGACTAGATATCCCCTCCCCGTACAATAAATTATCAGTAGAACCAAAGACATCACCCATACAAACAGTCAGCCCTTCTCTATGCATACTATGTAAACCATAAATATTATGCCCACCTCGAGAATTTTCCACAATCACGCCAGGACTACCTGTTGGACCACCATAAATATAAACACCCTTCGATCCCTCTTTAACTAATTCATTCAAACCAACTTCAGTCGCAAACCTTTTAACTATAGAAGGAGCTACAGCTGTATAAAGTTTCATTTCAGGTTTAATTATTTTATCCCTTCCTTCCATAAATAAACACACGAACAACCATTTAAAAACTTTTCTATTGATAACTACTACACAATAACAACCAAATTCATTTCCCCTTCCTCAAATATCGAATAACCCCACAAACCATCTTAATAATCTCCTCCAATTCCTTCAAATATTTATCCCTATCCTCCTCACTAATATACCCAGCATCACAGGCCCTCCCAATCTGAACCTCCAACTCACTAGCGCTCCCCTTCGAATGATTCAAATAATTAATAAAATCCTTATTCGTCCCCTTACAACTCCCCTCGCTAATATTATCAGACACACTCCCAGAACTCCTCCTCATTTGGTCCCCAAGAACATACATCTCAAACTTAGGAAACCCCAACGTCAAACGACAAATCTCCTTACTCAAAACATCAGCCCTCTGCCACACCTTCATCTTCTTATAATCCCACATAAAAAAACTACATAAATATTCTACTTAAATCCTCCGAAACAACCCTCACCAAGTCAATCTCTAGAAAAATCCAAAAGATTTTTCGTCTCTCTATCCGAAGGCGTATCTCTAGCCGAAGGCGTCTCTAAACTCCCCAAACCTTCCCACCCTCGCTCAAATCCTCAATCCTCTCCTCATTAAATTTATCAAAACCAGGCGCCTCCGCCGACGCCATCCCGTGCGACTTCTTGTAAATATCATAAACCAAATACAGCCAATCCGCCGCCGTCTCGGCCGCCTTCGCCCTCATCATTTTCTCTACAAAATTATCTTTCTTAATATCCTTAACCACAACAACCTTTTCTTCCACTTTCTTAACTTCCTCCTTATTCTTCTTCCCAAATCCAAACAACGCCGCAAACGGATTAATATCTTCAACCTCCCGACCTGCGACCTGCGACCTGCGACCTTGCGACGCCGCATCAGCGGCGTCCTTCTCCTCCTTACTCATCAAAAAATAATCCAAATCATCTTTCAATGTTTTCAACGCATCCCCCGCAATATCCCCCGAAAACTCAAGACTCTTCGCAACATCATCATCCTCAAGCAACTTCTTCGCCGCCGCAACCTCCTCGTCATTCAAAGCATAAGCATCAAAAGTCATATCAATCTTCCCCCCCATCGCAAACCCATAATCCCCTTTCTGCGTCACCCTCTGCGAAACGTGTCCCCGATAAGTCAGCCCAATAATCATCACCCGATTATAACCCCGCTTCGCATTATACTTCCCATTATAAACATCCTCAACCTTCACGCTCTGCGACCCAAACAACTGCAACTCAAACATCGACGTCGAAAACGCATTAACCAAAGCCGCACTAGTATCAAACCCCTTTTGCCTCAACTTCTCAGCCGCAACCAAATACGGTTTCATCCACGCCGAATACAACTTAATCGTTTCAACCTGCGACTTCAAATAATTCTTCTCGATACTAAACCGCTTCCTCAACTCCGACTCCGAATACTTCACCCACTTCAAAAACTCACTAATCCTCGGAATCAAAATCCTCATCACCTGGTCATTAATCAAACCGCCCTCCTCGTCCTTATTCATCTTCTTCAAATCATCAACCGAATTCGCCATCATAAATGCCTCTCTCAGCGTCGTGAACCCCAACTCAGCCGACATCTGATGAATCGAACCCCTCCCTCTTTTCAAATCAACATTGTCCAACCAAATCTGCTTCAACGCCAACATCCCCTCTTCCTTTTTCTTGGCATCCTCGCTATTCGCATCATCATAATGCGCCAACCTCAGCTCAAACTCCTTCAAATCATAAATCAAATTCAAAACCGACTTCACAACCTGATTCAAACCCCCAAGAATCTTCATCCCCTCTTCCTGCATCTTCGTCGCCCTCATATTCATATCCGAAAATTGCCCCGACCCCGGCGACGCCATAAAATTATCAACAACCTTGTCCATATTCCACCCCCGCTCCTGGACAAAATCCAATAACCAATAATAAATCGGCTCCAACTGCGCCTGCTGCGAATCAAACGACAACTTATACGACGAAATCGGCCTAGACTCACCCTTATCAAAATCCCACATATCCATCGCCACCAAATCCCCTTTCTTCTTCGACTTACACATCACCTCTCCAATCGCCCACCTCAAATCCTTCACCATATATCTTAACAGAATCCCCAATATTTAAACATTCCCCACATTCCCAAATTTTATATACCCAATTCCCTTACCCTATATATGCTCTTCAAAAAGAAAAAAAGAATGATAGACGTCCGCGAACTCCAAAAACGGGGCGTAGTCCGAATCCCAAAAAAAGACATCGTAGTCCCAACAAACCGAGATGGGTTCATAGAATTCGGAACAAACGGCAAATCAACAACAAGTCGCCAACAACCAACAACAAACTCAGAACTCTTTGGATTTATGGACACAACCAACTCCCAACAACAAACATCCAACGACTCAAACAAAATTATCGACCTCGACAACAAAATCTACAAACTCGAACAACGCATCGAACTCCTCGAAAAAAAACTCGACATCAACAAATCAACAGAATCCAACCTCGGCCCCATGGGCTGGTAAAATTTAAACATATAAAATATTATTCTATACTAAACTATTGCAAAAAAGAATCAAGACACCTTTTTTTAAGACTAGCCCAATCTTCATCTGTTATTAATTCGCACACCGAGTTATTCTCCGTAGCAACCGCAACATCTACATAGCAACTATATTTAACAAGTGGCTTCGTTAATAGACGATATGTAGAAGCAGCTTTATCACAAATTCTTGCATCCCTTTTTTCTATCGCTATTTCCGTATAACAAATCCTGTCCAAATATTCTATTTACTGATAAAATATTGACCCGACAGGAATCTTTGAACATAAATCTTCATTCTGTGTTTTAACTACTACGTCTTTTAAAAAATATGGAAAGAAATTTGTAGCAGGAAATATACTATCTATTAAAAAAAGACCTATCAAAATTATCAAAATTAATAACAAAATATATCTTATTTTCACAGAAGAAGTTTTATCCTTTTCTTTAAGCAGCCCCACTACAATTAAAATAACCCCAAAAACAACCATACAAAAAAGAAATAAAAGAGGGAGAAAATAATAATAAACCAAATGTTCATAGGGATCACCAAGCCTAACCCAAATATAAAGATTTATCAAAAGAATTGTAATCAAAAATAAACTATTCAATAACTTCTTTCCAGCATCAACAAAACTCCCTTTCTTATATTCGTCCCTCGTCTTCAGAATTATTTTCGACGCAAGAATAAAAAATATTAACACATAAGAAATAAACATAAAAAGAGGGAGATAATATATCCCCGAGAAACTCGAAACACCATAAGCCCCCATAACAGTAAAAAGAAATATCGAAATCCCAAGATTTAACACTATCAAAACTATCGACATATAAGAAGACGAGTCTTTAAAAAATCTAATTATTCTCCCTCTCCCCTCATTGGCCAACTTTCCCCCCTTATTCACTTTCATCAACAATAAAGAGTGTTCACACTTTTATATCTTCCCCAACAAATTTATAACCCCTAACTCCATACATATATATGGCACAAATAGAAAGAGATATAATCAAAGCACACACCTTAGAAAACGCAATCAAACACAACGGCAAACCAACCCAAGGCGCAGTCCTAGCCGCACTCTTCGCCGAAGGTCTCGAAAAATCTCAAATCAAAAACATAATCCCAACAATCCAAGAAACAATCCAAGAAGTAAACAAACTATCCCCCGGCGAACAA
>Ga0265594_1001746_pt1 | contig 16414 bp, 18 predicted proteins | sample saktaG_11_FD_190147 | JGI IMG/M metagenome (GOLD analysis project Ga0265594, IMG submission 190147) | Saline water microbial communities from Sakinaw Lake, British Columbia, Canada - sak_2011_5_24_80m | ecosystem: Environmental > Aquatic > Non-marine Saline and Alkaline > Saline ... | reverse complement strand
ATTTTTTTTCGTGTATTTATGCCCACAAAAAATGCAAACTTTTTATTCATAATACTTGACTTTTATTAAATACTACAATAATAAGCCTTTTAGAAAATTTAAGCATTAAAAATGTCCTTTAAACCCCATTTGATGATTTATAATAAAAAATTATATATTTGCAGGAAAAATATTGTTTACCAATATTTACCAAAGGTAAGGTTATAAAGGAATTGTAAACCATTTAAAATTAAATACTAATTTTATAAACTAAAATAAAACTAAAAGAAAATGAAAACACTGGCTATTACGACTTTCTTACTTGCGTTCTTTGCTTTTACAAGTTACGCTCAAGACATGACCAAAACAAAACAAGACAAACATAAACCTAAAGCGACTTACCAAGTAGGATCAGCAAAGGTAACAGTTTGGGAAAACAAAGGCAAAAACGGGATATGGAAAAATTTTCAAGTAGAAAAAATTTACAAGAAAGATGACAAGTGGAAAACAACAAGCAGTTTCAACGAGACAGAATTACTGGAATTAAAATCAGTGATTGACAAGACAATTGCAGAAGAAAATGTAAAAGTAAAAACCACAGGAGAAAAAAACTAGTATGACAAATTTGTAGGACAGACATGATATAACAAAAAAAACGAGTATCTATTTCATTACCAGGCATGCACATCACAGTACGTGGTTATATGAATTGTAATTCTTTATTCTACAATTAATTTTCCTGTTGCGAGAATTTCTTTTCTGCTTCTTAAAGTGTAAAAATAAACTCCTTTTGCTTCTTTGCTTAAATCAATTTCTGTTTTACCGGAGAATTGTGTATTATAAATTTTTTTTCCAAGTATGTTGTATATTTCAACTTCATACATTACAGAGGTATTTTTAGAGATTACAGATAACTTTCCATTGCCGGGATTAGGATAAATATTTACTGTATTATTTATAGAATTTTCCTCTATTACATTGGCAGGTGTCCATTTGGCTATATGATTTACAGGAATTCCACCTGCATTTGTAAAAGCACCTCCAACATATAAATCATCATCAAAAATGATAAATGAATTAACATAGTCATTTACTCCTGAACCTAAAGCAGACCATGTTGTCCCATCCCATTTAGCGATATATTTATAATCTTCAGACAAAAAAAGATTATATCCGCCTGCATACAAATTTCCTTTATAAGAAGATAAACAATATACCTGTCCGTCAACTCCATTTCCAAGTGCTTGCCATGAACTGCCATTCCATTTGGCTATATTTTTTGCAGATACTCCTCCTGCAATAGTGAATGCTCCACCTGCATATAATTCACCATTATGGATACACAGAGCTGTAACTTTACCATCTGTTCCTGTTCCAAGAGCCGACCAGTTAGTTCCATCCCACTTTGCAATATAATTTACTGTTATTCCTCCTGCTGTAATAAAATAACCACCTGCATACAAAAAATTATTTACCGTATCTGTTGTCAGCACATTTACCTTGTCATCCATTCCGCTTCCGACAGGATTCCAGCAACATACGGTTCCTGCAAAATTTGCTATATAATAAACTTCTTGCTGATTAATAGGATCGCCTCCTGCTGTACCAAAATTTCCTCCGGCATATAATTCTCCATTGTATGAAGCTAATGCAAAAACATCACTACCCATACCCCAGCCATCATTTCCTAATCCGGAGCCAACAGTAGTCCACTTATTGCCATCCCATCTGCCTATATAATTATACCAATTGCCATCAGGAGTAAGTACAAAAAAACCTGCACCACCGGCATAAAAGTTATTACCATTACTGACACATAAACTATAGATAATTCCTCCGCCTAAAGTATTTGTCCCTGTATTAAATGATGTCCAGTTAGTATCTGTCCATTTATATATTCCATCACTGCCGGCATATAAATCTCCATTATAAACTGCAAATGTATTTACTTCATAATCCAAACCGGGACCAAGCGCACTCCATGTTTGTGCATTTGCACTTTTTATGCTCAGGCATAAGACAACAGGCATAAAGAAAAAGAATAATTTTGTTTTCATTTTTATTTCGGTTTCGCTCAATAACTATATATTGCAAATTTAGTAATTAATTTCTGAACTTTCGTAATTATCGGAATATTTATCGGGAAAGTAAACTTTACGATTTATCACTTAAATAATAAGATGTTTTTTCTAAAGAAGTAATAATATCATATTCTTCAAGATGAATATTTGAAGGGATTTTAAGAGGAATAGTCGTATAATTCAATATACCTCTAATTTTGGTATTAACTAATATATCAGCAATTTTTTTGGCTGCAACAGGTGGAACAGTTAAAATACAAATGGATATATTTTCTTTTTCTATAATTTTTGACAATTCATTTATATCATAACAAGATATTTCAAGTATAGTTTTATTAATTTTTTTAATATTATTATCAAATGCTGCAACAATAGAAAAATCTGTTTGTTTTGATGAATTAAAATAATTGATAAATGCTCTTCCTAAATTGCCAACGCCAATAATAGCGACTTTTTGTTTATTAATATTTAAAATATTCCCTATTGAATCTATAAGATATTTAATATTATATCCTTTATTTTTATTTCCTGATAATCCTAATAGCATTAAATCTCTTCTTATATGAACAGGGTTTATATGCATTAAGGAAGCAATTTCGTATGAATAAACATTTTTTGTGTTTTTTGATAAACAATTTCCTTCCATGCAGTGCATTAATATTCTTCTGTATTGAGTTAAACGTTCAACTGTTTTTGCTGGAAGTTTTTTCATAAGATTTACACCATTATAAATATTTAATAAAATTTAATTTGCAAACCTAAGGGGCTACTGATTGCAAATTCCGTTGTAAATCCCGCATTTATCGGGATATTTATCGGAACGAATGACGAATACCTGATTCAAATTAATTATTGCTTAAATTTAAGGGGACTTCTATTATACTATATGGAAGATAAAAAATTATCTATTCCTTGTGAAGCAACTTTTGCATCAGCAATTGCAGTAACTGCATCTAAATTAATGTTTACTATATCGCCGCCTGCAAAAACCTTTGGAATAGAAGTCATACCATTATCATCAACTTTTACTTTTCTTCTTGGTGTAAATTCAAGTTTTTTGAATAATTCTTCCGGCAGGAATGAAAAGTCAGGTGCTTGACCTATAGCTTCAATTATCATATCACCTTTCAGCAGTATTGTCTTTTCTTCATAAAATGTAGGAGAAAATCTTCCTTGTTCATCAAATACTGATTTAACCTTTTTGCATAACAATCCTTTTATATTTCCTTTTTCATCCAAAACAACTTCTTTTGGTCCCCATGCAGGATTGAATTGTATTCCTTCTTCTTTTGCATCTTCAATTTCTTCTTTTGTTGCCGGCATTATATCCCAATCTTCCAGGGATACTGTTTTTGTTATAATTTCTTCCTGAGGATGCTGAATATGTTGTAAACGAAGTGCTTCCCTGGCTGTATCCATAGCTACATTACCTCCACCTATTACGATAATTTCCTTACCTACTTTAACTCCTTTACCTATCTTATTTTCTTTTAAGAAATTCAGGGCTAACATGCATTTTTCAGAATTTTTTATTCCTGTTGACCTACTCACAAAAGTACCTATTCCCAGATAAACTACGTCATACTTTTTTAAAATATCTTCAAATAAAATATCCTTTCCAATTGTTGTATTAAACTTAAAATTAACTCCCAGGGATCTTATGTAATCCACATCTTTATCTATTGCCTCTATTGGTAATCTATAAATTGGCGGACCAATCCTTATGGCTCCACCTCCACCAGGTAAAGAATCAAATACTGTAACATCATAGCCCTTTAGTTTTAAAAAATAAGATACTGATAAGCCACCCGGTCCGGCACCGACAACTGCTACTTTTTTACCATTTGGCATACCTGGATTGAGCTCTAAAGTAGATTTGAAATCCTGAATAGTATCAGCAGCATATCTTTTTATCCATCTTATAGCAAGAGAATCGCCTCTCTTTCCGATTGAGCATGCGTCTTCACAATGAGCCATACATATTCTTCCACAGATTGATGGAATTGGATTATCCTCATATATCTTTTTCAACGATTCATCAGGTTTATCTTCGTAAATTGCCTTGATGTAATCAGAAATTTTAAGATGAGCAGGGCAGGCCTCTTCACATAATTTACATTCCAGACATCTTGAAGCCTCCATTTTTGCCTCTTCTTTACTGTAACCTGTAACTTGTTCTATAAAGGACAGTTTGCGTTCTTCAGGTTTTACCTGAGGCATAATTATACGTTTTGGTTCAAATAAGGAATATTTAAGGTCAGAAGAAAATCCCTCGTAATTTTTTTTACGGTGTGATAAACTTGCCTTTAATATTGAATATTCTTCTTTACCAAGGAATTTTTCGTTATCTGTCTTTTCATCTTTTGGAATAATAACAAAGGTTTTTGTATCAAAATGAATATGCAGATAATCTCTTGAAAGACTGAGAGAACCTGGAGGACAAATATCAACACATAAGCCGCAAAAACAACATCTGCCATAGTCAATTTCGGGTCTTTCATTTTTTATGCCTTCTTTAGGCTTAGGTGTTATTTCGGGTATCTCAACCATTTTAATAGCCTCATTAGGACAAATATCAGCACAATTTCCGCAGCCGGTACACTCATCCCACTCATTAAGATGAAAACCTCTGTATCTCAATGCCGTATCTTTCTGTTCAAAAGGAAATCTTAATGTCTTTGGCTTTTTAAAAAGAAACCTTATAGCCCTAAATGGATTTAAAATATTTGTTTTAATCATTTTATTATCCTCAATTTCATATGTTTATATTTTCGTAATTAGTTTACCCCGTTAGATATTTTGTTTTAAGTATTATTTTCTATCAATTTATCAATTATCTAACGGGGTGAATTTTCAGTTACTTGCATTTTTAGAAAAATCAAGATATAGAAATTAGAAATTTTATTTTCTTCCGAATTTACTCACAATAATTATATTTTAAAGGTGTTCCCCAAAGGATATCGCTTCGCTCTACCTACGGGGCAAGCGTGATATCGCTTCGCTAAGTTCAAGTTTCTAATTTCTAATTTCAATTTATTAATATAATCATCTCCTTGTGTGTCTTTTTTAATTATCCAGTCATGGATGTTTTATCTGTCTATTTCCGGAGCCACTATATATAAACTTATCATAATATTACCGACATCAGCAATACTTGCATTTATTAATGCCTTTTCCAGTATTGTCAACCCGTGTGAATAAGAAGGTGTTCTGAAATGTACCCGATATGGTTTATCTTTGCCATTACTGACCATATAAAGTCCTAATTCTCCCCTTGAAGATTCACATCTTACATATGCCTCTCCTTTTGGGATATTCCACTTGAACGGGTTAGGTATTTTATTAAAAACCTTTCCTTGAGGCATTTTATCAAGTAACTTAAATATCATATGAACACTTTCAATCATTTCATCACGTACTATCCAGATGCGTGAATATGCATCACCGTCTTTTCTTGTAGGAACTTCCCAATCTATTTTATCATAAGCAGCATAAGGTTCAATTTTTCTGATATCATATTTCATACCTGTTGCTCTCATAACCTGTCCAACTCCTCCCATTTCTTCAGCTTCTTTTCGTGTTACTATTCCTATATTTTTAGCCCTTTTATAAAATATACGATTATTAAAAAAAATATTATCATAATCAGGCACACAACCACCAATAGAATGTAGTGTTTTAATTATTTTATCTTTAAATCCCTCAGGAAAATCGCGTCTTACACCACCCGGCAAAATATATATATGATAAACTCTACCACCGGTAAGCTCTTCAAAAAGGTCCAGTATAAGATCGCGATGATACATTGCCCACTGTGCAACAGTATCAAAACCTAACATATTGGCATAAGCCCATAAGCCAAACAAATGGGAACCTATTCTGGCAAGCTCTAAATAAATGCTCCTTATATATTCTGCTCTTTCAGGAATTTCTATATTAGCTAATTTTTCAACTCCCATAGCATACATTAATTCCATAGAATCAGGTTCAACAACATTTATCCTGCATACTAACGGAAAATTTTGTATCCATGTTCTTTGTTCCATAAGTTTTTCAAACCCGCGGTGTAGAAACCCGGGATTAGCATCAGCTTTTATGATACGGTCACCTTCAACATTTAATGTAATGCTAAAATTACCAACCATTCCAAGATGCTGTGGGCCAAAATATAGTTCAAGTTCTCTCATTTTTTTTCTTTTCTATCTTTAACAAAAGGAATATTATCAAATACTTCTTTTACATATTTTTTTGTATCAAAATCTTTTCTGAAAGGAGGTATTTTATATTCCCTTTCCAGAAAAAGTGGTGTTAATCTCGGATGCCCCTCAAAATATATTCCATAAAGTTCATGCAATTCACGTTCATAAGGTTCAGCATTAGCAAAAACATTTATTAATGTTACAAACTCAGCTTTTTCTCTGGGAATTCTTGTCTTTACCAATATATTTGTTTTTTCTTTATTTCTATATTCTGTATCATTCTCCATATAAGATGAAAGAATATAAACCAGTTCAAATTCATTTTCTTCTATCCAGTCAGTGCAAGAGATAAGAGCGAGGTGTTTATAACCTAAGTTTTTCAAAAAATTTAAAACAGAAATAACGTCATCTTTTTTTGTGTTAATAAACACTTTGTTATCTTCAGTAATATCTATCTGAATATCACTGAATGATGATAAAAGTTTTTCTTTAAGAGATTTATTCATTTTTTAACCTCCTTTTGGAATAATGGTGGCCATTCAAGTTTACCAAAAATTTGTTCCTGATTTTCTCTATAATATTTATAGTCCTTTCTGTATTTTTTATATCCATCTGCCATTTCTTTATCAATCAATGTCCACAAATGAGTTACACCAATAAAGATAGCTTCTGGTCTCGGCATACATCCGGCAATCCAACCGTCAATAGGAATATACTTATCTAAATGTTTAATAGTATTATAAGAATCCCAATACATTCCTCCATTTATAGGGCAAGAACCAAATGCTACGGTGAACTTTGGTTCCGGCATTTGCTCATAAGTGCGTATAATTGCTTTTAATGTTTTTAAAGCTACATATCCTGTGATTAAAAATAAATTAGCTTGTCTTGGACTGGCAACAGGAATTATTCCAAATCTCTCTGCATCCCATCGTGCTGTGATAGAAGGCGGTATCTCAATAATTCCACAACCTGTACAGAAATACACTACATGAAGCGAATATTTATGCCCCATCTTTGTCGGGGACTTTAGCCATTTTTCAAGTTTATTTCTATCCATGTATTAATTTAATTTGTTATTGCAACAATTATCAGCCCAACAAAAGCAAGCAGTGTTGGCCATTTCCACAAATATTTTAATGCCTGTTCAATCCTGAAACGTGGAAATACAGCATTTACAAATTGATATATAAAAAATACCACTAACATTTTCAAAAAGAAGTATCCAGGATTACTAGCACCTCCTAAAAACAAATTTACAAAAATAGATATTCCAATAAATTCATTAAAAGCATGTTGTATAGTAGCAAAAGCTAAAAATTTACCACCATATTCAACCATTGGACCTGATGAAATTTCCTGTGGAGCTTTAAAAATTTCAAAAGGTCTTACGCCCAATATTGCAGGAAGTATTAATAAATAAGCAATACCGGACAATAATAAGGGTAAGGATGTTAAAGACCATCCTGTATTGGATTGCATTTTTACTATTTTAACTATTGAAATAGTATTATAATGGGTCATAACTGCAAGAAAAATAAGTAATAATGGGACCTCATAACCCAAAGCCAGAATAAATTTCCTTGATATTCCAATACTTGCATTAGGATTAGCTGCTTCACCACTACTCAATGCTATACCTAAGGGTAATAAAAGCATAAGATATAGAATTACAAGAAGTCCTCCGGAACTACTTAAAGGACACATTTTACCCATAGGGAGAAATAGAATTACTACAATAGAACCAACCAAAGAGAGAATTATTCCAAAATTGAATAAAACACCATGACTCATACTTCCCTGATTAAACAGTTTTATGATATCTATAATTGGTTGAGTGATAGGGGGGCCATATCGCCACTGAATTCTTGCAATTATTTTTCTTGACAATCCAAGAAAGAATATTCCAATAATAAATGCTAAAAATATTACCAATATTATTTTAAATATCATAATTACCATAAGTTCCATTTTATTTGAATAAAAATTAATAATGCCAAAAATAATACTATATACATAACATAATTTCCAATATCACCTGTATATATGCGTCTTATTGAAATAGACATTTTTTTTATCCCTCTTGAAATCCACATATAAAAATCATCTATAAAATCTTTAAGAAAAGGGGAAATCATTCTTTGCAGAGGATTATAAAAATTAACACTGTAATTGTATTTACCTTTTGGTATGTAAGTACCTGCTGCATAGTTATTGTCCTGAGTAACTTTTACTGATTTACGTCCGGCTTTAAAAATTAACCATACAATTAAACCTATTATTAGAACAGCCATAAAAATATTTATAGTATTTAATGCTCCTGTATCTGAAGCAATTCCCCAAATATTAATATTTAAAGATTCAAGTCCAAAAGAAACTCCGATACTATTAATAATTTTAAGCGGAATTCCCGGAAGTATCCCAAATAGAATAATTGCCAATGCAAGAACAATCATTGGAAGTTGCATACTAAATGGTGTTTTTTCTATATTATTATGTTTTTCCTGAAGTTCTCCTAAGAAAATATTATGAATAAGCTTATAAGTATAGAGTATAGCTGCCCATGTGCCTAACAAAGCAAAAAAGGCAAGGAAAGGATGACCCTCAAGAATTAAGGTTTTGTAAATTAACCATTTAGAGACAAAACCATTTGTCAAAGGAACCCCAATAAGTCCAAAAGCACCGATTAAAGCTAGTAAAAAAGTTATGGGCATTTTTTTTATTAGTCCTCCCAATGAATTTAAATCTCTGGTTCCTGTACGATACTCTACTGCGCCAACGGTTAAGAATAGAAGTGCCTTAAAGATTGCATGATTGAGAATGTGGAAAGTACCTCCGGCAAAACCTAAACTTGTCCCGAACGCAATAGCCAAAATTATGTATCCAATCTGTCCAATGCTAGACCAAGCTAAAAGTCTTTTTGCATCATTTTGAAGTATAGCAATAAAGCTAGGAATTACTATTGTAATAACTCCTAATATACAGAGAATATAATGAAAGCTGAACCCATTACTGCTTAAACCAAGGAAATTCTTTAAACCGACTATCACATACAGGATAAGAATAAAGCCATATATCCCCATTTTTATCAATACTCCTGAAAGCACTGCAGAAAATGGAGATGGTGCCTGGGAATGAGCATCCGGAAGCCATGCATGTAAAGGTACTATTGCACTTTTAACTCCAAATCCAATTCCAAAAGTTATCAAAATAAACAAAATATACCCGGAAGATGCAGATGCCATAAAAGTAGATATCTCTGATATATTCAATGTCCCATAATTTGCATAAAGGGATAATATTCCAATAAGCATAGCCATAGAACCAATAACGGACATAATGATATATTTCATTCCGGCAGCCATGGCAGTCCCTCTATTATAACTTATCAAAAGAAATGCACTCCACGACATTATCTCCCAGAAAATATAAAAAGTAACAAAATCACCGGCAAGCACAATTCCAATCATACTTGCATTTACAAGCATCATCATCAAATAATAGAAGTCGGTTCTTTCTTTACCTTTTATATAACTTAATGAAAAAATAATTGAAAGTGCTCCCACAACTGATATAGTTATAGCAAAAAACCAGGAAAGAGTATTTATTCTTAAAACAAGTGATAGATTTTTTAAAAATCCTGTATAAAAAGTTATGTTAGAAGATGCATTATAAAGAAAAGCAATAATAACTACCAGAGCTAATGAAATAGCCACAGCAGAGACATTTCTTGCCCTTTTAGATATTTTTCCTAAAAGATACGTTATTAATGCACCTCCAAAAGCAATTACAAGTAAAACCTCTATATTCATTGTATTACACTTTTTATATAATCTAATCTATTTAAAAGTTCTGAAGCTGCTGAATTTAATACGTCTGTCATAAATTTAGGATATATTCCTAAAAACACTATCAACCCAACAAAAATAAACAAAGGTATTAAAATACTAGCAGGTGCTCTTTTTTGCTTTATATCATCCTTTTTTCCTTTAAAGTAAAGCACTTGTATTACACGAAAAAAATAAGCACCTTCAATAATAGTAGCAAAAAGAACAAGCGCAATAAGTACAGTAAATAATATTTCGTGTTTAAACAAAGCTGCCTTGACAATCATAAATTTACTCGGAAATCCTACAAATGGGGGTAATCCAATAAGGGAAAATGCTCCAATTGTAAAAGCTAATGAAGTATAAGGCATTTTTTTACCCATTCCTTCAAAAGAGGAAATATTCATAGAGCCACTACGGTAAATCATATAACCTACTGCTAAAAACAATAATGCTTTAGACAAGGTATGATTTATTAACTGAAAAAGACCTCCGCTTACTCCATAAGTTGTATTAATTGACAAGGCAAACACTATAAGTCCAATTTGTCCTATGCTGGAATATGCAAGCATTCTTTTTATATTATCCTGACTAAAGGCACATATTTCACCTATTAATATGGTTAAAACACCTAAAAACAGGAAGAACATTAAAAAACTTGAAGCACCAAAAACGGTAAATACAATTCTGACAACAGCATAAAGTCCAACTTCAATAGCAATTCCTGAAAGTACAGCGCTTATTGATGAAGGTGCGGATGAATGTGCATCAGGCAGCCATGCGTTTAAAGGAAAAATAGCTGCTTCTACTCCAAAGCCGGTAATCAATAGAACTAAAGGAAGGAAGATAGAGATTGAGTGAATAGAATTAATTTTACTTGCGATATCAGCCATGTTAAGTGTTCCAAACTGACCATAGAGCAATCCAATACCTATAAGTATAAAAGCGGAACCAATAGAACCTTGTATAAGATATTTTATTGCAGATTCTGTGCCTGCTTTATCACTATAATAAGCGACAAGAGAATAAGAAGAAATACAAAGAATCTCAAAGAAAACAAACAGGTTGAATATATCGCCTGTAAGAACAACACCTGTAGCTCCTGTTAAAAGCAGAAGATAAAGAATATGATATTTTTCTTTAGCACCTTCTTTTATGTAATCCCATGAATAAATTGAAACCAAAAGACCAACTAAAGCAATAAGGGCGGTAAATAAAATTCCAACAGGTCCTGCTACCAAATTAATACCGAAAGGAGGCAAAAATCCTCCTAAAGAAACATTAATAGGATTTACTAATACTTTTGGAATAAGTATTACAGAAACAATAAGATTAAAAAGAAGAGCTACCGTTGGGATAAACTTTTCTATCTTTTTCGAAATAAGCCCGAATAAAGGAATAGAAAAAGCAAGACCCAAAGGTATAACAATTAAAAGTACAGGATTTAATAATTGGTTTACCATCTTTGTTCTTTTATTTTACGTAAATTAAGAGTCCCATAATGTTTATATAATTTTATAGCTAATGTAAGTGCCAATGCTAGGATAGCCACTCCTATCACAATAGATGTTAATACTAAGGCTTGTGGTACAGGGTCAACCATATTTTTTGGGTTTAATCCGGTTTTTGAAAATATAGGAGCAGTACCTTTATTAATATAACCAACGGCGATAAGAAATAAGAATACTCCTGTATCAAGAATACTTAAACCAATAATAACTTTAATAAGGTTTTTCTTAACCAGTAGGATATATAGTCCTATAAAAACGAGACCAAAAGCTCCTATGTAATAAATGTAATTATTTAAAAAATTCATTAGCTTTTCTCTATTAAGTTATCAATAATACCGGTTAATTCTGAACCAACTTTTAATCCAATAGCAATATAAATTATTGGGATAATACCAGCACTAAGTAAGGTGCCAAGGGTACCTTTAGGTAAAAAATTAAAAAGAAATTCCTGACCTATTGCCAGACCTATCAATCCTAATACTATAAAAATTAATCCCGCCAACGATTCTGTTATCTTACTATATTTTTCATTTACTCTTTTTCCGGGGCAAGATAAATATATTAGAAGGAAAGCAGAAGCAATAATTGCTCCTCCCTGAAAACCTCCTCCCGGGGTAAGATGTCCATGAATAAAAATATAGGAACCCACAAGAAGAAGTATTGGGAATAAAAATCTGCATCCGGTATATACTATTGAACTTGTCGGTTCTATTTTTTCTTTTTTATCAGTTCTTTTTCTGCCTAAGCTTAAAATAGCTCCTACGCCAAGAGCTGCTATAAAAAGTATAGTTATTTCACCCAAAGTATCAAAGCCACGATAATTCAATACTACTGAAGTAACAATATTTGTTGCTCCGGTTTCTTCTCTTCCTTTATTTATATAATACTCACCTACCTTTGTTTTGGGTATGCCAAAAGGTATTTTCATAAGGGATAGTGTAATTCCTCCGGCAATAATAATCAATAATATGGCACTAATTATTTTTCTCATTCTTCAAATCTTTTTGTTTTTCTAATAGCAATAACAAAAATAGCAGTAACCAGTGCAGCTCCAATAGCAGCTTCTGCCATAGCTACATCCGGTGCCTGCAAGAGATAAAAAAGAACAGCTGCTATCAAACTAACAACACATAAAGCAATAACTGCACTCAACAAATCTTTTAAAACTGCTGCTATAATTGCTGATACAAGCATTAAAAAAATTAATATAGAAACTATTATAATCATATTTATTTTTTAGATTCTTTTGATTCTTCAGATTCTTTAAATTCTTTAGTTTTATTTATAACGCTTTTGTGCCATAAAGGAACACCGCTTTTAAGGGAAGCCCTTCCTAAAGCATGACTTGAAACAGGATTAGAAATAAGTATAAACAATGCAATGATGAGTGTCTTCCAAAACCATTCCGGTTGCATTATCCCTACTCCTATAATAGTTAAAAAAGCGCCTAAAGTAGTACATTTTGTTCCTGCCTGGACCCTATTATATACATCAGGCATTCTATAAATTCCAAGTCCGCCCAAAAAAAGGAATAAAGCTCCGATTCCTGTAACTATTTTTCCAATTAATTCAATATTTAAATTCATAAGTTATATTGCAGTTTCAATTCAAAATTCAAAGGCACAAAATTCAAGTTTTCAGTTTTTAATTTTTAATTTCAATAATCAATTAGTCCAATATCAAGTTTTCAGTTTCAAGTTTGCCCTGTAAAATTTGTCAGGCAACTTCCTGACCGAACTTGACTGCATGATTATCATTAAATTTTATAATTTTATAATCTTAATTCTCTTGGATATTTCATAAGTTATATTCCTTTTTCTAAATATCTTGCAATTGCAATTAAACCAACAAATGATATTATTGAATACACTAAAGAAACATCCAGATAAACATATCTTTGAAAAACAAAACCAAGTAATACCAATAGAGCAACAATAATAGTGGTTACGGTATCTACTGCTATTGCTCTGTCAGCCGCAGTAGGACCTTTTATCATACGTATAATACAAAAAATAATACCTATACCTATAATAATTATAAAAAATATCATTTTATCCATCGTTTTTTTTATCTTGTATTATTTGTATATTCAAATAATACAATGTATTATATAAAAAAAAATTATTTTTTCTTTCTCTTTTCAATTACCTCTTTTATCCAATTATTAATCACTTTATAACATACATTTGTCCCTTCTCTTCTTCCTTCTATTATTCCAGCATTTTTAAGTATTCTCAGATGCTGAGAAATGGTAGATTGAGGCACTCCTAAAGATTGTTGAATCTGTGTAACATTACATTCATTTTTAATAAGACCTGCTACAATCTGTAAACGTATCGGATGCCCTAATGCTTTTATGCTTTCAGCTAATTGTTTATAATTTGTTAGCATTAATTATTTTAAAAATTTTGATTATTTTATTCCTCTTATTTTCATTACAGCAATTTGAGCGGCATTTACAAGCTGATAACTTATAGGTGAAGCAGTAAGCAAAGGATGAGTTCCAATTTGAAAGGTACATATCTCGTCAACTCTCATTTTTTTCTGAATAAGTGCACCAATGAAGTTAGTTTTTTCACCTACTGATGCTCCACCATAGACCTGTCCGCCTATAAGTAATCCTGTATCTTTCTCAAATATCAGTTTTATTCCTAATTTCTGAGTGCCTAGAATACAACCAGGGTGTTTATCCGGAGCAACGGCTTCTCCTATTACAACATCAATTCCCATTTTTTTTGCATTTGCTTCCGTAAATCCGGCGGAACCCACAGCAAGATCACCAAAACAAGTAAAAAATATACCTATTGCACACTCAGTTTTCCTTCTAACACCAAAAAGATTTGCTCCAGCTATTCTAGCTTCAGTTGTTCCTATTGAAGCTAATCTAACGCCTTTTGGTAATCCACTTAAATAACATTTTTTTTGTGCACAGTCCCCAACAGCAAAAATGTTTTCATCACTAGTCCTCATAAAATCGTCAACTTTTATCCCCTCTTTTTCATCAACTTCTAATCCTGTATTTAAAGCAAGTTTAACATTGGGTTTTACTCCTATTCCTAAAATTACCATATCTGTTTTAAGTTTCTGACCATTCTCCAGTTCTAAATATTGAACATTTTTTTCGCCTAATATAGCTTTTGCTTTTCTACCGGCTAAGATATTTATTTTTCTTTCTGTAAGCTTTTTCTCTACGAGTTTACATATTTCTTCATCACAAGCCAGAAGTAAACAGTGAGACAAAAGTTCTATTACAGTAACATTTAAATTACCTCTTTTCATAAACTCATCAGCAAACTCTAAACCTATGAAGCCACCGCCTATAATAACCACATCCCTGGCTTTATCCAAACTTTCTGACATTTTTTTCAAATACTCCAAATCTTTCCATACAGCAAATACATTATCAAGATCAATACCGGGTAGTGGGGGAACTAAAGGCGATGAACCTATTGCTAATATCATTTTGTCATAACTAAGATTTTCCTCCTTTGCTGTAGTTATGGTCTTTAAACCTTTGTTTATAGAAGTAACCTCATCTATTATCAAATTTATATTGTTATCATAAAGAACATTATCTGGGATAAGATTTTTTTCCGGGGATTCAAGTGTACCGAATATATAAGGTATGCCACAAGGAATCAAAACTTTTTCTTCTTTACGAATAAGTGTAATTTCTGACTCCGGATAATATCTTCTTGATGTTATTGCTGCAGTAACTCCAGCCGGACCTCCACCTATTATAATTATATTTTTTTTATCATTTTGTGTCATTAGCTAGGTGATTTATAAATTATTTATTTAAATATCACTTTTAAATATTTTTCAAATCTTTCCCCTATCATTTTTGTTGCTTCATCTATATTATCTGTCTTTACATTCATCCAATGAATTAAAAGACCATCATCATTAATATCTAATGTAAATGTTCCGGGAGTTAAAGTAATAGAGTTTGCAAGAATCATTTTAGCCAAATCTTGTTTTAATTCGGTTTTAATAATTACAATACCCGGTTTTATTGGCAATTTTGGATGAATAATTCTATATGCCACATCAATATTGGCTATAATTATTTCTTTAAGAAGTACTAATATATAAATAAAAAGAAAAATAATTCTCTTGATACTAAATTTTGGAAATCCAATTTTTTGATAACTTTTATATAATGCGAAGGAAAGAATAATGCTTACAATAAACCCAACAACTAATTCCTCTTTCTCAAAGCTCAAAGTAAGAGCGAGCCATATAAACATAAGAATAATAAATAAATAGCAAAAATTTTTTACTTTATTATTCCCTTTATTAGTTTTATCAATCATATTAAATTGATATTTAAAATTTTAAGTTTAAGTAAGTTAATAATAATTTTTTGTTAAAAAATTAACGATGCAAAGATATAAATATTAATCTTTACTAAACAAATAAATTTTATTTTATTTTTATTTTTTTAAATATATTTTATTTTAAAAGAGTTAAAATTCCTTGCTGTTCAATGAATTCCTCATATATTTCAATCTTTTTTAGCTCTTTTTTTAATATATATTATGTCAAGTTTATTTTAAAAAATGATTTAATAAACAAAAATAGTTGGTAAAAACTTCAATTAATTGCAAATCCCGTATTTATTGGAACATTTATCGGAATGAATGCCTGATTCAATGGGATAAAGGTATCAAAAATTATTGTATACAAATCATGCTATTTTTTTTGTCTCTCAAAATAATGTTTTGGGTCGCCCCATTCTCCATATCCAATTATATCCCCAATTTTATTAACTTTATTTTCAAGAGAATACAAATATTCATCAGTATCTCCATCTA
>Ga0265594_1001742_pt1 | contig 16429 bp, 7 predicted proteins | sample saktaG_11_FD_190147 | JGI IMG/M metagenome (GOLD analysis project Ga0265594, IMG submission 190147) | Saline water microbial communities from Sakinaw Lake, British Columbia, Canada - sak_2011_5_24_80m | ecosystem: Environmental > Aquatic > Non-marine Saline and Alkaline > Saline ... | reverse complement strand
ATAAATTTAACTGATTACAATAATTTATACACAACAGGCACTTACATAGGTTACTGGAATAGTGCGTGTTCGGATTTATCGGCATGGCAGACAACTTCGGGAAAAGATTTGAATTCTGTTTCTATTGCTCCTGAATATGTTTCAGATACTGACTTACATATACAGGCATATCTTTTGGATAATCTTGGTTATCCTGTATCGGAAATTTCTGATGATATTGATGGAGAAACAAGAGACCTTACTAATCCTGATATGGGCGCTGACGAATGGACTACTCCTGTTAATGACGCAGGAATTTTTAGTATAGATGAAGGTCAAACATATTGTATTGATAATGACTATGTTTATGTTACTATTAAAAATTATGGCACAGCAAATTTAACCTCAGCCATAATAGAATGGGAAGTTAATGGTGTTGCTCAAACTCCTTTTAACTGGTCTGGCACACTTACTCAGGGCTCATCAGAAGGACCTTTTAGTATTGGCTTTTATGACTTCTCTCTTGGCTCACAATATACTGTGAAAGCATGGACAACAAATCCTAATGGAGGAGCAGAAGGATTTAATCACAATGATACTTCCGAAATAAATAATCTTTATCAGGCAATGTCAGGAACTTATACTATTGGTGGAACATCACCAAATTATGCAACAATACAGGCAGCAGTAACAGACCTTGAAAACGGTGGCGTTTGCGGACCTGTTATTTTTAATATACGCAATGGTATTTATAATCAACAGGTAAGTATTGGCACTATTTCAGGAACTTCTGCTACAAAAACTGTAACTTTTACATCGGAAACAGGTGACAGCACAGCAGTTACATGGACTTACACCCCAACATCTTCAGATAATTATACCTGTATGTTTAATGGTTGTGATTATTTGATTTTTGATAAAATAACAATCAAAGCTGTTGGAACAAGTTATGCAAGAGTTATTGATATTGAAAATGGTTCTGCAAATTGTACAATTCAAAATTGTATTATTGAAGGAGCTTCAACAACATCAACATCAGGTAACATGTCTGTAATATACGAAGGAAGTGGAGCAAATAATAATAATTCATTTATTAACAATATTATTACTAATGGAAGTTCAGGAATTTATTATTCTTACGGAGATAGCATATTATTTAAAAATAATACTTTTGAAAATCAATATTACAGAGCATTGGATTTAACTTACTTACCAAGTGTAAATGTTACAGGAAATCAAATTTCTTCAAACACTTCTTATGCATCATATTATTCAATATATCTCAGCTATTGTGATAATGATATTAATGTTCAAAAAAACAAAATAGACCTTACAACAGGTTATTATGGAATACGCATAAATTATTGTGATGGAACATCAACAAAGAGAGGGTTAATAGGAAATAATTTTGTTCATATTGGTGGTACATCAGGCACAGGTTATGGAATATGTGTATATCAAAGTTATTATCAAAATTTTTATTACAACAGTGTAAATGTAACCCGTAGCGGTTCATCCAACAGTGCATTTTCTCAGTCAAGCACTTCCGGCTCATCTAACATACAATTGCAGAATAATAGTTTTGTAAACCAGGGCGGAGGTTATGCTGTATATGTTGAATATCCTACATCAATAAATTTAACTGATTACAATAATTTATACACAACAGGCACTTACATAGGTTACTGGAATAGTGCGTGTTCGGATTTATCGGCATGGCAGACAACTTCGGGAAAAGATTTGAATTCTGTTTCTATTGACCCAGGATATTTTTCAAATACTGATTTGCATATTTGTGAACCGGTTTTGAATAATGCTGGTTATCCTGTTTCTGAAATTTCTGACGATATTGATGGGCAAATCCGTGATGTAATAACTCCTGACATAGGAGCTGATGAGTTTATTACAACACTGGCAATAAACTGGCCTACCGATACTACTTTTTGCGGAACAGGAATATTAGATGCAGAAAATCCAGGTGCTACTTACAACTGGTCAACAAGTGCCACAACACAAACTATTGAAGTTTCATCATCAGGTCAATATTGGGTAGGAGTAACAAATGCCTGCGGAACAATAAGTGACACAATAAATGTTACAATTCTTTCAGAATTAATTGTTGATTTGGGTAATGACACAATTGTATGTGATGTCGGCTCAATAATTTTAGATGCAGGAAATTCAGGTTCTACATTTAACTGGTCAACAAGTGCAACAACCCAGACTATTAATGTTTCATCTTCAGGTACATATTGGGTTGAAGTAACAAATGGTAGTTGTTCGGGTTCAGACACAATAAATGTGTCATTTGGAACATCACCGACATCAACATTTACAGTTGTCTCTCCTGTATGTGAATTAAGTAACTCAACAATAACATATACAGGTTCTGCATCTATTCTGGCAAACTACATTTGGGATTTTGACGGAGGAAATGCTTCACCCGGTTCAGGACAAGGTCCACATAGTGTAAACTGGTCAACCAATAGCACATACAATGTCTCATTAATTGTTGAAGAAAACGGATGTACTTCAATAATGACATCAATTCCTGTTACAGTTAATCCTGTCCCTGCACAGCCAACTATTAACCAGGTGGGAAATACATTAGCATCAAGTTCTGCAACCGACAACCAGTGGTATTTTAATGGAAATCCTATTGGAGGAGCAACAGGACAATTTTATGAAGCAACACAATCAGGGTTTTATCAGGTTGAAGTAACAAATATTTATGGATGTAGTGCAATTTCTGATATGCTGAATGTAGTTATTACTTCAATTGATGTAACAGATGCAGATAAATTTATATCAATATATCCTAATCCTGCTGATAAAAATGTATTTATTTCTGTTTTAAATATTGATGAAATAATTAATGTTTTGATATATGATATTAATGGAAAAAAAGTTTATGTTGATAAAGTTTTAACAGGTAAAGAATTAATTAAAATAGATGTTTCATCATTTGCTGCAGGATCATATTTAATAAAAATATATAATAGCAAAATTGTTAAATATGATAAGTTAATAATTAAATAATAATTTTATTTACAAAATTTATCCAAACCCAACAACAGGAATATTTACTATTAAAGGAAATAATAACTTATCCGGCAACCAACGGATTCAAAAAATAGAAGTAACTAATATTTGCAGGCAAATTATTTATATTAAAAATTCACAAGGTTTTAAAAACCTTGTGGATTTTAGTTCAGATTGATTTAAGTGAGCATCTAAAATAAATTTTTATTACTAAATTTATTTAATCTAAAAGTTACATTTGTAACTTGAATTCAATAAAAAATATATTATTAAATTTAATACTTTTTACCATGAAACTATCTAACTACTTATCTTATTTTTTAAGAAAAAAAATATGTTATTACATACTTACAGTTTTATTAATGTGTGTAAGTATAATATCCGAAGCCCAAGTGCCTGATTGGGAATGGGCTAAAAGTATAGGAGGTCTTAGTGATGATGTCAGCAGGAGCATTGCTGCTGATTCTGCCGGTAATGTATATATAACAGGATCTTTTCTTGGTTCAAATATCACATTTGGCTCAATAGTATTGAATAGTAATGGTTTTCGCAATTTTTTTCTTGCAAAATATGCTCCAAATGGAAATATTATTTGGGCTAAAAGTGCCGGAGGAAATAATTATGATTATAGTTGCAATGTTGCTACTGATAACTCTGGTAATGTATATATAACAGGATATTTTAAAAGTCCAAGTATAACATTTGGCTCAACAATATTAACAAATAATGGAAGTACTGATATTTTTCTTGCAAAATACGACTCTGACGGAAATGTCCTTTGGGCTAAAAGTGCCGGTGAAGATAGCTATGAGCATAGTTATGGACTAACTGCTGATACTTCTGGTAATGTTTATATAACAGGGAACTTTATGAGTACAAATATTACATTTGGGACAATAACTCTGACAAATAGTAATGGTGGTAATGATATTTTTCTTGCAAAATATGCTCCTAATGGAGATATTATATGGGCAAAAAATGCAGGCGTTAATGGCGAAGATGTTGGTAATGACATTATCTGTGATTTGTTAAATAATGTATATTTAACAGGACAATTTAGAAGCGACAGCATTATTTTTGGTTCAACAATCTTAAATAACAACGGATCAGATGATATATTTCTTGTAAAATACAATTCCGATGGCAATGTTTTATGGGCTAAAAGATCAGGAAATACTGACTCTGATATTGGTAAAAGTGTTACTGCTGACACATCAGGAAATGTTTATCTTACAGGATACTTTGAAAGTAATAATATATCTTTTGGAGCAATAAATTTAACTATTAACGGAACTTATGGATACCCTAATACTGATGTCTTTATAGCTAAATATAACAAAAATGGTGATGCTCTATGGGCTAAAAATGCCGGAAACAGTGGAACTGACAAAGGTATTGATATTACAACAAATTTGTCAGGCAATAATATATATGTAACAGGTATTTTTAATAGTTCTTCTGTATCTTTTGGCTCAACTACACTTAACAACAATGGCGATTATGATATGTTCATTGTAAGATATGACTCAACAGGAAATGCCGGTTTATCTAAAAGTGTTGGAAATGATAAAGAGGATGCAGTAAATAGTGTTAGTGTTGATAAGTTTGAAAATGTATATATAACAGGGTATTTTTATAGTAATACTATCACTTTTAGAACTACAACACTGACAAATAATGGAGATTATGATATATTTATCGCAAAATTATCTAAATATGCTGTTATTAATGAATTTAGTAATAATATTGATATTAAAATATTTCCAAATCCTTCAAATGGTATATTTAATGTATCATTAAATAATATTGCTGTAAATAGTTCTGTTAATCTTTCTGTGGAAAATATCTATGGACAAACAATTTATAAAAAAAACTTAAAAAACATATCAAAAAATTATACTAAACAAATAGATTTATCTGATTTTTCACAAGGAACTTATCTTCTTAAACTAATATCCAATAATAAGATAATAAAAGTAAAAAAAATGATTTTGAAATAAATAATGAGTTCAGTATCGGTCAAGCGTCAAGTCAGTCGCCTGACTGATAATTTTTTTTCTATTGTATTATAAATTTTAGATTAAACAATGAAACAAAAATAAGATTTTTTTTTATAAAAAATAATTACGGACAAAGGCGGTTTAGTTTAACGTATAGCAATATAAATTCGGCTGGCACTTAAAAGTATCACCTTTTCTAATTGCAGATATGTTTGTTTAAAATTCATTTGCTCAAATTAGCACTATCCCACCAGCTGATTTATATTGTCATGTTGGCAATAGTTATTTATTTTGATTTACATCACTTTTTAATGCTTCTATATCTAATGATTGCAAAACATCTAAAATATTAGGAAACCATTTCTCATGATATCCAAACTTTTCCTCTTTAAATTCGGCTATTGCATCTTCTTTTGACCAATTTTCAAAAGTCATTCTATAGGCAGCAACTATTGCTCCTGTTCTATCTGAACCATGTAAACAATGAACCAGTATGGGTTTTCTCGATTTTCCCAATACGGCGAGTGCATTTACTATATCATCATATGAAAATCTCCATGTATTTATTGGAATATGTTTGAGAATTAAATGTGTATCCTTTATTTCATTTATATCATCTTTACAATTTCTTAAATTAAGAATCGTCTTTATCCCAAGACTCTCTAATTCACACATCCCATTTTTATTAGGTTGTTCTGAGCGATATACACTATCATTTATTTTATATAGGTTTCTGAAATTTACTGAATTTATTTTTTCTACATTTCCATCCTTAATGTTTGGTTTTCCAGTAAATCCTACCAAAAAGACTATTGAGAATACTAAAAGTATATGATAAATTTTAATCATTGTTTACTAATGTTTTTTATGGGTGTGTGCAAATTATTGCTAACGGCAGAATGTCTAAAAACCTCTGCTTTTATTAATATTTTGCTCAAAAATAAGACGATTTAAGCAATAATCAAAATTTAATTTACAAATATATTTAAAAAAAATACATTCGGCAGAACGTTTTAAAATTAGTCGTATTTGAGCAAAAATACTCAAAATATAACAAACTATTACTCTAACTTCATTATCTTGAGCTATTGACTGTTCCAAAGATACAGGAAAAAGGAAAGATTGTGTTCTGTTTTGTCCTTTTATAAATTTCATACAGCGAAATTGGCGAAAATATTGACATAAACAAATATTTTGCTACTTAAATCGCTGATTGTTAATAACTTTCCTTTTTTTGTTAAGAACGACGAAATTTTAGGTCTTTTAGACCTCTGCCACCGGTCATTTTAATTTTACCATCTACAATAGTAGAAATTAAATAGGTCTTTTAGACATGAAAATTATAAAAAAAAGGAAATAGATCTACAATAGTAGAAATTAAATAGGTCTTTTAGACAGTAAGTGGGTGAGTAAAGATGCTAAATCTACAATAGTAGAAATTAAATAGGTCTTTTAGACACGAGACGTTTATAATCAGTGTTTCCTCATCTACAATAGTAGAAATTAAATAGGTCTTTTAGACGATAATCTTAAAACAATGAAAAATCTAATCTACAATAGTAGAAATTAAATAGGTCTTTTAGACGCCAACAATAACAGCTATAAATACCGGCAATCTACAATAGTAGAAATTAAATAGGTCTTTTAGACAGATATTGATACTATATTAAGTGCATTATCTACAATAGTAGAAATTAAATAGGTCTTTTAGACACCGAAACACAAGCAGGGCAATTAACATCTACAATAGTAGAAATTAAATAGGTCTTTTAGACAAAGTAGATTATATTGAAGAAAATGAGAATCTACAATAGTAGAAATTAAATAGGTCTTTTAGACATTATCTAAAAATAAAGAAAAACAAAACATCTACAATAGTAGAAATTAAATAGGTCTTTTAGACCAAAATAAACTATGTACTTAAAAGATAATCTACAATAGTAGAAATTAAATAGGTCTTTTAGACAATATTAATAAAATAAATTTATAAACTATCTACAATAGTAGAAATTAAATAGGTCTTTTAGACAAAGAAGGACTAACAAAAGAGGAAATATCTACAATAGTAGAAATTAAATAGGTCTTTTAGACTATATTGAAATGACAAATGAAAGATTAATCTACAATAGTAGAAATTAAATAGGTCTTTTAGACCCGAAATAGCACCACAACAACCTGTGCTCATCTACAATAGTAGAAATTAAATAGGTCTTTTAGACAAATTACGGCAACAATTAAAAACGCATATCTACAATAGTAGAAATTAAATAGGTCTTTTAGACTTCTAATATTCAGGTAAATGAAAACAAAATCTACAATAGTAGAAATTAAATAGGTCTTTTAGACATTCCATTTCTTCAGAATATTGCCCCGTATCTACAATAGTAGAAATTAAATAGGTCTTTTAGACGATATTGGGATAAGGCAGGCAGTCAAGATCTACAATAGTAGAAATTAAATAGGTCTTTTAGACAATAATAATCTGGTGGTATTTGCCATATCTACAATAGTAGAAATTAAATAGGTCTTTTAGACATTCTTTTTAAACAAATTAGAAAAACATCTACAATAGTAGAAATTAAATAGGTCTTTTAGACGAAGCGAGAACTTCGCTACACTCAATTCATCTACAATAGTAGAAATTAAATAGGTCTTTTAGACCTATAAAAGTAGGTTCTGGACTATTCTATCTACAATAGTAGAAATTAAATAGGTCTTTTAGACGTTTATAAGGGTTTGCAGAGATTTTAAAATCTACAATAGTAGAAATTAAATAGGTCTTTTAGACAGATTCTTCCAACATCAGAATCTTCGAAATCTACAATAGTAGAAATTAAATAGGTCTTTTAGACCTCTTTTTTCTTGTATATTCATGCTTTATCTACAATAGTAGAAATTAAATAGGTCTTTTAGACTATTGCGCCGCCCAGGCCTTCGGTTTAAATCTACAATAGTAGAAATTAAATAGGTCTTTTAGACCAATATACGCGATATTTGGAATAAATACATCTACAATAGTAGAAATTAAATAGGTCTTTTAGACTTAGATATTCATCAAAACTTTTCCAAAATCTACAATAGTAGAAATTAAATAGGTCTTTTAGACATCTGCCAGATAGTATCATTTAATTTATCTACAATAGTAGAAATTAAATAGGTCTTTTAGACTATATATAAGAGGTAAGTCTCGTAGTCATCTACAATAGTAGAAATTAAATAGGTCTTTTAGACATGAAAAAGATCCTGCTGAACTCACTAATCTACAATAGTAGAAATTAAATAGGTCTTTTAGACTCAGCAAAAGTTACGGCTTCTGGTTCAGATCTACAATAGTAGAAATTAAATAGGTCTTTTAGACAAAACTAAATTATACAAAATGGATATAATCTACAATAGTAGAAATTAAATAGGTCTTTTAGACTTAACTGCACATTTCATAGCATCCATAAGAATCTACAATAGTAGAAATTAAATAGGTCTTTTAGACCCTACATTATAATTTAATGGAGTCTTATCTACAATAGTAGAAATTAAATAGGTCTTTTAGACGAAAAAGAAGTTTTCTCACAGGAGCATAATCTACAATAGTAGAAATTAAATAGGTCTTTTAGACACAGAGATCGGCAGCCTGTTAAGAACAATCTACAATAGTAGAAATTAAATAGGTCTTTTAGACAATAATAACTTCCTTTCTCTTTGCTTCAATCTACAATAGTAGAAATTAAATAGGTCTTTTAGACAAAAAATAGGTTCACCTGTAAAAATTGATCTACAATAGTAGAAATTAAATAGGTCTTTTAGACTATCTATATATTCAACCCTGGCAGCATAAATCTACAATAGTAGAAATTAAATAGGTCTTTTAGACGTTATATTAGTAGTGTAAAGGATGCAATCTACAATAGTAGAAATTAAATAGGTCTTTTAGACTCCGTAGCAACATTAATATATTTAATACATCTACAATAGTAGAAATTAAATAGGTCTTTTAGACAAAACATAATAAAGTATCATTTTTAATTAATCTACAATAGTAGAAATTAAATAGGTCTTTTAGACGATAGGGCTGCTTTGGTGATAGAACTGCATCTACAATAGTAGAAATTAAATAGGTCTTTTAGACTTTGAAGTTCTTTCATAATGGGGGAATTATCTACAATAGTAGAAATTAAATAGGTCTTTTAGACAGGCATTCGTCAGTAGCCGAACTTGAATCTACAATAGTAGAAATTAAATAGGTCTTTTAGACAGATAATAAATTATAATACGCTGATTTTCAGAACACATTCTAATTTGTGTAAATTGAAAAATCATAAAAAACATTACATTTTCATCACGAAGACTTAGGTTTGCAAATTTACAAAATTATTTATATAATAATCAAATCACTATCGTTATTTTTTGCATATCCATATTTGGTTATTTTACATGTTTTACTCATCTGAAAAATATATACACTATCGGTTTGCTTAAATTGTTTTGAAAAATAACATTCTATCTGAGTAGTAATGTTTTCTAAAATACGACTGCTATTTTTAATTTCAAACACCGAATATTGCAAGCGATAACCAAATTTTCCAAGGAATTTTGAAAACCTTGTACGCAGTTTGTCATTGCTAATATCATAAGAAACCAGTAACATTATTTTATTTTTTATATGGTTCATTTATTTTAAAAAAAGGATATTCATCAATAGTTTTTTCACGTATAAAAGCTCTGTAATAACTTTGGCAATAAAGAAAAATATCTGCTTTATATTCTAAAATAGCTGTTAAAAGCCAGCGTGTATATTCTTTACTTTGTTTATATGTTAAAAAATATTTTCCGTTTTTACATTGAAAATCATCCGGTTTTATTTGTCCAAGATTGTAAGAGTTTTTTATTTGTTTATCAATAATACAACGAAATGGTTCAACCAAATCGCAAACTAATGATTTTCTCTGGTAAAACAACCTGTGATATACGCCCTGATAAACGTCAAAACCATAAAGGTTAATCATATTTTCAATAAAATTAAAAAGAAATGTATATCCAATATCAAGAAGTACATTAATAATATCACGTTTAGCACGTGGCATACGTCCATGCCAATCCATTTGTTTAAACCATTGAGCAAAATAAATTCTGGATGCCACGCCTTCAATTCCTAATATTTTTTGAAAATTAGTTGCGTCATCTAATTGAGTAGTATATTGTTGAATTGTATTGATAGTGTTTTTACAACTTTCATCTTTTTGTCTAATACTTTTTAAAAGCTGAAATTGATTATACAGCTTATTTGCAACCAATCGTTTGGCAATTTCCAGGCTATTATAAGAATATTGTTTTTGCCTCAGTAAAAAGTTTCCTTCAACACCGGCATTCCAATTCCCGATACATCTGAAATTATAGGAAAGCAAATAAATAGGAAAAGCAAATTTTTTACTGCGTTCCATAATCCCCGATGTTAATGTGCAACCGCCTACAATCCATAAGGCAAGCATACGATAACAGGTTGTTTGTAGTATCACTTTTTCGTCACCATCGGTAACAAGCAAATTATCATTACGAATACTTATTTTCTCACCCTTGTTTGAAAATATAATAACGATATTTTTTTCTTTAAAATCAGGAAAACTTAACATAAGGCTTTATCACATAAGTTTGAATAAATACAATTTTTACATTTTTGAGGATTTGCCTCAAAAGAGGTGTTTATTAAATCGTAGGTATTCATCTCTGTTATTAATGATTCAAATTTGTTTTGCATATCTATGTCTTCTTCGGGCAATAGCACAGGATAATTTTTATTATGTATCAGGTCATGTAATACTATGCTTTTTACTTTATACCCCATTTCACGTAAAGCATGGCATTGAGCATATACCTGAAATATATAACCGTCATAAATAGTTTTAATTTCTCTTTTTCGTTCAGTAAGTTGTCCGCTTTCCGTATCAAATAAATCTATTTTTCCGCACAGGTTATATCGCTCCGAAAAAATTTCAATGCCCTGCAAAATACTTTTTCTCGTATCATAGCTTTTTGTATCAATGGTAGTGTGAGCGGCTTCACCTTTTAGTTGCGCCTTTTGTTTGTATAACTGATGATTGTATTTGCTATACAACTGGTGAAAATAAATAGAACGCGGACAGAAAATAAAATCGTTTAGAAATGCTATGGGGATGTATGGTTCCATTGATATTATTTTTTAATACATTTTCGTGCATGCTACACTTTGTTTTCTTATTTTACCATACCATACTGCCGCCTCTCTGAGGCTTGAACAGTTTTTACTGGTTGATCTTACAATACTTTCGCATCTACGAGGTTTTTTGTGCAAAAACCAGTCAATTAAGATTTGAGATTTTTTGTATCATTTTGTTTCTTAGAAACAAAAACCTGTAATTGTTTTTCCCATTGCTGTTTGTTAAAAAGCCATAAATCCCATTCCTCATCTGAAATAAATAAATCTAAGTTGAGGTTCTTTTTCTCAGTATTATCAATAGATTGCCACAGTTTAATATGTTCATACATAATAAGTCCCTTGCGGGCAATGTTGTAGGCACCATTAGCATCGGCATCTTTTGGCAAGATTGAATTTTCTTGTTTTTGATAAAAACGGGAATCAAAATGGTATCCATTTTCATCCCTAACTGGTGATTGTAAAAAGTTATCATCTTGCTTCTTGTTTATATCTCCTGAATTTCTGATTTGCTGAATTATATCAATCACAAATCGCAACGATTCCCATGCGGTGTTTTCATTAATCTTAGCCAATTGAACATCTTCTTTTTTTATCTGTTCTAAAAGAGACTTTTTTTTGTCAAAAATTTTAAATAGTTTATCCAGCATTTCTTTTACATTATACGATTCGATAATACCTTCATTTTTACCTTTTCCTCTTCTATATCTGTATCGCTCCAATGATTTCTCGTCTTTACCAGACCATAATTTCCATGTGTTACCATTCTTCTTGTCTGTATATTGAAAAAAGTAATCGCCATTATCAATCCCAATTTCAGAAAATGTATCAATAACTTTTTTTTGTATGTCCACTTCGCTACCTTTTTTTAAGTAGATAGTTTTTCTCCAACCAGTTGCTGGATCGGTTATGGATGTGTAATTTGCACGGGTGTAAAGCATAATACCAACCTGTTTTTTATTCTCAATATCCTGATAATTAGCTACTGGTGGAGTGAGTTGCAATGCTTTTGCTACAGAGCCGATTTCTCCCATTTTTGCATTTTTGTCCACTAGATAATTCAGCTTTTTTGCTAGTGCTAATTCAAATTTCTGATATACCTGTTGTTCAAATTTTTGACGGCTACGTTTAAATCCTGTATTTAAATCTTCCAAAACGATGAAAGTCGGTTTAAATACTCCTGTTTCTTTATCTTTCATCTTTTCGATAATTTCATGCACAACCAATGACATATAGCCATCTTTCAGGTTTTTTATATTGCCTATTTCTTGCCAATTCTGGCGTTTTTCTTTTCGTTCCTTTGCTGCTTTATTGATTGCTTGTAAGTAATCCTTCTTATTAATAACATCAAAATGGTTTTGTTCTATAATATTGCCTTTAACATCAATCAGCGAATAGTAAATCAAATGCTTCTCTCCACGGTCAATGCCGAGAAATTGTATATCGTCTGTTTGAGTAAATTTGTCGTTTACTTCTTCGGTAACATTTTTTTGTGTTGGATTGAAATTAAGGGAAATAGACAGATGAAGTTGATATTTTGTTTCTGTAAAACGCTTATCTTTAATAATGTTGTGGGTAAATATACTTTCTGTTTTTCCGTCACTTCTGCGATATATTGGTTTATTGGCAAAATGTATTACTTCTGGTTTAGGTATGGCTTTATCCCTGAAAAATATTTCCCCTTTACCTAAATCTATAGAGTTACAATTATCATATTCTCTCATCAAGGCTCTAAAAAACAATGTATGCAGGTTTTCTGTTCCCTTTAAGTTCCTTTTTTGTTTGCCATACTCATCTTTTTGAGAAGTTTCGCTAAAGCTTAAATCTTTGTTAGAAATTTTAAATAAATAAATAGGTCTCTTTTCATCAGATAAAGCACTGTCAAATTCCTTTTGACTCACATTAAAAAAGTTAAATACTTTATTTTCTTTTGCTGTTGTTTGCAAGTCTTCAATAATTTGTTTATAACCTTCAATCCCTGAATATTCTTTACCCTGAACATCTTTAAGTTTGGGTGCACGTTCAATAAAATTATTACAAGATATTTTTAAGTCTTGAATTGTTCGATTGACCATAGAAAGAACATTTTCATTACTCAAAATATGTACAAATTCTTTTTTCTTTTTAATATTATCAAATAGTTTTGAAGGAGTTATTTCGCCTTTACTGTCACGTTTTTTGACTAATTCCGCTTCATTTTTAATTTTATCTTCTTTGTCTTTAACATATTCATTAATTACGGATTCAACCTTTTTAATTAAGTTGAGTTTGTTTCCATTATATTTATTATCAAAATAAGTTGTACCTTTTGCCTGATAATATTCTAATCGCTCAAATTCGCTCTTATCGTTATTTTGAATTGATTTTTGTAGATGACATCTAAACAACTTGCTGTTTTGACTTGTGCCTAAAAAATATTCATAATCAGTACCAACTTTTTTTCTAAACAAATAACCACCATATTGAGTAGCATTGTCACTATCGGAATGACTATCAACAAATCCATCCAGTAGGTTACCTTTTTCAAAATTTAGTTTAAGCTTGTTTTCTTTTGCGTCATCTTGTGGCTTTTTGGTCAGATAATTTCTAACAGCATCGTACCAATCAAACCATTTTGCATCATCTGCATTTAGAATTGCTGAGAGCATATTTGACAATTCGGAATCTACAGCATTTCCTTTTATCTTGCTTTCTTTTACAAGAAAATATTTTACAATTCTGATTATAGATATTGCTGTGTCAAGCCACTCTTTTATTGCTAATTTATTATCTTCATTTTTATAATTGATTAGTTTGAGTATATCCTCTGATTTATCACAAAAAACTTTTGCAAAATCTTCAATATCTGCACAAATAAGATTAATAAGATTTTTGCTCGGAGCAAGATTTTCATCTATCAAAAATTGTTTTTCTTTCCAAACAGATTCTTTGAATAAAATTTTACTCCAGTCGGTTTGGTTATTTTGATTAAGCACTTCAAACAGTCCGGATAGCTCTACCGCATCATTTATTTTAATTTGCTCTTCCCGTTTTTTATTAAATGATGCACACTCTTTATAGTTCTTTAATCTGTTTTTTATATCATACCAATTTGCAAGATATTTATTTGAAACAATATTAACAGCCGCTTTTGACCAATAGACACCGTCCCAATCTTCCCGGTTTTTTAACCACTCAATTAAATTGTATATATTTATTACATTAGGTGAATCAGTTGCCTTTTTTAAATACTTCTGACCAATGAAACTTATATTTTTTAATGTTTCTTTAAGGTTAAGTATTTCTTCTGTGGATTCTTTTTCGTCCTGCTCTTTTCGTGTATTATATTTTATAGCTGATTGAAATACTTTTTTTTCTCCGCAACCAATCTGTTTGTAAAGCGTTTTAAATTCGTCAAGTTTTCTAAAATCCGGTTCGTCTTTCCGTGCTTGGTTGTATAGATTTATCAGCAGATTGTAATGCCCGATAATCCGGTTATATTCTTCTATTCCCGATTGAGGTAAAAATTTATAAAAATTTGCTATATCAAACATTTTTTCTTCAATAGGATATGCCTCTATCATTTTGTTTGTTTCGGCATCCTTTATCTGAGTTGTCTTGTTGGCATTTTTTAAATATTGATATGCACTCAGATACTCATCTTTTCTACAAGGAATTGTTATTGTTTCATTTGATTTTTTCTTTTTTATTACTCTATCCTGTGATAATTGCATCCAATTTTCACAGAATTTAGGCAAATTATCATGCACAATTCTGGTTGCAACAGCGGTTGACTTTTCTTCTTTTGAGTAATAGTTTTCCCTGTTTTGATTGTAACCGGAAAAATAGGTAAAGAATCTCTTAAAGATTTCCAACTGCTTTCGTAGTCCCTCTTTGGGCAGCTTATCTGTTACAAAAGTATCAAAGTTGTTTTCAATATATTTCAGTATGCCTGATTCACTTAAACATTTTGTGTCATTTTTTTTCAAAATTGAATTTCCTTTTTTGTCCTTTCCGGCTTTTTCTTTAATAGGTATAATCCCTATTTTATAGGTTTCTACAATTTTCCCTCGTAATGTTTTTTCTTCGGAATCAAGGTTTTCTTTCTTTTTGTATTTCTCATAATAATCTGAAAAACTTATTTGTTTTGCTTCATTAGAAGTTAAACTTGCATTAATTACGTTCTCATGGATTTTATCCATTACAGGCTTAAGTGCGATATACGCTTCTTTAATTTCCTTGTCTTTTTCTCGGATGCCAGACAAAAGTGATGCTGCTTGATTTTCTTCAAGTGGTTTTCCATCTTTCCCTATAGGTTTTAATTCAAATCGCAAAGTTTTTGATAAAGGATATTGATTTGTAAAATCAGAAAACAAATGTTGATTTTTCATAATATGTTATATTTTTAGTTTAAAAGTATATAATAATTGGGGATTATAATAAAAAAATAGACCAAAATTAATTTAATTTCATTATAAAAGTATAATTTATTTTTCAATTAAAAAATAAAATTACAAAAAATATTTAATAATATTCCTTTAATATCAATAGCTCCTTATAGTTCATCAAATGGACTTTTTGCATTTTTTATTGCTATTTGCCTGAGACGGGTTGTTTGGTATTACCAAACATCTGTTACATTATTCAAAAGGATTATTTTTCTCAAAGTCAGGCATATAGCGGTTATTACTATCTATATCCTGAATCCAGCCATTAGTAAATCCCAATGATTCCATCTCTTTTACCACTTTATTATATTCATCAACTTTTAATACATTGCCTAAAAATTTATGCTCTTTTACTCTATTTACAGGATAATATTGCGACATCAAAGAAATATATACTGATGTTGATATCTTTTTTGCAATAAATCTTAAAATATTTATACTATTATCAATATGTCCGGGTAATACCAAATGTCTTATTATTAATCCCGACTCTGCTTCTCCCCTGTTATTAATCCGTAATACAGAACCTTTTTGACGATACATTTCTTTAATTGCTTTTGTTGCTATATCAGGATAATTGGGTGTATCTGAATATTCTTTTGGTATAGTTTTGTCTAAATATTTAAAATCAGCCAAATAAATATCTGCTAATCCTTGTAAATCTTTTAATATAGCAACTTTATCATACGAATTTGTATTAAAAACCACTGTTGGATATCTTCCTAATTTATGCAAGACGTTTATAATAATTTTTACATGAGAAATAAAATGAGAAGGTGATACAAATCCTATTGAAT
>Ga0265594_1001741_pt1 | contig 16430 bp, 8 predicted proteins | sample saktaG_11_FD_190147 | JGI IMG/M metagenome (GOLD analysis project Ga0265594, IMG submission 190147) | Saline water microbial communities from Sakinaw Lake, British Columbia, Canada - sak_2011_5_24_80m | ecosystem: Environmental > Aquatic > Non-marine Saline and Alkaline > Saline ... | reverse complement strand
TAATGGGGCAAGCTGGAGTTCATGGTCCACAAGCATACCTAACTTCTCTGCAGTAACAGGCACCAATATAGTACAAAGCAGAAGAGATTGTAATGGCAGTGGTTGTAATTCCAATATTGAACAGGTCTCATGGACAGTTGTTAATGATCCTGTAGCACCGGTAATAGCTAAGTCACCTAATCTAGCAGAGGTATGCGAAGGAACAGCACTTACTATTACTATTGCAATAGCAGGGAGCGGTGGCTCAGGAACATGTAATGATCAATACCGTTATTCAACAGATAATGGAGCAAGTTGGAGTAGTTGGTCCACAAGCATACCTAACTTTTTGGCTGTAGCAGGCACCAATATAGTACAAAGCAGAAGAGATTGTGATGGTAGTGGTTGTAATTCCAATGTTGAACAGGTATCATGGACAGTAAATCCAACAGCAACAGCATCAGTATTAGCTATACCCGGCTGTGGAACAGGTACTATTAGAGTAAGTTCTTCTCTTTCAGGAGTTCAGACATTTAATTTGTGTGATAATTCATGTGTAATAATAGCTCAATGGTTAGGTATTGGGTCGTCTCATGATTTTACAGGATTAGCAGATGGGACTTACAGAGGAATTGTAAAGCAGATTATTACTAATTGTACTTCTGAATGTTGCACAGGAGCAACTCTGACAAATTATACAATACCGACAGCATATGCAGGTCCTGATACAACAATTTGTTATGGTAGTAATACAATATTAACAGCTACAGGTGCTGGTGGTGGAGGAAGTTATAGCTGGAATACAGGAGATATAACGCAATCAATAGAAGCATATACATTAATTCCATTTATTTATATAGTAACTGTTACTACGGCTCAGGGTTGTACAGATATAGATAATGTTTTATTAATTATAAAACCGTTTCCGGATATACTTGTTAATACAAATACATCAGCAACTTGTTATTCAATGGATGAAAATAGCTGGGTATATTATGTAGATGCCAGTAATAAAGTTTTAGCAGCAGTTAAAGATTATACAGACGGATCAATTTTGGCAAGCACTGATGTATTTTCTACTATGTATGCCGGGATTCAATATTTGAACGGAGATCCTTATTTACCACGAGTAATAAGTATTCAGCCAACAAATTTTGTTCCTACAAGAGTAAAATTATTTTTCCTTAAAAGTGAATTACAATTATTGAGGGATGCAATAGGTGATCCATTGTTACAATATGATGATTTGGCAGTTACCAAGTTTGATAATGGCACATTTAATAATGGAGTATATTATGATAAGGATGATGGAACAGCTTTTTTCTTTAATACAACTGATACAGGTTTACCGGGAGATACTATTTATTCAGTAGAGATAGAGGTCTCAAATTTTTCAGATTTTTATATTCATAAAGCAAAGGGCTTCCCATTACCAATAGAATTACTTTCATTCAGAGCTAAGTGTGATAAAGATGTAGTTAATATAGAATGGACAACAGCAAGTGAGATAAACAATGATTTCTTCACATTAGAAAAAAGTACTGATTTACAAAACTTTGAGATTGTAACAACTGTTGATGGTGCAGGCACTACAAATGAAATAAAATATTATTCATATACAGATGAAAATCCTTGTGATAACATATCATATTATCGCTTGAAACAAACTGACTTTGATGGTGCTTTTAAATATTCGGATATAGAGATAGTAGATTGTTCAGGGCTTAACAATCCTGATGTTATTTTTTATCCTAATCCTTTTAAAGATGAACTTGTTGTCAGAATTATAAATATAAACTCAACAAAGGCAAATATTGAGATTTATGATATGCTTGGAAGTAAGGTTTTTGAAAGTAATTTGAGCAATATATCAGATAATGACAGATATACAATTAATTTGTCTAGATTATCTCCGGCTGTATATTTTATAAAGTTTGTCTCTGATAGTTTTCTAAAAACAGATAAGATTTATAAAAAGTAGATAAAATTTATATTTTTTTGCAATATAAATAGTTACAAATAATATCATAAATCTCTAATCATCAGGTTTTTTGTAAAAGATTTAAGTTCATTTTTTTTTTTGTCTTTTACTTTAATTTGATCAAGATATTCTAATCCTTTATCACAAAAATATTCAATCTTTTTTTCTGTGATATCCTTGATTTTTAGGTTGTTATAAATATTTTTAACAGTTTTTATTTTAGTATTATGAGCAATAGATTTATTATTAAAACAATTATTCAAATCATTTAGAGTTTTATTTTTAGCCAGCTCAAAAGCTTTTATATACAGATATGTTTTTTTATTACTAATAATATCTCCACCTATTTTTTTACCAAATTTTTTTTGATTACCAAATGTATCTAACAGGTCATCTTTTAGTTGGAAAGCTAATCCGATATTTTCGCCAAATTTGTATATATTATCAGCATCTTTTTTATTTGCACCACCTATTACTGCACCAATCTTTAAACTTGCAGCTAACAAAACAGCTGTTTTTAGCCGTATCATTTCAATATAATCTTTTACGGAAACATTATTTGTTGTTTCAAAATCCATATCATATTGTTGTCCTTCGCATACATTAACAGCTGCCTGATTAAAGATTTTTAAAACTTGGGCAAGGATTTTTTTTTCAGTATTAATAAAATATTTATAAGCCAAGGCAAACATAGTGTCGCCTGAAAGTATGGCTATATTAGTATTCCATTTTTTATAAACAGTTTCTCTTCCTCTTCTCAGAGGAGCATTATCCATAATGTCATCGTGTATAAGAGTAAAATTATGAAACATCTCTATTCCTAAAGCCGGCAACACAGCGTTTTCAATATCTTCTTTAAACAGATTACAAGCCATTAGCACTAAAACAGGTCGCATTCGTTTGCCGCCAAATGAAATTGTATAAGAGATAGGATTATATAATTGTGAAGGATTAAGATTGAAATTTTGAGCAACTAATGCTTGCTTTATCTTATTTTGTAAAAATTCTATAGAATACATTTTATATATTTATACTAAGTTTTTTGTAACTATTCAGCCCGTCAAAAATGTTTGCTGTTTTATATCATAAAGAAATGCCTAAAATACTTAAAATACTTAAAATTATTAATGATAGTGAGCGGCGTAGCGAACAAATGACTATGAATGACGGCAAAGCCAAATGACTATAAATGACTGTATGTATTATGCAAAGTATATCTATGGGGTTAATATCGTTAGATATTTCCTACGGGGTGAATAGATACAGTTTTTTAATTATTGACAGGAAAAAACTTTATAAATTCAGGACTGTCAATAATATTTTTTATACCCTGGTCAAGTGTAACAAGTTTCCTGTTTAATAAATATTTAGTTTTAGTTATATCAGGCAAACGTCTTTTCATATCACCTTCTTTTAAAGGAGGCAGATGAATTATTTTGGACTTTGAATTTGTTATATTAATAATTTTTTTTGCCAGGTCAAGAATTGTAATTTCATTATCATTACCAATATTAATTATATCATTAACAAAAATATCATTGTAAAAAGCATTAAGACAGGCATCTATGTTATCATCAATATAGCAGAAAGTCCGTGTTTGCAGTCCGTCGCCATAAATAGTAATATTTTGATTTTTTAAAGCTAATGCGATAAAGCGTGATATGACAAAATCATTGCTTTGTTTTGGTCCGTAAGTATTAAAAAATCTAAAAATAGTATAGTCAAGGTTATATTCTTTTTTAAAAGATTTTAAAAAGACCTCACCTGCATTTTTGACAATAGCATAAGGAATTCTTGAATTTAAAGGAGTTGTATTTTCATTTTGAGGGAATTCTATCGGTGTGCCATAGACCTCGGAAGAGGATGAAAAGAAAACTCTTTTTATACCGGAATTTTTACATAGATTTAAAATGTATCCCAAGCCCTGTAAATCCATTAAGACCTCAATAGGTTTTTCCTGAGTTCGCTGAACACCAACAACAGCAGCATAATGAAAAACATAATCAAAATTAAAAGATTGCATAACCTCTGCTATATCACGATAACTGTTTACGTTACATTTAATAAAATGCCAGTTATTTTTAGGTAAATGAGATAGATTTTTGATATTTCCTGTTGATAAATTATCAACAATAACAACAAAATTTTCAGGATTCTCAATAAATTTTTCAACCAATGCGCTGCCTATAAATCCAGCACCTCCGGTTATAAGAATTTTTCTTTTATATTTCATTTTAATATAAAAATATTATTTAAAAAAAATAAATTATAATATAATATAATATAGTATAATTTATACAATAAAATCTAATAAATAGTTACCATATCCACTTTTTAATAGCGGTTGAGCTATTTTTTTTAATTGATTTTTGTTTATAAATCCCATTCTATAAGCAATTTCTTCTATACATCCTATTTTTAACCCTTGACGTTCTTCTATTATCTGTACATATTGTCCTGCCTGTATTAAAGATCTAAAAGTTCCTGTGTCTAGCCATGCTGTGCCACGACTTATAATGCCAACTTTTAGTTTATTATGTTCCAAGTAATATTTATTTACATCAGTAATTTCATATTCTCCGCGTTTACCGGGTTTCATTTTTTTTGCAACTTCAATTACAGAATTATCATAAAAATATAATCCGGGTATAGCAAAGTTGGACTTAGGATTTTTAGGTTTTTCTTCTATTGACAATACTTTTTTGTTTTTATCAAATTCCACAACACCGTAGCGGTAAGGGTTTAACACATAATAAGCAAAAACAATACCTCCTTCGGGATTATTATTTTCAAGTAAAAGATTTTGAAGTCCTGCACCATAAAATATATTATCACCAAGAATAAGAGCTACTTTATCTTTGCCAATAAATTTTTCACCAACAACAAAAGCTTGTGCTATTCCATTTGGGGTATCCTGAGCAGCATATTTAAAAGAGCATCCTAATTGTTTGCCATCACCTAAAAGTTTTTTAAAGTTAGGTAAATCATAAGGAGTAGAAATTATAAGAATTTCAGATATGCCTGACATCATTAATACAGACAAAGGATAATAAATCATCGGCTTGTCATAAACAGGCATTAATTGTTTGCTTATGGCTAAAGTTAAAGGATATAACCGCGTTCCTGAGCCACCTGCTAAAATTATTCCTTTCATTATTTTATCGTTTTTATTTACTTGGTTTTAATATTGGTCTGTATGCTATTGCTAATTAAGAGTTATTATTGAAAAATTGTAAAGATTGAAAAAAATGCAATTATTTCAACAAAGTGTTATATTATAAATGGTTAAAATTTTAACTGTTTAAGGTATAAGGGTTTGTAACAAAATAACCTATTCATTTTGACTCGTTCTTTTGCCTTTTTTCTTCGTTACAAAATTTTTAAATAGCTATGCTATTCGCAAATTTTGTGCCTTGAAAAAAAACAAAATAACTTTGTCAATTCTGTATACTTTATTTTGTTACAAGCCCTAAGACAAATTTATTAACAGCAAAGATAAATAATATTTTTTATTCAAGTTCTAATTCACCTAATTCAATGTCTTCTTCTTCGTCAAAAATTTCAAGTAATGGTTCTTTAAATGCTTTTGTTGTAATCTTTTTGTCAAGTGTTAATAATAACGACGGTAATAAAAAGAGATTTGAGAGTAAGGCAATAAATAAAGTAAATGATATTAAAAATCCCATAGCTTGTATGCCTCCAAATCCTGAAAAAGCAAATATTGAAAATCCTAATATTAAAATTACAGAAGAATATATCATAGTTACATTTATTTCTCTTAAAGAATATATCACAGAATCTTTGATATTCCAATTATTAAATTTTAGCTCCTGACGATATTTTGAAAGAAAATGTATTGAATTGTCAACAGAAATACCCAATGCAACACTAAAAATCAAAATTGTTGATGGTTTTATAGAAATACATAAAAATCCCATCAAAGCTGCTGTTAATAATTGCGGAAAGAGATTAGGTATAAGCGAAATCAGAGTCATCTTTAATGAAGTAAAGAGAAATGACATCAAAATTGATATAATAATAAGAGCAAATATTAAGCTTGTTGCCAAATTGTTTACTAAATAATCTGTTCCTTTCAAAAATACGACACTTGTTCCTGTAAGTGTTACATCATATTTTTCAGGATTAAAAATTGAATCAATCTTTGGTTTTATATTATCTTTAATTCTTTGAATATCTCTTGTGCCTATATTTGCCATTTGGGTAGTTATTCTTGTTACCTGCATATTGGTATCAACAAAAGAACTAAAAGTTGTCTTTTTATTTTTTTCCATCTTGGGAAGATAAGAAAATATAAAATTCTTTTCCTGATTGTTGGGCAAAGAATACATATAGTTTTTGCCATTGTAAAAAGCTTGTTTTGCAGATTTAACAACCCCAACAATTGATAAAGATTTAGACATCTCGGGATATGAAGAAATAACCGCTTCTAATTTATCAAGTTTACGAATAAATGAGAGTCGCATCACTCCATTTTTTTTCTTTGTATCAATAGATATTTCAAAAGGCATTATACCTTTAATATTTTTTTCAAAAAACATCATATCAGTATATAAAACATCTTTTTTTGATATATCATCAACTATTTTACCTGTTGTTTTTAATTTTGTAATGCCTATTATACCAAATACAAATAATGATACGGTTATTATGTAGATTAAATTTCTACGATTAATGATTGAGAATTCAATCTTGGAAATAATTTTTTTAATTATTTTATTATCTAAATATTTGATTTGTTGTAGTTTGGGTGCTTTTGTATAGCTAAATAAGATAGGCATTAAAAACATTGTAAGAAAAAATATAAATAAAATATTAAGTGAAGCTATTATGCCAAATTCTGCAAGTATAGAATTACGGGTAATAATAAAAGTTGCAAAACCAACACCGGTAGTTACATTTGTTAAAAGTAACGGGCCAAGCATTCTTTGAATTGTCCTTGCAAGTGCTTTTGTTTTATTATTATATATTTTGTATTCACTATGATATTTGTTTAATAAAAAAATACAGTTTTCTATACCTATTATTATTAATAATGGTGGAATAATCCCTGTTAGCATAGTGATTTTATATCCAAATATAGAAATTGTGCCAAAAGCCCAAACAACACTAATACAAACAATAATTATTGGTATCAATGTAGCTCTGAAAGATTTAAAGAAAAAGAAAAGAGCTATTGCAGAAATAAATATGGCTAATAATATAAATAATTTAAGTTCGTTTTTTGTTTTTTTTGTTGTAATAGTCCGTATGTAAGGTAGTCCTGAATAATGAACATCAATATTATACTTATTTCCAAATTTTTCAATAGTATTTTTTATATCCATTACCAAACCAACTCTCTTTTTGGTATTAAGCACATTTTTATCAAGAGTAATAGCCATCATACTGGCATTTGTTGATTTGTTATACAGCAAACCATCATAAACAGGAAATGATAAAATTATATCTTTTAAGCTGTCTAATTCATGCTGGGTCTTTGGTTTGCTTAAAATAATAGGTTTAAAATCAAATTTATGTGTTTCTGTATTCTTTACTAAATGATACATTCTGGCAACAGAAATTACTTTCTGAACTCCTTCAATATTTTCTAATTTGTTAGTCAGATCATACCAGTCATTAAATTCTTTTAATTTATAAAGTTTTTTATCCTGAATGCCTACAAAAAATATTGTCCCATCTTCACCAAATATTTTTTTAAATTTTTGATATTCAACATATGTAGAGTCAGTAGGAGGAAGCATTTGTGCCATATCATACGATAAATGCACATCAAATGCCTTGTATAGCATAAATGCAGTTATCAATAAAATAACTGTTAAATTTATTAATTTCTTTTTTAAAATTAATCTAATTATAAATTTTGACATTGTTGTTAAAAAAATAAGTTATCAGAGAAATTTGTATCTTCCTGTATATCAATAATTTATATGTTTAAATATATAAAAAACAATTGTAATTTTAAATAAAAAAAACGAAAATACAATTTTAAATTGAAAAAAAAATAATAAACATCTTTCCTAACATGGACAAATTAGAATCAATATTTAGAAATTTTTCCAAAGTTTTAAACTTTGGAAAAGTTTCTATCTGTTGTTAATAAAAATATTTTGCCATACAATTATCATGTTTTTTTTATTCATCACCTTTGTTTGAAAGCAAATCAGGTCTTCTTTTTTTTGTTCTTTCAATAGATTTTTCTGTCTTCCATTTCTGTATTTCTTTGTCATTACCTGAAAGTAAGATGTCCGGGACTTTCAAATTTTTATAATCGTATGGACGTGTATATACAGGTGGAGATAAAATATCATCCTGAAAAGAATCGGATAAAGCTGATGTTCCGTCATTAATAGCACCGGGAATAATTCTTATCACAGCATCACATAAAACAGCAGCGGCAAGCTCACCTCCGGATAATACATAATCTCCTGTTGAAATTTCTTTTGTTATATAATGCTCACGGATTCTTTGATCAATACCTTTATAATGACCGCAAAGAATAATTATATTGTTAAATGTTGAAATATGATTGGCAATTTTTTGATTAAGCAATTCTCCGTCAGGTGTCATATATATTATCTCATCATAAGTTCTTGCCTTTTTAAGTTCATCAATACAAGCAGCAATTGGCTCAATCATCATTACCATACCGGCACCACCGCCATAAGCATAATCATCAACACTTTTGTGTTTATCTGTTGAATAATCTCTTATGTTGTGGAAATAAATCTCTGCAAGACCTTTTTCTTTCGCTCTTTTTATTATTGAATAATTAAAAGCACCCTCAAACATATCAGGAAACAAAGTCAAAATATCTATGCGCATATATTTTTTTATTATTATAGAAAAAAACAAGGTCTAATTTTTAATGGTTTAGACCTTGTTTTATAAAATTATTATCTTTAGTTCCATTTTACCACTTGCCACCCGTTTGAATTTATAACATGTTAGTTACAGATACTTTCCGTTCATTTTATATTTTTAGTTTGAAATTGCTTTCAATATTCTATCTTCATTTATTAAAACGTCTCTCATTAGAAGTTTGTAGGAAAATTGTTTATGTTTCTTTGAGTTTTTAAATCCTTTGAGTATTTTGATCAATGAAGACACTGTCAATAAGGACAAATTAAGTTCATATTCAAGTTCACAGTCATTTATAAATTCATCACTAAAATCTGGTGCAATTAGTAACAATTTAGTCACGTTAAAATCATTTGAATTTACTAAATCTGCATAGGCTTTTAGTTGTCTTGAAACCGAACTGAATTTATTATATCTGCTTTCTTTAACGGTTTTACATTCTACTATTATTAAATTGTTGTTTCCTAAATTTAAAACTATATCAATTTTGTCTTTTTTAGTATTTAATTTTTTTCGTAGTCTCTCGTCAACATTGAAACCTAATTTTTTAAAAATAGTTTTAGTTAAATCCTCAAATTTTATCCCTAATTCACTTTCTTTTATTCTTATTCCATTTTCTTTTAGAGCTGTGAAATTTCTGAAACCAATATTTTCGTAATTTTCAATGTAAAGATTTTCAGCATCGTTGTATGCATCTAAAATGTTACGAATAATATCACCCCTTGTTTTTATGCCTTTAAGTTTGCAAAATTCTTCAAGTTCTTTTTCTGAAATGATTTCAAGAACATCTCTTGGTTTTATGTTGAAGTCTAATAAATAACTACTTTTTAAAACTTTTTCTTCTTGTAATTCAAATTCAGATTCTATTTGATTACTTAATTTTGGTAAGTTTTCATCTAATTCCATTAAAAGTTTTTCATAACCATCAATTGATATTCCAACTTTTTCATCTTTCTCTATGTTCTCAAAATATTTTATGAGGTTTGAAATTTTATTTTCTAGAGAATTTCCTTTTAGTGGAGGTGATATTTTTAGTCCTTTATCGCATAAGTCATTAATAATTTTTTTCTTTTCTGTTACTTTGGTGCTTTCTTTAAAAATATCATTAGCTAATACATTTGTAAAAGAAACACCTTCATTTATTATTAAATTAATCTTGCCTTTTACAGGTAATTTTTTGCTAATGTTATATTTTCTGCAGATTAAGTTGATTTGTGGCTCTCTTAATAATCTTAAAACTCTTCTAAAAAATTTGTCTGCAACTTCTTTTTCCCTGACTTTTCTTAATATTCTGACAATTTCATCGGCTACATATATCATGCTGTTTTTTCTTGAGTATAAAATTACGCCGATATTTTTTAAGTAATTGATTAAAGTATTAATTTCTATTTTCTTAATAGGAATAATCAAATAATTTATCAACTTGACTTCTTCTTGGGATAATTCAAGTTCTTTCGAAAGAGTTAAAAGTATTGAAAGTTCGTCACTTGTGATTTTTGGCTCTTGATTGTTCTCTAAATCATTCGTATAAGCTGTATTTATACATGCCTTGTAAATATTATAATTCCTCTTTCTTTGTGGATTTAATTCTGACTTATTATTTTCAATTATACTCTTAAATTCTTTTAATTTTATATTTATTTTGTTAATTTCTTTTTCGTAAAGCCTTGCAAACCAGTCTTGTTTCATAATGCAGTTTCCATCTCTTATTGCAATATCAATCAAGATATCTAATTGAGAAGCGGTATTAACAAATTCTGCTTTTACAAATTCTGCAAATTCATCTTCAATTAAATTAAAAACTCTTGCAATATTCAAATTATCGACATTTTTTAATTCTTTGTTCGTGTCGCTTAATATTCTCTCAATTTTTTGGGTGTTTTTTGGGTTTTTTGAGATAATACTGTCAATAATTTTCAAGAATGAATTTTTTTCAAATGAATTTAATTTGTCTAATATTTTTTCAAGTTTCATATTTTATCCTTTTTTGTTTTTTGCAATTATTTTTATACAGAATTTTCTTTTTTACAAATTAAATAAATATAACGATTCTATCACTTTTTATCAGTTTCGATAAATACGGAATTTACAATCGGGTGATTGACCTATACTGTATTCATAAATGAATAATAATCTAAACTTTATTTATTATTCTATTGAATAACTATTTTCTTAAAACAAACAATATCTTTATTAATAAATTTCAGAAAATAAATTCCTTTTGGATAATCAGAAACATCTAATTGTTTGTTATACTTAGTTGAAACATTATTTAATTTTTCTTTTAAGATAGTTTGCCCCTGAATATTGAATATAGTTAAATCAAAGTTATTATTTAACCCATTTATTGAAATATTAAATATTCCTTTTGAAGGATTAGGAAATACATTAATATTAACATTGTCAGTAATATCTTCAATGTTATCTATAATAGAAATAGTAATAGTATCAGCACTTTGACATCCATAAACATTGGTAACAGTAACAGAATAATCTGCTGAACCAACGCCAATATCTGAGCCATAAACTGTTAATATTGGTTCTGTTGAGCCACCAGACCATGAATAAGTATATCCAACACCTGTTGCATCTAATAATACAGATTGATCAATAAGTATAGCTGTGTCTGGTCCTAAATCAACAACAGGCAATGGATTTACTGCTACCATTACATAATCTACTTCTGTGCATCCATATTCATTAGTTACTGTTACTATATAATTTGTATTTGTTGTAGGGCATACTGATATTGAAGGTGTTGATTCTGTTGTACTCCATGAATAACTTCCGCCAACTCCTGCACCACTTGCGCTTAATATTGTGCATTCGCCATAACATATAGATGTATCAGGACCTGCGTCTGCTACCGGATTTGGAGCAACAGTAACAGTAATAGTATCTATATCTTGACATCCGTAAATGTTAGTAACAGTAACAGAATAATCTGCTGTGCCTACACCAACATCTGAGCCAACAACTGTAAATGTTGGATCAGTAGAGCTACCCGACCATAAATATGTGCATCCTGATTCTGTTGCATCTAATATTACAGATTGATTATAACAAATAGTTGTATCTGGTCCTAAATCAACAGCAGGCAATGGATTTACTATTACTATAACACTATCTGTTTTTGTACTATCTCCGTCATCTATTTCTACTGTATATGTAGTAGTTATTGCAGGAATATCTGTAGGATCTGATATTGTACTGTTAAATCCGGCAGGGTTTGATGTCCACTGATATGAATAGATACCACTGCCACCACTTGCCAAAGCAGACAAATCAATTGATTCTCCTGCACATATAACTGAATCAGAAACACTTGCAATAACAATAAGCGGACCACCACTTATTATAACAGTTATTTGGTCTGTATTTTGACATCCTGTAATTGTGTCTGTTACTGTCAGTGTAAAAATTGTAGTAATTGTTAAGTTTACAGTTGTTGCATTTTGTATATTAGGATCTATAAACAAAGCTTCCGGCGACCAGTTATAAATACATGAAGGTGTTCCACCATAAGCAGACATTAATGTTATATTTGTACCAAAAGGTATTATTGAATCTTGTCCTGCATCTGCTGAGGGTAAAGGATTAACAGTAACAATAATAGTATCTGGAATACTCCAGCATCCATTAGTATCCTGAACAGAAATAGATATTGTATCTGTTAAATAAATCGGTTGAGATTGTCCTGTCCAGCCATCTGACCAGTAATATCCAATATATCCTGCTCCTGCATCTAATATATCACCATAACAAAGTGTGGTATCATTCAAATTAAGTACAGGCAAAGAATTAACAGTAACAATAATAGTATCGGGAATGCTCCAGCAGCCATTTGCACCCTGAACAGAAACAGATATTGTATCTGTTGCATAAATGGTCTGTGTTTGTATGGTATCTCCATTAGACCATAAATAATCTACATATCCGGCTCCTGCATCTAAAACAACGCTATCACCTTCACACACAGAAGTATCCTGACCTAAATCAACATCCGGCAATGGTTTGGTAGTAACAATAATAGTATCAGGAATACTCCAGCAGCCATTTACATCCTGAATTTTGATAGATATTGTATCTGTTAAATAAATTGGCTGAGCTTGTCCTGTAAAGTTGTCTGACCAAAGATATCCGCTATATCCTGCTCCTGCATCCAATATACTTCCGGCACAAAATGTGGTATCATTTCCCATACTAAATACAGGCAAAGAATTAACAGTAATAATAATAGTATCAGGAATACTCCAGCAGCCATTTGCATTTTTAACTGTAACAGAAATGGTGTTAGAAGAACTTATGGCTTGAGATTGTCCTGAAAAACCATTTGACCATGAATAAATTACATATCCGGGTCCTGCATCCAAAATAATACTATCACCTTGACATATAGATGTATCATTGCCTAAATCAACAACAGGCAAAGGATGAACAGTTATAATAATAGTATCAGGAATACTCCAGCAGCCATTTGCATTTTTAACTGTAACAGATATTGTATCAGAAGAGATAATAATCTGAGATTGAGTTGTGAACCCATTTGACCATAAGTAAGCAGCATATCCCGGACCTGCATCTAAATTAACACTTCCTCCTTCACAAAATATAGTATCATTACCTAAATCAACAACAGGCAAGGAACTTACTGTTATTATAACATTATCTGTAGCTGTATTAGTTCCGTCATCTACTGTTACTGTATATGTAGTAGTTATTGCAGGAATATCTGTAGGATTTAATATTGTATCATCAAATCCGGCAGGATTTGATGACCACTGATATGAATAATTTCCGCTACCTCCGCATGGAAGAGCATGCAGATAAGCTGTTTCTCCATAACATAAAGTTGTATCATCAGCACTTACAGTAACATTAAGAGGTCCACCTGCTACAAAAATATTTACCTGATCTGTGTTTTGACATCCTGTAATTGTATTTGTTACTGTTAATGTAAAGGTTTCGGATGATGTCAGGATTACAGTTGTAGGATTTTGTATATTAGGATCTATTAACAAAGCTGCCGGTGTCCAGTTATAAATGCATGAACTTCCTGCATTTGCAGCATATAATATAGTATCATGACCTGTTTGTATAGTTGTATCTTGTCCTGCATCAGCTACAGGCAAAGGATTAACAGTAATATTAACAGTATCTCCTTCACTCCAGCATCCATTAGCACCCTGAACTTTAACGCTTATAACAGTTGTTATATTTATAGTTTGAATTTGTCCTGTCCAGCCATTTGACCATAAGTATGCCTCATACCCATATCCTGCATCTAATGTAACACTACCACCTTCACAAAATATAGTATCATTACCTAAGTTTACTGATGGACTTGGTTTTACTGTAATGTTAATAGTGTCTTCATTACTCCAGCAACCGTTAACATCCTGAACTTTACAGCTTATAGTTGTAGAAGTATCTACAATTTGCGATTGTCCTGAAAAACCATTTGACCATACATAAGTAGCATATCCGGATCCCGGGTTTAAAGTAATACTTCCTCCTTGACAAAATGTAGTATCATTACCCAAATCAATAATAACAGGAGATGGCTCTGTCAATATAATATCACCACCATTTATAGTATCAGTAGTATTTTTGACAACAGTAGAATAAGTTCCCGGTGATAAACTGCTAAATATACTATCCCCGACAAAAGTATTGCCGCCGTCAACAGAATACTGAACAGGAGGAGTCATATCTATAGTAAATGTTATAGTTCCATCATTTGCTCCATAACAACTAATATTAGTATAAGCAATATTTAAAGGAGTTAATTTTGACACGCCATTTGCTGTGCCAAACCAAATATTGTTTTGGTTATCTTTTGTAATTGCTCTTATAGTATTATTAACCAAGCCATTACTAATAGTATAAGTAGTCCAGTTGATACCATCAAATTTACTAACACCACTATCTGTGCCAAACCACATATTTCCAAAATCATCTTCTGCAATTGATGTAACATTATCACTAACCAAGCCGGACAATGAGTCATTATAATTTATCCATATACTTCCGTTATATTTGCTAACACCACTTTCCATTGTGCCAAACCACAAATTATTGTTACTATCTTCTGCTATTGATGATATATTATTACTTGCCAAGCCATCAGCAGTAGTTAATGAATCCCAAATAGCCCCATTATATTTATAAACACCTCCGTTATAAGTGCCAAACCACATATTTCCGTTATTATCTTTTAAAATAGCAAAAATTCCCCATCCGGCATTTGGTATATAAGCTGTCCATGTTGAGCCATCATATTTGGTAGCACCTATACCGGGATATGTTGTGCCAAACCACATATTATTAGGATTACCTTTTGCAGAAGACATAATATTAATACCGGCTATTCCGCAATTTGAAGTATCATAAGTTGCCCATGTTGAGCCATTATATTTGCTTAATCCTTTTGGTGTGCCAAACCACATATTGTTAGAATAATCTTCTGCAATTGTTCTAACTTTGTTATCAACTAAGTCCGAGCTTAAAGTATCATAAGTTGTCCATATTGAACCGTTATATTTGCTGGCACCTCCTCCTTCTGTGCCAAACCACATATTACTATTACTATCTTCAGTAACAGATCTAATGTTATCGTTAACTAAATCTGAATTTGATGTATTATAGGTTACCCATACACCTTGTGCTTTTACACTTGTAAAATTTAATATTCCAATGCAAATAATAAGACCGATAAGAGATAAAAATTTAATTTTTTTCATGTTATTTAGTTTTTATTTATTTTTAATTTGAAAATAATTTGTAAAAGTATAAAATTAAAATATAAAATCAAAATGCAAAGTTATAAATTTATTGTTATTTTTTTATTTCTTAATCTATAAAGATTAATTTATCAGGAAATAGTTGTAGTGTACCAAATAAAAATTAATGTTTTATCTTATAATTTTTTATAATTACAGACTTCTTAAATTTTCATAAAATTTCTTGCTAAAATTACACCTTTTATTATTGTAATAATTTTAAATTTCTTAAAGTTCAATAAAAAAATATATTATTTTTGAACATTTTTTTATCAATAATGAGAAATCCCGAAAGGGATTTAATTTTCACCCCGTTAGATAACTAATAAATTAATAAAAAATAATGTTTTAAACTAAATATCTAACGGGGTAAATAACCATAGGTGCAACCTATGGTTATTTACTAATCATATTAACATCAATCAGGCGGTTGCCTGATTGAATAGAAAAACAATTTTTATGCTAGTTTTATTCAATCAGGCAACCGCCTGATTGTAACATAATTTATTATTCCTTTAACTCCGCATTTCACCCCGTAGGTCATATGACCAACGGGGTAAATACGGAGTTATTAATGTTTTTCCCCTTCGGGGGAAATTATCTTTAATAAAAAAAATGTTTTCCAAATAATTACTTTTTAATAGCTCTAAATATAAAATGAGTAGTTTTATTTTGATATATTATATCACTACTGACCGACTAAATTTTAAATAAAGGGGTACTTCCAAATGGTTTCCCCCTTAATGTTGTATTTTTGTTTTTGAATATAAAACATTTACAACATGGGCAAAGATAATGAAATAAAATTT